>Ga0315900_10006273_pt1 | contig 16042 bp, 3 predicted proteins | sample LakEriMetagenome_FD_203521 | JGI IMG/M metagenome (GOLD analysis project Ga0315900, IMG submission 203521) | Freshwater fungal communities from buoy surface, Lake Erie, Ohio, United States - Buoy 12 MA114 | ecosystem: Environmental > Aquatic > Freshwater > Lake > Lake biofilm | place: USA: Lake...
ACCGAAATTCAAAGGACCATGGCTCGGCAAGTCGTCAGCCTCTATGAGAAGTATATCGGGGTTCGATTCGTCGAGAGCGATAACCAAGGGTTCACCATCGGCGTCGGGGACATGCAAGTCATCAATCCTTTGACGGCTTTGACCCCAGTGGCTGCCAACCAACCGGGCGATAACATCACCTATGCGGCAGGCCCCTTGTTGGCCAATGCGAGCCAATCGGCCGTTGTCATCGATAGCCAAGAGTTCAACACCGCCGACGATAACCTGTTCGGCTCGGAACTGTTCCGTTCGTTCATGCGCGGCATCGGGGTTCTGCTCGGCTTGGGCAACGCCGACGAATTGCCTCAGTCGACGGTCCAAAACAGCAATCCGATCACCGATCCGAATGTCGAAAATGTCTTCCCTGGGAATGCGGATGTGACCCATGGCCAGTACATCTTCCGCCCAGAAGGCAAAGACATCGATCTGTACCGTTTCGTGGTTCCGGATTCCGGAGGTTCGATCTCGGTTCAGGTGATCGCCGAGCGTCAATCGAACTCGAGTTTGCTCGACGCGAGCCTTCGACTCTACCGAAATGAGGGAAGCTCCAGCCAACCGAAGTGGGTTGAACTGGCGGCCAACGAAGATTACTTCAGCCAAGACCCCCGCGTCAGCTTGGACTTTGTCAAGCCCGGCGAGTACGTCATCGGCGTCAGTGCCAAGGGGAATGCCAACTACGATCCGACCATCGATGATTCGGGATTAGGCGGGCGTTCGGAAGGCAGGTACGATTTGCGGATCGACTTTGCGCCACCGGCTGCATCGACTCTGACCGACGCGGATTCCGATCCTACCCAGATCGATGGAGATGGCGACGGCAAACCCGGCGGCGTATTCAACTATTGGTTTGTTCCCACTCGGCCAGATCGTTCGACGACGGCGACGACCGACCGAAGTTCGTACACCATTTGGGTCGATAAGACCGCGCTGGCCAACGGGAACGGAACCCTCGCGCAGCCTTACAACACCATTTCGCGAGCTTTGACCGAAGCGACCACGGTGAGCAATGCCGATGCCTCGGGCACTCGCGCCATTACGATCCGCATCCTGGGCAACGCTGCGAATCGAGCTTATGAAATCGGCTTCAACCGACTCGGCCAAGCCTTGGCCGACGGCACAACATTCGATGTTCCAAGGAACGTCAATGTGATGATCGATGCCGGGGCGATCATCAAGATGGGGCGATCGAGAGTCAGCGTTGGAAGTTCGACCGTCTCGGTCAATCGCAGCGGCGGTACATTGCAGTTGTTGGGTATTCCCGACAGCAAAGTCATCGTCACCTCGATCCACGATACGACAGGCATCGGAGTGAATCCCGATCGCACGCCACCGGCACCATCCCCTGGTGATTGGGGTGGTTTGGATTTCCGCAACCGCATCGATGGAAGCGACGCGACCCGCACCGACAAAGAGCGAGCCGGTTTGTTCCTTAACGCCCTCTACCACGCCGATGTTCGATTTGGCGGCGGCCAAGTCATCGTCGATGGTTTGTCACAAGTCATCACGCCGATCAATATCATCGATTCGCGGCCGACGATCGCCAACAGCCTTATCACACGCAGTGCCGACGCGGCCATCAGCGCCACGCCGAACAGTTTCCGTGAGGACGACTTCCGCGATCCCAAGAGCCAGGCTGCCGGTCTGTTCATCCCCGATTACGATCGGGTTGGCCCAGATATTCACGGCAACCGAGTCGTCAACAACACGATCAACGGGATGTTCATCAAGACCCGCACAGGGGCCTCGCAGACTCTCGAGACGATCACCACTGCGGCCCGCTTCGATGACATCGATATGCCGCATGTTCTAGGTGAGAATTTGGTTATTGCCGGAACCCCAGGGGGCGGAGTCTTGGATGTCGCCTCTCCTCCGACGACCGTCGTTACTGTGGTTCGCTCGGGTTCGGGCAGCTTGGCCGTCGGTACTTACAATTACAAGCTCGTGTATGTCGATGCCAGCGGCAACGAGAGCCTCGCATCGATACCCACCGCATCGGTGAGTGTGGTTGCAAACAGTTCGATCACCCTCTCGAATCTCCCACCCGTCGGTGGGGACTTGCCCTACGTCGGGCGTCGGATCTATCGCAGCGACGCAAACGGCGGGGGAACTTACCGCTTCGTATCGCAGATCAATGCGATCACCACGACGTTTGTCGACAACGGGTCGGTATCGGGCAACGCGCTCGTGGAGCTGCCCGCCAAGATCCGCTCGCGTCTCGATGGAAGCTTGGTCATGGATCCGGGGATGATCGTCAAGAACCGTGGATCTCGGATCGAGGTCCGCGACGGCGCGAATTTGGTGGCCGAAGGAACCATCGGCTTGCCGGTGATCATGACCAGTATCAACGATATTCGTTATGGATTTGGCGGGACGTTCGACACAGCGAGCAACAGGGGAGCCACGGCCGCCACACCGGGCGATTGGGGCGGAGTCTTCGTCGGCCATGGCAGCGAAGCCTCGATGGACTACAACCGTATTTCCTACGGGGGTGGGACAACCCGTATCGAGGGGAACTTTGCGTCGTTCAACGCGATTGAAGTTCATCAGGCCGATTTCCGTCTTGCGAATTCGCTTGTCGAGTTCAATGCCGCAGGGAACGAAGCCAACACGAGCGATCCGGATCGACTCGGCCGCGGAACGAACGACGCGTCGGCAATTTTTGTGCGAGGTGCTCAGCCTCAGATCCTCAACAACCGAATCAGCGACAATGCGGGTTCTGCGATCAGCATCGATGTCAATTCGTTGACTGAACAGAACTTGGATGATTCGGGGCGCCAAACCGGCGAGTTGGGAACCACCGGGGAGTACTTAGCCAACCAAGGAGCCTTGGTCCGAGGCAATCGCCTATCTCGCAACGGGATCAACGGCATGTTGGTCCGTGGACAAGAGCTTACCTCGCAAGCGGTTTTTGATGACACCGACATCGTGCATGTCGTCTCGAGCACGATCACCTCGGATAACTTGCACACCTATGGTGGATTGCAACTCAAGAGCGATGCAAATCAAAGTCTGGTCGTCAAGTTCGGCGGCGGCTCGACGCTCGCCGGACTCAATGCGACTGGAACGCCCCTAGATCATGCCAACCGCATCGGCGGTAGCATTCAAATCCTCGGGCAACCCGGTTTCCCGGTGATCCTCACATCCATCGGCGATGATACCGTCGGTGCAGGGTTCGGGGTCGATGGCCGACCTGCTTTCGACACCGATAACAACGGAAGCAATTCAACCTCGGGTGAAATTGTCTTGCCGTTTGGACCGGAAGTCGATCGTGGCACCCTCATCGACAACGATGTCGATGTCAACCGTCCAGGCTTTTTCTCCTTCGAGCCAAACGCCGGTGGAGAAGGTAGCTTTGCGACGCGGGGCGGGATTACGGCCCAAGGCAACACACAGTTGTTCATCGACGAAGCGGTCATCTTTGCGTTCAACAACTACATCGATGTCGGTGGCGATGGAAATGCGATTCGCCTCTCTGCAACCACGATCACCCAACCGCCGACGCTCGTTTCGCCCGACGTGGTCATCAGTCGCGGTACCTTCACAGGCAACAACAATGCTGAGGTCCGCTGGACCGTCGAGTCGAGATTCAAAAACGGCGTTGCGAAACTTTTCAACACCTTGACGCTCGATAGCGATTCGCCACTTGGGAACATCAGGTTTATCAACTACCTCGATGAAGATATCCTCTTCCCGAGCGATGACTTCCTCTACTTGACCGGCACCCCGGGCAATCCTGATTTCCGAGCCTACACGATCGACAACTCGGAACGCGTCGGATTTTCCCACGGTGGGGTCTACAGCCCGGGCATCGATCTGGTCAATGCGACTTACCTCGGGTTTGCCGCTGACGAATTCCGAGATTTGGCGAATATAATCGAAGGAGCTGGCACCACCTACACGCCCGCTGGAAACATCGACCTTACCGATTTGCCACCGATCACCGATCCGATTCTCGGACAGATTTACGGTCTTGCCGATGTGACAACGGCTCTTGCTTGGCAAGTCGCGCCGACGTCCAACACATCCCGCATGACCAGTTTCCTGGAGTTGGTTCCGACGACCATCACCTCGATCGCTTCTCCCGGATCGTGGGCTGGCGTTTCGATGCAGACGTATTCGAACGATCGTAACGTCGGCGTACTTCCCGAGAGGGAATCGTCGCTTGCCAACGCGCCCGGCGCCAACGACGATCCGACCAAGGCCCAGTATTTGGGTCAATTAGCCGGTTCGATCAACAGCGGAGACGAGAACACTCGACTCGGGTTCGAGATCCAAGGTGTGATCAACAAGCCCTCGGATGTGGACGTCTACAGCTTCAATGCCTTTGGTGGCACGGAAGTTTGGCTCGATATCGACAAGACCGATGCGAACCTCGACACGGTCGTCGAGCTGATCTCCGCCGACGGAGAGATTCTGGCCCTTTCGGACAATTCGTACCTCGAAGAGATCGATGCGGCGAACAACCCGCTCTACAGCAACTTGCCCGGTAACGCAGTCCGGTCGTTGCGAAAAAGTGCACCTACGATTTATCCTCAATCTTCCCGAGGTGAGCCTCGCGACGACTACAGCACCAATGCTAAAGATGCGGGTCTTCGAGTCGTTCTACCCGGGCAAAGCGGCCAAGCCTCGCTTTACCACATTCGGGTTCGCTCGAGCAATCAAGTCGCCGGACAAGCCGTCGGCACACCGGCATTGAGCGATTCGGATTCGGTCGGCCAAGGACTCTCGCGGGGTGCTTATCAATTGCAAGTCCGATTGGGCGAAAACCAAGAGTTCCCTGGAACCTCGGTCGCTTATGCGGACATTCGATTTGCCTCGACAGGCTTGACCCTCAGAGGGGTACCACGTCACTCACCGTTGGTCGGAGAGACCGCAGAGATCAACAGCGGCAACAACAACACGTTTGTGACCGCCCAAGAACTTGGCAATATCCTGACGACCGACCGCAAGACGATCTCGTTGGCCGGCAACATCGATTCGGCTACGGATGTCGATTGGTTTACCTTTACGATTGATTACACCCAGTTGGTCACACCGCTGGCGGAATACCTCTCGACGATTTTTGATCTGGATTATGCCGATGGGATTGGGCGAGCGGATCTTTCGATGTACCTGTTTGCTCCGACAGCCGACGGTTCGAACGCCTCGTTGGTTCGAGTTGGGCTCAACAGCAACATCCTGGACGATCGCCACTCGCCAGTTTCCCAAGCGACCAACGCGGACTTAGGGCGCGGTTCGACCGGAACTCTAGATCCTTACATCGGACCGGTCGAATTGCCCGCTGGCCGATACTACTTGGCGGTGACCAATCGCACCCAAGTGCCGACGGTCTTGGCGAACCGATTGAGCAACTCGCTCGGCGCGTCGAACCTGCGAATCTTGCCGGTTTCGAGTGGCAGGTTCATTGTCGAAGACCGAGTCGGTGGCGATCAGCTCAGTTCGACCGTTCCGCCGATGACTCCGACCTTCCTGGACATGCAATCGAGGATCGAATACAGCTTGGGCGATGTGCCGCTGTATGTCAGCGCCGCGTCTGCATTGGGGACTCAGTACTTTATCGCCAACTCCTTTACCGGTCAGCTTCCAAACGATGTGGGAGTTGCTCCCCAGTCCATGAAGGACACCTTCATTCGACCCAACGGGGATTTGCGTGGGTTCCAAACCCCGAGCAACGATTTGTTCAACTACGTACTGGTCAATCCCGGGACCGCCGCGACGCGTGTTCAAGGAGCGTTCAACTTCACGGTTCGAGGGCTCGATACGGCAGGGGAATTGTCGGACACGGGAGCTCCGTTCGATTCGGAAGCCTACACGGTCATGGATATCCGAGATCAGACAGGCACCGAGGCCGAATTCGGATTCTTGGTCGCCAACCGGAACCGGACTGCTAACTTTGCCGCAGCCAACCGTGGCGTGAGCTACTTTGATAACGTACTGTATCGATTCGATCCGAACACCGGGGCAGGTATCAGCGCTCCGGCACTGGACAATTCATTCAACATTCCGATCACCGGGGCTCCCGACTTGATCCTCGGAGCCGGTACGGATATCACCGAACGCGGTTTTATCCAAACCAATGCGGCCGCAGGCACGACATCGACGGCTTTTGCCGTGACCGAAGCGACCGAGACGATCGCCAACTCGGTCCGATCGTTGATCAACGACGGAGATACCGTGACGCTCCGCTTGTCGACCAACCAAAATGTGATCATCGAGTTCAACGCTGGACCTGAACTGCAACTGAATCTCGATCCGGTCAATTTCCCGAACCGAGTTCTTCGCGATGGGGATCAATTCACGATCGACGGTGTGATTTATCAAATCACCACCGGGGTCACGCCTGTTCCGACTCCAGGTGTTCGAACCGTCTTTTACCAGACCAGCATGAACAATGCCCAGTTCGCTAGTGCAGTGGCCGATGCGGTTCCCCTGGGAATCGAAGTTGGCTTTGAAGGCAACCGGCTGAATTTCGCTGGAGCGTTGGTAGGCAGCTTCGCTACGTTGGTCAATCGTGGAGTCGCGGTCGATCAGCAAACCAACGGCACGATCGGTAGCGGGCGCATCGGCGTGAACTTTTTGGCCAGCGATACGTCGGCGGTCATCGCAACGCGAGTCGTTCAAGCGATCAACACCTCGGGCTTCCCAGGACTCTCGGCCGTCGAGAGCGGGATCAATCGCAACGAAGTGACGGTCCTTGGTGCGACGGTGACCTCAACAACCGGATCCACGCGACGCATCGGTATCGCCCCTGGCGGTTTTGTTCGGGGTGTCGCAGGGATCGATGGGAATCTGTATGCAGTCAGCGACGCTGGCGGATTGTTCCGTGTCTCTCGCGGTGAGCTCTTTAGCAATCGCCCTGGCGCGATCGGAACCTATGTCGCTTCGTCCTACCAGTTGACTGGCTTGCAATTCACGGGACTGACCGCAGGACCTCGCAACGTAGCCAACGGTGCCTATTCGAACTTGCTGTTTGGTTCGACCGTCGGCGGTCGGATCTACGCGTTTGACACCAACGGGATCCTGCAACCGGTCTTCGCCAACGGATCGACCTTTGTCGATACAGGTAGTTCCGGTTTCGATGGATTGGCCTTCTCAAACCTCGATTACAACCTGTGGCACCAAACCACTCGGCGATCGGCCAACGCGGGCCATGGTATCTCCGCGGATATCGAGGGGAATACCTCCGGACTCGGTGGAACGAGTTGGTACTTCGGGTACGAAGATCTCGGGCACAGCAACGCGAACTTCAACACCGGTACGAATCCGCTGGCCCAACCGCGAGCCTTTGGTGAGGCTCTAGAGAATACGTACAACTTCCCTGGTGGAGCCACTGGGGTCATGGAGAGCAAGACGTTCTCGCTCGAGAACCTCACGGCAGCCGACTTGCCGACCCTCTACTTCAGCTACTTCTTGGCCTCCGAAGATGCAGCCTCGAGCTTGGTCAATAACACCTTCAATCCGATGCGGGACTCGTTCCGTGTCTACGCTGCCGGCGACGATAACAACTGGGTCCAAATGGCGACGAACAACGCCTCGGAAACAGCGATCGAAACGTTGGTCGATAATGTGCCTAGCCCGGTAGGTCCAAACTCCTTGCCCGGACAAGCCGTGGCACCTCCGGGGACCTCGTGGCGACAAGCCCGAGTCTCTCTGGCTCAGTTTGCTGGCGACCGTCAAGTGCGATTGCGATTTGAGTTCAGCACCGCCGGTGGCCTAGGCTTCAACAGCTTCGGTAGCCGAGGTCCTGAATTGCGAACCGTATCGGCGAGCGAACTGCGGGATGGACAGACGTTCAGCATCGGTGGCAGAACCTTTGAAATTGAAATGGGAGCGACGTTGGTCTTCCCGTCCGGCGTCGGGATCCGCTCCGGCGAGACCATCTCGCTACGAGGAACGACCTTTGTGTTCTGGGATGGTACCGGCACGAGTCCTAGCGGAAACGTGATCCGTTATTCGACGAGCGACTCTCCATCGCAAGTCGCCCAGAAGGTGCTCGCGTCTCTAAACGCTGCGACCTATGTGCCCAAGGCGTTGACGGCAAACGTTTTGGAACCGCAAGCCCGTTCGGAAGTCTTCCGCACGGCTCTTAAGACTTCCATTGCGGCTGGAGAGCTGACCCAATGGACTGCGACCGGAGCGATCGGTGATTTCGTTCTGCAACCGGGCGAACAACCCGATGCGGTGCGTGCCGACGTGGATATGATTGAATTCGAAGCCGACGAAGGGACCACGATCGACCTTGCGGTCTCAGCAAGCCTCGTCGGCTCGCCTCTGAATCCTCGCGTCCGACTTTTTGATTCCTTAGGAAACGAACTGGCCCGTGCATCGACTGCCACTCAGTTTGACGTGGCGCTAACGCACACGTTCGCCAAGTCCGGAACTTACTACTTCGGCATCAGCAATTCGGGCATCAACGAGTACAGCCCGCTGATCGCAACCGGCAGGACTTCCTCTGGTCCCACAGGCCAGTACCAAGTGACCTTAGATATTTCGCCACGGTTCAATCCAAGCCTCAATGGAAACCGATTGCAACTCGACGGCATCAGCGATTTGGTCGTCGGTCCAAACTCGAACATTCGAACCGATGGAGAGTATCAATCCGCCAACGCCTCGAACGTGTCGGTAAACATTCTGCAGAACATGACGGCCGACGAAGTCGCAGCGGCCGTTGCAAGAGCCTTTGAGGAGAACCTAGCTCCTGGACTCGATACATATACCACGTTCCGTCGAAACACCAACGCGATCGATCTGACCGGAGTAACCGTAGGCGATGCCGGTCCGTTTAGCGTCAATGGTCTTCGCGATGGAGATGAGTTCTCCGAGTATGTTCTCGGTCGATTGCACCCTGCGACCCGATCGCAGAACAACAACTTCGAGGGACTCTATCTCGATGACTTCATCATCGGTCTTGCTGAAAGAGGAGAGTCGGTTTCCAACGCTCCACCCGATACGACCTTTACGACTGTCCCGGGCAGCGGAAGCGAGATCCTCGTTGGTCCTTATCAAGTCGAGATTCGCGGAGGTTCCGAATATGGTCAGCCGCTTTCGACCCGCACGACCAACAACGGTGGCAATAACAATCCGAACAACTTGAGCGTCAACGAGCGCATTCGCTTGACCCAAGCTTTCGATCCGAATCAAGCCCTCAGCGGAGCGGTCGAACTGCGATTCAACGACGCTTCGAGTATCACCGACGGAGAGACGATCACCGTCAGCGATGGAAACAACTCGATCACTTTTGAATTCGACGATATCTCGATCCCCAGCGGTCAACCAGGTAGTGGAGTGCGTCCGGGCAACTTCCCGATCCCTTACGATCCTGTCGCTGGTGAATCCGCACAAACCATTGCGGCCCGTTTCCGAGACGCTGTGAATTCCCCAGGCGTGCAAAGCGTCCTGGAGACCAGTGCTCTGGGCGTCGATGGCAGCTCCAGTGGATCGAACACCCGCGACCTGTTCTTGCTCGGATCGGTTACCGTAAGCGTTGGACCATCGGTAGGTTACCTCGTCACACGTAGCCCTCAGGTTCGATTCAAGGATTCCTCTAGCCTATCGGATGGGCTGTCCTTCACGATCACCGACGGCAACAATACGGTCCGGCTGGAGTTCGATGATTCGACCCTTTTGCCGCTCGATCCTGGATTTGGGGTAACCCAAGGGAGCGTGGCGATACCTTTCGACCCGAACGTATCGCTCACGAGCGTCCAAGTTGCAGCGTTGGTTCTGAGTGTTATCAACTCGCCAGCCGTACAATCCCAAATCCGCGTGGTGGCATTCCCTGTTTCAGGGCTAGGTGGGCAACCTTCGGATGCGATCTTGATCTCGGGTGCGACTGGGGTTTCGATTCCATCGGCCGTTGGAAATGTATTGACGACGAACCTCGAAGGGGACCGCAATACATCGCGTGATCAAGGCCAAGTGCTCATCGAAAACTCACGCATCTCGTTCTCCTCGGGTTTCGGGGTCGTCATGACTGCCGACGTCCGCGATCCGGTTTCGGGGGCACCGAACCCAGGCTCGGTGCGAAATACGCTGACGATCAACAACCAGCGATTGATCCCCGGAGCGGTGATGGTCAACAATGAGCTCATCAGCAACATCGGTGGGGGTATCGATCTCGGGGGCGACCCGCTAAACGGACCAAACGATGTTCCCGCATCGGTTCCGTTCGCACGGATCGTCAACAACACGATCTTCGGTGGATCGGTCACGCGTGTGGACGCTCAACCAGCAACATCGATTTTGGGTGACTTCTATTCCGACGGAGCCCTAAGCTTCGGTGATGTCGCTCCAGCGAACCTGTACAATCCAAGAGCTGGAGGCGGACCAGTACCGATCGCGGGCCTGCAAGTTCCAGGCAACGCCGTCGGAGCTCCAGATTACAGCGGTATCGGTGAGCCGATTCCAGGCCAAGGTGCCGTGTCGCTCGGTCGCGGTGGTGTGCTGGTCGTCCAGTTCACCGACAACTTCTTGACCGGTTCGAACGACGTTCGACCTGACTTGGCTGTCTACGAAGTCGGCCTGCCTGAACTCGTCCGAGTCGAGGTGTCGGCAGACGGTGTCAATTACACTTCCGTAGGATCCGCTTCGTTTAGCAATCGTTACATCGATCTGGATCAGTTCGGATTCAACTCGCTGAGCCAACTGCAGTTCGTTCGATTGACCGATGAACCGGGCGATGGACCAACCAGCGGTGACTCTGTCGGTGCGGACATCGACGCCGTGGGGGCTCTATCGAGCCGCCCTGGCTTGCGATTCGGTACCTCGGGAACCGGGATCCGTGTCGGTGCCAACGCTAGCCCGACGTTGCTCAACAACATCATCTCCAACAGCACGACCGGAATTTCGGTCGCCAACACCAGTACCTCGACAGTCATCGGCGGAACCCTTTACCAGCGAAACACGACGAACGCCACCGGGGTTACCGTAGGTCAATTCCCGATCCAAGTCGGACCGTCCGTACCGCTCTTTACCGATGCGGTCGACGGAAACCTTTATCCTGTTCCCGGATCGGCAGCCATCGATTCATCGATCGACTCTTTGGTCGACCGAGCCGCACTGTTGGCCGTCAAGCAACCGCTCGGATTGGCTCCATCGCCGATCATCGCTCCTGCGATCGACATCACCGGTGCATTGCGGACCGATGATCCCAACGTGGTCGCTCCTCCGGGACTCGGCGAGTCGGTCTTCAAGGACCGAGGTGCATCCGACCGCTCCGACTTCACCGGTCCTGCGGTTCTGTCCCTCTTCCCACGCGACAATGACACACTGGGTGCCGATTCAAACCCAACCCCGGGGATCATCGAATTGGTCAGCGATTCGCTGGCTTACTTCGACCTGCAAGTTTTGGACACCTCGGCATTGGATTTCAACGCCCAAGGCACCGGGGTCGACAGCAAGACCGTCACTCGCAACTCGTTGATCATCGCCAAGAACGGCACGACCTTGATCGAAGGTCAAGACTACCGTTTCGGATACGATTCGACGAGCAACATTATTCGCTTGACCCCACTTTCGGGTCTCTGGGAAAGCGGTGCGGCTTACACGATCCGGTTTGTAAACACCAACGAGAATTTGATCCAAGCGATCGAGCCTCGTTCGCTCATCGATGGAACGACCTACACGATCATCGATGCGGAACTTCAACCGCATTACTTCGAGGTCGAGACGGGCATCGTACTGCGTGTTCCCTCGAGCGCTGATAACTTCTCGAACACCGCCATCGACGGAACGACCTTCCAAGTCGACGACGGATTCCGCAGAGTGACGTTCGAGTTCGACAACAACGACGCGTTTGTCACAGGCAACACTCCGATCCGATTCCTGAATTCCGATCTGCCAGAGATCCTCGCTCAGAATATCGTCACGGCGATCAACTCGGCGAATTTGAACCTTACGGTCAAATCGATCGGCAACGGCGAAATGCAGATCCTCGGCAGCAACTTGATCCAGTTCATTCCAGCAACGAGCCGGATCACCGCGACGGGCAGGACCGGAACGACTCCGATTTACGGATTGAAGATTCCGACCAACAATGGTGCCCCTGAAGGAATTTTCGACGGACAAACCTTCTCGATCCAGTCAGGCGCTCGCTCGGTCGTCTTCGAACTCGATGGGAACGGAACGGTTGGGCTCAACAACGTCGCCGTACCGCTCAATACCGCATCGGCCGATCAGCAAGCAGCATTGATTGTCGCAGCGATCAACGCTTCGGGATTAGGTCTTAACGCAACGTTCTCCGCTGGTGGAATGATCGCCGTAGGAACCCAAAGCGATTTGCGAATTATCACCAGTGGTGGTCTGCAAGTCGTGGGTGTTCCAGGCCGCGAGGTGACCACACCGATCGTCGTTGACCTCAGCGAAGTAAAAGCTGCCTCGCAAGTCGCGACGATCATCGCCGATGTACTTGAGCAAGCCAACATGGCTGGAGTCGAAATCACCGTTCTAGGTGATCAGATCTTCATCGAAGGTAGCCTTGGTGTCGGTGGATTGGGAACCCAGGTCGTCTCGGGAATTCGAGATAAGGCCGGCAACCCAATGCGAGCGACCGAACTCAACGGCGATACACTCGTGACGATCTTCCTAGGAGAGGGCTTCGATTACGGGGATGCACCCGATCCGAACTACTCGAGCTTGCGTGAAAGCAATGGTCCAAGGCACAAGGTCGTCGAAGGCTTCTCGCTCGGGTTGACCAACACGGCCGATCCCGACGCCAAGGTGCCCGATCAAGATCAAGACGACGGATTGATCTTCAATGCAATCGTTTCAGGATTCAGCGGATCGTTCCAGTTCAGCGTCCAAGGAGTCTCGATCGCACGGCCGGCCTTCGTCGGTGCTTGGATCGACTTCAATGGAAACGGTGCCTTCGATTCGAGCGAAAGGATCAATATCCCAGGTCGGATCGTCAACGGACTGAACACTGCGGTGAACTTCACTGTTCCTTCCGGATCTATCACCGACCGGCCCGTCGCAGCACGGTTCCGATTGAGCAGCGATCAAGCGGCCGTCGGCTCGCCTTTGGGTGAAGCGATCGATGGTGAAGTTGAGGATTGGATGATCACCATCGGTGCGAATCCTTACACCAACCCCGCCAATCGCTTCGATGTCACCGGGGATGGGTTTGTATCGCCGATCGACGTGTTGCAAATCGTCAACTACATCAATGCTGGGCTTCCGACCCGACCGCCCTTGCCGCCTGTCGCCGTGCCTCCCTACTTGGACGTCAATGGCGATGGGTTCATCAACTCCCTGGACGTGCTGAACGTGATCGACTTCATCAACTCGAACCTTAACGGAGGTCGATCTGGTGAGGGCGAAGCGGGGGATACGGCGGATCTATGGATCCCAGCAGAAGCCTTGGATGCACGAGCAGCAGCTCCAGCCGTCTCGACGATCAGCTCAAGCAGCCTTTCGATCGGTGGATCTTCGGGCTCTGGATCTTCGGGGTCCGTCGCTTGGACGAAGTCGACGGTTCGCAGCAGCGATCTTGCGATGGCCAGCTACTTCAGCTCAAGCCTCCTGAGCAACCCCAGCGATGATTCGGACGATCTGTTCGATTCGACCGCACGCTCAGTCACGACAGAAGACTCGATCGACGATCGTCTCGATTCGGCCTTGAGCCAAGATCTCGACGAAATCCTCGGCCTGTAAATCTAGGCTTAAGCTGCCCTTGGGAATATCACCCTGCTGCCGGAATCGATCCGGTGGCAGGTTTCCCGCTATAGGCTCCGTAACCCCTGTTTTAGCGAATCGGTTTGGCACCACGGAACACACGGAACACACGGAAGTAAGAGAAGGCTCCGCAGACCCTATGAAGCGAATCGTTTTGGCACCACGGAACACACGGAACACACGGAAGTAAGAGAAGGCTCCGCAGACCCTATGAAGCGAATCGTTTTGGCCTATCCTTTGAGGACGCCTTCGAGCCGATCGATGTTCGCCTCGATGCAGAATTTGCTTTCGACCAAGGCCCTGCCGGCCTTGCCCATCTGCTGACGTAGATCCGCATCGAGCAGCAGTGACCTTAAGGATTCGAACCATTGGTCCTCATGGCTGGCGGCAAACCCCACGGAGTTGTCTCGGAGGATCGTCGCATTGACCCCGATAGGGCTAGCGACTGCAGGGATCCCGATCGACATGTACTGAACGAGCTTCGTTGCGGCTTTGAAGCGCATCCAATCTTGGTCGGCAGGCAAGGGCATGAGCCCGATGTCCATTTCGTGCAATCGCTGGATTTCGATATCAGGGCTCCAGGTCTCGAAGCGCAGGTCGATTCCCTCCAGGTCGATCGTTCGGAGCGGATCGGAGGTGTTCGAGACGATCAGCAGCGTGAATGCATGTTCTCGGGCTAAACGACGCAGGGCAGGGGCGCAGTGGGCGAGAAACGGGAGGTTCGAGGGGGTTCCCATCCAGCCGATGATCGGCTTTTTCGTCGTATTCGCAGGCTGTTCTCGCAAGCGATACCGTTCGAGCGAGACACAGGTCGGGATTTCGGTGATTTTGGAATGGAACTGCGAGACATAGTCGTACAAAGGTTGGTTGCTCACGACGACATGATCGCTCATTTCGATCAACTGGCGTGTCTTCTCGGGGAACTGAAGAAAGATCGCATCATCAACATCGAGAACGAGCCGAGGCGTGAGCTCTCGGAACCATCGATCGAGCCAGAGGCTCGGGTCGTGAAAACAACCTCGCTCGAGGTAGATCGTCTCGGGGCGAAACCATCGCGCCTGAGAGTATTGCAACAATCGATTCGCCCGTTTGATCTGATAGCTCAGCCGCCATCCGATCGCCGGAATGTAATCGTAGACGCTTGGGGAACTGGTCCAGATTCGACAGCGGTGACCTCGCTTCGTGAGAGGAGTTTCGTAGGGGTAAAAGCGAAAGCGGGTCGACGGGACATTGGCTCCTAGGGTGACAAAACCGAATCGCATCTTAACTGTGCATTCTTGGGAGCGGGTGGCCTGTCTCGATGATCGCCGCCTCTGCGAGAGCCAACTCCTCAAGGCGGGCTTTTACCCGCTCATGGTCTTGGAATCGCCTTGCGAGCCGAACATAGCTCGAATGATGCCTTGCCTCAGATTCGAACAAGGATCCGTAGAAATCCGCAAGTTCGACGTCTTGGATGTGGTCTTTCAATAGCTTGAATCTTTCGCAGGATCGAGCTTCAATGAGTCCGGCGATCAACAGCCGATCTACGGCCCGATCCGGTTCGTTGGAACGCACGAGCATGTTCAAGCGACGGCCATAATCGCCCGGCCGAATCTTGCGAAATGCGATCCCTCGACGTTTGAGAAGATCCAGCACCATTTGGAAGTGTTCGAGCTCTTCGGCGATGATGACGGCCATCTCACGGGTGAGTTCTTCGCAGTCGACGTAGGCGCCCAGTAAGCTCATCGCTGTAGCCGCGGCCTTGTGCTCGCAGTGGGCATGATCGATCAGGATCTCGTCGAGATTCTCGTCGACTTGTCGAAGCCATCTGGCTTGCGATTCGCTCTTGAGGTGGAGCATGGGGCTACTCCGGCTTGGGCTGCTTGGGAGATTTCTCTTGAGATTCAGCTCCCATGAACATCAAGTGCTGCCAAGGCAGACGGTCGTACTCTTTGACCAAGCCCATCTTATTGGCTTGATACTCTTTGAGGATTTGTTTCTTGGTCATTTTGTGTTCGGGTTTGATGGGGACCTGTGGGTCCTCGCCTCGAAATTCGACCAGAGCGATGCGGCCGTTGGGTTTAAGGCTTTCTCGCATGGAGGTGAGCATTTCGACGGGGTTCGAAAACTCGTGATAGACGTCGACCATCAAGATCAGATCGATCTTGCCGGTCGGTAGTTTTGGGTCGTGTGGCAACCCCAGAATCATCTCGACGTTTTTGAGGTTGTTGCGCTCGCAACGGCGAGAGAGCTCCTGGAGCATTTCCGGTTGGATGTCGACGGCGATGACCTTGCCAGTCGGTCCGACGCGTTTGGCCAATTCCATGGTGTAGTAGCCATCCCCACAACCCAT
>Ga0315900_10006277_pt1 | contig 16037 bp, 13 predicted proteins | sample LakEriMetagenome_FD_203521 | JGI IMG/M metagenome (GOLD analysis project Ga0315900, IMG submission 203521) | Freshwater fungal communities from buoy surface, Lake Erie, Ohio, United States - Buoy 12 MA114 | ecosystem: Environmental > Aquatic > Freshwater > Lake > Lake biofilm | place: USA: Lake...
GATTAATTCCGAATAAGCTCAATAAAACCTTATTTTTTGCAAAAGACTGTTGAATTTGAATCACTTTAATTTGGCGTTGTGTTCATTTACTTTTTGTTGGTTTTTGCGCTGATATTTCCTCAATAGATACATGATGCTAGCAATAATGAAAGTAAATACAAAAAATAAAGCGTTGCCTTGATCCTTAAGTAATAAAAAGTAGACCGAGATAAGTCCTGTTGAGATGGCTACTATGAGCCAAGTGATTTCTAGAATTCTAAAAAATTTATTCATGGTTATATTATATTTTTTCTATTGGACACATTAAATAATATTGTCGTAAGGCTGAAGGTCAAATATTTGCTAAACATTCTTCTTATCAGTGTTTAATTTTCGGAAACATTGCTAATTGACAATTACAAATCATTTTCTTCAATATTAATTTTGCCAATTACATTTTTGATTTCATATTGGCTAAAATCTTGATTGGCTTCAAGGCCTGTACCTGTTATTTCTTCTTTTGCTGTTGTGATTTTAACATAGGCATCAGTGGTTATTTTCCTTTTTTGTTCATCCCACACGAGGGATTCTGTGTTTAATTTCTCGCCTTTTAGGTTTATAATTTCCACATTATATTTTATGATCATTTTTTGAGTTATTTCATATCGGATAGCGTAATTACCTTTTAATGAGGTTGATTCTTTTCCATCCTCAAAAAATTTAACAAACACACCATTTGGCAAAACAGTAAAGGGTTCCTTTACACCTTTATCGTACATTAACATAAGTGGTGTGATTAATTTAATTTTTAAAATTGTTGAATCTGAATAAAACATGGTAATATTTTTACCAGTTTGTGAAGGGATAATTTTTTTGTTACCAAAGGCCAGTACTTTGTCTCTATTAGTTTGGCAAGAGCCTAAAAAAGTAATAAAAATTAAAATGAATATGTTTGAAAATAATTTATTCATTTTAAAATGAATTAATCGTATTTGAATTTAATAAACCATCGTTTGTTAAATGTAAAGCCTATATTCAGACGCACGTATTCTTCCAGTAATAAATTATTGGTTGTAGTACCAAGTTTACCAAATTGAGCCGAAATATTTACAATACCAATTTCATCAAACCTTCCAATGCCCACAGGTAAGCCTAAACCAGCAGTTATTGAATAGTTTCTAATTTTCGTATTTTTTAAATCTAAATAACCACTAGTGTAAGATGCGCCAATTCGGTAATGAATGCGTTTAATGTAATTTGAAGCTCCAAAAGCCAATTTATTTGGTACATAATTCAATCCTGCGGATAGTCTATAACTATTTGTAAATTCAGTATTAGGTGAATCAAAATTTTTATAGTCACTCCAATTGGTTTTAGAAGCATCTAGTAAGATGGTTAATTTTTCTCCTTTTTTAAAGGATAATCCAAACCCTATTTCGATAGGAAGCTTAATAGTTCCTGAACGATTTTCTGAATTTAGAACAGTGTCTTTAGGTCTTTCTGTGCCGAAACCATCTAAGGAATAATTGTAAACAATATTATTTTCTTTCGCTTTTAAACTTGCAGGAGTATTAATAAAAAAACCAGTTCCTATAATTACCTTTTGTTTTAACGCTCGTCTTTTTCCTCTAGATCTTACGGAATCAATTGTGAAATTTGTTTGAATGCCACCATTGAAAACAAAATCATTGACTTGAGTGGATCTTTGTCTTTTTGAATTAAAATAGAGAGTGGAAGATGGATAAATTAAATCCGTAGTTTGATTAATAGATCCAAACAGATAATTAGCTGTTGCTCCAATTGAAATGTTTGAAATGAATTGTTTATAAATTTTTTTTCTTTTATTCTTTGCAATTTGTTTTAGCGTATCGGTTGAATCGGCTAAATTTAATTTAAATAATTTATTTTCAAACTTCTTAAATGGCTTAACTCCTAAACCAATAAAAGCTTTGTTTATACCGCCATCGCCATTGTATATATATTTTATAGAGCCAATACCAGATTGATCTTGTAAAGATGTAATTTTATAACCTGCTGTGCTATATGGCATGACACCAAAAGCAGCCCCACCAAATTTTTTTAATGGGAATCCAATTGAACCGTAAGAAAAATTAGAATTTGTTTTTTTGACAAATGATGTTGAGTTACTTATGTTAGTAAATTGGATTTGTCCTCCTAATTCAAAGACTGTTAATTTTAGGCCAGCTAAACTGGCAGGATTGGCAATATTTATAAAGAATGGTGCGATGCTATCTAATTGATATGCAATAAAGGAATTTCCCATGGCTGCTTGCCCTGCAAAAGTTTGTGAATTTAACTCACCAAGACCATATCTAGAATAAGGGCTGGACGTGAGAATTTGGGCCTGAGATAAAACATTGATACCAATGATGAAAAAAAATAAAAAAATATTTATTTTTAATTTAGATGCTATTGTCTTCAAGATTATAATTTAAAATATCGTTTAATCCTTTTAATACTAAATTTTGGTGGGTAAAGATGCTATTTTTTAAATGATTCGCCAAGTATTGAGAATTGCCTCCAGTTAAAACACAAATTAAATCTGGAAATTTTAGTTTATAGAGATGAATTATACCATCAATTTCTGCAATGGTGCCATTTAAGATGCCTGATAATATTGAGTTTTGTGTTGAATCTCCTATGAGAGAATTAAAATTTACATCAATTTCAACAAGTGGTAATTTTGCAGTGAATTGATTTAATGCTTTAAATCGCATTTCGATGCCTGGTGAAATAGCACCACCTAAATATTGATTGCTGGAATTTGTGAAATTATATTTAATGCAAGTTCCTGCATCAATAACAAGCACATTTTTATTTGGATAGAGGTAAAATGCGCCAATTGACGCTGCAATTCTATCTGAACCCAAAGTTGAAAGCGATTGATATTTATTTTGAATTGGAATTTTGGTTAAAGTTGTAAATAAAGTACTTGGTTTAGATTTAGAAAGATCAGAAAGAAAAAAATCAATGTCATTTTTTACACTTCCAACAATAATTTGCTTGCAGTTCTTGATTAAATTGGTTTGAAAGACATCTTCAGGAGTCTTAAGAATTAAGAATTCAACCAAGCCTTCACCACTATATAAAGCGGTTTTTGTGCATGTATTTCCTATATCTATTACTAAATTCAAAAGAGTGTAAAAATAGATAAATACTTTATGCCGCCATTGAATTTAGGCTTTTTTAAGTTTTTTTTTGGAATACAGATATTTCTACTAAATTTGCTGCCCTAATTGAAGGTACCTTAGCTCAGTCGGTAGAGCAACAGACTGAAAATCTGTGTGTCCCTGGTTCGATTCCTGGAGGTACCACAACTAAAACAAACAAAACCCTTGATAGCAAAGCTTTCAGGGGTTTTTGATTTAATACACCCTCTCGTCCTTGTTTGAGCGAAGCGGAAACGAGGACGTTTTAGAAGTGCGTTTTTAACGCACATAAATACTATTATAATTGGTATAAATTTGATAGAAAAAAGAAATTTATATTTTTTTTAACGATTGGGCTCTAGGATCCCCGTAACGCAAAAGGTAATAAATAATGAAAAAAATAGAGTTTTGGATAAAAGCTTCAAATTATTCAATTGCAATATGCTGTATAGTTTTGATTGCTAAAATGTTTTTTAGGAAATACCTTGAAAGTATTATTATTCCTATCTTATTTCTAGGGGGAATAGCATTAATTGTATTCATTCTTTCTGAATTGATGAAGTTTATCTTAAAAAAAAAGACATGAAAAACGAAAACGAAAAAAATTTTAAACAACTCAACTAAAATTGTAATTTTATCAAAAAAACGATGAATTATAAAGACGACGTAGAGGCGCTAGATGCCTTTGTTTTGAAATACAAAGAACTCAATTCGGAAATCAGTAAAGTCATTGTAGGACAACAAGAAACAATTAAAAATGTTTTGATTTCAATTTTTTGCAAAGGACATTGTTTGTTGGTTGGTGTACCTGGCTTAGCAAAAACACTATTGGTAAATACAATTTCTGATGTACTCGGCTTATCATTTAGCCGCATACAATTTACACCCGATTTAATGCCCAGTGATATTATCGGTTCGGAAATATTAGACGAGCAAAGAAATTTTAAATTCATTAAAGGTCCTTTGTTTGCTAATATTGTTTTGGCAGATGAAATCAACAGAACACCTCCAAAAACACAAGCTGCTTTGCTTGAAGCCATGCAAGAGCGAAGTGTAACAACTGCTGGGAAAAAATATGATTTGGGAAATCCTTTTTTTGTGCTAGCTACTCAAAATCCAATTGAACAAGAAGGAACGTATCCATTACCAGAAGCCCAACTTGATCGTTTTATGTTTAACATTTGGCTGGACTACCCTAGTTTTGAAGAAGAACTAGATGTTGTGAAAAATACCACAGCAGATAGAAAAATTGAATTAAAAAAAATTATTTCGGCTGAAGAAATTATATTTTTTCAAAACTTGATTCGTAAAATGCCAGTTGCTGAAAACGTATTGAAATACGCTGTAAAATTGGTAAACAAAACGCGTTTAAACTCTGAATTTAGTTCGGAAATTTCAAAAAAATATTTAGCATGGGGTGCTGGCCCAAGAGCATCACAGTTTTTGGTTTTGGGAGCAAAATGCCACGCAGCCATCAATGGCAAATATAGCCCAGATATTGAAGATGTAAAGGCTGTTGCCAATTCAATATTACGACACCGTATTATTCGTAATTACAAGGCAGAAGCTGAAGGAATGAGTATTGAAACAATCATCGAACAATTAAAATAAACTTTATGAGTAAATTAATTTTAGCCAATGATGGCATAGATGCAGTAGGAAAAAGTATCTTAGAAAAAGCGGGTTATACGGTTATAACTCAAAATGTGGCGCAAGAAAATTTAGCAAAAGAGATAAACGAAAAAGGATATGTGGCATTAACCGTTCGCAGTGCCACTAAGGTTAGAAAAGACATCATTGATGCTTGCCCAAATTTAAAAGTAATTGGAAGAGGTGGAGTGGGAATGGATAATATTGATGTTGAATATGCCCGTTCCAAAAACATACAAGTAATTAATACGCCAGCAGCGTCAAGTAATTCGGTTGCGGAGTTGGTTTTTGCTCATTTATTTAATGCAGTTCGTTTTTTGTATGACAGTAATAGGCAAATGCCTATCATTGGAAACACAAAATTTAATGACTTAAAAAAAAATTATTCCAAAGGAATTGAATTAAGGGACAAAACCATTGGCATCATAGGATTTGGAAGAATTGGCCAATATACCGCTAAAATTGCTTTAGGGAGTGGTATGAAAGTTTTAGCGTATGATCCATTTGTAAAAGAAGCTGTTTTAAAATTAGACATTCAAGGAACTTCAGGTGTAGAAGTAAAAATTACCACTGTCGCGCTGAACGAGTTACTTTCAAAGTCTGATGTGATTACTTTACACGTGCCAGGCGGAAACATGATTACCAAAAACGAGATTACTCACATGAAAGATGGTGTTATTTTAGTTAATGCTTCTCGTGGTGGTGTTATCGATGAAACAGATTTAGTATCAGGATTAAACTCTGGTAAAATTGCACATGCCTGTTTAGATGTTTTTGAAAACGAACCCACACCAAACGATGCTTTGTTAAAGCATCCAAAAATTTCTTTAACACCTCATATTGGCGCAGCAACCAATGAAGCACAAGAAAGGATAGGAGTTGAATTGGCTGAAAAAATAATTGAAGCTTTGAAATAATTGAAATAAAATTTTGAAGTACCTTGATGGATTAATCCATTGATGATGTTGAATTATCATCAATGATTAGGTGAAATGCAGCATTTTTATTTACCAATTTTAGAACCATCATAGCTCCATTTTATCCAAACAGAGCCCCAAGTAAAACCACCGCCAAATGCTGATAAAATGATGTTATCACCTTTTTTAAACTTTTTTTCATAATCCCACAATAAGAGAGGAATGGTACCAGCGGTTGTGTTGCCATAGCGCTCAATATTCATCAACATTTTATCAGGATTTAATCCCATGCGATTGGCAGTCGCTTCGCAAATGCGTTTATTAGCTTGGTGTGGAGCAAGCCAAGCAATATCTTCTGGATTTAAATTATTCTTACTCATTATTTCAGCACTTATTTCGGCCATATTAACAACTGCATTTTTAAATACCGCTTGTCCTTCTTGATGCACATAATGCATTCTTTTATCAATTGTATCATGTGTTGGAGGATTTAATGATCCGCCAGCTGGTTGAAATAAAAAATTTCTTCCTGCACCATCGCTTTTCAAAATAAAATCTTGAATCCCCAATCCATCTTCAGTTGGCTCAAGCAATACGGCACCACCGCCATCTCCAAAAATAACGCAGGTTGTACGATCTTCATAATTCAAAATGGTACTCATTTTGTCAACGCCTGCAACAATAACTTTTTTGTATCTACCCGTTTCGATAAATTGAGAACCAGTTGCTAAACCAAAAATAAAACCTGAACAAGCGGCAGCTAAATCATAGCCCCAAGCATTTTTTGCACCGATTTTATCACAAATAATATTTGCGGTACTTGGAAAAATATAGTCGCCAGTGATCGTGCCAACGATTAATAAATCAATTTCAGATGCTGAGATCCCACGTTTTTTTAAAAGTTCTTCAATGGCAATTACCATCATGTCAGAAGTAGCTTTTCCTAGTTCATTTAAAACTCTTCTTTCTTTAATGCCAGTGCGAGAAGTAATCCATTCATCATTTGTATCAACAAATTTAGCCAACTCATCGTTTGTCATTACAAAATCAGGAACGTGTCCGCCAATGGCGGTGATTGCAGCTTTAATCATTATTGAAATGCAGTTTTAATTTTCTCATTTAAGTTTGCTTCTATAATGTCTTTTGTTAAAACAAGCATGTTTTTAAAAGCCAGGGGTGTAGATTTTCCATGTGCAATCATCACATTTGAATTGATACCTAAAATAGGTGTACCACCATAAAGCTCGTAGTTAAATCGGTCGAAATAGTCGTCGCTACGATCCCGACTTTTTATCAAAGAATAAAATGCTTCCGCTGTTTTTAATAGTACATTTCCGGTAAATCCTTCGCATACGATGACATCAGCTTTATCTCCAAAAACTTCAGAGCCTTCAACATTGCCAATAAAATTAAAATCTTTTGTTCCTTTCATCATGGCGTGAGTTGCTTGTGTTACCAAATTTCCTTTTTCAGGTTCTTCACCAATATTTAATAAACCAACTTTTGGCTGATTGATTTTATAAACATCTTGTGCAAAGATTGATCCTAAAATAGCAAATTGATATAACACATCTGGCTTGCAATCTGCATTGGTGCCAACATCTAAAATGATACCAAAACCGCCATTTGCTTTTGGTAATACAGAGGTGATGCAAGGACGGATAACGCCTGGTACTGATTTTACAGAGAACATTGAACCAACTAACATTGCACCAGTATTGCCAGCACTGGCAAAAGCTTGAATATTATTTTCTTTCAATAATTTAAAACCAATGGCGATGCTACTTTCTGGTTTTTGAGAAAATGCTTTTGTAGGATGCTCACCCATTTCAATGATATCATTGGTATGAACAAAATCAAATTGAGTGTCCGACACATTTTTTTCTTTCAAATAGTTTTTGGCTTTTTGGCTATCACCAATTAATACAATTTTTACTGAAGAAGGTAAAAAATTTAATGCCAAAATCGCACCATCTAAACAGTTGTTTGGAGCAAAATCTCCTCCCATGATATCTAATCCAATTCTCATACTTAACTAAAAATCTAATGTGCTAAAAAAATAATTTTAATATGATTTTACAATTAATAAAAAGCAAAGTTATTAACCTTCATCACAATATCAGTGATAATTCTTACTGTTTTTGTCGAGGTATCTTAAATCATTTAAAACCAATAGCTTAATGATTAAATAAATTAATTAATGTTAGGCATGTAATTGATAAATGAATGTATTTTTGCAGCATGACGATTCATGAAATAGAAAATGAAATAATTGAAGAGTTCGATTTGTTTGGCGATGATTGGGAAGGGAAGTATGAACACTTAATTGAACTTGGAAAGCATTTACCAAAAATTAAAGATGAATATAAAACTGAAGAACGGTTGATAAAAGGTTGCCAAAGCAGAGTATGGCTGCATTCAGAAAAGGTTGATGATAAAGTAATTTTCACGGCTGATTGTGATGCCATCATCACCAAAGGAATGGTGGCTTTAATGGTAAGGGTTTTATCAAATCATTTACCTGAAGAAATTGTAAATGCAGAATTAGATTTCATAAAAAAAATTGGTTTAACAGAACACTTGTCTCCAACACGTGCAAATGGCTTAATTAGCATGATTAAACAAATGAAATTAGACGCAAGCGTATATTTATAAATTGAAAATTTTTAATTGATGATAAAAAAAATAGCAACATTTATTTTTATTACAACCTGTGTAATATTAAAATCACAAGTAAATTATACGCAAACCGTGAGAGGGCAAGTGATTGATAAGTTAAATTTAAAAGGATTGCCTGGCGCCATTGTAAGATTAAAGAACGATTCAACAAACCCTCAGGTAACTTCAACAGATGATAAAGGTTATTTTAAGCTAGAAGGAATAAAAGTTGGACGTAGAAATTTTTTAATCAGTTTATTTGGATACAATACCGTTCCGCTTAATGGCATCATTATAACTTCTGGTAAAGAAGTTTTTTTATCAATTGAATTAGAAGAGTCCCTTATTCAAACGGGTGAAGTGTTGGTTGAAGGGAGTAAAGATATTGTCGCCGATATGCAATCAGTTAATGTAAAAACATTTAGTATTGAAGAAACTGAACGTTACCCTGGTTCAAGGCAAGATCCTGCACGCATGGCTTCTAATTTTGCTGGGGTGCAAGGCACTAATGATAGTAGAAATGATATTGTTGTTAGAGGAAATTCTCCAGCTGGATTGTTATGGCGTTTGGAAGAAATTGATATTCCTAATCCGAATCACTTTGCGGTAGCGGGTTCTGCGGGAGGCCCTACCGCAATTATCAATAACAAATATTTAGCCAATTCGGAATTTTACACAGGAGCTTTTCCTGCAAATTATGGAAATGCTTTGGGAGGTGTGTTTGATTTGAAAATGCGAAATGGCAATAACCAAAAACATGAACGCACTTTTCAATTTGGAATACTTGGAACTGAATTATCTCTTGAAGGCCCTATTAATAAAGAAAAAGGAAGTAGTTATTTTATTAATTACAGATACTCAACATTAAATTTATTATCATTTTTAAATATTAAACTAGGTACAAGCGCAGTACCTCAATATCAGGACGGTGCAATTAGATTAAATTTCCCTACAAAAAAAACAGGCGTTTTTTCATTCAGTGCCATTGGTGGTGCTAGTATTATAAAGATCATATTAAGTAAGCAATTGCAGAGGCCTAATGATTTGTATGGGGATTTAAACCGTGATCAATATTTTGCATCTCAAATGGGCGTTGGTATCTTAAATCACAGTTATGCATTAAACAACAAAACTTTAATGAAAACCTCTTTGGCTTATAGTGGACAAGGTTTAAATGTGAAACACGATTTAATTTTAAGAGACGATAATTTTAAACCAAATGATACGCTGCCAAAAATATTAGGATATAATTTTTATGAAGGAAAAACAACTTTGGCTTGGTACATCAAACATAAAATAAATCCTAAAAACAGTTTTAAAATTGGCTTTTTTGCAAATGCCTTTCAAGTTGATTTTTATGACGAAGTTAAAATCAATTCATTGTATGACACCATTGCTAATTACATTAATAGCAAGCCTTTTAAAACCAGAATAGATAATAAATCAAATTTTTATTTATTGCAGCCTTATGTGGCTTATGTGCATCAGTTTAATGAAAAATGGAGTACGAACTTAGGATTGTTTTCACAATACCTTTCCTTAAATAATCATTATGTGATTGAGCCACGAGCGAGCATCAAATATCAATTTAAACCAAATCAAAATATTAGTTTGGCTTATGGGATGCACAGTCAAATGCAGGCAACGTATATTTATTTTGCTGTACCTGATAGTTTGGTAAGAGACGGAAAAACATATGGGAACTCAACAAAAATATCTGACAACAAAAATTTAGATTTTACCAAAAGCCAACACGCAGTTTTGGGTTATGATTATCAAGTTTCAAAATCAATCAGAACAAAAATTGAAGCGTACTATCAATACCTTTGGAGCGTACCAATTTACGCTGTTCCTTCAGGCGTTTCATTACTCAATAGAGGCGCCAGCTTTAATCGATTTTTCCCCATATACACGATGGAAAATAAAGGCACTGGTTATAACTATGGTTTGGAATTTACTTTGGAAAAGTTATTTAGCAAGCATTATTTTTTTCTATACTCAGCCAGTTTATTTGATAGTAAGTTTAAAGCGAGCAATGGTAAAATATTTAATACTGATTTTAATGGAAGATACATGATGAATGTGTTAGCTGGATTGGATTATGAAGTTGGTAAGTCCAAAAAAAACGCCATCACTGTTTCTGCTAAATTTACTTATGGTGGAGGCAAACTTTATTCGCCAGTAAATATTTCAGCGAGCAATGCGGTAATGGATGTGGTGGCGGATGACAATAAAGTAAACACATTACAATTTAATCCATACAACCGTTTGGATTTGCGAATAGCTTACAAAATTAATGCTAAAAAAGTGGCGTACGAAATAGCTCTAGATTTGGTAAATGTGATGAACACTAAAAATGTTTTAGCCTTAAGTTACGCGCCAGATCCTGCCAGCACTAATAACAATCCACTTATCAAAAATTATCAATTGGGCTTTTTACCTTTATTTTATTTGAAAGTAGATTTTTAGTAATAGATGTTTTTTCAAAATTATTTAGAAACTCCCCGCTGCTATGAAATTAGCTGCACCCAAATCAAACCCTGGCCTTTACATTCCAATGGCTTTAGCAATTACATTTTCTTTAAATATTACAATTTGGATGCCCTTATATTTAGCCATTATAAAAATATTATAATGATAGTGAAGTCATTTAAGCTTTAAGATAAATTCTCGGTAGCTAACAAACAACTAAATTCTTTTCCTATAAATACATTTAAAATTAATAACCGATAATATTAAAAAATACGAATGCTTTACGTTTGCAATTTTATAACTATTCACTCGTCATAACAAATATCATTATTTGTTGTGCGCGTTACAAAATCACCTATAAAAAGTCTTCGTTGCAAATGATTACGAGGTCCGTTAGAAACGATTCTTATCTGTTACCTGTTGCGATTCCTTAAAACTTTACCGTTCTGAAACAGAGTTTCCATGATACTTTAAATAATTCTTTTTTGATGATTATAAAAAAGCACTAAGCTTAGGTTACACTAAAACAATTCCAGAAATTTACGAAGCAGCTGGAATAAAATTTGATTTTTCGCCAACATATGTAAAAGAATTGGCTGATTTTATAAAAAACGAATTTGACTTACTGAATTAATTTTGCTCGAACCTAAGGCACAGGTTCTTTGACAATTGAATCTTGAAAAACTTTAAAAAAATTTTCACCTTCCCAATACACTGTTTTTAATAAAGTATCCGAAAATTCTTTTGTTGCAGTAGCAAATGTTTGTGAGTCGTACTCGTGTATTGTTTTTTTTGTAAAATATACAACACGGTTATTAAGAATTTCAAATTCTGAAACCTGGGTAATTGGAATTGTTTTCAGAAATGAGCCGTAAATATCAAATACCAATATTCCTTCATTTGGACAATTTAAATAAAGATAATTATTTCGTTCCAACATAAAATTGGGCTTCAATTCAACGTTTAAAATTCTTGTGATGTTTTCAATTTTTACCAATTGTTTTGATTTTTCGCTATATCTCAACAAAGAGTTGTTTTGTTTATTATACAACCAAAAACTATTATTTGCAGATTTGCACACCAAACTTGTTTGTTCAAGTCCTAAATCTTCTAATGATATCATATTACTTGAAGCAGTAAGTTGATTATCTAAAAATAATATTTGCTGAAAATCTTTATAGTAAACTAAAATTTTTAGTGGGTTTGTTACATCAACAAAATCAATGCTTCCATAACGCTTTGTGCTAAACGACTTCACTAAATTACCAGAAGAATTATATTTTAAAATTTCGTTTTTATCAATCACATAGATGTTTTCAAACTCATCGACTTTAACGATAACATTTTTGTCTTTTAATAAAATTGTTTTAAAACTCTTATCCTTTTGAAAAACAAAAGAACAAAAAATTAATAAACTCAAAAGCATGATGATCCATTTATTCATCTTCGTATTTTTTAGTTTTATAACTGTTATTTCAAAATAGGAAATTATATGTTGTATATCTGAATCGTAATCTATTTATGAAATTTTAATAGAACTATTATTTTTATACTTTTCATAAAGCTCATGTATGATACCATCTGATAAACCAATTTGAGGAACAAAAATGGCTTCAATATTTCCTGTTTTCATAATCGTGATAAATATTTTAGAAGCATTTACAATAACGTCTGCCCTATCTGGCTTAAGACCTAAAACATCAACTCTTTCATCGTAAGAATATGAGTTTAACATTTCATAAATCCCCTTTAGTTTATTATAACTAATATAATTATTATCCTTTTTTGTCATTTTGTAGATCTTATTAATGTTTCCACCAGAACCAATGGCATGAATGGGATAAACTCCTATTGTAACTTTTTTTATCCAGTCCTTCATTAATTCCCATTCCTCTTTTTCTACTTTATCCAAAAGCATCCTTACTGTTCCAATGTTAAACGACTTAGAGGCAATGACTTTTTGGTTGTGGTATAAAGTAAGTTCTGTGCTTCCTCCCCCTACATCTATATACATATAAGCATGCTTTGGATTCAACATTTCTTCAATATGATTTGAAAAAACCAGTTGTGCCTCAACTTTACCATCAATTATTTCAATTTGTATGTCAGTTTCTTTTTTAATTAATTCAATGACTTCATTACTGTTTGAAGCATCTCGCATGGCACTTGTAGCAACTGCTCTAAACGCATCAACCTCATATACCTTTATTAATTCATGGAATGCACGCATTGCAGTAACTAGTTTTTGTATTTTTTTCTCGGATATTTTTCCGTTAATAAATACATCTTCCCCCAAGCGAATCGGCAATCGAATCAATTCTTCTTTCGAGAAATGTGGTTTTCCTTTTACTTCATAAGCCCTACAAAATAACAATCTCATGGCATTGCTACCAATATCTATTGCAGCAAATATCATGGTGCTTTTGTTGTTTTTGATTGAGATAAAGATCTTAAATACGTTTCTTTGTCTTTCAATAAGTATTGATAAACTTCATCTTGTACCCGGATTTTTTTTTCATTTTGTTTGGGTTTTACATATAAATTTTGTTGAAGTCTATCAAGTATTCTCACCTTTGTATTTCCTGATAATTGAATATTAATAATGTCTCTGATTTGTTTTTTAATTTCTGTGGATAAAATAGGAACGGCAACTTCGCTTCTGCTATCAAGATTTCTACTCATCCAATCTGCGGACGAAATATATATTTTTTCGTCTCCTTCATTGGCAAAAATAAATACCCTTGCGTGTTCTAAGTATTTATCTACAATACTATAAGCTTTAATATGATCACTAAACCCTTCTATTTCTGTTACCAAAGAGCAAATGCCTCTCACAATCAACGTGATTTTTACTCCAGCTTGTGATGCTTCATAGAGCTTCTCAATCATCTCTTTATCCACCAAGCTATTCATCTTTAAAATCATATAAGCTGTTTTTTGAGCCTTTGCATTTGCAATTTCTTTATCAATTAAATTGATAAATGTTTGTCTCATAAAAAAAGGTGCAACAGCAAGATTTTTGTATGTGCCTGTTTTAAAATTATTACTGTAAAAATCAAAAATCATCGAAATTTCGCTCGTGATATTATTGTCAGCAGTTAATAAACTAAAATCGGTATAAACCCGAGCTGTATTTTCATTAAAATTACCTGTACCTATGTGTGCATATTTAATTTCTTTTCCAGCAAAACGAGCTGTAATCAAAAATAATTTGCTATGAACTTTTAGGCCAGGTACTCCATAAATAACCGTTGCTCCTTCTTCTTGTAATTTATTTGCCCAATAAATATTATTTTCTTCATCAAAACGAGCTTGCAATTCAACTAATACAGTTACTTTTTTTCCGTTTTTAATGGCGTTAATTAATGCATTTGCAATTTTAGAGGAATCAGCAATGCGGTAAAAAGTAATTTTTATGGATTCAACGGTAGGGTCTAGAGAAGCTTCTCGCAATAGGGTGATAATGTGATTAAACGTGTGATAAGGATAATGCAATAAAATATCTTTTTGCCTTATGACACTTAAAATGCTTTGGTTTATTTTATATAAGTATTTATGATCCAAAGGCCGAGGATGATTAAATACTAAATTATTATGTCCAACCGTTGGGAATTTGATAAAATCTTTAAAATTATGATATCGCCCACCAGGTATGGCGTTGTCTTTTTTATCCATTCCAAGTTTTTTCATAATAAAACTGAGCATTTCTCTGCTCATTGTATTGTCATAAACAAAACGAACTGGCAATCCCTTTTTGCGATCCTTTACACTTTTTGAAATTTTTTCAAGCATACTTTTACTTACATCTTGATCAATATCTAATTCCGCATCACGGGTAAGCTTAATATTAATGGCCTCTTTCGCTGTATATCCAAATACTGAAAAAATTTCATTAACATTAAACCTAATCACATCGTCCAATAAAATAATGTATTCTTTTTGTCTCTCTGACGGTAAAATAACAAACCTACTTGATGAACTGGCGGGTATTTCTATGAGTGCATATTTACTTTTCTTAACAGAAGTATTTCCTATTAGTCTCACAAACAAGTATCCCGACTTGTCTTTCATATAGGGAAAAGGTTTGTTTTCGTCAACCAATATTGGAAACAAAGTAGAGATAACTTTATTTCTGAAATAATCTTTTACATACAATGCTTGTTTTTGGTTCAACTGTTTTTCATTGATAATAAAAACATTTTTTTTAGCAAGTTGGATTAAAAGATCTGAATATATTTTCTCAAAATGGTTTTGTTGTTCAATTACTTTTTTTTGAAGTTGTACCAATAATTCTTTTGGGTCTTCACCATAAATGATTCTTGCTTTTTTACCTAATTTACTCAATCGGTTGATGGTAGCCACTCGAACTCTGTAAAATTCATCACGATTGTTGCTGAAAATTCCTAAAAATTTAAGTCGTTCTATTAAGGGTGTTAATTTATCCGACGCCTCTTGTAAAACCCTTTCATTAAATGATAACCAACTAATTTCTCTATTGATGAATGGTGCTTTTTGTTTTTCCATGATTTAATTATAGCGATCAAATATAGTAATTTCGTGCAACCATGTTTCCATTTTTAATTAACTTTGACTTTCAAAAATAAAATGAAAACCATTAAAAAAAATATTCCCCTTGTTTTGATTGTTGTGTTCCATTTGATTGGATTAGTTGGGTTTTTATTGGACTTTCATCAATTTAAAAAATTAAGCTCAGTTAATTTATTGTTATCTTTTGGTTTAGTTTTATACACTTGCAAACAAACTCATATTAAGTTTTATGGTAGTTTATTATTAATTGGAATTTTTGGTTTTTGTATTGAAGTATTAGGCGTAAAAACTGGTTATATTTTTGGACATTATTTTTATGGTAATGCTTTTGGAACTAAACTCTTCAACGTGCCTTTGATTTTAATAGTTAATTGGGCTCTTTTGATTTATAGTACTTCTTTAATTTTTAAAACCTCAAGTACCTATTTTAATGCTACAATCTCAGCGTTTTTGATGGTAATACTTGATTATTTTATTGAGCAAAGTGCTTCCAATTTGGATTTTTGGTACTGGCGGCATCATATCATCCCAATTCAAAATTACGTCGCTTGGTTTGTGATATCTTTCATTTTAAATCTTATTTTTCAAAAAATAATAGCGCAAAAATCTAATTCAACAGCTACAGGATTTTATGTTGTACAAT
>Ga0315900_10006279_pt1 | contig 16030 bp, 16 predicted proteins | sample LakEriMetagenome_FD_203521 | JGI IMG/M metagenome (GOLD analysis project Ga0315900, IMG submission 203521) | Freshwater fungal communities from buoy surface, Lake Erie, Ohio, United States - Buoy 12 MA114 | ecosystem: Environmental > Aquatic > Freshwater > Lake > Lake biofilm | place: USA: Lake...
AAAATCCGCGCTCGCCGCGTCACTGGCGCATGCACACAACACCAACGCTCGATTGCAACGGCTGTAAAGAACAGCCGCGAAGTTGCACTCTTGCCTTACACATCGACAGCTCGCTAAGGGGGTATCCAATAATGAAACTTATTCTTACTCGCGAAGTAGCAAAGCTCGGTAGCGCAGGCGACGTTGTCTCTGTTAAAGATGGTTATGCCCGCAACTTCTTGTTGCCACGTGGCGTAGCAATCGCATGGTCACTCGGTGGCGAAAAGCAGATCGAAGGAATCCGCCGTGCACGTGCAGCACGCGAAGTCCGCGATATCGATCACGCTAAAGAGATCAAGGCAGCGCTAGAAAAGGCGTCAATCGTTATCACTGTAAAGGTTGGAGCAAACGGTCGTTTGTTCGGTTCCGTTACAGATAAAGATATCGCTGCTGCAATCAAGGCAGCTGCAGGTACAGATATTGATCGTCACAGCATCAAGACTGCTGGACATATCAAGAAGACTGGCAACCATGCAGTGAAGGTTTCACTTGCTCACGGAGTTGTAGCGAGCGTTACTGTCTCGGTAGTACCAGCCAAGTAATCGCTAGATAAAAAGTAAAAGGCCCCTCGCGCAAGCGGGGGGCTTTTGCTTTGCCTCTGACATAGAGTGAAATCTGGTGGATGTTCACTATCTGAGACTTTGGAAACTTTCTTCCCCCTTCACCCTGTGGAGAGAAAACTAGGGCCTGAACAGGACTTTTAACCTCTTCTTCACTTTATCGGGAGAGTTACCCACACCTTATACACACCCATCCACAGGGATATCCCCCTTTATCCACCCCCTTATGCACACCTTCTCCACATAGCTCAAGCTCAATTCTCGCGTGCAGGGCCACCTCTCACCTAAGTTTCGCTCCGTACTAGTAATCGGGCCATATCTGCAGAGCAGAGATATGGTGTCAGCGGCAGATGGGAGCGTATGCGTATGAGCATTGCAGAACTCCCTAACAACTCATCGCGCGGCTATCAGACGGTCGGTGCAGAGTTTGAACGCACGCCACCACAAGATCTCATCGCAGAACAATCTGTTCTCGGCGCGATGATGCTTTCTAAGGAAGCAATTGCAGATGTGATTGAAGTTGTTCGCGAACGAGATTTCTATCGTCCAGCACACGAACTTATCTTTGATGCAATTCTCGATCTCTATGGACGCGGTGAACCAGCTGATGCGATTACAGTTTCAGCAGAACTTACAAAGCGTGGAGATATTGCACGTGCAGGTGGTGCGCCATATCTACACACACTTATCTCTTCAGTACCAACAGCTGCAAATGCCGGCTACTACGCAAAAATAATTCTTGAACATGCAATCATGCGTCGCCTTGTTGAGGCAGGAACAAAAATTGTTCAACTCGGATATAACAGCGAAGGCGAAGTCGATGATGCAGTCGATCAAGCGCAGGCCGAAGTTTATGCAGTTACAGAGCGACGTACGTCAGAGGATTATGTTCAACTCTCAACAATTTTGCCACAAGCACTTGATGAGATTGAAGCAATCTCTAAAGGCGGCGGCGCAGAAGGTGTAAAGAGCGGTTTCCGTGACCTTGATAATCTCACACATGGTTTCCATGCCGGCAACATGATTGTTCTTGCAGCTCGTCCTGCAATGGGTAAATCAACACTTGGTCTTGATATTGCACGTCATGCAGCGATTCACGAAAATAAATGCGCAGTGATCTTCTCTCTTGAAATGTCAAAGTCTGAAATCACAATGCGTATGCTCTCTGCAGAAGCTCGCGTGGGACTTAACAGCATCCGCTCCGGACAACTCAGCGATGATGATTGGGCAAAACTTGCTCGACGTATGGGTGAGATTTCTGATGCCCCACTCTTTATCGATGATTCACCGAACCTGTCGATGATGGAGATCCGCGCAAAGGCACGTCGCCTTAAGCAGCGCCATGACCTTAAACTCATTGTTATCGACTACTTACAGCTGATGACTTCAGGTAAACGCGTCGAAAATCGTCAACAAGAAGTCTCTGAATTCTCTCGCCAACTCAAACTCATGGCTAAAGAACTTGATATTCCCGTCATTGCAATTTCACAGCTCAACCGTGGACCTGAACAACGTACCGATAAGCGTCCGCAGCTCTCTGATCTTCGCGAATCTGGTTCGATTGAACAGGATGCCGACGTGGTGATCTTGCTCCACCGTGAAGATATGTATGACCAACAGAATCGCCAAGGTGAAGCTGACCTTCATGTTGCAAAGCACCGTAACGGCCCAACGCGAACAATTAAAGTTTCAGCGCAACTTCACTTTGCACGCTTTACCGATATGGCTGAGAACCCAGGCTCTGGTCGCGACTTCACATCCTCACAACCACAAGATTTTGATCAGCCAGCTTCTCCTGGCGATGGTGGTTGGAACGAGTAGTTACTTGGCGCTAGTTGCAACAATCTTTGCTTTATCTGCAATGTAGATTCCAACAAGAACAATCGCAGCACCACCTAATTGAATCGGCGCCCAACTCTGCGCCAACCAAATCCAAGCAAAGGCACCTGCCATAACTGGTTCCATCATTCCCATCACGCTACTTGTTGATGGAGATAGTCGGCGTAAACCTCCAACTACAAAGAGGTAAGGAACGATTGTTCCCATCACAATAATCCACGCAATCAGAACCCAGCCCGGTAGGAATGTGCCATCAAAGATCCCCTGCAGATTCATATCCATTGTGAAAATTTCAAATGGGAATTGCCAGACAGGCATCACGATCGCCCATGTCAGACCGGCCATTCCAAGTCCCCACACCGTAATTGATTGCGCAGAGCGTTTTTCGCCGACCTTAGATCCGACTAGAAAATAGACAGATAACGCGAAAGCTGAAATGAGTGCGCCAATAATTCCAAGGAGATCAAAGGTCAACCCATCCCAAACTTTTGCAATAAAGATCAGGCCAATAAAGGCCAGTGCAATCCCACCCCACATACCGTTAGGCACAGCCTTCTTTTGAACAAATCTGATCCAGAGCACAATCCAAATAGGTGCGGTGAATTCGATAATCAGGACAAGGCTTAACGGCACTCCGCGTTGGATTCCTAAAAAGTAGCCAGCCTGCACGGCTGCAAAACCAACAATGCCAAGCAAGACCAAGGTGGGAATCTCACGGCGAGTGGCTTTCAACGATTCGAAGTTACGAGAAGCAACGATGAGTAAGAGAATCGCGAAAGCTCCGATACATCGCACCTGAGTCAGGCGAAATGGAGATAGGTGGTCTAAGACAAGAGTTGAGATCACACCGTTAAATGAGAAGAAGAGCGCACCTGCGATCAGGTAAATCTCACCCCGGTAGCGATTGAGCATCCGGTAAGGGTATCTGATTAGAAAGCGTTCTCGGAGATCTCCATGATTGCGCTATCTGTGCCTTCTACGATCTTTCGATCTGCGGTGATATGTGGAAGGTAGTTAGCAACAAAGAAGTGAGCAGATGCAATCTTTCCTTCAAAGAAATCTGTATCTTTTCCAGCACCTGCTGCAAGCTTTTCGGTTGCGATATCTGCTTGGCGTAGCAAGAGCCATGCGGTGATGATGTCACCGACAGCCATAAGCACGCGAGAAGTATTAAGACCTACCTTATAAATCTCATCAGCTTTCTCTTGTGAGGCCATCGCGTGTCCAACAAGAACTCCGACCATTCCTTGCAGATCACCGAGTGCTTTAAGTAGTGCTTGCTTCTGCGCATCGTGGGCTCCGCCGGTAGCTGCAAAGTCACCAATCTCTTTTCCAAGAAGACCTAGGGCTTTCCCGCCATCTTTCACAACTTTACGGAAGAAGAAATCAAGACCTTGAATAGCTGTGGTGCCTTCATACAAAGTATCGATCTTGGCATCGCGTACATACTGTTCAATCGGCCAATCACGAGTGAAGCCTGCCCCACCAAATGTTTGAAGTGATTCAGTGCCAAGAAGTGTCCAAGACTTTTCAGAGCCAAAGCCTTTAACAATTGGAAGCAAGAGATCGTTCAGCGCCTCCATCTTTGCCAACTTAACTTCATCTCCAGCCATGTGAGCAAGTTCAATCTCATCTTGGATTGAGGCGGTGTAGAGAACAAGGGCTCTCATACCTTCAGAATATGACTTTTGCACCATGAGCGAACGGCGCACATCTGGGTGCTTAATGATGGTGACTCGAGGTGAAGCTTTATCGTTCATCACCTTCATGTCGCCGCCCTGCACGCGCTGCTTGGCATAGAGAAGGGCTTGTTGGTAACCAGTAGAGAGCGTTGCAATCGCCTTTGTTCCCACCATCATGCGCGCGAATTCAATAACCTTAAACATTTGCGCAATACCTTCGTGGACTTCACCTAATAGATATCCCACAGCAGGTTCATGCTCGCCCAAGTTAACTTCACAGGTGGCTGAAACATTGAGTCCCATCTTGTCTTCAAGAGCTGTGACATAAACCCCGTTGCGCTTTCCAAGCTCGCCGGTTTCAAGATCAAACATGAATTTAGGAACTAAAAATAGTGAAAGACCTTTGGTTCCTGGTCCGCCACCTTCGCGACGTGCAAGAACAAAGTGCACAATGTTGTCATAGAAGTCAGCATCTCCTGAAGTGATGTAACGCTTTGTGCCAGTAACATGCCATGTTCCATCTGGTTGCGCAACAGCCTTTGAACGACCTGCACCAACATCAGAGCCTGCATCAGGTTCTGTGAGTTGCATCGTTGCACCCCAGTGCTTTTCGACCATGTGCTTTGCAATCTTCTTCTGCTCTGGTGTTCCAAGAACGTATGCAACTTGTGCGAATGCATAACCAGATGCGTAGATATGAATTGCTGGGTTTGAACCGAGAACCATTTCAGCCATTGCCCAACGAACAGATGGTGGAACTTTCATTCCGCCAAGATCTACAGGTGCATCAAGACGCCACCATTCACCATCGACATATGCTTTGTAAGATTTCTTAAAACTTTCAGGCAAGGTGACATTTCCAGTTTCTTTATTAAGAACCGCGCCCACGCGATCACCTTCAACAAAAGATGCAGCTAAATCGTTTTCACATAAGCGCTTCATCTCTTCCAGCATGCCAACAGCGGTATCGCGATCGACTTCACCGTAAGGCCCAGCGCCCATAACTTTTTCACGACCAAGCAGGTCAAAGAGGCAGAATTCAATGTCACGGAGGTTGGCTATGTAATGGCTCATGGCGATATGGTGCTACCCGCCAGTAACTTATGCAAGTGTCGCCTTCAACTATTTTTCCCCTTCGAGAGATAGGCTCGCGCCGTGCTACTAAGTGATCGCGATATCCGCGCAGAGATTGAGGCAGGCCGAGTCGGCTGCGAACCCTTCCACGAGGCGATGATCCAGCCATCATCAGTTGATGTACGCCTGGACAAATTCTTCCGCGTCTTTGAAAATCATAAGTACTCAGTGATCGACCCATCCCTTGAGCAACCTGAGCTCACTCGGGAAGTCATCGCAGATGGGGCCGAACCCTTTATCTTGCACCCGGGCGAATTCGTTTTAGCTAGCACCTATGAAGTGATCACACTTCCAGATGACATCGCCGGCCGCCTAGAAGGAAAGTCTTCCCTTGGTCGCTTAGGTCTTCTCACGCACTCCACCGCCGGATTTATCGATCCAGGTTTTTCTGGCCACATCACACTAGAACTTTCTAATGTTGCAAACCTGCCAGTGAAGTTATTTGCAGGGATGAAGATCGGTCAACTATGTCTGATCAAACTGTCATCGCCTGCAGAACACCCATATGGCAGCGAGAAGTACGGATCGCGCTACCAAGGTCAGCGTGGGCCAACACCTAGCCGCTCCTTTCTTAACTTCCACCGGAGTAAGATCGACTAACTGGTAGGGAATATCCCTTACCACTAAGGGGTTGAAGTAAGTATGGAAATCTTTGTAGTTATCGGAATAATCGTTCTCTTGGCAATCTTTATCGTTGCGCAATATAACCGCCTCGTTCGCTTAAACATCAGCGTCGACGAAGCATTCGCACAGATTGAAGTTCAACTCAAGCGTCGCGCTGATCTGATCCCAAATCTTGTTGAAACGGTAAAGGGATACGCAACCCACGAACAATCAACTTTTGATGCAGTTGTTTCTGCACGCGCAAAAGCAACGTCAGCCTCGGGTGTGGCAGATGTTGCAGCGGCAGATGGCGCGTTGACGCAAGCACTTCGTGGATTACTCGCAGTTGCTGAGGCATATCCAGATCTCAAAGCTTCAACAAACTTTCTTGCACTTCAGGAAGAGCTCTCAACAACTGAAAATAAAGTTGCTTTCGCACGCCAGTTCTATAACGACAATGTGCGCTCACTTAACGAAGCTGTTGCAACGATTCCTACAAGTTTCTTCGCTGGCCTGGCAAAGGTAAGCGCTCGCCCATTCTACGAAGTAGAAGATCCACAGTCTCGCGAAGTGCCTAAGGTTACTTTCTAACACTGATGTCTTCGAACTTTCGTAGCGCGCAAGGAGCTAACAAGCGCAAGACATATTTTCTCCTTGCCGCAATGGGTCTACTTACATGGCTTGTTGCCTACGCCGCTCTTACCTATTTCGGAGCTGGAACCACAACCTTTGTAGTTCCTCTCGCTGTAGGAATCGCACTCGTTGGAGTCTGGGGCTCGTATTACGGTTCAGATAAATTAGTTTTAACCATGACTGGTGCTCGCGTGATTCAACGCGAAGATAATCCAGAACTCTTCAACCTCATTGAAGAAGTTGTGATTGCAAGCGGCTTACCTATGCCTAAGGTTGCAATCGTTGAAGATAGTGCGCCAAACGCATTTGCGACAGGGCGCAACCCTGAACATGCACTGATTGCATTTACTACACGCATTCTTGAAGTAATGGATCGCGATGAGCTGCAAGGTGTCATCGCACACGAGATGTCACATGTAGCAAATCGTGACACTCTCGTCTCAGCCGTTGCTGCAACAACAGCCGGTGCAATTGCAATCTTGAGTGATTTCCTTACTCGCATGATGTGGTTCGGCGGTGGACGTGATCGACGCGAGGGAAACGGCAATCCATTGCTCTTGGTGGTCTCACTAGCCATCTTGATTCTGGCCCCGATTGCAGCGATGTTATTGCGCAGTGCAATTTCACGTCGCCGTGAATCACTCGCCGATGCCACTGCAGTCTCATTTACCCGAAATCCTGCCGGGCTTCGTCGTGCGCTAGAAACACTTGCCGCAGATTCAACTGTCGTCAGACAGAAATCAAATGCTGTTGCACATATTTGGATTGAGTCACCGCTGGATAGCAAGGCAGTTTCGAAGATGTTTGCAACACATCCTCCAATAGAAGAAAGAATTGAAACTCTACGTGCAATGGAGTCCCTAGGGCCTAATCAGTAAGACCATCTGTTGCGCGAGGGAAGAACAAGGTAAAGGTCGACCCTTTGCCAAGCTCGGAAGAGACAGCAACGCTTCCTCCGTGAGCTTTCATCACAGCATCAACGATGGAAAGTCCAAGGCCGCTACCTTCACCATCAATACGTACACGCGATGAATCTGCGCGATAGAAACGTTCAAAGATACGTTTCTGGTCTTCTTCGCTAAGCCCAGGACCGTTATCACTTACTGCAATTTGTACTCCATCACCGCTCTGCACAACCGAGACAGCAATCTCTGTGCCTGCAGGGGTATGTGTTCTGGCATTTGCGAGCAAGTTAGCAACGACTTGATGAATACGATGTTCGTCACCGAGAGTGTAAAGCTCATCTAGATCGCCGGTGAGTGAGATCGGATGATCTGGTCCAGCGACTTGAGCCGATGCGACAGCATCTCTTGTCACCTGTGCGATATCAACAGGTAGGCGCGCCATCTCTCGGGCTTGATCAAGGCGCGCAAGAAGAAGTAGATCTTCCACAAGTGAACCCATGCGAACTGATTCACCTTCAATACGCGAAAGCAATTGTTTTGTATCTTCTCCACCTGCAACTGCGCCTTGACGATGAAGTTCGGCAAAACCGCGAATTGCTGTTAAAGGTGTACGAAGCTCATGGGAGGCATCTGCCACAAAGCGTCGCAATTTATCTTCGCTCGTTTTGCGAATCGCAAATGACTCTTCAATACGAGCAAGCATCGTGTTGAGTGATGTCGTAAGACGACCGACTTCAGTCGTTGGTTTCGCATCAGGAAGTCGCGCCGAGAGATCGCCTGCTGCGATTTGTTCAGCAGTGTCTTCGACATCTGAAAGCGGCCTGAGGCCGACTTTAATCACTGTGCGAGAAGCAATTGCGATAAGACCAACAATCACAAACCCGATAAAGAAAAATAGCCACTGCAGACGAGAGAGTGTGCGATCAACGTCATTCAATGATTGTGCAATCGCTACAGAACCTAGATTAGAAGGAAGAGGAAGAGCCAAAACTCGAAAATTTTCACCATCTGCCCTAAGAGTAAATGGTTCGCCCTCAAACTCAGCAACTTCTGCTGGTGAGTAACCAGCGATGTAATCTCTCACGGAGACCGTATTGAGGTCTCCACCGATCCCGGCAACAACAGCACCGTTGCCATCTAAAAGTGTCAAAGAAGTATTTGTAGGCACTCGGTTGAGAGGGGTTTGCGGAGCTTCATCATCATCATCGTCACCGTCATCACGCCCTTGGCGGCCACCTCGTTCTTGAAAATCGTCATCAACAATTCCGGCAAGGCTAACGCGGGGGAGAGCACCAGAGGCCACATTGAGAAGTTGATCATCAATTTGGTGAATAAGAAAAGACTCAATTTGTTTCTGCGCGATGACACCGGATGTGATGAATCCAAGGGTCGAGAGAATGACAACGCCAAGTACTAAGCGATTGCGCAAACTCCACTGCGAGAAAGGGCTAATCATTATTTTTCGCTAGGAACTCGAAGTCGGTAGCCAACACCACGCACAGTGTGAATCAGTGGTGGATCATAGATATCAATTTTCTTGCGAAGGTAGGAGATATAAGTTTCAACAATTCCAGCATCGCCTCTAAAGTCATATTCCCAAACATGATCGAGAATCTGCGCCTTTGATACAACACGATCAGAATTAATCAGCAGGTATCGCGTCAACAAAAACTCTGTAGGGGATAGATCCAAAAGATTGCCAGCACGACGTACTTCGTGAGTGGCTTCATCGAGTTCAAGATCTGCAAAACGAATTTTCTCATCATCGTGATCCATCTCAACAGCACCGATGCGGCGCAAAAGCGCACGAAGTCGTGCCACGAGTTCTTCTAAACTAAATGGCTTTGTCATGTAATCATCGCCACCGATTGTTAGTCCAGCAACTTTATCTTCCATGCCATCTTTAGCGGTGAGAAAGAGAACGCCGACTTGTGCACCTTCATTACGAATCTGGCGACAAACTTCAAAACCATCTTGATCCGGAAGCATGACGTCGAGAATGATTGCGTGCGGCTTAAAATCTTCGGCAACTGCTAGCGCCTGCGAACCAGTAGCTGCAGTGCGCACTTCAAAACCTACAAAGCGAAGACTTGTTGAGATGAGATCGCTAATACTTGGTTCGTCATCGACAACGAGAATGCGTTGGCCAGTGCTGGGTTTTGTCATAGTTAGAGACTCCTCCCTATTGCTGGGAGAATCCTGAGAATTGGCCCTAGAGCGGCTAAAGAATCTAGAGAGAGGGTGTTAACGCCACTTGGTCGCCAGCGAGAAGCCGACACCAATAAAGGTAAATCCAATGATCATATTCCAGGCGCCGATTCCTGGGACTGGATACTGAGTCTGAGAGACGTAGAAGGTGACGATCCAGAGGAGGCCGATGAGGAAATTGGCGACCATGACAGGGGCCAACCATGAAGGGCTCTCTAGCGGAGCATGTGGCTCACTCGCGTAGACCTGCTCCTCGTGGGCGTGTGATTCCTGAACCTTCTTACGCAATTTCGACTTTGGCATAGGCGAAAGGTTACACGCTTTCGATACTAATTCGCCACACCCCCCAAGGGCGGAATAGGCCAGAATTACACCATGACCAAGATTCTCGTCGTTGATAACTATGACTCATTCGTCTTTAACTTGGTCCAATACCTGCAGCAATTAGGGGCTGACTGCACCGTCCTTCGCAATGATGAAGTTCAGGCCAGTGCTGCCAGTGATTTCGATGGTGTGTTGATCTCTCCAGGTCCAGGAACTCCCGAAGAAGCTGGCGTGAGTATTGCAATGATTGAGTATTGCGCCGAACACTCGATTCCACTTTTTGGTGTGTGTCTTGGCCTTCAAGCAATTGGCGTGGCATTTGGTGCAACGGTATCTCGAGCACCTGAGCTACTGCATGGCAAAACTTCGCAGGTACATCACAATGGTGCCGGAGTCTTCACATCAATCCCAACACCATTTACCGCAACGCGTTATCACTCACTTGCAGTAGAACCTGCAACAATCAGCAAAGATCTTGAAGTCACTAGTAAAACAGAGTCTGGTGTTGTCATGTCGGTGCGTCATAAAACGTTACCGATTGAGGGCGTGCAATTTCATCCCGAGTCAGTACTGACTGAGCATGGACATTTAATGCTTGCTAATTGGCTGACACAATGTGGAGATAAAGATGCGCTCGCAAAGTCAGTTGGTCTTGCGCCAGTTTTAGGGAAAGCTTAAGGCGCGCGATTAATTGTAATTGTTACTGAGTCACCAATTGTTTGTGTGGTGCCAGCCTCAGGTGCCTGGCGAATAACGACACCAACTGGTTGTGTTGGATCGTAGTCAAAGAATTCCTTAATCAGAAAATCTGAGTTAAAGAGAAGTGTCTTTGCTTGAATTGCTTCGATACCAACAAGATTTGGAACTTCGACTTCACCGCTTGCAATAGTAAGGATTACGCCAGATCCGGCTGTGATCGTAGAACCAGCGCCAGGCATTACTTCCAACACAGTTCCCTGCGCTTCATCCGAAGGTGCTGCAATTGTTTGTGACACCACTAAACCTGCTGCGGCCAGTGCTGCGCGCGCATCGGTGAGCGCCATTCCAATAAGCCCATCGGGAACAATGGCATCGCCTGGACCATCAGAGATCGTCAGAACAATTCCAGAACCAGGCTTTACATCACTAGATGCAAGCGGGATTTGGCTAGCAATACGCCCTGCTGGAATTCGAGGATCATGCGCACGAGTAACGGTGACTACATACTGACTCAATACTTCTCGCGCCTGATCTTCAGTGAGTCCAATTACATTTGGCAGAGAGAAACCAACACTTGGCTCGGATGCTCCGTTGAGTGAGAGCCCAACAACAGCCACTATCGAAGCAATAAGAATAGATGCGCCAGCGATGAGGAAGCTGCGTCGCTTGAGTGGGCGGATTCGCGTGATCTTCGTAGTTACATGAACTCCGCTACGAAGCCGTTTGATATCTGCCAACATCGATAACGCATCTTGATAGCGAGAATCGGGGCTTTTGCTGAGTGCAACAGCTAAGACAGTTTCAATATCTGCTGGCAAATCTGGTTGTAAAGATCGCGCTGGCGGATACGTGCCGGACACATGTTGCAGAGCAATCGAAACCGGAGTCTCGCCAGTAAATGGCGGACGTCCTGTGAGTAATTCATAAAGCAGGCAACCGGTGGAGTAAAGGTCGCTGCGTGAATCTGCAATTGCACCCTGAGCTTGCTCTGGAGATAAATACTGAGCGGTTCCAACAACATTCCACGTGCTGGTAAGTGTTGCACCCAGATCATCTATAGCGCGCGCGATTCCAAAATCCATCACCTTTACATCACCAGATTCGGTGATCATGATGTTTGCAGGTTTGATATCGCGATGAACAATTCCGCGCATATGTGAGTAATCAAGGGCTTCCAGGACTCCGGTGATGATCTCTAGCGCACGATCGCATTCAATACGTTCACCTTCATGGATTAATTCGCGCAAGGTGTGGCCTGTAACAAGTTCCATGACAATGTAAGGCGCAGGATCTTCACCGGAATCATAAACGGCAACAATTCCAGGATGATTGAGACCAGCTGCCGCCTTTGCTTCTTTTCTAAAGCGCGAAACAAATGATGGGTCTTGGGCTAAATCGCTGCGAAGAATTTTGACAGCGACTTCACGCGAAAGTCGCTGGTCCTGTGCGGTGTAAACATCTGCCATTCCACCGGTTCCGATCATGGCACCAAGTAGATAGCGATCACCAAGAAGTTTGGACATCATGAAGCGGCCGTTCCAAAGAATTCGATTGCGCTCTCGGCTGGAGCGTTATCTGCCATATCTGCAACAACGATAGTGACGTTATCTGGTGCTCCATTTATGTAAGTAGCGTCAACAAGTGCTGACACCGCATCTTGCGGAGTTTGAGATTTCACTAGCGTTTTGATCTCTTTATCCGATAAAACGCCAGAGAGGCCATCGCTACAAAGAATGAATCTATCGCCATCTTCAAGGTCAAAAACATGTAAGCCGATCGATAGTGATTGACTTCCCATGAGCGCTTGCGTCAACATCGATCGTTGTGGGTGCTCTGCAATATCTGCCTGAGTGATTGTGCCTGCAGAAAGGAGTTCTTGCATCACTGTGTGATCAACGCTGAGCTGCTCAATAACTGCGCCACGAATTCGATAAGCACGCGAATCACCAACATGTAGAAGAACGACCTGGTTATCTCGAATAAAGAGCGCCGTGAGCGTAGTTCCCAGCCCACTCAGTGAAGGTTCATCATCACTAGCAACTTTTAGCGCGCTATCAATTTCATCGATCGTGGAGTTGAAATAATCGTCAGCAGAGTCTTTATCCATCTCTGTATCTGTGAAAACTGCAGCTCTACGTGCAAGAATTTCAATTGCAATTGCTGAGGCGATTTCACCACCAGCATGACCACCCATTCCATCTGCAACAGCAATCAATTGTGGGTGCGTGAGTGCACCATCCTCGTTTCCATTGCGGATTAAGCCAACTGCTGAGCGCGCTGCGCTAACAAAGTAGAGGCTATTCATATCGCTTAGCCTAACCGAAGGCGCATCGAACTACTGTGCTCGGCTATCCTTGCGCAGTGAGTACATATGCCTATCTCGGTCCAGTTGGGACCTTTACAGAGGCTGCGCTCAAGAAAATCACAACCTCAGAAGACATCCGCACCCCGTATGCAAATGTGACGGCTGCTCTCGATGCGGTTCGTGGCGGGGATGCAGATTTTGCACTCGTCCCGATCGAAAATTCGGTCGAGGGAGTGGTGGCTCGAACTCTTGATGAATTAGCAACAGGTGATCCACTTGTGGTTGCTGGCGAAGTAACGCTACCCGTGACATTTGCGCTCATGACAAAAGATGGAAACTCTGCGATCACCACAATTGCAACCCACCCACACGCAGAAGCGCAGTGCCGTAGTTATATTGCGAAGCATTACCCTCGAGCAGAACTTGTTGCGACTGCATCAACTGCAGCAGCAGCACAATCTCTCTCACGCGGTGAATTTGATGCAGCGATTGCATCAAGTGCGGCGGCCGAACACTTTGGCCTCACCGTGGTCGCTGACAACATTGGTGATAACGATGGCGCAGTCACACGCTTTGTTTTGGTGGCAAAACCGGGACAGATCCCAGCGCCCACCGGTGATGATCGAACATCGGTTGCCCTCTTTATCGATATCGATCATGCGGGAGCGCTTCTTGAAATTTTGACCGTCTTTGCAGATCACGATGTAAACCTGACATTCATTCAGAGTCGTCCAACCGGACGCGAATTAGGTCACTACCATTTCATTATTGATGTCGAAGGTCATTGCCAGGACGAGCCAATTGCTCGCTCTCTCGATGAGCTAGGCGAAATCTGCGATGAAATTAGATTCTTAGGTTCATATCCACGAGAGGTGCGAGCATGATTGATATCAAATTCCTGCGCGAGAACCCTGATGTAGTCCGTGCATCGCAGAAAGGTCGCGGAGAAGATGTCGCTATTGTCGATCAAGTTCTTGCCAGCGATGAGCTAAAGCGCACTGCGATTACCGAATTTGAACAGTTGCGTGCAGAACAGAATCTTCTCTCAAAATCTGTTAGCGCCGCTAAAGGTGATGAAAAAGCAGCGCTCCTTGCAAACTCTAAAGAACTTGCCGACAAGGTAAAGGCCGCCGATGCTAAACGTGCAGAAATTGAAGCGCAAGCAAACGCCCTTGCCATGGCGATCTCAAATATTCTCGACCCAGAAGCGCCCATTGGCGGAGAAGAAGATTTTGTTGTCATTGAACATGTTGGCACGCCACGTGATTTTGCGGCTGCTGGATTTGAACCAAAAGACCATGTTGAACTTGGCAAACTTTTGGGCGCTATTGATACCGAGCGCGGCGCGAAAGTTTCAGGGTCTCGTTCGTACTACCTCACAGGTGTTGGTGCGCTTCTTGAATTTGCACTCGTTAACTATGCAATTACATCTGCCACAAAAGCTGGTTTCACTCCGGTAATTCCGCCAGTGCTTGTAAAACCAGCAGCGATGGAAGGAACAGGATTCCTCGGCCAGGCTGCTGAAAATGTTTACCATCTCGAAAAAGATGATTACTACTTAGTGGGTACCAGCGAAGTTCCACTTGCAGCATTTCACATGGATGAAATTCTCGATGGAGCAAAGCTGCCAATGCGATACGCCGGATATTCAACATGCTTCCGCCGTGAGGCTGGAAGTTATGGAAAAGATACGCGAGGAATCATTCGCGTGCATCAATTCGATAAGGTCGAGATGTTCTCTTTCTGCAAGCCAGAAGAAGCAAAGGAAGAACACAAGCGTCTTCTGCAATGGGAGAAGGATTTCCTTAATGCGATGGAGATCCCATATCGAGTCATCGATGTTGCATCAGGTGATCTGGGATCTAGTGCAAACCGCAAATTCGATATTGAGGCATGGATTCCAACACAGAGCGCCTATCGTGAAGTCACAAGTACATCGAACTGCACAGAATTCCAAGCCCGGCGTTTGAATATTCGCTACAAAGATAGCGATGGCACAAAGGCCGTTGCCACACTTAACGGAACTCTTGTCGCTATTCCCCGCATGATTGTTGCGATTTTAGAGAACCATCAGAACGCAGATGGAAGCGTCAATGTTCCTGCGGCACTACAACCGTTCCTTGGAATGACACGATTTGAGCTGGTGTGAACTTAGGAACGATTCGCCCCAAACTTATTGCCACTGATTTAGATGGAACGATTGTTCATCACGATGGCACTATCTCTGCGCGCACTCTAGAAGCATTCGCTCGTGCTCGCGATCTCGGTGTTGAGATTTGGTTTGTTACAGGTCGCCCACCTCGCTGGATGGGTGAGATCAGAGATGCCTTTGGTTATGGCAATGCGATCTGTTGTAACGGTGCGATGAATTATGACTTGCTTAACGGCACTGTCATTGAAGAGTGGGCGATACCAGATGATCTCTTGCACCAATCTCTCAAGAAATTACGCCAAGCGATTCCTGGAGTTTCATTTGCTGTTGAATCAGATAACTTCTTTAAGCGTGAGAAATCTTATGTAGCGATGTGGGATGCGGGTATTGATCACGAAGGTTGCAACCAGATCGAAGAAGTACTCTCACTCCCAATTCTAAAATTACTAGTGCGTTGTTCGGGTCACGAGTACACATCTGATCAGATGCTTGAAATTGCAGAGCGTGAAATTGGAGATTTAGTAAACGTTACTCATTCGAGTCCTTCGGCCTCACTTCTAGAAATTTCTGCAAAGGGTGTATCGAAGGGCGAAACACTCGCGCTCGTGGCAGGCCGCAGTGGTTTCTCAGCTGATGATTGCGTCTCATTTGGTGATAACCCCAATGACTTTTCAATGTTGCAATGGTGTAGCCGCTCGTATGCAATTGCAGATGGACATCCAGATGCGCAGATTCACGCCAAAGATGTGACAGAGCCACATATGGAAGATGGCGTTGCCAAGATCATCGAAAAACTCCTCGATCTTCCTGCCTAAAAACCCTTCGATTTTTTAGAAGTACCTTCCTTCATGTAACCTCTCCCACGGAGGGCTCGCATAGCGGCCGAGTGCACCGGTCTTGAAAACCGGCAGGTGAAAGCCTCGTGGGTTCAAATCCCACGCCCTCCG
>Ga0315900_10006282_pt1 | contig 16029 bp, 11 predicted proteins | sample LakEriMetagenome_FD_203521 | JGI IMG/M metagenome (GOLD analysis project Ga0315900, IMG submission 203521) | Freshwater fungal communities from buoy surface, Lake Erie, Ohio, United States - Buoy 12 MA114 | ecosystem: Environmental > Aquatic > Freshwater > Lake > Lake biofilm | place: USA: Lake...
GCGCTGGCAGAAAATGACAGTGCGATTCAGTTACTCGGCGATGAGAAACTTCGGGTGATTGCAACGGAATTGGTCATATCGGTTCGCAATAACATCTCTGTGGATTGGATGCACCGTGACAGTGCGCGCGCTAAACTGCGGATTGAAGTTAAAAAAGTCCTCAAAAAATACGGCTATCCGCCTGATTTACAGGATGCAGCCGTACAAATTGTGCTGCAGCAAGCTGAGGTGTTAGCACCGTTGTGGGCGTAATTTTTAACAAGGACGCTTAAGGTGATGGTTACAACATAATGAAGAATCAATATATTGCAGGGCTAGAAACTCAAGAAGCGCAGGAAAAATTACGCCAATATGGCCCGAACGCATTGCCGGAAAGCAAACAACCATCTTTTGGCTTGATATTCCTTCGGCAATTTTTAAGTCCTCTTATTTACATATTGCTCATTGCCGCGCTGGTATCGGTATTCCTCAGCGATGTGACCGATGCGCTGTTCATAGGCGTCGTTTTGCTGGTTAATGGGATCATCGGCGCAGTGCAGGAATATTCCGCCGGAAGGGCTGCGGCGGCGCTGAAAGCGTTGGAACAGCCCCATGCGGTCATTATCCGTGACGGGACAACTCAGGAAATAGACGCTAAACTTCTCGTGCCTGGTGATCTGGTGCTGTTGGAGGCAGGCGGTCGCGTGCCAGCGGATGTTCGCCTAGTAGAGCAGACCGATTTTCAGTGCGATGAATCGCTGCTTACGGGCGAATCGCTGCCAGTGAAGAAGGCGGTCGATGCCTATGCTTTCGCAGGCTCTATCGTCATACGGGGGCGTGGACGCGGCATCGTGACTGCCACAGGACTTAGCACAGAGATAGGCAAAATCGCCAGACAGATCGCTAAACGCTCTATCTCGGAACCGCCGCTCATGATCCGCATGCGGCAATTTACCCGCAATATCGCGGTGGCGGTGGGGATAGCGAGCGCCGTGCTGATCGTTATGGGGCTGTTGCGCGGAATGCCGCTTAAGGAATTATTCATGATGGTGGTGGGGCTGTCGGTTAGCGCCATACCCGAAGGATTACCAATTGCCATTTCGGTGGCGCTCGCCATCAGCATGCGGCGCATGGCAAAGGCGCATGTTATCGTACGCAATATGCCCGCCGTGGAGTCGCTTGGCTCCTGCACGATGATCGCTACCGACAAAACCGGTACGCTGACGATGAATGAGCTCACCGTGACCGATCTGCGCCTGCCCGATGGCACGGCGCTGCAATGCGAGACGGGGCAGGATATTTCCGCCTGTCGCATTCATTCGGGGGGTAAAGAATCTTCCGAGCAGGCGATGAGCCTTCTTCGCGCCGCCACATTGCCCAATGAAGGCAAGTTGCTGAAAGAGGAAGATCGCTGGCAAGCTATCGGCGATACCGTGGATGTGGCGTTGCTGGCTGCTGCACATAAAGGCGGGGTAAAGCAAGAGGAGCTGTTGGAGCATTATCCGCCGGTGATGCGTATTCCCTATGAGCCGGATTTGAAATATGCGGCGTCTTTCCATCAGCGCGAAGCCAAGGTGCATATTTTTGTGAAGGGGGCGCCTGAATCCATCATCGCCATGTGCGATCGAATGGAATTGGCGGGAGTGGAGGCACCCATCGACCGTGCTGCTTTGCTGGCACAGAAGGAAGAACTTGCATCACAGGGATTGCGTGTGCTGGCCTTTGCCGAAGGAGTGATCACAGAAGAAGACGATGGTGCGTATGGACACCACCATCTCGTCAATCTTACCTTTCTGGGTATGGTGGGAATGCAAGACCCCATCCGTCCGGAAGTGCCCGCCGCCATCCGCGCCTGCCATGCTGCGGGTATCAAGGTTGTCATGGTTACTGGCGACGATCCTAAAACAGCCAGTGTTATCGCCCGCCATGCGGGGCTGGAAGTCGGCGACGGAGAGGTCATCACTGGCGCGGACATCAGGCAGGCGGAAGAAAATGGGCAGGAAGCACTGGACAGCCTTACCCGAAACGCCTGTATCTATGCACGCGTCGAACCCACGCAGAAACTCACCATCGTCCTTTCACTGGCAAGGAACGGGCATTTTGTGGCCGTGACCGGCGATGGCGTGAATGATGCGCCCGCCCTAAAGCATGCCAATGTCGGCGTGGCTATGGGCAAGAAAGGCACCGACGTTGCCAAGGAGAGCGCGGACATCATTCTGACCGACGACAACTTTGCCTCCATTGTGGCGGGTATCCGCGAAGGTCGCGTGGCCTACGCCAACATCCGCAAAGTCATTTTTATGCTGATTTCTACGGGTACGGCGGAAGTCGTCCTGTTTCTACTGGCGATGGCTGTGGGTACGCCGATGCCGCTTCTGGCCGTGCAGTTGCTCTGGCTTAATCTTGTGACCAACGGCATTCAGGATGTGGCGCTTGCCTGCGAGAAAGCGGAGGGCGATGAATTGAGCTATCCGCCGCGCAAGCCAGGAGAGGCTATTTTCGACCGTGTCATGATCCGCCGCATTATCACTTCCGTGGCGGTGATGGGTGGCGGCGGGTTTGCCGTATTCTACTGGCTTCTGGCGCACGGCTATGCGGAAGCGCAGGCTCGTAATATGCTGCTGTTGCTTTTTGTATTGTTTGAAAACTTCCAGACCTTTAACAGCCGTTCCGAACATAAGTCCGTTTTCCGGCACGCGCTGCTCTCCAATCCATTGCTGCTCATCGGCGTGCTGACCGCGCAGGGGTTGCATATTGCAGCCATGTATTTGCCGGGGCTAAGCTCCGTATTGAACATTGCTCCGGTCACACTTAATGAATGGGGCATGCTGTTGCTAATCGCTTCGTCACTGCTTGTAGTCATGGAACTGGCAAAATGGCTTGGACATGTAAAAAAATATTCGCCGCATAAAGACGCTCTAAATGGCAGAAAAATATCCGATATTTTAAGAACACTCCCTGATCAATTTTCAACGCCGGACATTACCGTCGGTGAACTTAAAGACATTTTATCAGGCAGAGCTTACGGTATTTTACTGTTGGTGTTGACACTTCCGACGCTTATCCCGATACCAACTCCGGGGCTTTCGGCGGTATTGGGTGCGCCACTTACCCTAATCACATTTCAGCTTATGCTAGGGCTGGAAGCACCATGGCTTCCAAAATTCATTTCTGCGCGCAGGATAAAACGTGACCATTTGCGTCGTGTTTGCACGTGGGTGATCCCTTACCTTGAAAAACTTGAACGGATTATCTCGCCCCGGCTGGATTTACTGGTGAAGCCGCCAGCCAATCGTTTCATTGCTTTATTATGCGTCATTCTTTCGCTGATGATACTGTTGCCTATACCGTTCAGCAACGGGCTTCCCTCTCTCGCAATCTTTTTGTTTGCGATAGGAATCCTCCAGCGAGATGGGTTGTTTGTGATTTTCGGGATGATAGTCGCTCTTATAAGTGCGACTGCAATCCTTGCATTTTTAAGCGCGTTCTTCTTATCGATTACTAAGTTTATTGGTTTCTAACACATATGGAATTTTAGCTTTTATGAACACAAAACCCCCATCGAAAAAACAAGTTACACTTCCCGCCGCTTCCCGCTGGCATTGGATTCTGGTGGGCGGGAGTTTGCTCGCCATTGCCGCGCATTTTGCCCTTCGCTGGGCAGGGTTTTCTCCTGTTGGCTCGCTTTCAGCGGCGGATATTCCGTTGGTCGCCGCTATTATCCTTGGCGGCATTCCGTTGGTCGCTCAAATCCTATGGAAATTGCTTCGCGGCGATTTTGGTGCAGACTTACTCGCGGTTCTGGCGCTGGTGACCGGCGCATGGCTTGGGGAGTATCTTGCCGCCGTATTGATTATTCTCATGCTGGCAGGTGGTCGGGCGCTTGAAACTTACGCCATGCGCAAGGCTTCTTCCGTGTTGCTGGCCTTAGCGGAGCGTATGCCCTCCACCGCACACCGCAAACAGGGCGAACGGATTGAGGAAATTGCGCTTGCCGACATTGCCATTGGCGACGAGATAGTGATTTTTCCGCATGAAACTGCTCCTGTAGATGGGGTGGTCACGAATGGCCATGGTTCCATGGATGAATCCTACCTGACCGGCGAGCCTTATCAGGTATCCAAGGCTCCGGGCGTAGCAGTTCTGTCCGGCGCGATTAACGGCGAAGCGGCGCTGGTGATCCGCGCTGAAAAACTTGCCACCGATTCGCGCTATGCTCAGATCATGGAAGTGATGCAGGAGGCTGAGCAGAAGCGCCCCACCATGCGGCGGCTGGGTGATCAGATCGGGGCGGTATTCGCGCCGCTGGCGCTCGCCTTCGCGCTTGCGGCATGGTATTTTACCGGCGATGCTACGCGTTTTCTGGCCGTACTGGTAGTGGCGACGCCATGTCCGCTGCTCATTGCCATCCCGATTACGCTTATCAGCGCTATTTCCATGGCGGCCAAGCGCGGGATTATTATCAAAGACCCCACCGTACTGGAGCGCCTGCCGACTTGCCGCACCGCGATTTTTGATAAAACCGGCACGCTGACTTATGGCAAGCCGGAACTGACGGAGATCATCCCGGCAGAAGGGCTTACTAAAGACGATATTCTGCAACATGCAGCGAGCCTAGAGCGTTATTCGAAACATCCGCTGGCCAGCGCCATTATACAGGCGGCGGAGAAAGCCGAGCTGGTGCTTATGGAAGCCGCCAGCGTGTCAGAGAAGCCGGGGCAAGGACTCACCGGCATGGTGGCAAAGCATGAAATCCGCGTGACGCATCGCAAGAAACTTCTGCAAGCGACGCCTGAAATCGGCTCTTTGCTTCCTCCCACAGCGGCGGGGCTGGAGTGTATCATCATGATGGACGGCAAGTATGCCGCAACCTTCCGTTTCCGCGACGCTCCCCGCTCTGACGGAAAATCCTTCATCCATCACCTTGCGCCTTCGCATCAGTTCAGCAAGGTGATGCTGGTGTCCGGCGACCGCGAATCAGAAGTGACATACCTCGCGGAATTACTGGGCATTAAAGAAACCATGGCTTCGCAAAATCCTGAACAGAAAGTCGCTATTGTGCGGGCGGAAACTGCCAAATCCCCAACGCTATTTATGGGCGATGGCATTAACGACGCTCCCGCGCTCGCCTCGGCGACGGTGGGGATCGCCTTCGGCCAGCACAGTTCCGTGACCGCCGAGGCCGCCGGTGCCGTCATCATGGAAAACTCACTGGTGAAAGTGGACGAGCTGATCCACATTTCCGCCGCCATGCGGCGTATCGTCTTAGAGAGCGCCGTAGGCGGCATGTTGTTTAGTGTTATAGCCATGGGATTCGCAGCAGGCGGGTATATTACGCCAGTGACGGGAGCGCTGTTGCAGCAAGTCATCGACGCCATTGCCATCGCCAACGCCCTGCGCCTGACTTGGAGCCGAAAAGTACAGATAGATCTGAATAATTATTGATTTGCATCAAACCAATTTTTTTCGATCAAGGTAGAATACAGTCGAAAATATCAAAAAGAATAGGCTATATATGGAACAAGCAGTAGCATTAATGATAGGCATTGTCGCATTGCCGATGGGTTTATCCCTTTTTATCAGATCAGAAGAATGGTCGAAGTGGTTTCAATATCTTCGCACACAGGGAGATAATGTCACGCTGATCATCGGCTATTTCCATTTAATAATTGGGGCGTTTATCGTTGCCTTCCACTGGGAATGGCATGGGTTGTCGGTGCTTGTAACTCTCGTCGGTGTCACAGCTATATTGGAGGGCACTGTATACACACTTTTTCCACGTTACCTGCAAACGATGCTTGCATGGTGTGAGCCACGTCAGCGCACTCTGTTTAGCGTTACAGGATTGATGGCTATTATCGTTGCCGGTGTGGCATTTTGCGAATACGCCAAACTTATATAAGGCAGAATAATATGAACATCATGCAACGCATACGCGTCTACCACGCCACTCTCGCTATACTGGCGATATTGGCCTACCTCACTGGCGAGCTTGGCCTCGTCCACGCTTGGTTGGGCTATGGCGTTGCTATTGTCATTACATTGCGCCTTCTCTGGGCGCTCAGTGGCGAACGGCAAGTTGGGTTGATGCGCTTTTATCCCTCATTTGAAGGGCTGCAGGCAAACAACGTGTTCACCCATCCCGCCATCAGCAAGACATTGATGTTGGGCATTGCTGTAAGTCTGCTGGCAGTGACAGGAACCGGTATCGCGCTCGACAAAGGAAAATCCATCGGTCTTGCTAATGCTCAAGCGGTTTCCTCTGCCTATGCTGATGATGATGGGCGCGAAGGTGGAGGTGAGAAAGAAGAAGGATTCCTTGGCGAATCACATGAGCTATTCGCCAACTTGCTGTTGCTGTTTGTGGGGATGCATGTGACGTATATCGTGCTCTTCAAATTCCCGCTGGCCAAATTCATGCTGTTTGTGCCGAAGAAGGAAAACAAAGAAGCTGTTAAGAAATAACAAACTCTAATTCAAAACATCCGCCACTCACGCCACTACCGCTGGGACAAAAACAAACCCATCTATGAAGATTTTCCGATGCTTAGGAAACTCGATGACAGCCGCCCGCTGTTCGGGTAGGGTTCGAACGGCGTCGATAGCCGCGCGCCATTTTTCTCAAGCAAAATCATGTATCCGTAAGGATGTTTCGGTTCAATCGCAACCGGTGGCACCACAACCATATGAAGCTAGTTAATCCAAATAGCTCTCATCGAGGCCGAATTTACGGACGAGTTCTGGCGAGAAGCGCAGGAGGCCATTCCAGATGGAAAGTTCGCGATCTTCGCTCTCAATAGACTGCTGTTGAGGCTGGGCGTCTCCGGTATCACTTACAGGTGTGGGGGATTGTTTATCTTCCTCCGAAGTCAGATCGTTCATAGCATTAACAAACGCCTGAGAAACGCCAGATGTTTGAAACGCCGTCGCGGTCAAAATCGGTGTTGCATCAATAGAAATCTGCTCCACTGTTGCAGGCAGCAATGTAAACACAGTTGGCGATGTCGGAGCAGGCGATGGTGTATTCACCACGGGCGAGGCAGGAATAGCGGGAGCGGTCGGAAGATTTACGACAACGGCAGGAACAGGATTAGTTGGAGTGATGATGACCGGGCCAGTGGGCACAGGTGTAACAGAGCCGCCCCCTCCACCGCCAGAACTACCGGGACTGTTTGCATAGAGGAAGCCGTTGCCAGTCGGAGGATAGGTACAAGGGGTCGAATACGGACAGCCGTACAAAACAAAGTTGGAAGCGAGTCCGCCTTTTGTGTTGTTATCGTCTTTGGCAAATACCAGCCAGCGACCTGTAGGTGTAGAGAGCGCAGTGCTGCCGCCGTTATTAACAAGATAGCCACCTGCTGCAAGCGTGAGTGGGGTCCCCGCACCCGTTGCTGTGAGTGTTTTGCCGCTGCCGATGGTAATATTACCGCTCGCACCGCTTGTACGTGCAAAGATCGTCGCAGCATTGATAGAAGGCAGAGTCATGGCGTTCACCGCGTTTAGCGTCACGTTGTTGAGCGCGGTTGAATTACCAATGTTACCGGTGAAACCGATCGAGCCCGCCGTGATATCGAGATTGTAAAAGCCGTTGATATTGCCATCGACAGTAAAGTCCTTTGTTCCGGCATTCTGCGCGCCGGTGAAATTGATGCCGGTCGTGCCGGTGAATAATTTCGTATTGTTGTTCCAGGTATTCGCCCCAACCGTCACCGTACCTGTGCCATCCGCGCGGCCAATATTAAGCTGGCCGGCGGTAATGCTATTTATTAAGGCGCCATAAAGATTAAGCGCGCCAGCGCCTCCCGCGATACCAATGCTGGTTGTTGATGTGCGTGGAACAATATTAACAGTCCCTGTCGTTTGCAGTGCCACAGTTCCACTCATAGACTGCGTGTTATCTGTGTTTAGTGTAATTGTCCCTGCATTTGAAGTTCCTCCAATTACATTATTAAAAGTAGGATGAAACGATAGCGATAAATCTGCATACCCTACTGTTGCGATACCGGTTAGTGAAATTGGCGCGTAACCTGTCGATACAATATTATTATTGTTATAAAGAAAGATTCCATATCCTCCGGCAGCCCCTCCGGTTCCAGTCATATTGATAGCACCATCAACCGAAGATACGGTTGTTCCGTAAACACCAATTCCCGTAGCTTGCCCACTGGTCGGACCACCTTGTCCCTGAAGCGTTATAGTTCCTGCTCCGACTCCAGTACCGGTCGATGTAACTGAACTGCTGCCATCGAGAAGAATTCCGTAACAAAATCCAACTGTGCAGTTACCACCTGTGCCATTTAGCGAAATGGCACCTGTTGCTGTGGTGATTCTTGCACTGGCTCCATTTACTTGAATACCTGAGTTCCACTGGGTTCCATTCCCTCCGATACCGTTTACGGTAATATTTCCACTCGTGCTTTGCAGAAGTGCATTGCCTGCGATAAAAACTCCATTCAGATAGCCGGTTCCTGCATTACTATATCCAGTACCATTCAAGATGATGTTACCTGCACCGCTGTTGATAGTGGCATTGCTGACATTCACACCGTATAGCCCGCCCGCAAGTCCTAGCGCGTAGCCAGATGAAGGCGAGGCGCCACCCCCCAGAGTCACATTACCACCATTGCTGATTAGATTGGTGTTTGCATTGAGTGTAACAAAACCACCTGCAACCGCATCTCGATCAGAGTTAAGAATGATACCGCCACCGTTGGTAGTGATATCACCACCGCCGTTGTAGAGAATCTGGTTGTTTGCCCGCAGCGTCACCGTACCGCGATCCACATTGTTACCAGCACCCGTGGCAACTAGATTCACATCATGGGCGATATTAATATCGCGCCCTGCAGATAGAAGAATATTGCCTGTGTTTGCAGTGCTGCCATCGGTGGTAGTTTGTATCGTGCCGTTACTGGCAGTGAGAATATCGTTACCGGCATTCAATGTGAGGTTGCGGTTGTTGTTCATGGTCAGCGTATCGCCACCAAGATCGAGCGTAATGTTATTGGTTGCCTGAATCGAGACGTCAGCGGTCTGCGACATCTTCTGAATCCCCGCCACCGTGAAGCGGCTGCCGTAAAGTTCGGCTACGTCGTTCGCGGAGAGGTTTGTGTTATAAAGACGAGGGTCGTCTAGTAGCCCTTGAAAAAATTCGCCGTATGTTGACGTGAGATTAAAAAACGAGGTGCCGAAAAAGAGAGCTTTAGCGTTAGATAGCTCACTCCATCCGCTATCCGCCACTGAATTAACAAGTACACCATTCACGTAAAAATTATCTACACCGCCGGAATAAACTACGGCCAAATGCTGCCAACTGTTTAGAGGTATTGAATTTGATGAGGTGTTATCACCATTGTTGTGACGGGCCCGGAGGTTATCAAGCCCATCCAAAACCATCCCGTAGTTCCAGGCAACGGAATACTCCCCTTTTGCAACGATTGTCTCTGCGCCACCAGCCCGAGTGGAATTAACCCATATAGATAGGGTCAAGGGACTACCGTCAGCAACATCAAGTATGTTGGCATCTGGCACGACGATAAAATCATCCGTTCCGTCGAGACTAATGCTTTTTGTGTTTGCCTGCGGAGTCGGCGCCACTGTACTTGACCATGTAGGTCCGTTTGTAAGTGTACCGTTATTTCCATTACCCGATGTATCGCCCGCTGTGGTTCCGGTACCTTCGTCGAAGTTCCAGTAGCCTGCGAGGTTGGTACTATTGAACACCGATGTCGCATTTCCGAAGATCGTCACGTTGGTCGGATCTAAGAAATACGTTCCTCTGTTTCCGTTTGCTGCTGTGAGGTCTACGTAGCCGCCGGCATCTAGATGCTTGTGGCCGGAGGTTTCAACGAATCCGCCATCACCAGTGGTCAGTGGTCGGTGGTCAGTGGTCAGGGAAGGAATGGCACTGCCCGTTGCCGGATCGATTCCCATGCCACCGAGTGCGCGGGCAAACACATTGCCATAGAACTGCGTCGTATCATCACTCCAGAAGATGGAGCGTCCGGCGTCACCGTTGCTGATTGCATCGTTCAGTACATACGCGCCACTATCCACATATAAATTCTTTGCGGTTGCTGTATCGCCAAGTCCTAAATAATCCCCGCCGATCCTGATGTCGCCGCCTGCGCTGCCATCACGCACCGCCGATTTTTCTTTGCCGAGTGTGGTGCCGGATTTACCTGCATCACCCGATGCGTCGATGAATGCTCCATTCAGCAGCGCGACATTATCGCCGGTAACGGTGATCTTTCCACCGCGCTCGCCTTTGCCGCGTCCCGATGCATCGATGATGCCCGATACGTATACATTGCTCGCGCCTTGCTTCTTGCCTTTGTCTTTTGTTACGTTGTTTTTAACGGCATTGACGCCGTCGGCCTGCACTTTAATGGTTCCGGTTTTATTGCCCACGCTTCTAGCATCAAGCACACCATCCAGATTAATCAGGCTATCAACGATATGATCACCTGCTGCTGCGGTTATGGCTATACTTCCACCTTGTGCGCTGATGATGCCGTTATTTTCAACGAGCTGCGATTTGACCTTATCAGACACCGCCGCGTTGATAAGCCCGTCGCCAGTTAAATCCACCGTCGCAGTATCGCCTGATGCGAGCGCAACCTTACCCAATTTTGCTTCGATGATGCCCTGATTGGAGATGTTCGGCGCGATGATACCGACGCTGCCGCCATCCTTCGTTTTGATGTATCCCTGATTGATAATCGCTGCGTTCGGATTGCCGGGTTTGTTCAGCGTGATCTTACCGTTTCTCATCAAATCCGCATTCGATGCATCCGCTGTGCTAGCTATGAGTCCGTTCACATCGACATTCGCTTTGCCACCAAACAGCATGCCATTCGAATTGATCACCATCACATTGCCATTGGCAGAGATTTTGCCATTGATGATGCTCGGGCTGTTGCTGTTCACACGGTTCACCGTCAGCGAATTCGCATTCGGTTGGTGAAACTGCGTCGTTTCGTTTTCATTCAAATCAAACCCGCGCCAGTCGATCACCGCCTTGTCGGTTTGCTGATGAATATCCACTCTGCCGATGCCATCGTTGATCGTCGCCTGACCGGCACTCACCACACCGCCCTGCGGCAGCGACAAACTCATCGCCGGAGTCAGCATAATCGATGCCGACGCACAGCACGCAATCACCTTGCGGCTGTACTCTCGAAGATCATATTTCGTGCGGGGCAACTTCATCGTTTTGAAACAACAGTTGGTGTTCAGTTCAGCTACAAGGAGTTGTACACATCTCAGTCTACGCAACTCTGGTTAAGGGAGGGTTAACGATTGAGTGGGATTGATATTAGAGAATCACCCCATTTTTGGATCGCACCTTTAGTTCTAATTTATTATAATACAATGGGTTATGAAATAATACAGCCCAAGAATCATCATCGCTTGGATTAAAGTCTCATATAATTGCAAGCAAGCGGCTAGCAGTGCTTTGACTTACTGCTCAAACAGTTTTCGCAAGAAAACCTATAGCTTCTGGATCGAGATGTACCAGAGTTGGGCCGAGCGGAAGATGTCCGAAGCATAAAGTGCAGCTCCGAACATCATTTAGTTATGACGTAAACGATTTCGCTATTACATTGATGCGAATTGTTTTTCCAATCCTTTAGGATCTTTGAACCAAAGCTCGCTGATCTGCTGAGACATTGGGTCTGGGAAAATATCCTCTTTTCCTGCCGCAATGCCCGCAATAATATTTTCCGCCGTGACTGCTGCACTGGTTTTGGGAAGATTAAATTCCTTGGCCATATCAGTGTCGATTGGACCAGGGAATATCCCATGCACGCTGATATTTTTTGTTTTTAATTCCGCACGCATCGCTTGCGTTGCTGAGGCAACAGCTGCTTTGGAGGCACTATATCCGCCAACACCAGCCATAGGTGCAAGGCCGATAATAGAGCTGAAATTGGCAATCGCGCCACCACCATTCTTTTCGAGAACAGGTACAAATGTCTGCACCATGCTTACGGTGCCAAAGTAATTCACTTGCATGTCGCTGATGATGTCAGCAGCTTTACCCGCGACAATCGGCGCAAACGCCAGCGCACCCGCATTGTTGATGAGTACTTGCGTGTCACTTGCAAGCGCAGCCGCATTTTCAATTTGATCGCGCTTTGTGATATCCAGTTGCACGGGTACCACGCGTGGATCCTTAAAATTCAGGCTTTTGATATCACGGGCTGCTGCGTACACTTTCTTCACCTTATGCTGCAAAAGTGCTTCGACAATCGCTTTGCCGATACCACGATTGGCACCGGTTACGAATACGGTTTTGTTTTCATATTTATCCTGGGTCATTTTACTGCTCCTTAGTTTTATTAAAAATGATTTTCTACAAGCATTATGGATTTGTCGACATAGCCAGGCTTGGGGAATGGGTCTTTCACACGTTTGCCAACCACTAAAAGCCCACCAATTGCATGATCGGCAGGTAGTTTAATGAGCTCGGCGACTTTGAACGGATCAAACCCAATCATCGGACCAGAATCATAGCCCATAGCTTTGGCGGCGATCATCATGGTCTGCATAAAAAAGCCAACAGAGCGCATCCCCTCATCGCGTTGCAATTGTTCCCTGCCTTCATAAAAAGGCGCGATCATGGGAATAAGCATGTCTTGCACTTCTTTGGGGGCATTACGGAAATACGTGCCGGGATTTTTTTGCCATACCTTGAGATCAGCAGTAACGACAAATAACAGCGAAGCATCGGTCACTTGCGCCTGATCCCATGCAGCCGCTCGTATTTGTTTGCGTAACTCAGTGTCAGTGACATTTACCAATCGCCAATGCTGCAAGTTAAATGATGATGGTGCTTGCATTGCCAAATCAATCAACTGGTCGAATTCTGCGGTTGTGAAACGATGCGATGTATCGAAGTAACGAATTGAACGCCGTTCTTTAATGGCCTGAAATGTATCCATAATATATTCTCCTTGTGTTCTATTGAATATTACCGAGGAAATCCATTTTGCCGATGTCTACGCCGCTGTGACGCAAGATGGCGTAGGCGATGCTGATGTGGAAATAGAAATTCGGAATGACGAAGCTCAGCAAATAAGGTTGGCCTTTGAATTTCATGTCGTTTCCACCGACTTTAAGATCGATGGTTTTATCCTCGGCTCCATCAATCTGCACAGGCTTAAAGCCACTTATGAATTCGCTGATTTTGACAATGCGTGCTTGTAATTCGACAAATGTTGTTTCGGTGTCAGGGAGGCTAGGTACATCCACACCAGCAAGTCTCGCCACACCGCCTTTCACAATATCCGTAGCGATCTGCACCTGACGTGTAAGCGCAAACATATCCGGATACAGCCGTGCATTCAGCAGTACAGAGGGATCAATTTTTTTAGCTGTAGCATGGCTCTCTGCTTTGCTTAAAATCCCAGAAAGATTCGTGAGTCCGTGCATAAAAACTGGAATGGAGGCTTGGTACATGGAAAGGGGCATAGACATTCTTTCTGGTTGAAGTGTATGTAAACGATCTGTATAATTCAGTTGTTCAGGAAAATAGAACTAAAGGCTAAATTGTCAACAAGGTATTTCTAAATCATGCGTGTATTGTTTCATCCCAAGGTGGAAGACATTACCGTCGAAGGCATTTTATATGCGCTCGGTGATCCGGTGCGTGTTCGTATTTTCATGGAACTTGCGAATGCGGAGTGCACAAAAAATTGCTCTACGTTTTTAAACGTTGATACATTGCCGCTACCTAAGTCTACTTTATCGCAGCATTTTAAAGTATTGCGCGAAGCTGGGCTGATCCATAGCGAACGCAAAGGTGTGGAACTGCACAATCGTACGCGTTGCGCTGAACTTAAAGATCGTTTTGGTGAAATGGTAGGTGCCATCGTCAAAGCTTTCGCTGTACAGGAAAATAAAAAGAAGCGCGCTAAGAAGAAATAGCGACATCGTTAATGCTTGCAGTACGTTTTTTCATGCGGCCATCGGCTGCAAATTCCCAGTGTTCCAGACCGTAAGAGCGAAACCACTGACCAGAATTATCATGCCACACATATTCAAACTGCACGGCGATTTTATCGTCTGAAAAAAGAAACAGATCTTTCTTCAGTCTATAATCCAGTTCTTTTATCCATTTACGGGATAGGAACGCCTCTATCTCGGCATGCCCCTTGATAAAATCATCGCGGTTGCGCCACACAGAATCTTCCGTGTACGCCTGCACGACTTTTTTGGGATCGCATGTATTCCATAAATCCTCTGCTATTTGTACTTTTTGGCGTGCGGATTCGAGTGTGAATGGTGGCTTAATCATACCATTAGGCTTTCATGTTTCGGCTAAAAAATTCGACCATCAGCGATGCAATTTCTTGACCATGGGTTTCGAGTGCGAAATGACCTAGCTGGTTTGCACAATATTTGATAATGCGCCTGTAGTTTCTATTTTTTGCATAAGGGTTATCCTTTGGAAAAAATGGGGTGGGTTTTATGCCACCCCATTTTCGTTACGCCGCTTTTGCACTGCGGGTTTCAACGACCGGGAAATCAATCTCGGTTTTAGCAACCTCATTAATGTAGTTCGTCCAGGTGTTGAGGGCGACATGCTGTACGATCTCAATGATTTGCGCATCATCGTAACCGGCATCTTTAACTGCTTTTACATCGGCGTCACTTACATGGCCGCGTTCTTTTGCAACTTTCACAGCAAATTTTACAGCGGCAGCGGCTTTGATGTCGTTCGATGAGCCATTGCGGTTGGCAGTGATTTCGGCATCATCGAGCTTGGCGAGGTTTTTACCGATGTAGGTGTGCGCGGATAAACAATAGTTACAGGCATTAACTTCAGCAATAGCCAGTGCAATACGCTCACAGGTAGCAGCAGGCAGAGTACCTTTACTGAGTGCACCGGACATGCCTAGGTACCCTTCGAGAGCAACAGGACTGTTGGACACGACGCGGAAGAGGTTTGGAACAGAGTCGAGCATTTTTTGAACCGTATGAAGAAATGATTGCGAAGCGGTAGGGGCGGCTTCTACCGTAGCGGGGGTATGAATGCGTGACATAAAAATCTCCTTTATCTGATAGGTCGTGACCACGGTGGCGACGACATAAAACCAATATAAGGCTTCCGTAAAATTACAGAATACGCTATTATTGATGAACACCCTTCCAATAAATGGAAATGTAATGGATCGAATTGAATCGATGCAGCTTCTGCTCAAAACAGTTGAAAACGGCAGTATTTCTGCTACTTCGCGCAAGATAGGCATGCCACTGGCCACCGTTAGCCGCAAAATCTCGGAACTGGAAGCATACCTGGGTACACGGCTGCTTAATCGGTCCACACGCAGCCTCACGCTTACTGAAACCGGGCAATCTTACATCGTTTCCTGCAAGCGAATTCTGGAGGATCTGGAAGTGGCAGAACGTTCTGCAACGGGTGAGTATAACGCACCCAAGGGCGATCTTACTCTGACCGCTCCAGTCTTGTTTGGCAGGCTTTTTATTATCCCCATTGTTACCGAGTTTTTGAAAGCATACCCCGATATCAATATCCGTTTCATGCTTACTGACCGCTATGTCAATTTGATGGAGGAACATGTCGATATTGCGCTACGCATCGGCGAGTTGCCGGATAGCGCGCTAGTGGCAACACGTGTAGGCTTCAGCAGACAGGTGTTATGCGCAAGCCCATCCTATCTCAAAGCGAGGGGAACTCCCAAAACGCCAAAGGAGTTGGCTTTGCATGATTGCGTTACATTTGAAGGTGTGGCATCTCCTAAAAACTGGAATTTCGTTAAAGGCAAATTGCGTATATCCGTACCAATCCGTTCGCGCCTTAGCGTAACCACTGCCGAAGCAGCAATTGATTCTGCCATCGCGGGCGTTGGGATTACGCGCATTCTTTCCTATCAAGTGTCACTACTTCCCGCCGACAAAATCACTATCATCCTGGGAGAATTTGAGCCCGCACCGGTTCCCGTTAGCCTGATTCATTTGGCGAACCCCATCTTGCCGCTTAAGCTTCGGGCATTTCTTGATTTTGCAGCACCAAGACTCAAG
>Ga0315900_10006283_pt1 | contig 16026 bp, 16 predicted proteins | sample LakEriMetagenome_FD_203521 | JGI IMG/M metagenome (GOLD analysis project Ga0315900, IMG submission 203521) | Freshwater fungal communities from buoy surface, Lake Erie, Ohio, United States - Buoy 12 MA114 | ecosystem: Environmental > Aquatic > Freshwater > Lake > Lake biofilm | place: USA: Lake...
CCGTTGTCGAGCTTGATCGACGCGGTGCCCGCGGCGGCGTTCAGCGCGCTGACTTCCCAGGTGGGGCCGCAGTTGGTGGGCGGGACGACGGGGGGGCAGTTGCAGTTGACGGCAGCGATGGTCATGGTGAATTCCTGTGGGGGTTCTGGAAGCACCGACGGTGCGGCGATGGGATGAAGTCTGCGCATCCGTGCCGCGCCGCGAAAGCTGGGACCTCCACTAGCTGGGGTTCGCCCCAGCATGGGCTGGTGGTCGCGCGACCGGCTCGCGTGCGAAATCCGGCTCGCGTGCGAAATGTCACGAAGCGCCGAACATTCCGACCGGTGCACCACGTGCGGGCGTTGTTGCGCGTGGTGCGCTGTGCAAGACTCGCGTCCATGCAGGCAAACCGTTCTTCAGACAGGCAAGACGGTTGCTTCTGCAACGATCAACAGGGGCAAAAGCATGAGCAACGTGAACTTCCAGAACATCGGCATGCAGGTCCAGACCGGTGCCGGTGCCAATGTGCTTAACGGCGGCAAGGCCGCCACGTGGTACGAGGCACTCGCGAAGGCCTGGGGTCAGAGCCTCGACGGTCAGGCTGGTCAGCTCGAGAGTCTGGCGCAGCAGATCAACGGCGGCGATGACAAGCCCTCGACGCTGTCGATGATGACCGCCGAGTCGGCCAAGATGCAGTTCATGGCGACCAGCTCGTCGTCATCGCTGAATTCCGTCGGGTCCGCGCTCGAGACGATGGCCCGCAAGGGCTGAAGCGCGGGCACCGAACGATGTCCGCTGAACCGATCAGCGCGGCTGTCTCCGGCCTTGGCCAGGCCGGCGGAGCTGGCAGCGCAGGCTACGGCTTCTCGCTTTCCGATGTTTCCGGCTTCGAGGCGGCGATCGCGCGCGCTGGCCAGGCGCAGGGCGTGGTTGCGTCACCCGGGGCGGGCACTGTGCAGCCGACTGGCGCTGGCCAGGTCGCGCCGGCCTCGTCGGCATCGACCTCCACCCCGGTGACCGGGGCGCCGGCAATCAGTTCGCCGGCGATGCAGTCGCTGATCAAGCCCTTCGAGCATCTCAGCGCCGAAGCGGCGCAGCTGTCGGCCAAGGCGAAGGCGATTTCGGCGAGCGGCATGGCGATGACGCCTGGCGACATGATCATGCTGACCGTTCGGTGTCAGGAATTCATGTTCCACTGCCAGCTGACTTCCAACGTCGCGAACCGCACCTCCGACGGACTGCAGCAGCTCTTCCGGCAGCAAGGCTAGCGGCGCGTGCTGTCCGGGTTACCTGGTGGCGGGCGGGGTGCTCGCGGCGCCGCGCGCTCCTCCGGGCGACTCGCTTTCGCATCACGCGTTGCAGGCTCCCGCGATGAGGCCTGAGCCGCGGGCTCTCGCGATGACTCAGGAGCCGCAGGCACCGACGAAGCGGTCGGGGAGTCCGCCGGCGCTGTCGCCTTTGGCGCGCGCTCTCGCATGCTGCGCGCCCAGACGATTGCCTGTGCTACCGCATCGAACAGATCGTCGGGCACCGCGATGCCGATCTCTGCTCTGGCGAGCAGCGCTCGAGCGAGCCCGATGTCCTGGAGTACCGGCACGCCCGCGTCGCGGGCACTGTCGCGCATCGCGAGCGCGAGCGCGTCCTCGCCCTTCGCGCTGACGACCGGCACCGGCGTTGTCTCGGGATCGTAGTCGAGCGCGATCGCCACGTGAGTCGGGTTCATCACGATCACGTTGGCGCGCTGCGCCGCGCTCAGGGCATTGCGTTCCGACCACTCCTGGTGCAGCTCTCGGCGCCGCCGCTTGATGTAGGGGTCGCCTTCGTCTTCCTTGTGTTCGCGCTGGACCTCGCTGCGGGTCATCCGCATCCGCTTGCGGAACGAGTAGCTCTGATAAAGCACGTCGGCAACCGTCACGACCGAGAAGATCGCGACCGTCCAGGCCAGCAGCTGCGTCGTGGAAACTCTCAGCGCCTGACCGAAAGCCTGCGGGTCGCTGTCGGCGAACCAGCCCGTGCGGGCCATCATCTCGCGCACGACCAGCCACGCGATGGTACCCAGCAGCAAGGTCTTCAGCAGCGACTTCACGAGTTCGACGAGCCCGTCGCTGGAGAACATCCGCTTCAGGCCCTTGACCAGATCGAGTCGCTCGAACTTCAGCGACAGCGGTTCGCCGCTGAACACGGGCCCGATCTGCAGAAAGTCGGCCAGCATCGCGACGAGGCCCATCGGCAGCGCGACGGCGAGCACGATCGACACCAGCGTCCACGCGCAGGCGCGAGCCAGCTCGGCCGACGCCTGATCGAAGGGTTTGTCGATCGACGCGATCGCCATCTCGACGAGGCCCGCGAACTGGTTGCTTGCCCAACCGAGCGCAATCGTGCCGATCGCGAGTGCGGTCAGAAGCCCCGCGGTCGCCGCCACCTCCCGGCTCTTGCTGACCTCGCCGCGCTTGCGCGCATCGGCCAGCCGCCGCGCGGTAGGTTCTTCGGTGCGATCGCCACTGTTCTGGTCGTCGGACATCGGCAATAGGAGGCCTGGGGTTTGCGCGGCCGGCGCATCGCGACGGATGGCGGTGCCGTGTCCACGAGCGGTACGGGTCGGCGTGCATTAGTGCACCGCAGCCTGAGGACACGCTTCCGATAATAGGCCTGTGAGATCCGCCGCGCTGCTTCCGCCATCGCCTGTCGACCGCCGTCCGGCGGTCGACGCCTTCATCCGCGCTCCACGGGGTGTGATCCGGGTCGCGACGAGCGCGTTCGTCCTCGGGTTGTCGGTCGCTGCGCCCGCGCTTGCGTGGCCACCGGCACCGCTGCCAGCGGATGCCAGGGCGCCGCATCCCTGCATGGTGGGCGATCTTCGTCTGCCGGCGTCGCAGGCCGCGCAGATGCCTTCCAAGTTCAGCGATGCACTCGGCCGCTGCTCGGTTGGTGCAAGCGCGACCGTGCGCGATCCCGCGCTGCCCCCGGCGGTCAAGCGCATCGACGAGCCGCCTCGCGAGGTCGTCGCGCCTGGCGCGGCCGAGCCGGTACGCGAGCCGGTCATGCCGCGTAGCGATCCTCCGGCGTTGCGACTTCCGGCCGAGCGCATGCCGTCCGAACGTCCCGCGAGCGAGCGTCCGACCCCGATGCCGAAGGTGAGGGCGCCGGATGCAGGGGCGCTGGTCAGGATGCGCGAGGCCGATGCGGTGCTCGCGCCTGCCGCCGCGCGCAACGATATCGACCCGCTGCTGCTGCACGCGGTTGCCTGGGTCGAGAGCCGTCATCGTCCGGAAGCGGTGTCGCCTGCGGGCGCCCGCGGGCTCATGCAGGTGATGCCGCAGACTGGTGCGCGCTTCGGTGTGCAGTCGGAGCGCCATCTCCATGAACCGGCCTTCAATGCGGCGGCAGCGGCCGCGTATCTCAAGTGGTTGCAGGGAGAGTTCGGCAACGATCTCTCCCTGGTGCTCGCAGCGTACAACGCGGGCGAGGGCGCGGTGAGGCGTCACGGTCTTCGCGTGCCGCCGTACCCGGAGACAACGGCCTACGTTCGTGATGTGCTCGCGGTTTATCGTGAACTGGCGACGCAGGCCCGCGAAGCCGCTTCGGCGACGCCTCGTGGAGACGCGCGGTGAGCCTCGACGCCTATTTCCGCGCGAGCGGTCGCCAGCAGTCCGAAGGGCTGCTCTCCCGGTTCAGCGACCTGCTGCTTGTTGCAGGCGTGATCGCGATCGTCGCGCTGATGGTGTTGCCGTTGCCGGCTTTCGTGATCGACGTGCTGGTGGCCGTCAACATCATGTGTGGTGTGACGCTGCTGCTGCTGGCGATCTACATCGCGACGCCAAGCGAGTTTCCGGCATTCCCGAGCGTGCTGCTCGTGACGACGCTCTTCCGGCTGGCGCTCGGCATCGCCACCACCCGGATGATCCTTCTCGAGGGCGATGCGGGTCACATCATCGACACCTTCGGCAAGACCGTTGCGGGGGGCAACCTCGTGGTGGGGCTTGTCACCTTCCTGATCATCACGGTGGTGCAGTTCATCGTGATCGCGAAGGGCGCCGAGCGGGTGGCCGAGGTCGCGGCACGCTTCTCGCTCGATGCGATGCCCGGCAAGCAGCTGTCGATCGACTCGGACCTTCGCGCCGGACTGATCGACAAGCACGATGCGCGGCGCAAGCGCAGCATGCTCGAACTCGAGAGCAAGCTTCACGGCAACCTCGACGGCGCGATGAAGTTTGTCAAGGGTGATGCGATCGCCGGCATCGTGATCATCCTGATCAACCTGATCGGCGGGCTCGCGGTCGGTGTCATGCAGAAAGGCATGGACATGTCGAGCGCGCTGGTGAAGTACTCGATTCTCACCATCGGCGACGGCATGGTCTCGCAGATTCCGGCGCTGCTCGCGGCGATGGCTGCCGGCCTGATCGTCACCCGGACCACGGGTGACGAGACCGATCGGCACCTCGGCGACTCCATTCGCAAGCAGGTTCTTGCCAAGCCGCGAGTGCTGCTGGTCTCGGGTGGCATCGCCTTCCTGATGGCGCTGGTTCCCGGGTTTCCGTCGGTTGTCTTCATCGCCGCGGGCGCGACGCTGGCACTGACCGGCGCGATGCTGACACCCGCGCTGCGCGAGCGCGTGCTCGGCGCGGTCGGGCAGGGCGGGCGCGATGATCGTCTCGCGCGTGAGAGCGGCCCGGTGGTCGTGCGTTCGGCCGAGGTGGTTCCGCAGCCGATGGTGATGCTGCTGCTCGAGGTGTTCGGGCCGCAGGCCCGGCAGCTCGACCCCGCCGATCTCGGGCACCGGCTCGATTCGGTGCTGCGCGACTTCAACCTGCGGCTGGGCGTCGCGTTGCCTCAGGTGGCCCTGCACTTCGATCCGTCGGCACCGCGGTCGAGCTGGCGGCTGCTTGCGTTCGAGGTGCCGATAGCGCGCGGCGAACAGGTTCGCGATGTCGGCGCCGACATGATCACGCCGGTCGCCCAGGCGCTGCGACGCCAGTGCGCGCTATTCGTCGGCTCGCAGGAAGTGTCGTCGATGTTTTCGCGTGCAGCCGAGGAATTGCCGGACCTCGTCAAGGAGGCTCAGCGTCTCGTGCCGGTACCGCGTTTTGCCGAAGTGTTCCGGCGGCTGGTCGAGGAGGAGGTCGGTGTGCGCAACCTGCGCGCGCTGCTCGGCGGCATCGTCGAGTCGGCCGATCGCGACAGCGATGTTCACACGCTGACGGAATTCGCTCGGATCGCGCTGCGCCGCGAGCTCTGTCATCGATTCGCGCCCGATGGCGTGTTGCGAGCGCTTCTGCTCGATCCCCAGCTGGAGGCGCACCTGAAGGAGTCGGTGCGCACCGTCGGGCATGCCCAGCAGCTTGCGATCGACCCGCCGCTCGCCGAGCGAGTCGTGGCGGCTGTCGGCGCGGAGGTTGCGCGCAGCGGCACGCACCTGATACTGACCACGGTCGAGGTTCGTCGTCACCTGCGCAAACTGATCGAGAACGATTTGTTCGATGTGGCCGTGCTCTCCTTCCACGAACTGATCCCTTCTCTGCGGATGGAGGTCACCGGTCGCGTCGTCGTTCCGCCGGTGGCTGCACCGCAGATCGCCGCCGAGGCACAGCGATGAGTTCGGCTTCGTGGCATCGTGGCCTCGTCGGCGCGCAGGCGTGCGCTCGCCGCTCGCTCGCGGTCGTGATCGCGGCAACGCTGCTCGTGGCGTGCTTCGTTCGGCCCGACGCCGCCCATGCCGGGGTGGCGCCCGGTCTTGGCCGGAAGGTCACGGTGGTCGCCCGCGAGCAGCAGTTGCCGGCCTTCCTCAACGATCTTTTCTCCCAGATCGACGTCCCAGTCACCGTGAGTCCGCTCGTTCAGGGTGCTGTCAACGGTCGCTTTCAGGGAACCGCCGACTCGGTGTTCAAGGAACTCGCCCGCAGCTTCTCGTTGGTCGGCTACCACGACGGCGCGATCATGCATGTCTTCTCGGCGGCCGAGATCGCCACGCGCACCTACGGTGTCGATGCGGCGCAGGCGGCGCGCATCGTGCGTTCCGCCGAGGAGCTCGGGCTTCCCGACGCGCGAAACACGCTGCGCACGACGCGCACCGGCACGCTGGTGGCACTGGGCACGCCGCGTTTTCTACAGCAGTTCGATGACCTGGTTCGTGCGGAGGTCGCGGGTGCGCCCGCACGAGGCGCGACCACGACGGTCACGGCGCAGCCGGTTGCGACGACATCGGCCGGGACCATCGGTTTCCGTGTGTTCTACCTTCGCCATGCGTGGGCGCAGGACACGCGCGTCGCCTTCGGTGGCCGCCAGCTTGTGATCCCCGGTGTCGCGTCCGTGCTGCGCAGTGTCACGGCGGGGCTCGGGCAGACGCTGGTTCAGCAGGTGGCGCCCGGTGTGGTCATACCCGCGTCTCAGCCGATCGACAGTGACACGCTGCTGCGACCCAGCCAGCCCCGCCTTCGAGGGCAGGGCCTTGCGGGGATCGGTCGCCTGCCCACGCTGGGCGAGGGTGCGGGCGGGTCGGCCCCCGAGCTCGCCGAACGTGGCGGCGAGCGTGCTGTCCAGGGCGGTCCTTCGGGTTCCGCGGCGGGCGCCTCACGCTACGTCGTGAGTCAGGTCGGTGGTGCGCACATCGAGGCCGATCCGCGTTCGAACGCGGTCATCGTGCGCGACGTCGTCGAGCGTCTGCCGATGTACGAGCAGCTGATCGCCGCGCTGGACTTCGAACCGCAGATGGTCGAGGTCGAGGCCACCATCGTCGACATCAACATCTCGCGTCTGCAGGAACTCGGCATCAACTGGCGCTGGGTCAACGGTCGCAACGACGTCCTGTTCGGTCGAGGTACCGATGCTGACACTCGCCTTGCTGCCGGCCAGCAGATCACGCCGACAGGGCTGGGGATGTACGTGTCGACCGTACTTGGCAGTGGCGCCAACTTCATCTCGCGCATCAACGCACTCGCCTCCAACGGGGCGGCGCGCGTGGTCTCGCGCCCGCAGCTGATCACGCTGTCCAACGTCGAGGCGCTGTTCGACAACAACTCGACGTTCTACGTTCGGGTGGCCGGTCGCCAGGAGGTCGATCTGTTCAATGTGTCGGCGGGTACCGCGCTGCGCGTGACGCCGAATGTCTTTCGGGATCAGGAGGGCTGGCGCATCAAGCTCCTGGTATCCGTCGAGGATGGCAACATCTCGAAGGTTCAGGTCGACCAGCTGCCGGTTGTCGATCGGTCCACGATCAACACGCAGGCGCTCATCCAGGAGGGCGAGAGCCTGCTGATCGGCGGCATGACGCGCGAGAGTTCGGAGCGCGGCACCGATCGCGTGCCGGTGCTCGGCGACGTACCTATCGTCGGCAACCTGTTCACCAATCGCAGCGAGACCAGCACGCGCTTCGAGCGGCTGATCCTGATCACGCCTCGACTCGTGCGCTCGGGCCGAGCGCTCGCCTCGGCGCTGCCCGCCGACCCGTCGAGGGCAGCCGTTCTGCCCGCGGCCCTTCCCGCCCCGGCAGCCGTGGTGCCGGCCCCGCTCTTACCCCAAGCCGCGCAACCGGCGCAACCGCCGCAACCCGCGCAACCCGCGCAACCCGCGCAACCCGCGCAACCCGCGCAACCCGCGCAAGTCGTGCAGCCGGTGCAACCGTCGCAGCGGGTTCGCTCGCAGAATGCTGCGTCGGTCATTGCATTGCCGCCCCAGGCGGAGGCTGCGGCGCCGCCGCCGCGAGCTGCGAGTGCCCCGAGCCCCGCGCCTGCCTCGCCTGGCGCGCCCGTGCGTGTCGAGCCGCCGTTCCGCCATGTCTGGCCATCGGGGCCGTGCCGTGATGCCTCGGGGGCTCCATGCTGAGTGCGGTCCCCGCGATGAGCAGAGCCCGCGCGCTGCGCCCGGTCGATGGCGCGCCGCTGCTGGCGGTCGTCGCAGGACCGCGTGCGGGCGCGCGCCGCCCGCTCGTGCCGGGTCAGCGCCTGACCATCGGTTTCGATCTCGACTGCGATGTCGTGATCCGGCACCCGTCGCTTCAGGGCGTGCGGGCGAGCCTGTCGGTCGACGGTGAGGAGGTGCGCCTGCATGTCGATCGGGGTCAGGCAAACCTGCTGGGCCTCGCGGTGCCCGAGGGGCGATCGGTGGTGCTGCCGCGCTGGGTGCCGGTGGCGCTGGGTGATGCGATGATCGCCGTCGGCTCGGAGCAGGAGCGTGGCTGGGCATCATGTCGGCGCCTGGCTCGTCAGCTGGCCGAGGAGCGGGCAATCGAGCCTGGCGACGGGCCCGCGAGCGCGGACGTCGGGGCCGAACAGCCGCCGGTGATCGATGCTCGGCACGGGCTCGAGGGGCGCCGCCCACTCGCGGGTGTCGATCAGGATGCCTCCGGTGAACTCAGCGCGAGCTGGCGGCGTGCCTCAGCCGTGGTGCCTGCAGGTCGTCGACTGTACTGGCAGGTGCCGGCGGTCATGGCCCTTTGCCTCGCGCTTGCGCTCGCGGTCGGCATGCTGTCACCCGGAGTGCGCGCGATCGCGGGGGGAGCCCCGAGTGCGCCGATCCCTGCCAGTCAGGCCACCGATCGGGTGCGTGTCGCACTGGCCGACCTGGGCCTCGGCGGACTGCGCGTCGAGAGCGCAGCCGATGGCAGTGCCGTCGTCCGCGGTTTCGTGGATACCGATACGCAGCGGGCGCGCATTGCCGGGGAAGTCGCGCGACTGGGCGTCCGCGCCTACGTCGAGGTGGTCTCTGGCGAGCAGCTGGTCCGACAGGTCTCCGATGTGCTGCGCGTCAAGGGCCTGCCCGGCAGCGCCCGTCATGTCGGTCGCGGAGTTGTCGAGGTGCAGCTCGGCGAGGCCGATGCCGATCGGGTGAGACGCGCCGAAGAGTCCGTGCGTCGCGATGTGGCGGGGCTCGCCGGACTGAAGCTGAGCTTCACACCGAAGACGCAGCCCCCGGTTGCGGCTTCCGCGCCGAGGGCGCCCGAGGATCCCGCCAAGCGGGTGGTGAGCGTCTCGTACGGGCCGAACGGGCACGTGGTCACGGCCGACGGGGCTCGCTACTTTGTCGGTGCGGTCTTGCCCTCCGGACACCGGATCGTGCGGATCGCCGACGGCGAGGTCGAACTCAGCCGCGACGGCGCGACCACCCGGCTTTCGCTCTAGACGCGCCGACCCGTCGCGCCATCGAATCGAGACACCGATGAAACTGCTTCGACGATGCCTGCTGGTGATCGCCTGCCTGCTGCTGGCGGCCTGCAACCGCGCGGACCTCTATTCGCAACTCTCCGAGCGACAGGCCAACGAGATGATCGCGGCGCTGCAGTCCTCGGGTATCGACGCGGTCAAGAGCACGAAGGATTCGAGCACCTGGACCGTCAAGGTCGCCCAGGGCGACTTTGCGCGGGCGGTCGACACGCTGCGCGCCGAAGGGCTGCCGCGCGACGAGTTCGAGTCGTTGGGCCGCGTGTTCAAGAAGGAGGGCTTCGTCTCGTCGCCGCTCGAGGAGCGCGCTCGGCTGATCTACGGCTTGTCGCAGGAACTCTCGAACACGATCTCGGCGATCGACGGCGTGGTGATCGCGCGGGTGCACCTTGTCGTGCCCGAGCGTGACCCTCTTTCCGACAAGCCGCGCAACGCGTCGGCGTCGGTCATGGTCAAGCATCGACCCGGTGTGGACTTGGGCAGTCAGGTCGGGCAGATCAAGGCGCTGGTGGTCAACAGCGTCGAGGGCCTGAGTTACGACAGCGTCACCGTCTCGCTCTTCCCGTCGCGCGATGCCGGCCAGGCGCTGCGGGCGCCGGCCAGTGTCCCGGCGTCCGGCGGCATTCCTTCGGCGATGCTGCCGGTCCTCGGCCTCGGTCTTGTCGTGCTGATTCTTCTGGTCGGTCTGCTGGTGCTCCGCGAGCGGCGCATGCGCCTGCGCTCGGAGGGTCGATGATCGAGCCGGCGCCCGCGAACGATCGCTTCGCGCAGGCGCGCGAGCGCCGCCGGCGCTGGTGCGCCGACGCGCGGATTCTCGGCGGCATCGCCTTCGAGGCCGACTGTTCCCGTGCGCCGCTGGTCGCACCCGGCTCGGTGCGTGCCGGCTCGCTGCTTGCCGCGGCCTGGGAGCGTCGCGCGGGCTTGAGCGGCATCAGCCCGGTTGACGCCGGGCCGCTTCCCGACTGGGCCAAGGCCGACAAGGCGCGCCGGCGTGAGCTCGCGGTGCTCACCGGGGCGATCCTGCGCGCGCGCTCGCTGCGCGAGTCGATCGATGGCGTGCTGCTCAAGACCGTGGCTGCGGCGATCGGCGAGGAGCGCCTCGACCTGATCACGCGCTTCTTCGCGCGGCGCGAGTCGCCGGTTTCGCTGGCGTGGGCGCCCGACCCGATCGCCCAGTTGCACGCGCTTGGCGGTGAGGTGCTGCTGCGTGCCGGCGATTTCGCCCCTGCGCTGCATGCGCGTCTGTCGATGCTGTTCCCGGTGTCGGTCGAACTGACGCGTGCCGAACCGGCGACCCTGCGGCGGATCGCCGACGACGCCAGGATGCTCTGGGGCGCTGACGCCCCGCAAGCGATGGAGACGAGCGCATGACCCGACTGGCCCTGTTCCGCAGCCCGGAGTTCACGCTGGTGGCCGATCGACCGATCATCAAGGCCGACCAGGTCGGAGCCCTCGACGATGCGGTCGGCATGTTGCGGCGTGCGGCGAAGCTGCGCGAGACCCTCGATGCCGAGTGCGAGATGATCCGGGAGCGCGCGCGCGAGGAGGGACGTCAGCAAGGGCTTGCACAGGGGCGTCAGCAGGCGGCGCAGGCGATCGGCGCGGCGCTCGCCGGTGTCGATCGACGCCTCGAACGCGATCGTGCCGACGCCCAGGCGAGGGTCGTGCAGCTTGCGCTCGCGGTGGTCGAGCGTATCGCCGGCGAACTCGGCCCCGCGGCCGTGGTGAGTGCGATCGCCGGGCGCGTGCTGGCCGAGATCGACCCGCCGCGGTCGGTGCGCGTGAAGGTCAATGCGACACTCGCGGAAGCCGTTCGCCGTCAGCTCGGTGCGGGTGCCGGGAGGGTCCAGGTCATCGGTACCGAGGGACTCGGTCCCTTCGACTGCGAGCTCGATACCGAGCAGGGGCGGATCGAAGCTGGCCTGCCGCTGCAGCTCGAGGCGATCGGGCTGGCGCTTGCGGCAGCCTTGCAGGTGACTTCCGATGCCACAGCCGCCGCGGCCTGACGCGCCGCCTGGCGCGACGCCGATCGCGCTCGATGCGTTGCGTGGCGCTGGCGGTGGTCGCGATCCGCTCGCGCGGGCGCTCGCCGATGTTCGCACGCTGCGTCGGCGAGGTCGCGTGCTCGAGGCGATCGGCGCGACCATCCGGGTGGCCGGGCTCGATGCGAGCATCGGCCAGCAGTGCGAGCTCATCGACCCCGACACCGGGATTCGAATCGGCGCCGAGGTGGTCGGTCTCTCGGCGGGTAATGCGCTTCTGATGCCACTCGCTCCCCTGCAAGGTGTGTCGCTCGCCTCGGAGGTGGTTGTCTCGGCGCCACAGCTCACGGTGCCCGTGGGCGTCGAGCTGCTCGGACGTGTGCTCGATGCGAGAGGGCTCGCAATCGACGGGGGAGCGGTACTTCCGACTGGCTTGCCGCGTCGGCCGGTCTACGCCGATTCGCCCAATCCGCTGACGCGTCGCCCGATTCACGAGCCCTTCGTGACCGGCGTGCGAGCGATCGACAGCCTGATCACCGTCGGGGTTGGCCAGCGTGTGGGCATTTTCGCCGGTGCCGGTGTGGGCAAGAGCACGCTGATGGGCATGCTCGCCCGTCAGCAGCGTGCGCCGATCAATGTCGTTGCGCTGATCGGCGAGCGGGGTCGCGAGGTGCGCGAGTTCATCGACGAGTGCCTCAGTCCGGAAGCCCGAGCCCGCACCGTGCTGGTCGTGGCCACCTCCGACCGCCCGGCGATGGAGCGCGCTCGGGCGGCACACGTGGCTACCGCGATCGCCGAAGGCTTTCGCGCGATGGGGGCCGACGTGCTGCTGATGATGGACTCGGTGACCCGGTTCGCGCGGGCGCTGCGCGAGATCGGCCTGGCAGCTGGCGAGCCCGCCGTGCGCAGGGGTTTTCCGCCTTCGGTCTTCGCGGAGCTTCCGCGCCTGTTCGAGCGTGCGGGCAACGATGACCGTGGGTCGATCACCGGCTTCTACTCGGTGCTGCTGGAGGACGAAGACACCGCCGATCCGATCGGCGAGGAAGTTCGCTCGATTCTCGATGGTCACATTGTGCTGTCGCGCAAGTTCGCGCAGCAGTTCCGCTACCCGGCGATCGATGTGCTCGACAGCCTGAGCCGGGTCTTCAACCGGGTGACGCAGCCTGCGCACCAGATGGCGGCATCGGTAATCCGGCAGCTGATGGCCCGCCACGCCGAGATCGAGTTCATGGTTCAGGTCGGCGAGTACAAGAAGGGGACCGATCCGGTCTCGGATGCTGCGATCGAGCGGCAGCCCCTGATCCGGGCGCTGCTCGGTCAGAAGCCCGAGGAGTCGGTTTCCTTTGAACAGACGCTCGCGTCGATGGGGCAGGTGATCTCGTGATCGATCCGGATCTCGATCAGGTGCGTCAGCTGCTGCGTCTTCGCCGCATGCGCCTCGATGCCAGCGAGCGCGCGATGCGGGAGGCACGCGAGACGCTGGCGAAGGCGGAATCGACGCTCGCCGAGGGCCAGGACATGCAGCGGCGCTGGGACGCGGCCGCAGCCGATTTCGAGGCCTGGGTGGAGGGCGCGCGCGAGCGCATGCACAGGCTGCTGCCGACGATCGAGGCGAGACGTGCGGAATTCGTGCGGGGCGCGCGCGAGGCGGCCGAGTACATCGCGTGGTGGCGGGACAAGACCGATGCGGCGCGCGCGGCACTGGCCGAGGCGCAGGCGCTGTGGGCCAGGGATCACGCGCGCCACGAGGCGCTGCAGGCGCGGCTCGGGGAGCTGCGACGGCGACAGCTGGTGCTCGAGACCGAGGCGCTCGGCGAGGAGCAGGCCGACACGCTGGCGGCGCTGCATCGCGCAAGGAGGCAACGATGAGTGCAATCACCGAGCTTGCGGGGTCGGGCAGGACGGCTTCGCGCGATGCCGCTGTCCCCGGTGCGGCCGAGCGCGAGCGATTCGCGCGGGCGCTCGAGGAGTCCTTGCCACAGTTGCGGCCGCAACCGGCGACGCCAACCGAAGCACAGTCGCCGTCGACACCCTCGACCCGGGATGTCGGGCATCCGGGTGACGCGGGACCGCCGGCGGAAGTCCTCACCGATGGCGACGGCGGCACCGACGTCGCCAGCCCTGCTGCCACCGGATCCGGCGCTCGGGGCACCGCGACTGCCGGCGCCGACGAGGAGCCGACCGATTCGCCGATCGAAAGCGCGGACCGGTGCGATGACGCGACCGGCGCGGAGCTCGCGCAGGGCTGCGCGCCGGTAGCAGGCGCCGCGATGCCGGGGCCTGTTGACGCGCGGATGGCAGGCGGTGGCGCGATTGCCAATGCCGCGGGCCTGCCCGATACGGTTGGCGGGGTGAATGCTGCCGCGAACCCCACAGGCGTCGAGCTTCAGGTGCCGGTCTCCGAGGGACCGCCTGAGGGGGCGGTGCGTCCCTCGAGCCCCGGGGCTGTCGGGAGCGTCGACGCGAAGACCTTTGCCGATCTCGTCGAGCTTGCGCGTGCGGCGCAGCGCGCATCCGGCGAGCTCCCGGCGTCCGTCGATGCCGCGGCGGCAGCGATGGGCGTGGCTCGCGCCGACGCGCGACTGTCTTTCGAGGGCGGCATGCCTGCCGCCCCGTCGTCGACCCCCGCCGATGCGGTACGACTTGCGCAATGGCTGCTGCAGCACAATCCGCTCGTCGCGACCGGCGCGGAAGCGGTGCGCATGAGCTTTCCCGAGGGCAGCGGCCCGATCGAGCAGATCGTGTTCAGTCGCGACGCAGGCGCGCTGAGCGTGCTGGTGAGTTCGTCCGCAGGTGCGCGCGATCTGGTTCAGCGCAGTCTTGGCGACCTCGAGCGGCGACTGCGCGAGCGTGGGCTGGCCGTGTCGGGCGTGCGGATGGCCGAGTCGCCAGGCCCGGGCGATTCGGCACCCGCCCACGGGGGCGCGTCGGGCGGCGCGGGTTGAGCCCGGGCCGGCGGCTTGTCGCTGCCGGCGCTTGTGCACGCCGGGGACTCTAGGGCCTCGCTCAGCGCGGCTGCCAGGCAGGGGCGCCGAAGCGCAGCCCGGTATCGGCGGGGGCCGCGATCGACTGACTGGCGATCCGAGCCGGCGTTTCGCCGGCGCGCCAGCGTTTCGCGACCGACTCGATCAGGGCTCGGGTGGACCGGCTGAACGCACCTTCGAGGGGGTTGCCAGCCACCGCGGCGAGGGCTTCGATGTACAGGCGGCTTGCCCTCGGCGATGCATTGACGAGTTCGATAAGCCGCTGCAGGCAGAAGGCGAAATCGGCGCGCGGCAGGCTTTCGGCTGGGCCGGTCTGCGCCTGCCATGCGCATAGGAACTCGATGGGTCCCACCCGTCGAAGCGCGCCGGCGCTGCTCGACCCGCCCCAGGCGGGCAGGCGTCCCGCGGGAAGGCGTCCGGTACCAAGCGCCTCGGCGAGGGTGCTCGCCACGATGGCGCGAGCAGGCTGGTCGCCGAACTGCTGCACGGCACACAGCAGCTGCACGAAGGACGGGTAGTGGTCGTCACTGAAACGGGCGAGCACGCGCTCCAGAAGGCGAACGCGCGCGTCGTCGTCGGGCTGTGCGGCGAGCGCGGTGACCAGCCTTTGGCCTGCGCCTTCCCAGTCGGGATGCGATCGCAGGCTCAGGCCACTGGCGGGCGAGGGGATCAGCGGGTCGGCTCCAGGATCAGATCGACAATGGTCTGGGCGATCGCCCTGTGTTCAGCCGGGTTTCCGCTGAAGCGGGCGTCGCCGCTTATTGTGGCGAGTCCGGGGCGTGCTGCCCAGCCGTCGAAGCGCAGCGCCGAGGAGGCGGACGCCGACGCGGGTTCGGGGCTCAAAAGGCCAGGCAGCGAGATCCCGGCAGGGAAGGCGGCCTTCAGGCCATCGAGGGCGCTCATGATGCGGATCTCTTCGAACGGATGACCCAGTGTAATGGGCCGCGCCGCAGCCGCCCACTGGGGGCGACCCTAGCGCTGCGCGGCCAGGTCAGCGGTGCGGTGTCCGATCGCAGCCTCAGCGAACGAGGCTCGACTGCAGTATCTTCAGGATGCCCGGCACGCGCTGCGTGAACTCCTGCACCAGCATGTCGATGATCGAGCCGAGCAGCATCATGACGAGCACGGTGGTGACCAGCGCCTTGACCGGCGGCGAGATCGTCAGCAGGTTGACGCTCGGCGCGTAGCGGTTGACCAGCCCCAGGGCGGCATCGATCACGTAGTGCACGAGCAGCACCGGGGCTGCGATCAGCAGCATCAGCAGCATCATCCGGCCAAGCGCGGCCTCGAAGGTGGCCGATGCCTCCGGGCGAAGTTCGGGCATCGCGGCGGCAACCGGCCAGACCGCGTAACTTTCGAGCAGCACCCCGACCAGGGCCATGAAGCCGCCCGAGGCCATGAACACGAAGGTGCCGAGTCGGGCCAGGAAGAGGCCGGTGTTCGAGGTCTGCTGACCGTTGAGGGGATCGACCATGCCGCCCAGCGAGGTACCCGCCTTGGCGTCGATGATCTGGCCGGCCGATTCGACCGCCCACAGCAGCGAACTCGCGAAGATTCCGATCGCGATGCCGATGAACGCCTCCTTGGCGAACAGCACGAGCCAGCGCGCGGCATCCATCGACATCGGGCTGGCTGCGGGCTGTAGCGCGAGTGTGATCGTCGCGATGCCGATGAACAGGCTGTTGCGCACCAGCGGTGGCATCGCCTCCTGCGTGAACATCGGCAGCAGCAGGAAGGCGACCGCGAGGCGCACCGTGGACAGGCCCAGCAGCAGGGCCATGTCCCCGTACTGGGCCAGGGAGCCGGGCATGGTGGCCGTGCGGGTCAGCGTCGCACCATCGCCGGGAACTCGGCGAAGATGCGATCGCCGAAGGCCTGCAGCGTGCTGCCGAGGAAGGCGCCAGTGGCGAACAGCGTGGCGACGATCGC
>Ga0315900_10006284_pt1 | contig 16026 bp, 13 predicted proteins | sample LakEriMetagenome_FD_203521 | JGI IMG/M metagenome (GOLD analysis project Ga0315900, IMG submission 203521) | Freshwater fungal communities from buoy surface, Lake Erie, Ohio, United States - Buoy 12 MA114 | ecosystem: Environmental > Aquatic > Freshwater > Lake > Lake biofilm | place: USA: Lake...
GGCGATTGCGCGCCAGCCCTGGGGCGTGATCCTGCCGCTTTGCGTGCTGAGCGGCTTTGGCTCGCTGGTGCTCTACTCTGCGGCCAGTGGCAGCTGGACGCCGTGGGCCTCGCAACACCTGGTTCGGTTCAGTGTCTTCCTGGTCATGGCGATGGTGATTGCCCGCCTGCCGAAGGACCTGTTCAAGCTGGCCTCCTATCCGGGCTATGCTGCTCTGGTCTTCCTGTTGATGCTGGTTGACCTGATCGGTGCCGTTGGCGGCGGCAGCCAGCGCTGGCTCAACCTTGGCTTCATGCATCTGCAGCCATCCGAACTGATGAAACCCGCGATCATCCTGGCCTTCGCCCGATACTACGACACGTTGCCGCCGGCCATGACCCATCATTGGCGCTCTCTGCTGCCCGCAGCCGGGTTACTGGGAGTGCCAGCACTGCTAGTCATGCTGCAACCCGATCTGGGCACCGGCCTGGCGATCGCCTTTGGTGCAGTCTCGGTGATGTTCCTCGCCGGCCTTCCGATGAAGTGGTTTCTCGGGGCGGGTGCGGTCACGCTGGTGGCAGCGCCGGTCGCCTTCTTCACGCTGCTGCACGAATACCAGCGCAACCGGGTGCTGACCTTTCTTGATCCGGAGAGCGATCCGCTTGGCACGGGGTACCATATCTCGCAGTCCAAGATCGCGATCGGTTCCGGCGGGCTGTTCGGCAAGGGCTTCGGCAATGGCTCACAAAGCCACCTGGAATATCTACCCGAAGCCCATACCGACTTCGTTTTCGCCACCATGGTTGAGGAATGGGGCCTGCTTGGCGGGCTGTTCGTGCTGTTCGTCTTCATGCTGATCCTGCGCTGGGGCTGGCGCGTGGCCCAGAATGCCCCGGACCGCTTCTCGCGCCTGCTTGCCGCAGGCATGACCTGCACGGTGTTCTTCTATGTCGCGATCAACCTGCTGATGGTCGTCGGGCTGGCGCCCGTGGTCGGAATTCCGCTGCCTTTCATGAGCCACGGCGGCTCGTCGATGATGACCAACATGATCTGCCTGGGCACGATCATGGCAGTTGACCGGTGGAGCCGGCGCGGCGGCGGACTGAACAGTTAGAAAAGTCCTTTTCACGGTCGAAACAGCCGCTATAGGGGGCGCTCCCGACGATTCGGGACCTCGCGGATTACCGCCCGTGTGGACGCATAGCTCAGTTGGTAGAGCAGCTGACTCTTAATCAGCGGGTCCTAGGTTCGAGCCCTAGTGCGTCCACCACCCTCCCCACATAGCTGATGTCACAGGGCTTTACAGACGGCCGCTCCGTTTGATCTGTGTCATCGCGGTTGTTGAGCCGCCCTGTCAGGGCTACACCCAAGGACCGGGGTGTTGGATGATTGAACGGCCAGCCATTTACCGGACTGCGGAGCTGACCAAGTCCTATGGCGAGGGGCCGACCGCGGTCCACGCGCTGCGCGGGGTCGACCTGACGGTTCATAGCGGCGAGCTGCTGGTGCTGCTGGGGCCATCGGGTTCGGGCAAGAGCACCCTGCTCAACATCCTGGGCGGGCTCGACAGCGCGACCTCGGGCCAGGCCTGGTTCGAGGATACCGAGATTACCGCGCTCGATGCCGACGGGCTGACCGAATACCGACGGCGCTCGATCGGCTTCGTGTTCCAGTTCTACAACCTGATCGCCGCGTTGACCGCGCGGGAGAATGTGCAGCTGATCACCGATATCGCCGCAGACCCGATGACGCCGGAAGAGGCGCTGGCGCTGGTCGGGCTGGAAGGGCGGATGGATCACTTTCCCGCGCAGCTTTCCGGCGGCGAGCAGCAGCGCGTGGCCATCGCCCGCGCCATCGCCAAGCGGCCGCGCGTGCTCTTGTGCGATGAACCGACCGGGGCGCTGGACAGCGAAACGGGCATCCGCGTGCTGTCCGCGCTGGAGGCCGTGAACCGTGAGGTCGGGACCACGGTGATGATCATCACCCACAACGCGGTGATCGCCGACATGGCCGACGAGGTGATCCACTTCGCCGATGGGGCGATCGCCTCGCACCGCAGCAATCCCCGCCGCAAGCCACCGGGCGAGCTGGCCTGGTGAAGGCGCTCCCGCCCCTGTTGCGCAAGCTGCTGCGCGACCTGTGGCGGCTGCGCGGGCAGGCCCTGGCGATCGCGCTGGTCATGGCGGCGGGCGTGGGCATGGCGGTGATGTCCTATGGCATGATGCGCAGCCTCGATGCGGCGCGCGGCGCCTATTACGAGGGGTACAACCTGGCGCAGGTCTGGGCGCCCTTGCGCCGCGCGCCGGACAGCCTGGCGCAGGAACTGGCCCTGGTGCCGGGCGTGGCGGCGGTCGAAACGCGGGTCTCGGCCGGGGCGACGTTAGACCTGCCGGGGATCGTCGAGCCGGTCCTGGCGCGGCTGCATTCGCTGCCGGTCCACCTCAACCGGGTAGTGCTGCGATCCGGACGGATGCCCCGTGCCGACAATCCGGACGAAGTGATCGTGAGCGAGGCTTTTGCCAAGGCTGCCCGGCTTTCGCTGGGCGACCGGCTGCCCGCGCTGGTCTATGGCAAGCGGATTGAGCTGACGCTGGTTGGCACGGCGATCTCACCCGAACATGTCTATGCCGTGGCGCCCGGCCAGATCTTTCCCGACAATCGCCGCTTCGGGATCATCTGGATGGCGCGCGAACCGCTGGCCGCCGCGCTCGACATGCGTGACGGGTTCAACGAGGTGCTGCTGCGGCTTGCCCCTGGCGCTTCCGAGCAGGAAGTGATCCGCCGCGTCGACCGGATCAGCGCCGCCTATGGCCCGATCGGGGCCTATGGCCGCAGCCTTGACGTGTCCAACCGGTTCCTGACCAGCGAGATCGACCAGCTGCGCACCATGGTGCGGATCCTGCCGCCGATCTTCCTGCTGGTTTCAGCCTTCCTGCTCAACATCCTGCTGGCGCGACTGATCGATACCGAGCGCGAGGTCATCGGGCTGTTGAAAGCCTTTGGATACCGCAGTGCGCCGATTGCCTGGCACTATGCCCAACTGGCGCTGCTGCTCTCGCTCGGCGGAGTGCTGCTTGGCTGGGTGCTGGGTTACTGGTTGGGGCGCGGGGTAGCGCTGATCTACCAGGATTACTTCGCCTTTCCGGCGCTCACCTTTGCCGCTGGCCTTGATGTCTATCTCGGCGCGGCGGGGATGGCGCTGGCCGCCGTACTGGCCGGGGCCGTCTCCGCCGTCTGGCGGGCACAGCGCCTGACCCCGGCGGAGGCCATGCGCCCCCCTGCCCCGGCACGCTATTCCAGCGGGCCACTGTCGGGCCGCCTCGTCCGTCTGCTGCGTGATGAGCCAAGCCGGATGATCCTGCGTGGCTTCCTGCGCAGGCCGGTGCGTACCCTGGCCAGCGTGCTGGGCCTGGCCTTGGCGCTCGCGCTTTATGTCGCATCGGCCAGTTCGACCGACAATGTTGAGCGGATGATCCAGCTGGTCTTCGAGCGCGGCCAGCGGGCCGACCTGGCGCTGTCCTTTGCCGAACCGCGCGACGGCCGGGTCCAGCGCGAACTGCAACTGCTGCCAGGCGTCCAGCGGGCCGAAACCTACCGCGCCATTTCGGCCGAGTTGCGCCATGGCCCGCACAAGGAACGTGAAGCGATCCTGGGCCTGCCGCGCGGCAGCGAACTGATGCGGATCGTCGCCCTGGATGGCACGGTGATCGAGCCTGCACCCGGCGGCGCGCTGATTTCCAGCCAGCTCGCCCGCAAACTTGACCTGGCCCCCGGCGACCGGCTGAACGTGCAGGTGACCGAGGGGCAGCGGCAGGTCTTCAGCCTACCCATCACCGCAGTGGTCGATGTTCCGCTGGGCGCCTCGCTCGTGATAGAACGCACCACCTTGAACCGGCTACTGCGCGAGGGGGATGTGGTGAGCGGGGCCTATCTGATGACCGATCCCCACTCCGAGGCGGCCATCTTTGCTCGGCTGAAGGATGCCCCGCAGGTGGCATCGGTTACCGTTGCGGCCAATGCCGTGCGCGGCATCCGCGCCACGATTGCCGAAAGCATGGGCATCGTCACCCTGTTCAACACCCTGTTCGCCATGCTGATCGTGGTGGGCGTGGCCTATACCAGTGCGCGGATCAGCCTGTCCGAACGGTCGCGCGATCTGGCCTCGATGCGGGTGCTCGGTTTCCGTAAGGAGGAGGCCGGCTTCGTGCTGGTGGGCGAGCAGGCGGTACTGGCGATCCTGGCCGTGCCATTGGGCTTGGTACTGGGCATGGCCCTGTCCAGCTATATCGCCAGCCAGTTCTCGTCCGACATGTTCATGATCCCGGCCGCCGTCAGCAATCGAACCCTGGCCGAAGGGGTAATCGTGCTGGCCATCGCGGCCGCAGCCACGGCTATTCTGATCAGGCGCAGCGCCGACCGGCTCAACCTGGTTCGCGCCCTCAAGACCCGGGAGTGACAATGCCCAAAACCCTTTTCACCGGTCCACGCCTGCTGATCGCCCTGCTCGTCCTGGTGGCGGGGCTCGTGCTGTGGTTCATGCTGCGCACCCCGGCGCTGGAGGTGGAGACGGCTAAGGTCCATCGCGGCCCGATGGCGGTAACGATCGACGAGCTGGGCGAAACCCGCGTGACCGATCTTTATGTGGTTGCCGCCAGCGCCAGCGGTGAATTGCTGCGCCTGCCGCACAAGCCCGGCACGGCAGTGACGGCTGGCGAAGTTGTCGCCATGATCCAGCCGGTCCAGCCCGGTCCGCTCGACAGCCGTTCCTATGATCAGGCCGTGCAGCGGATCGGCGCGCTGAGCGCCAGCCTGGCCGCGGCCCGCGCCACAGAACAGGAAGCGCGCGCTGCGGCCCAGCTGGCCCGGACCAGCTACCAGCGGATGGAAAGCTTGGCCGCCCGGGGCTTTGCCTCCCGCGCCCAGATCGACGCCGCGCGCAGCGAACGCGACCGCGCCAATGCTGCCGTACAGGCCCAGGTCCAGCTGGTCGATGCCGCCCGGCACGAGTTGCGAAGCGCCGAAGCCAGCCTGCGCGGCGGTACAGTTGCTCCGCCGCGCGGCCAGGCCATTGCGGTCAGGGCCCCGGTTGCCGGCACGGTGCTGAGCCAGCTGCACGAGAGCGGTGGGCCGGTAGCAGCGGGTACGCCGCTGCTCGAACTGGGCGATCCGGCGCGGCTGGAGATCGTCTCCGAAATGCTCAGCGCCGATGCTGTGAAGGTGCGGCCCGGCGCGGCAGTGGAAATCGCCACCTGGGGCGGGGATCGCCCGTTGAAAGGGCGGGTGCAACTGGTCGAGCCGCTCGGCTTTCGCAAGATTTCCGCCCTCGGCGTGGAGGAACAGCGGGTGCGGGTGATTATCGACCTGGCCGAACCGCGTCCGGCCTGGGAACGGCTGGGGCACGGCTACCGGGTGATTGTACGCGTGGCGATATGGTCCGCGCCCGATGTGCTGCAAGTGCCGGTTGGCGGCCTGTTCCGCGATGCGCAGGGCTGGGCCGCCTTCGTGCTGGCCAGCGATGGCAAGGCCCGGCAGCGGCGGGTCGAGGTCGGCCAGATGAACGATGAAACCGCCGAAGTGCGCAGCGGACTGGCGGCAAACGATGCGGTGATCATTCACCCCGGCGAAAAGATCCGAGATGGGGTGCGCGTCAGCGCGCCAGATTGAACGCGATATTTTGACGATAGCGCGCGATCGCGTTGAATTAGAAGCGATCCTAGATCAGCGGGTCCGAGGTTCGAACCTTAGTGCGCCTGCCATTACTGTTCGCAATCCACCAGTACGATGTCGCTGTCACCCAGCGCGGTAATGGCAGCTTCACCCGTGCCGAGGGCCACACCGTCACCAGCGAAGGCCAGCTGCCCTTCGATCTGAAGGCCGCCGGCCGCCGGCACCAGATAAGCACGGCGCCCTTCCCCGACGACATGGGTCAGGCTCTCCCCCGCTTTCAAGTGGACGCCCAGCACGCGGGCGTTGGCCCGGATTGGCAAGGCCTCGGCATCATCGCCGCTGCCGCTGGCAAGGGCCTGCCATGCACCCGTTTTCATGGCCCGCGAAAAGCTCTTGCTGCCGCAGCTGGGCGGCGAGCCCGTGCGATTGGGCTTGATCCAGATCTGGAACAGAGCGGCGGGCTCATTTCCCAGATTAAGCTCCGAATGGTTAACGCCCGTGCCGGCGCTAAGGACCAGTACACCACCTGCACTGGTGCGCCCCGTGTTGCCCCCTCCATCGTCATGCGTGATCGTCCCGCTACGGACGTAGGTGATGATCTCTACGTCCTGATGCGGACGTGCGGCATAGCCGCATTGCGGATCAAAAACGACCTCGTCCCAGATTTGCAGGACACCTGATTCTTCCTGATCGATATGATGGCAGGCTTTGATCCCGCCTTCGCTGGTATGACGGTGGAGAACGAAGTGCCTCACTTCAACAGCTGCGCGCTTGAAGCCTAACATGATGATTCCCTGAACGTTTGATTATGATTCTTGGATGACCGTTAGTTAACACGCGAAATACAATTGAAAACGGAAACGTTCTAAACATACTGTTTCCAAAATGCGCCTTCCCGATTTCGAAGCCTGGGCGATTTTCGCCGCTGTCGCTGAGGCAGGATCCGTCACCGGGGCGGGTGAGCAGTTGCGCCTGTCAAAGGCCACGGTCTCGAAAGCGCTTGCGCGGCTGGAGAACCAGATCGGGGCACCCCTGTTTCATCGTACCACCCGCAAACTGGAACTGAATGAAAATGGCCGGGCATTGCTGCCCCGTGCCCAGAAAATCCTGGTTGACGCCATGGCACTTGAGGAAAGCGCGCGCGAGGAAGCGAGCGAGCCGATCGGAATCATCCGGGTGGCAGCGCCGATGACCTATGGCCAGATCAAAGTAGCGGGTTTGGTAGCTAGGTTCATCGCTGCGCACCCGGGCATTTCGATTGACCTCCGCCTGAACGACTCGGTGGTAGACATAATTGCAGATCGCTTCGACATCGCGATTCGAGCCGGAACTTTGCCTGACAGTTCCCTCCTCGCCCGGCGGATTCAGTCGATCAGGCTGCGGCTGGTCGGATCTCCCGAGTATTTCGCAACGTATGGATATCCGCGGCACCCCACCGAACTGAGCGAGCATCGCACGGTCGGCTATTCTCTCAAGTCAAATGCTGAAGTCTGGAATTTCATCGGTCCCGACAACGCCTCTGCCTCGGTCGCCACATCCAGTCGGTTGCGCATCAACAACGGCGAGGCAATCCTGCCAGCCCTGCGGCTCGGCGAAGGAATCGGCCTGCTACCGGACTTCGTCACTACCAAAGACCGAGCCAATGGCACGCTCGTTTCGGTCCTGGATGAATGGACTTATGCTCCATCCATGACCTTATACCTTGTCACACCGCCCAGCGCGGTTCGGAGCAAAAGAGTAAGTTTGCTGCTCGATTATCTGGCGACCGAACTCGTTGATCTCTCCATCTCTGATTGACGCGCCACGCAGTCGTGGCATTGTAGGTTGCAAAGCAGAACTTACAGCGCAGAGGGGATGGGGATGCAGCGCAAGGTAATTTTGGCAGCATTGCTGCTGGGCACAAGCGGACTGGTTGCCGGGTGCGATCAGGTGAAACAGGCAGTCGGCGGGGAAGCCAGCGCTGTCAAGGAAAGCGAGTTTCCGGAAAAGGTGCTGTGGGGTGATACCCACCTGCACACCTCAAATTCGGTCGATGCTTTTGGCTTTGGCGTGCGCCTTGGCCCGGATGAGGCCTTGCGGTTTGCCCGGGGTGAAGAGGTTACTGCGACCACTGGGATCAAGGCCAAGCTCTCGCGCCCGCTCGATTTCCTGGTGATCACCGACCATGCCGAAGGTCTGGGTGCCACCAAGGCGCTTTACGATGCCCCCCGCATGCTGATCACCGATCCGACCATGCGGCGGTGGTACGACCTGATGCATGAAGGGCCGGAAGGCTCGCAGCGCGCCATGGCCGAGATCCTCGATGCCCGCGGGCGCAATGACCTGCCCGAAGCCATGCTGAACCAGGCCGATGCGGCCGAACGGACCAAGTCGGTCTGGAATGACAGCATCGACACGGTTGAGGACTATAACGAGCCCGGCAAGTTCACGGCCTTCTTCGGCTTCGAATATACGCTGATGCAGGGCGGCAATAACCTGCACCGCAACATCATTTTCCGGGACGGGCCAGACAAGGTCCGCACGGTTACGCCAATCGACCCGACCTATAAGGCCACGCCGGACGAGATCTGGAATTACATGGAGGCCTATGAAAAGGCCACCGGCGGGCGGGTCCTGGCAATCCCGCACAATTCAAACCTCTCCAACGGGCTGATGTTCGAACTGACCCAGCCCGGCGGCGGACCAATGACCGCCGAATATGCCAAGCGCCGTGCGCGACTGGAGCCGGTGGTGGAAATGACCCAGATCAAGGGTGACAGCGAAGCCCACCCCTTCCTTTCGCCCAACGACGAGTTCGCCGGCTTCGGCGTGGCCGGCTGGGAAATCAGCAACCTGCTGGGCAGCGAACCCAAGAATTCCGGCATGTTTGCGGGCGAATATGTTCGTGAAGCGCTGAAGCGCGGCCTGCTGCTGGAAGCGCAGATGGGGGTGAACCCCTACAAGTTCGGCCTGATCGGTTCGACCGACAGCCACACCGCCCTGGCTACCGCTGACGAAGACCAGTTCTTCGGCAAGCACAGCGGCAACGAGCCCAATGCTGCCCGCGCATTGCAGGGCCAGAATCTGGGGACCCGCCAGGGTCGGTTCGGCTGGCACTACCTGGCGAGCGGCTATGCCGCAGTATGGGCAACTGCCAACACGCGCGAGGCAATCTTTGACGCGATGGTCAGGCGCGAAGTCTATGCCAGCACGGGGCCGCGGATAACTGTCCGCTTCTTCGGTGGATGGGATTTCAAGAACGATGATCTTAAGGGCGATTGGGTCCGCGCCGGTTACCAGCGCGGCGTCCCGATGGGCGGCGAGCTCAAGGTTGGTGCCAAGGGCGCACCGAGCTTTATCGTTTCTGCACTCAAGGATCCGATCGGAGCCAATCTTGACCGCGTTCAGGTCGTCAAGGGCTGGGTCGACAAGAGCGGCAAGGCCCAGGAAAAGGTGTTTGACGTGGTCTGGAGCAATCCAGAACAGCGCAAGCGCGCCGGGGGCAAGGTTCCATCCGTGGGTGATACGGTGGACGTAGCCACTGCCAGCTACAAGAACACCATCGGTGCGGCGACCCTGGCCACTGTCTGGACCGATCCGGAATTCGATCCTTCGATCCGGGCGTTCTATTACCTGCGGGTACTCGAAATCCCGACCCCCAGCTGGCCGGCTTATGATGCGATGCGTTTCAAGCTGAAACTGCCACCGGAAGTCCGCGTGAAACAGCAAGAGCGGGCCTATACATCCCCGATCTGGTACACGCCAACCCAATCCTGAGGAGCATAAATGTCCATGTGGCGCGAACGCGCGGTAGCCCTGCTGCGCGAACCCCTGGTGCATTTTCTTGCGATCGGGGCGCTGGTGTTCGTCGTCCTCTCCGGCCGCCCCCCCGATGCGGGAGAACGTCGGATCGTGGTGGACGAAGCCGTGGTGAGCGGCATCGTTAACCGCTACATTCAGGCATTCCGCCGCCCGCCAACCCCAAGCGAGCTGGATGGGCTGATCCAGGATCACGTTCGCAGCGAGGTCTATTACCGCGAGGCATTGCGGCTGGGACTGGACCAGGACGACGAGGTGGTCCGCAAACGGATGCGCAACAAGATGCTGGCCATCGCGACGGCCGAGGCTGAAGCAGCCCAGCCGACCGACGCTGACCTGCAGGCCCTGCTCGACAAGAATCCGGCGCGCTATTCCGCCCCGCCCCGCTATGCGCTTGAACATCGCTACCTCGGCAACGAAACCCCTGCCTTGCGCGCTGCTGCGGCGGCCCAGGTCGCCGCGCTCAAGCCCGGGGCAGAGCCGACCCTGCCTGCTGTGCCGAACCCCCTGCCCATCCGGTTCGGCGATGCACCGCTTAGCGATCTTGCTGCCCAGTTCGGCGATGAATTCGCCGCCGCGCTGGCTGACTTGCCGGTTGGCCGCTGGACGGGGCCGGTGCAGTCCGGGTTCGGCCTGCATTTGGTCCGCATCGATGCCCGGCGCCCCGCCCCGCCCCCCAGCCTTGAGCTGGTTCGCCAGCGGCTGGAGAACGATTGGCGCACGGCTGCTGTCCAGAAGGCCCAGGATGATCATCTGGCCGAGCTGCTGGAAGGCTATCAGGTCGTGATCGAGCAGCCGAAATGATCCGGTGGTGGCTGGCGCTGGTCCTGCTCGCCTTTGCCTTGCCGGCACGGGCCGACGAACTGCGCCCCGGCTACCTTGAGCTGTCGCAACAAACCCCCAGCGAATGGAAGCTGGTGTGGAAGGCCCCCATCCTGGGCGGCCTTGCCACCCGCGCCGAGCCGCTGCTCCCCGAATTCTGCCAGCTCGCGCTGGAACCGCCGCGCCTTTCCGGGCCAGCCATTGTTGCCACCGGCCAGGTGACCTGCACCAAACCGCTCGACGGCGCAGTGGTCGGTTTGCAGGGTATGGAATCCGGCTCGACCGACGCTCTGCTGCGCGTGGCTCCGCTCGGGCGGCCGGTCCAGACCATGCGGCTGGTGCCCGGCGACAGCACCTTCACGGTCGCGGCGGTGCCTGATCGCTGGCAGGTTGCGCGCACCTATTTCGTGATCGGGGTGGAGCATATCCTGCTCGGCTTCGATCACTTGCTGTTTGTAGTGGCCCTGGTGCTGCTGCTGCAGCGCGGTTGGGCCGTGGTTACGGCGGCCACGGCCTTTACCATCGCCCATTCGATCACGCTGGTCGGCACCACGCTGGGCCTGTTTGGCCTGCCCCAGGCTCCGGTGGAGGCGGTGATCGCCTTGTCGATCGTGTTCCTCGCCGTTGAAATCGTCAAAGTGCGCCCCGGTGAGCCGCGCCTGTCGGAGCGATTGCCCTGGGTTGTCGCCTTCCTGTTCGGCTTGCTCCACGGGTTCGGCTTTGCCGGTGCCCTGCGCGAGATCGGCCTGCCCGAAACCGATGTGCCCATGGCGCTCCTCACCTTCAACCTTGGCGTCGAAGCCGGCCAGCTGGCGATCATTGCACTGGCCATGCTGATCCTGAACGGATTGCGGCAGTTCGCGCCGCGCGCCCTGCGTCCCGCAGTCATGGCCAGCACTTACGGGATCGGGGCCATTTCAAGCTTCTGGTTCATCGAGCGGGTCTGGGGATGAGCACCCCGGCGCGTCTTGCCGGGCTGGATGCCTTACGCGGGATTGCCGCGCTTCTGGTGGTCGGCTTGCACACCAATGCCGTGTTCGGCGGGCTGGGCCAGTTCGCCAAAGGCTACCTGGGGGTCGATTTCTTCCTGATGCTCTCGGGCTTCCTGATGGCCCGGATCACCGAGCCGCGCGTGGCAGCTGGACTTTCCCCGCGGAGGTTCATGGTCGCCCGCTACAAGCGGTTCTGGGGCATGGTGGCGCTGGGATCGCTGATCGGCGTGCCCTATCTTTGGGTCCGCGCCGGCGGCGAATGGTGGCCGTTCCTGCCCGCCCTGATCGCCAACTTTGCACTGCTGCCCTGGCCGGTGGCCAACCTGCTGTTTGCAGTGAACATCCCGGCCTGGACGATCTTTGCCGAACTGGTTGCCAATGGCGCGCATGTAGTTGCGCTGCGCCGCCTCTCGAACCGTGGCATTGCCTTGCTGACCGCAGTGCTGGGCGGGCTGACGCTGTGGGTGGCGATCAGTTGGGGCAACCTCGATGTGGGCGCGCGGCCGGGGCATGTCTGGGCCGCAATCCCGCGCGTGTTTTTCGCCTATTGCCTGGGGATCGCGCTGTGGCGCTGGCGCGGTGAGCGGGTGCTCGTGCCGCTGCCCGCACCGCTGGTGCTGCTGGCCCTGCCTGTGGCGATCGTTGGCAGCTGGTGGTCCGGCTGGCGCGCCTGGCATTTCGACATCGCTTTCGTCGCCCTGCTCTGCCCGTTGGTGATCTCTGCCGCGACCCGGCTTACGCGCCAGACCCGGCTGGGCTGGCTATCAGCCGCGATCTCGTTTCCCCTCTTCGCTACCCACCTGCCGATCCTTGAAGCGGTGCGCGAACTGGGCGCCGGCAAGGCGCTGGCCGTGCCGGTCGCCTTGGGTATCGCCCTTGCGATCGTGTGGTGGACAAACCGCCGCGATGCCCGCAAGGCAATGACCAAAGCTTGAAGGAGAGTCCGATGGAACCTGCCGTCCTGTGCGAAGTTGACGATGCCGGCATCGCCACGATCACGCTCAACCGGCCCGAGATGCGCAATCCGATCTCTGGTGACGAGGTTGTCGATGGTGTGTGTGACACTTTGGTAGCGCTTGAGTGCAATCCGAAGGTGCGCGTGGCCATTCTGACAGGCGCTGGCAAGGCCTTCTCATCGGGGGGCGATATCAACGCGATGAAGCCGGGTGGCGGCGGGCTCAATGCCGGCTTCCCGGCTGGCACACGCGGCAATTATAAGCGCGGGATCCAGCGCCTGCCGCTAGCCTTTGCCGCACTGGAAGTGCCGGTGATCGCGGCAGTCAACGGCCCGGCGATCGGCGCAGGACTCGATTTGGCCTGCATGTGCGATTTGAGGATTGCCGGTGAAAGTGCTAAATTTGCTGAAAGTTTTGTAAAACTTGGGATCATTCCCGGCGATGGCGGTGCCTGGCTGCTGCAAAGGGTGATCGGCTTTGCCAAGGCGGCCGAAATGTCGCTGACCGGCGATATCCTTGATGCTCAGGAAGCCCTCGCCTGCGGCCTCGTCTCGCGCGTCGTCCCCGATGGCGAACTGCTCGATGCCGCCCGCGCCCTTGCCGCAAAAATCGCCGCAAATCCGCCCCATGCGGTCCGCATGACCAAGCGCCTCCTGTGGGAAGCGCGCCGCGCCGACCTGGCAACCGTACTGGAAATGTCCGCCGCGATGCAGGCCGTGGCCCACGCCACCGGGGACCATGATGAAGCGGTCAATGCCTTCCTCGAAAAGCGCAAACCGGTGTTCAAGGGCGATTGATTCACATTCCCGTGAGGCCCGCACGTTGACATCACATTTCGATGTGATAGCGCGTCTGCATGTCTGAGAACCTGATCGATCGAGTCCGCCTCCTTGTTACCGCTGGCGGGATGTCCCGCGCTGGCTTGGCCCGGGCGGTGGGGCTTCACGCCAACACACTGCGGGACTGCACCGAGCCGGACTGGAACCCCACCGCCGAGACCCTGCGCAAGTTGGAACGCTTCTTGTGGGACAGCGACGATGCGCCGGTGCTGGTGCCGATCGAGGAAATCATCGAGGAGGCGCGCAACGGCAGGATGTTCATTCTGGTCGATGACGAAGACCGCGAGAACGAGGGCGATCTTGTCATTCCGGCGCAAATGGCGACGCCTGACGCGATCAACTTCATGGCAACACATGGCCGCGGCCTAATCTGCCTGACGCTGACCCGCGAACGGACCGAGCACCTCGGCCTCGAACTCATGGCCCGCAATAACGGCACCCGGCACGAAACCGCTTTCACCGTCTCGATCGAGGCGCGCGAAGGCGTGACCACCGGGATCTCCGCCGGGGACCGCGCCCGAACCGTGGCCGTGGCGATCGATGCCAGCAAGGGCCGGCAGGACATCGTGACGCCGGGCCACGTCTTCCCGCTGATCGCCCGCGACGGCGGGGTGTTGGTCCGCGCCGGCCATACCGAAGCCTCGGTTGATATTTCCCGGTTGGCCGGGCTCAATCCCTCGGGCGTGATCTGTGAGATCATGAACGAGGATGGGACCATGGCCCGAATGGACGACCTGATCCCCTTCGCGCGCAAGCACGGCTTGAAAATGGGCACGATCCGGGACCTGATCGCCTACCGTCGCAAGCATGACCATCTGGTCGAAAAGCGTGCGGAACTGCGCTTTACCAGCAAGTATGGCGGCGAATGGACCGGCTATACCTTCTTCAACAAGGCCACCGACGACGAGACGATCGCCATCGTGAAAGGCCAGATCCAGTCTGACAAGCCAACCCTGGTGCGGATGCACACGATGAGCTTCTTCGTCGATGTCTTCGGCGAAATGAACGAACGCTCCAGCCTGTTGTCCCGCTCAATGGAGATCATTGCCGAGGAAGGTACGGGCGTACTGGTCCTGATCAACAAGCGGATGCCCGGTATCGTCTCGCGCTTCATTGAGCTGCGCAAGCAAGGCAAGGGCGCTGGCGCACCGGAGGTCGAGCAACTGCGCGATTATGGCGTTGGCGCCCAGATCCTTGCGGAATTGGGCGTTCATGACATGATCCTTTTGACTAACACTCACCACACCCTTGCCGGGCTCGAAGGCTATGGCCTGTCGATCGTCGGGGAGCGGCCCATCACCGGAACGGCAGGCGAATAATGGCAAAGTTTCTGATAGTTGAAGCCCGTTTTTACGATCACCTCAATGATCAGCTGATCGCCGGAGCGAAGGCCGCACTGAAAGCTGCAGGCCACCAGGCCGATGTCATCACCGTGCCGGGCGCGCTGGAGATTCCGGGTGCGATTGCTCTGGCTGACCAGGCGCAACTCTACGATGGCTATGTCGCCATCGGCGTGGTGATCCGCGGCGAAACCTATCACTTCGAGATCGTCGCCGGTGAAAGCGCGCGCGGGATCATGGCGCTGACCATGGATGGCCTCGCTATCGGCAACGGCATCCTGACGGTCGAAAACGAGGCCCAGGCGCTGGTCCGCGCCGATCCCGCCCAGAAGGACAAGGGCGGCGAAGCGGCCAAGGCGGCGATTGCCCTGCTCGAGCTGCGGGAGAAGTTCGCATGACGCCCAACCCGGCCCTGGCCGGCCTCCCGCTGGTCCTCGGCGGCAATGTGTTTGGCTGGACCGCTGACCGCGACACCAGCTTTGCCGTGCTTGACGCTTTCTATGAGGCCGGCGAACGAATGATCGATACGGCCGATGTCTATTCGGCCTGGGTGCCGGGGCACAAGGGCGGCGAGAGCGAGACGGTACTGGGCGAATGGCTGGAAAGTCGCGGTATTCGGGCCGAAATGCGGATCCACACCAAGACCGGGATGCTTGGCAGCTCCGAGCTCTATGCCCCTGAAACCGTTGCCCAATCGCTGGATCGGTCGCTTGAGCGACTGCGGACCGATTACCTCGATCTGTACTACGCCCACCGCGATTATGAAGAGCTGCCGGTCGACGAAATCGCCTCGGCCTTTGCCGGCACTGTGGCCAGCGGCAAGGTCCGCTCCATCGGCGCTTCGAATTTCACTGCAGTGCGCCTGAGCGCGGCGCTGGATGCCGCACGCAGCGGCGGATTTGCGGCGTTTTCCACGCTGCAGAACGAGTATAACCTGGTTTCCCGCTCGGCCTATCCGACTGATTTGCAATTGCTTTGCGAGGAAAACGGGATTGCCATGTTGCCGTTCTTCGGCCTGGCCAGCGGCTATCTGACGGGCAAGTACCGCAGCGCCGAGGACCTGGCCCAATCGGTCCGCGGTGGCCGGATGAAGGACATGGTCACCACCGGCGCGCCGATGCTGGCGGCGCTCGATGCCGTTGCGGCGGAAACCGGCGCCTCGCTGGCGGCGATTGCGCTGGCCTGGCTGCGGTACCAGCCCGGCATCCCAGCTCCGATCGCCAGCGCGACCAGCCCGGCCCAGCTCACCCAGCTGATCGAAGGCGCACAACTGGAGCTGTCGCCCGAACAGGTGGCAAAGCTCACTTTCGTGGTGATCTGAAGCACACTCTACGCGCACTCCACGTGCACACAGCGGCACTCAACCGGCACCAAGCGACCGGGTAACATGCACTCACCGTGCCCAGTTGCGCCATCCGGTTGAATCGGCGAAGTTGGAAAACGATCACATCGCCCACATCGCGATGTGATCGTTGTTGGAAACCGGGGTCAGCCAGCCAGCGGCGCGCAGCTGTCTGCGCGGCGGGCTTTGTCGACCTCGGCGAACTTCTCCGCCGTCGGGGCCAACCGCCGGTCGAGGATGATCCCGCGCGCCGATGGCGACGCGATTACCCGTTCACCCACCGGGGCGGCC
>Ga0315900_10006285_pt1 | contig 16025 bp, 18 predicted proteins | sample LakEriMetagenome_FD_203521 | JGI IMG/M metagenome (GOLD analysis project Ga0315900, IMG submission 203521) | Freshwater fungal communities from buoy surface, Lake Erie, Ohio, United States - Buoy 12 MA114 | ecosystem: Environmental > Aquatic > Freshwater > Lake > Lake biofilm | place: USA: Lake...
GGCACTTGCGCAAGATGGCGCGCGCGTCCTCGTGCAGTCGGGCGAACACGGCGCGTTCACCCGCCTCGCGATGGTGCTGCCCGAGGCGCCAGTCTGGCGGCTCGGGCGACTGGGCGAAGGCTATGGCCTTCGGATCGAGGCATCATCGCCCCTGTCCTTCGACATCTCGGACGTCTGGACCCGGATCGACCGCAGCCGGATCGCGCGGCTCACGACCGCACCCGATGGGCTCGAGATCAGCCTTGGTTGCGCCTGCCATGCCGTGGGATTCGTGGACGGCACGCGGGTGCTCGTGATCGACGTCATGCCGGGCCCCGCGCCAGCAGGCTCGGCGTTCGAGACCCCGCTCAATCCCCCGGGCGCGGCAGATCCGGCAGCCTCGATGCCTGCGGCGGCTTCCGAACGACCCGTCGCGGCACCTGCCGCAAGGCTTCAGGCCCGCACCCTTGCCGACGGGCGCCTCATTACCCATGGCGCGGGCGACGGAATGCTGCGCAGCGCTGCAAGCGGTGAGTTGCCGCTGATGCTGCCGCAGGAACGCTTCCGCGACGTACTCGGGGAGATCGGCGCCCTGCCCCACAGGGACGACAGGACGGACGCAGGGCGCGAGGCCGCGACCGCCCCGCCCCAGGCACGGGCGCTCGATCCGCGTATCCTCGAGGCACAGGAGGATCTCCTGCGCGGTCTGGGTGAGGCCGCGGCCCGCGGCGCGATCGAGATCGACCGCCCCCTTCCTCGCTTTGAGCGCGAGGCCGTGGCCCCTGCCGCCGCGTCGCCGACCCCTGCGCTGCCGGGGGCACCTGCGGATGGCGGGCAGATCGTCGTGCACGAGGACGGAGCGCCGCAAGGCCCCGGACAGGCGGCCGGCGGAGCCGCCTGCCTCGCGGATGGCGAGATCGACCTCGCCGCATGGGGCACGCGCGAGACGGTGTTCGAGGATGCCGCCGCCTTGCGCCGCCGCCTGATCGGGGAATTCGACCGACCCGACACCGAGGCCATCCTTGCCCTCGTGCGGCTGAACCTGTTTGCTGGATTCGGCGCCGAGGCGCGCAACCTCATCGAGGCTTTCGCCCCCGTGGCCTATATCCCGGCCGAGGCGCACGAACTTGCCCGCCTCGGGCCGAGCTATGCCGAGGTCGCCCGCATCCTCGACGGCAAGCGCACGACCGATGGGGGCGCCCTCAGTGGGATGGAGGTCTGCGACAGCCACGCCGCACTCTGGGGCGCGCTTGCGCTGCCGGGCCTGCGCCGGGGAGACCGGATCAATGTGCCAGCGGTGCTGCGGGGGTTTTCGGCGCTGCCCGCCCATCTGCGCAACCACCTCGGCCCCGATCTCGCGCAGCGGCTTATCGAGCATGGATCGACCGATGCCGCGATCACCCTGCGCGAGATGCTGGACCGCGCGCCAGAAGCCGGAGCGGGCGAACTCGGGCTGATCGGGGCACGGATCGACCTCGCGACGGGCCGGGGGGCGACAGCCGAGGCGGGGCTTGGTGACCTCATCACCTCGAACGAACAGCTGTCGGTGGCGGCGATGGCCGATCTGGTCGACAGCGTGGTGGCGCGGGGCGCGGCGCTCGACCCGGCGATGCTGCTCACGCTCGAGGCGCTGGCGCGCGAAAATCAGGGCGGCACCGAGGCGGGCACGCTCGGGCGCGCACTCGCCCTCGGGCGGGCCGCGGCGGGCGATGCGGACGGCGCATTCGCCGCAGCCGCGGACCTCGCGGTCGCGGGCGAGGTCTGGTCGGTGCTCGCGGCGCGCGCCGATGGGGCGGCTCTGCTTGCGCGCGCGCTCGATCCGAAGATGCGCGTGGCCCATGCCGAGTTGGCGCCGGAGGTGCGCCTCGCCGTCGCGCGGCGTCTGCTCGAATTCGGATTTTCGGCCGATGCCCGCGCCTGGGTGGGTGAGGAGGCGAGCGATGGCGCGCGTCTCGTGCGGGCCGAGGCGCGGCTGCGCGAAGGCGCCCCGGCCGACGCTCTGGCCGAGCTCGGCGTGCTGGCGACACCCGAGGCGCTGAAGCTGCGCGCGGTGGCGCTGCGGCGCGCGGGAGATGCGGCCGCCGCCGCCAGCGTGCTGACCGCAAGCGGCGACGCGGCGGCCGCTCAGGCGGCACTCCTGCAGGCAGGCAACTGGGCGGCGGCGGCCAACGGACCCGACGCGGAACTGGGCGCGCTTGTCGCGACCTTGATCGCCCCTCCCCCGCCTTTGCCCGATACCCCTCCACCCCGGCAGGTCGGCACACTGCCACCTGACGGGCTTCTGGCGGCGGGTCGCGAGATCCTTGCGAGCGCGACACGACAGCGCGAGGCGGTGAGCACGCTCATCGCGCGCACGGCGCCACACCAGGACTGAGTGTGATGTGACCCCGGTTACGATTCGCAAAGATTCGCGCGGCTAGTGTGACACCCGCGCAGCCATCGACGCGCGCGGACGATCCAGAACGGAGGTGCCCCTTGCCCCTTGCGCAGCCCGAGACGCACCCCTTTCGCCCGAGCGCGCGCCGCCGTGCGCCGCTGCTTGCGGCCGCGCTCGTGCTTGCGGCCGTTGCCGGCAGCGCAGGCGCCTCGCCCGTCACGGGGGGGCTTGGCACGACCTTCGTTGTCTTGGCCGAACGGGGCGATGCGTCCGACCCCGCGGCGCTGTGCGAACGCGCCACCCGGGCGGCGGGTGCCGAGACGGGCGTTCCACTTGCGATCCTGCAGGCCATCGCCCTGACCGAAAGCGGGCGAAGGGATGAGACCGGCCGCAGACCCTGGCCCTGGGCACTGAACTTCGGCGGACCGGGCGCGTGGTTCGACAGCCGCGACACGGCGCTCGCGGCGCTGCGCGCGGCTCTGGCCGAGGGGCAGCGCAATATCGACGTGGGCTGCTTTCAGATCAACCACCGCTGGCATGCAGAGGCTTTCGCCTCGGTCGAGGAGATGCTCGACCCGATGGCGAATGCCCGGCACGCGGCGCGCTTTCTGGTCGAGTTGCACGCCGAGACGGGATCGTGGAGTTCCGCGATCGGCGCCTATCACTCGCGCACGCCGGCCCATGCGGCCCGCTACCGCGCGGCCGTCGCGCGCAATCTTGCCCATCTTGGCGCGGATCTGGCCACGACGCTGCCGGCACCCGAGGTCACGCGCGCGGCATCGCCCGCGCTCGAGTACGAGGCATCCGGCTCACCCCCCGAACCCGCGCCGGTGATGCCCGGATCGCTCTTTCGGATCGAAGGGTCGGGCCCGGGCCTGCTTTCGGGGCCGCGCGGCGCGTTGTTCGGGGGCTGATCGTGGCGGCCTTCGATATCAGGGCACCGCTGCGCCCGACAGTTCTGCTTGCGCTCGGGCTCATGGCCGTCATCGCGATGATGGTGCTGCCGGTTCCGGCGTGGCTGCTCGACATCGGACTTGCGCTGTCCTTCGCCATCGCGATCTTGATCTTCACGATCACGCTCTTCATCGAGCGGCCGCTTGATTTCTCTTCCTTCCCGACGATTCTGCTCGCCTCGCTCATGCTGCGGCTCGCGCTCAACGTCTCGTCGACGAAGCTCATCATCGGCGAGGGGCACAACGGCACCCACGCTGCCGGCGCCGTGATCGAGGGATTTGCGAGCTTCATCATGGGCGGGTCGGTCCTGATCGGGGTCGTGATCTTCTGCGTCCTGCTCATCGTCAACTTCATCGTCATCACCAAGGGCGCGGGGCGGATGGCCGAGGTCGCGGCGCGATTTGCACTCGACGGGATGCCGGGGCGGCAACTCGCGATCGACAGCGACATGTCGGCCGGCGCGATCGACCATGCCGAAGCCAAGCTGCGGCGCGAACGCGAACTGGCCGAGATGAACTTCTACGGCTCGCTCGACGGGGCGTCGAAATTCGTCAAGGGCGATGCGGTGGCGGGGCTTCTCATCACGCTGCTCAACATCGTCATGGGCCTCGTGATCGGGATCATGGTCCATGACATGCCGGTCGGACTGGCGTTCGAGACCTATGCGATCCTGACCGTGGGCGATGGCCTCGTGAGCCAGATCCCCGCCGTCATCATCTCGATCGCGGCGGCGCTGCTGCTCGCGCGCGGCGGGACGACGGGGGCAACCGACACGGCGCTCTTTGGCCAACTGGGGCGCTATCCGGCGGCCCTTGGAACCGTGGCCGCGCTGATGGCAGGCTTCGCCCTGATCCCCGGCTTGCCCTTCGGCCCTTTCATGGCGGGTGCGGCGATGCTCGGCGGGACGGCCGCAATGCTCGCGGCGGCGGCGCAGCGGCGCGAGCGCGCTGCCGGTACCCCACCCGCGCCGGAAGCACCGCGCCAGCGGCCGATCGGCGACATCCTCGATGTCGACGAGATCCACATCGAATTCGCCCCTGACCTCGTGCCCATGGTGCTCGACCCGGCGACGGGGCTCGACGCGCGCATCTCGAACATCCGCAACCATATCGCATCCGCCTTCGGCATCATCCTGCCAGAGATCCGGCTGACCGACGAACCTTTTCTGCCGCAAGGCAGTTATGTCGTGCGCATCCACGGCGCCGAGCAGGCGCGCGCGCGTCTCAGGCCCGGTCGCGTCCTGATGCTTCTGGGCGAGGGTGCGGGCGGCGACGCCCCGTCGGGCGAGGATGTCGCCGAGCCCGTCTTCGGCGCACCCGCCCGCTGGATCGACCCCGTGCGGCAGGAGGATGCGGCCCTTGCCGGCATGACGGTCGTAAGCCCGACCGAGGTGCTCGCCACCCATCTGCTCGAGGTGCTCAAGGGCAATCTCGCGCGGCTTCTGACGCTCAAGGGCCTGCGTCGGCTCCTCGATGAAAGCGCGCAACTGAGCGATCCGGCGCGCGCGGCGGCGAACCGCCGGCTGCTTGACGAACTCATCCCCGAGAAGGTGCCGATCGACACGCTGCTTGGCGTGCTGCGGCTCCTGCTCGAGGAGCAAGTCTCGGTGCGCAACCTTGGCCTCATCCTCGAGGCGATCGCCGAGATGCGCGGCGGACACCTGGCCCCCGAGGCGATCTGTGAACATGTCCGCCGCCGGATCGGATTTCAGCTCATCGCCGATCTGCGCCGCGCGGACGGGACTGTACCGCTCCTGCAACTCGCGCCGGAATGGGAGGAGATCTTCGGGCGCCATACCCTCGAGGCGGTGCAGGGCATCGCCGATGTCGCGCTGCCGCCCGAGCAGTTCAACCGCCTCGCCTCGGCGGTGGGAGAGCGCGTGGCGCGCGCTGCCGAGACCGGCACCCGCGTGGCCCTCGTGACATCGGCGATGCGGCGACGCTTCGTGCGCACGGTGCTCGGGGCACGCGGCGTTGTGGCGCCCGTGCTGTCCTATGACGAAATCGGGACCGACGCGCGCCCCGCGCTGGTCGGCGTGGTGCCGGCCTGAGCGCGCTTGTCGATCTTGCGACGCTCCTGTCGCAGACGGTCGCGCCGCTCTGGGTCGCGGTCGTGCTCGTCTTCGTGCGTGTGGGGGCAGTGATGGCGCTTCTGCCGGGATTCGGCGAGGCGTCGGTGCCGATGCGTATCCGCCTCATGCTTGCCGCAGGCTTCACGGCGGTCGTCTTTCCCGCCGTCAGCGGAGAGATCGCTGCATCGGCGGTGCTCAACCTCGGGGCGGTGCTGATCGAGGCGGGTGCGGGCCTGGCGCTCGGCGTGGGGTTCCGCCTCTTCGTGTTCGCGCTCCAGATCGCAGGGACGATCGCAGCGCAATCGACCTCGCTTGCGCAACTGACGGGCGGGGCATCACCCGAACCGCTGCCGGCCATGGGGCATCTGCTGACGATGGCGGGGATCGCGGTTGCCGTGGCTTCGGGTCTGCACCTGCAGGCGGCGCGGGCGCTGATCGTCTCCTACGAGGTGCTACCCGCCGGCCGGCTGCCCGAGGCCGCGGATCTGGCCCGCTGGGGGGTGGGCGGCATCGCGCGGGCGTTTGCCCTCGCCCTGTCGCTCGCCGCGCCTTTCGTGATTGCGGCGCTCGTCTACAACCTCGCTCTCGGGGCCATCAACCGGGCGATGCCACAACTGATGGTGGCCTTCGTCGGCGCCCCGGCGATGACCTTCGGCGGGCTTGTGCTGCTCTTTCTCGTGACGCCGGGCGCGCTCGCGCTCTGGCAAGAAGCGCTCGCAGGCTTCGGGGCCGATCCCTTCGGTGCCCCGCCATGAGCGGCGAGTCCGACGACAGCGAGAAGGAGCACGACCCGACCGAGCAGCGCCTGCGAGAAGCGCGCGAGAAGGGTGACGTGCCGCGGGGGCGCGACCTCTTCGCCGCCGCGGGTGCGGCTGGGCTGCTCCTTGCGCTCGCGGTCGAGGGCGAAGGGATGATCGAGGGGATAGGAACCTTCGGGATGGTCCTGCTCGACCAGAGCCCCGAGCTTGCGCCTCTGGTGCTGGGCTCGGGCGGTGGGCCGGTTGGGGGGATGCTGGGGACGGTAGCTCTTGCGACGGCGCCCCTATTCGTGTTGCCGTTCGCCACAGCATTGGCGGCGATCGCGGTGCAGCGCGCGCTTGTGGTCACGCCCGCGAACCTCATGCCAAAGCTCTCGCGGATCTCGCCTCTCGCGGGGGCGCGGAACAAGTTCGGGCGCTCGGGCCTCTTCGATTTCGCCAAGAGCGTGACGAAACTCGTGGCCGTATCGGCCGTCTTCGGCACCTTCCTTGTCTCGCATGCCCCCGAGATCCTCGGCACCCTCCATCTCGGGCCAGGACCGGCGATGGGCGCGCTCGGGCAGATGATGGTCGAATTTCTGGCCCTCGTCGTCTTGCTGCAGGCCGTCATCGGCGGGCTCGACCTGTTCTTCCAGACGGCCGAGCACCGGCGCCGCAACCGGATGAGCAGGCGCGAACTTCTTGATGAGATGAAGCAGGCCGAGGGCGATCCCCACCTCAAGGCCGAGCGGCGGCAGCGGGGTGTGGACATCGCGACGAACCGGATGCTCGCCGAGGTGCCGAAGGCCGATGTCGTCATCGTGAACCCAACCCATTACGCGGTGGCGCTGGCATGGAATCGGAACTCGGGTCGTGCGCCGGTGTGCGTGGCCAAGGGGGTGGACGAGATTGCGGCGCGCATCCGCGAAGCGGCCCAGGCGGCCGGTGTTCCGATCCGACGCGATCCGCCGACCGCGCGCGTCCTCCACGCGACCGTCGACATCGGCGCCGAGATCGAACCCGACCACTATCGCGCCGTGGCGGCTGCGATCCGTTTTGCCGAGGCGATGCGCAGGCGCGCGAGGTCCGGCTGGCGAAGCGGGGGGCGCTGATGGCCACGGACGGACGTATGGATCGGCTCTGCCGCCTCGCCGGGCTGGTCGAGGATGTCCATCTCTCACGCATCGCCGCGATCGAGGCGGGACGGGCGCAAGTGCGCGCGCGCATCGCCGACCTCACTGTGCGGACGCCCTCAGGATCGGCGGCGGGGCATCTGCACGATGCCGAGGCCGAGGTGCGTTATCGGCGCTGGGCGGCGGCGCGTATCGCGGCACTCGGGTCAGAGCTTGCGGCGCTCGATGCGCGCCACGCGGAGGCCGCAGCCGATGCCGCGCGCGCGGTCGGCCGGCGGGCGGTGCTCGAACGGTTGGCCGCGGCACAGGCGCGGCCGCGCGACGAGGGCTGAGCGCCCCGTTCAGGTATCCTGACGCACGATCTCGGTGATGAGGACATCGCTCACGATTGAGCCCATCACCTCGCGCGCGGCCTCATGCAGGGCGGTGCGCAGCGGTGCCATGGCAGCAGCGTCAGTGTAGGCCCCGCCGAAGCCCCCCGCCGTGGCATGGTCGAACATCACGCGCAGAAAGGCATCGCGCAGCTTGGGTTCGGCGTAGAAGACGGCCTCGGCGCTGCCCTGGTCGATCTCGAGCGAGAGCGAAACGACGACAAGGGCGGCGATCTTGCCACCTTCGACGACGGGAACGATGAACTGGTTCTCGAGGCGGACATATTCGCGCGGGGTCGCCGCATCCTGCGCGCCGCCATGATCGGGGGATGCACCCTGATGCGCGCTCTCGCCCTCGGCCGTCTCGGCGGCATTTGCCTCGGGTTCGGGGGCGGGGCGCAGGAAATAGCCCGCGCCGGCGCCAGCACCGAGGCCGAGCAGCGCGAGGAGGACGGGCAGGATGAAACGCTTCATGGCTGGTCCTAGAAGGGCAGGACGATGTCGGTGATCTGCTGACCCCAGCCAGGTTGCTGGACATCGCTCACCAGACCTCGGCCACCATAGGAGATGCGCGCCCCCGCGATCTTGTCATAGCCGATCTCGTTCTGGCGCGAGACGTCGCCTGGCCGCACGAAGCCCGAGACGACAAGCTGGCGCAGTTCGTGATTGACCCGCACCTCCTGCTCACCCTCGATGCGCAGGACGCCGTTCGGCAACTCCTCGATGACAGTGGCGGCGATGCGCAGGGTAAGCTTTTCATTGCGCCGGACAGAGCCCTGGCCGCTAAAGCTCGAGTCCCCCTGCGCCGCGGCTGCCGTTGCGAGCGCGAAGTCGCCGTCGCCCTGCGCGGCGATATTCTGCGGCAACCCGAGCAGTTCGGAGATGCCCATCTCGATCTCGCCCGACCGCGAGCGGCCGGAGGTGTTCGAGATTTCGGCCTTGTCGTCGATCTCGATGACGACGGTCAGGATATCGCCGCGCCGGGCTGCGCGACGGTCGCCAAAGAGCGCCTCGCGCCCGCTCGACCAGAGCGAGGAATTCGTGGCGGGACGGCCGGTTTCGGCGGGCGCGGCGTAGATCGAGCTGTGCTGAGGGCTGCCCTCGAAGGGGGTGAACCCGGGGGCGCGCCCGACCTCGTCGAGGCGGCCACAGGCGGCGGGGACAAGCAGGAGGGCAAGGATCATCGGCACGATACGCATCTGCGCTACTCCGCTGCAGGGGGACCGACACGCACCGTGCCATCAGGCGCGACCCGCCCCGTCACGATCGCCTTCGATCCGAGGTTCATCACGCTGAGGAATTCGCCCACGCCGGCCCGGCCGAGCGCGCGCCCCTCGGTCCGGATGGCAAGGCCCCCGCCCTCGTAGGCCAGCGTCACGAGGTCGTTGCGCTCGATCACCGCCGGCTGGCCAAGATCAGCCGGGCGGATGGGCCGGCCGGCATAGAGTATGACGCGCGCCTCGCGCCCGACCGCCTCAGCAGGGTCGGCGAGAGTGCCGGGCGTGCGGCCCGGTACGACCTCGATATCGTGCGGGGCGATGAGGGTCTGCGCGCGCAGCGTGCGGGCGGCAACGACCGTCTCGGCCTGCGAGGCGGGTGCCGCGCAGGCCACCGCGAGGGCCGCGACGGCGAGCAGGCGCGCGCTCATCCCTAGCGCACCTGGTTGGTTGCGCCGAGCATCTGGTCGGCGGCGGTGATGACCTTGGCGTTCAGTTCATAGCCGCGCTGCGCCTTGATGAGGTCGGTGAGTTCGCGCACCGGATCGACCGAGCTTTCCTCAAGATAGCCTTGGCGGAGGGTGCCGAACCCGCCGTCGCCCGGAACGCCCGGGATCGGGGGCCCCGAGGCAGCGGTTTCCTGATAGAGGTTCGACCCCATCGCCTGCAGTCCGCGTTCGTTGATGAATGCGGCGAGCGTGATCTGGCCAAGGATCTGCCCCTCGACCGCGTCGGCGAACATCGCCTGCACCTCGCCCGAGGGGGTGATCGTGACGCGGATCGCCTCTTGCGGAATGACGATGCCCGGCGCCACCGGATAGCCCTCGGATGTCACGATCTCGCCGTCGGCAGAGCGCTTGAGCGTGCCGTCGCGCGTGAAGGCCGCCGCCCCGTTCGGCAGCGTCACCTCGAGAAAGCCGCGCCCCTCGATCGCGATGTCGAGATCCTCGCCCGTCTGCGTCAGGGCGCCATCCATCCGCGTCACCGACACCGAGGCGGGCCTGACGCCGAGGCCAAGCTGAACCCCGGTGGGCAATACGGTGCCGTCCTCGGCGCTGATGGTGCCGGGCCGCACCGCCTGCTGATAGTGCAGATCGGCGAATTCGGCCCGGCGCGGGTCATAGGCCGTCGTCGACATGTTGGCGAGGTTATTCGAGATCACGTCAACGCGCATCTGCTGCGCCGACATGCCCGTCGCGGCAATCTGGAGTGCCTTCATCACGTCCTCTCCGTCATCTGCGGCCGAGCGTGTCGATCACGCTGCGGATGCGCTGGTCTTCTTGATCGAGAACGCCTTGGCCCGCCTCGTAGGCGCGGCTCACCTCGATCATGCGGGCGATCTCGGACATCGGGTTCACGTTCGCCGCCTCGAGTCTGCCCTGAAGGATCGCGCCTGGCTCTGACGCCGGCACATGGCCGTCGGCGGCAAGGATCGTTCCGCTTTCGTGGCGCAGCGTCAGCGGATCGTCCGGTTCGAACAAGCCGATCCGCGCGACGGGCTGACCGTCGGCAACGAGGGTTCCGTCGCTGCCGACTCCGATCGTGCGGGCGTCGGGGGGCACGAAGATCGGGCTCTGGCCCGCATCGAGCAGGCGGTGGCCATCAACCGAGACGAGTTCACCGGCAGCGTTCTGGGTGAAATGCCCCGACCGCGTCAGCCGCGGCCCGCCTGGCGTCTCGAGCAGGAAGAACCCCTGCCCCTGGATCGCGACATCGAAGTCGCCCCCCGTCGAGGCGATCTCGCCTTGCGAGAGGTCGATGCTGCGGGCGTTGGCGTGGGCAATCGAGAGCGAGGGCGCGGTGCCGGCGCGGCGGACGTGCTCGGCGAAGACAACGCCCTCGCGGCGGAACCCGGTCGTGGCCTGGTTGGCGATGTTGTTGGCGATGGCCTGCAGTTCGCGCGCAAGCCCCGACTGGCGCGCAAGTGCCGCGTAGAGCGCGTTCTCCATCGCCTAGCCCCCCGCCACGAGCGGCACGATCCGGTCTTGGAAGAAGCTCACGAGGGTAGCGGTCATGAAGCTCATCGAGACCCAGAAGACGAGGAGCATGGCACCCACCTTGGGCACGAAGGTCAGCGTCATTTCCTGAATCGAGGTGAGCGCCTGGAAGAGCCCGACCGTCAGACCAGCGGCAAGCGCGACGGCAAGCAGCGGCGCGGAGATCTTGACGGAGATCCACAGGCTCTGGCGCAGCGTGTCGTAGATTTCAGCTTCGGACATGGGGCCCCCTCAGACCGGCATCCGCAGGATTTCCTGATAGGCCTCGACGACCTTGTCGCGGACGGTGACGGCCGTCTCGACCGCAAGTTCGCTGGCGGCGAGGGCCTGAACGAGGGCGTGCGGATCGGCCCGCCCGGCCATCGCCGCGCGCGACGTCGCCTCGGCGCGATCGAGCGTCTCCGCAAAGCTGCCGGCAAGGCGCGAGAAGCCCTCGGTCGGGCTTTCAGCCGGGCGCGCGACGGCGGGCTGTGTCGCGGGGCGGGCGCTTGCATAGGCCCGGGCGGCGAAGGCGGCGTTGAGATCCATCGTACCCCCTAGCGGCGGAGCAGCTCGAGCAGGCTCGCCGTCATCTGGCGGGCCTGGTCGAACATGCGCAGGTTGGCTTCATAGCTGCGGTTGGCCTCGCGCGCGTCCGCGATCTCGACCACCATATCGACGTTGGACCCCTCGTAATGGCCACCCTCGTCGGCGAGGGGATGGGTCGGATCGTAGACGAGCGGCAGCGGGCGCGGATCGAGCCGCATGGGCCCGAGCGCGACGCCCCCGCCGTCCGGATCGGGCTGGAATTCCACCGTCTTGCGCCGATAGCCGGGGGTATCGGCATTTGCGATGTTCTCGGTCACATGGCGGATGCGGCGCGACTGCGCCTCCATCCCCGAGGCGGCATGCGCGAGGCTCTGGAGCAGGTCGGCCATCACGACCTCCGCCCGAGGCTCGTGCGGATGACCCCGCCGAGGCTGCGCGTGATCGCCAGCGCCATGTCGTGCTGCTGGCGCGCCTCTGCGGCGGCGAGCATCTCGCGTTCGATCGACACCGTGTTCCCGTTGGGCGACATCTCGCCGGGGCGGGCGCGCAGAGCGACCTCGACCTGCTGCGCGCCGCCGCCCAGATGCCCCGCCCTTGTGGCGCGCAGGGCAAAACTGCCGGCATCCTCGAACGTCTCGGCAAAGCTCGCGGTTGCCATCGCGCGATAGCCGGGCGTGTCGGCGTTGGCGATGTTGCGCGCGATCGCACCCTGTTGGGCAGCGGCGTGGGCGGCAAAAGCCCGCGCCATCGACTGCACCGTGCTGGAATTGCCGAACATGGGGTTTCTCCCTCCGGGTTCTTCACCTCCGCTTAAGGGCGATTCGTTTAGAAACCGTTTCCGGTTGGCAAAGGCAGGGGACGCTCGGGCATGTCGGAGACGGTGTTTGACGGGCTGCGGGCCGAGATCGCCGCAATCGGGATCGTGCGCCGGGTCGGGCGGATCGCCGCACTCGGGCGCGGCGGGATCGAGGTCACGGGGCTCTCGCACGAGGCGACGCAGGGCGATCGTGTCCGCGTCACCGGGCGCGACGGGCGCGAGACGGGGGGTGAGATCCTCGGCCTTGATCCCGAACGGGCGCGGGTGCTGCCCGATGCCGGCGCCGAGGGGCTGGCGATCGGGGATATGGTGGCGCTCGTCGGGCGGCCTGAGATCGCGCCGGACCAGAGCTGGATTGGCCGCATCGTCGACGCATTCGGCCGCCCGCTCGATGGCCGGCCGCTCTTTCGCGGGCCGCACGGGCGGGCGCTGCGCGCACCGGCCCCGGCCGCGGCGGTGCGCCGGCGCCTCGGCGCCCGGCTCGAGACGGGGGTGCGCTGCTTCAACACGCTGCTGCCGCTGGTGCGCGGGCAGCGCCTCGGCGTCTTTGCCGGCTCGGGGGTGGGGAAATCCTCGCTGCTGGCCAAGTTCGCGCGCGGGGTCGAGGCCGATGTCGTCGTCATCGCCCTGATCGGCGAGCGGGGGCGCGAGTTGCGCGAGTTCACCGACCGCGTGCTCGGGCCCGAGGGGATGGGGCGGGCGGTGGTGGTGACGGCGACATCGGACCAGTCGCCCCTGATCCGACGCCGCGCCGCCTGGACGGCGATGTCGGTGGCCGAGCATTTCCGCGATCTCGGGATGCATGTGCTCCTGCTCATGGATTCGGTGACGCGCTTTGCCGAGGCGCACCGCGAGGTGGCGATCGCGGCCGGAGAGCCCGCCGGCCTGCGCGGGTGGCCGGCCTCGCTCGCGCATCAGATCATGGCGCTGGCGGAACGGGCGGGGCCGGGGCCGGCGGGGATGGGCGACATCACGGCGGTGCTGACGGTGCTGGTGGCGGGGTCGGACATGGAGGAACCCGTGGCCGACATCCTGCGCGGGGTGCTCGACGGGCATGTCGTGCTCGACCGCAAGATCGCCGAGCGGGGGCGGTTCCCCGCGATCGACCTGCTGCGCTCGACCTCGCGCAGCCTGCCCGAGGCCGCGAGCGTGCGCGAGAACGCCCTCATCGCCGAGGCGCGGCGGCTGCTCGGGGCCTATGACCGGGCCGAGCTGATGGTGCAGTCGGGCCTCTATGCCGCGGGGTCGGACCCCGAGGTCGATGCGGCGCTGCGGGTCTGGCCCGCGCTCGATGCGTTCCTGTCGGAGGATGAGGGGCAGGATGCGGCCGCGAGCTTTGCGCGCCTCGATGCGATCCTTTCCCCCGCGCGGCCGCCCCGCAGCGCCGCCCCGCAGGTCAGCGCAGGCGGTTGAGCTGCCCGCCCCCCGCCTGCAGGAGCGTCAGCGCCGTGGCGGCCCCCGACCCCATGCCGGGCGCCAGCGCCACCGAGGCCTCGGCGCGCATCAGGAAGCGGCGGATCAGCCCCTCGCGCCGGTCGGGATCGGCAAGGTCGGCGATCCGGCCCGATCCGAGCTGACGCTCGGCGCGCTCGGCGAAGACCTCGCGCTGGCGGTCGATGTCGAGCCGCCCGAAGGAGGCCGGCAGGCCGAGTGCGGTCTCGAACACCTTGCGCAGGGGCGGGGCGCCCATGACGGTGAACCACTGCGCCGCGTCGCTGCTGTCCGAAGCCGCGAGGGCCGCGATCTCGCGGTCGGCATTGAGGGCGAGGCGGAGGTTTTCGTCGCGCGTGCCGATCGCGGCCTCGAACCGGCGCGCGAGATGGGCCGAGACGATATCCTCGGCGAAACCGGGCGGGCGGACCCCGGGGCCGCCCGGCTGGCCGAAGCCGAAGGCACGCGCGAACTGGCCGTAGCGGCGGTCGGCCAGGCGGTTGGCGAGCGCGCGCGGATCCGATGTCGGACTTTCGAGGACCTTGCGCACGAAGGCGCGCGCGTCGATGTCGGCCTCGAGCCCGAAGGCGCCGAGCGCCACGCCGAGGAGCCGCCGGTCCGAGACCAGCGCCTCGGCCGAGGGCACCGACGCAAGGGTGGCGCGCGCATGATCGGCCTCGCGCCGGAGCGCGGGGGATGCGGCGAAGGCGGCAAGCTGCGCCGCCTTCGTGCGTTTCAGGATCGCCCAGCCGCCATAGCCGCCGACGGGCAGGACGGGAACGAAGCTCATGCCGCGCCGGCCGCCGCCAGCAGGCGCGCCTCGCGCGGGAGGAGCGCGCGCAGCGCCTTGAGCGCCTCGTAGGTCTGCTCGGCGAGCACCGCCGCCGTCGCCTGATCGAGATGCGCCCGGCTGTCGTGGTCGGTCAGCACCTGCGAGAGCTGCTCGATCCCGCGCAGGAGCTGGTGGCGCGCCTCGGCCGGGTCGGCATCGCCCGAGAGCACGAGCTGGGCGATGTAGCACACCCGCCGCACCGGGGTCGTCACCTCGCCCGGGTGGATCGCGTCCTTGAGGCGCAGGATATGCGCCCTGGGGGTCACGATGGCAAAGCGGGTGCGGCGGTCGCCGTTCTCGATCACCGCCCCGTTGATCAGCACGCGCTCGTGCGGGGCGAGCTTCAGCACGAGGCCGGTCATGATGCCTCCTCGCCCGCGTTACCGCGCAGGCCCCTCATGACGGCGGTGTTGATGTCGACGAGAACCTCGGCGCTGGCGCTGTGCTCGAGAACCTTGCGGCTGTGCTGAAGCGTGAACTCGTAGAGGTAGAAGAGCCGCGCCCGGAGCGCGACCGGCAGGCCGTTGCCCGACCCCGCCACATCGGCGGCGAAGGTCGACCAGACGCGCAGGTTTTCGGCCAGCGCCCGGGCAAGGCCCGGAAAATCCTGGTCGCGCACCGCATGGGCGCGGCGCAGCCCCTGGGTGACGCGGGCGAGCAGATCGTATTCGAGATCCCGGCTGGAGCGCGCAGGGGCATGGGGCCGCGCGTAGGTGGCGCGGGCAAGCTGATGCATGGACATGGGTCATCCTTCCCGAAGGGTTCAAGGCAATGTGGTGGATCAGAAGGATCGGGGCGCCGATTGCCGGCGCCCCTGCCTTGAGCCTCAGCGGAAGAGGGAAAGGATGCTCTGCGGCGCCTGATTGGCGATCGAGAGCGCCTGGATCCCCAGCTGCTGCTGGACCTGGAGGGCCTGGAGCCTCGCCGAGGTCTCCTCCATGTCCGCATCGACCAGCGAACCGATGCCAGCCTTCATCGAATTCGTGAGCTGGCCCACGAAGTCGCTCTGGATGCTGATGCGGTTCTGCACCGAACCGAAGGCGGCGGCCGCGTTGATCGCATCGTCGAGCATCGTCTCGATGTTCGTGAGCGACAGCGCGTGGTTCGACGTGACATCAATCGTCGACATGAGGGCGAACCCGCCCGAGCCGGCGTTCTTGAACTGGCCCGTTACGCTCGTGTCCGTGGTGCCGTTGTTGGTGAAGGTCAGCACCCCCGGCGAGGCGCTGTCGAAGTCGACGACGAGGCCCTCGATCCCGAGGGCGTCGATCTTGCTCTTGAGGCCGACCGCGATCAGGTCGGGGATTGTATTGTTGCCGCTGTCGGTATCGCTCAGGCTGACGGTGTAGGTGACGGTCTTGCCCCCGACGCTGAGCGAGACGCGGTCGCCCACGGTCCATGCCGCCGTGCCATCCTGGAACGTGATCTCGTCCGTACCGCCGCCCTGATTGAGCGACATCACGAAGGTATCACCATCGCCCGAGACGACGGCACTGCCTCCACCCGCGGCGAAGATGTCGTTGGCCGTGTAGTCGCCGATCGAGAAGTCCTCAGCCGACACTGTAATGGATGAGGTGGTGA
>Ga0315900_10006290_pt1 | contig 16018 bp, 13 predicted proteins | sample LakEriMetagenome_FD_203521 | JGI IMG/M metagenome (GOLD analysis project Ga0315900, IMG submission 203521) | Freshwater fungal communities from buoy surface, Lake Erie, Ohio, United States - Buoy 12 MA114 | ecosystem: Environmental > Aquatic > Freshwater > Lake > Lake biofilm | place: USA: Lake...
TTATTATTATTTCAATCTCAACTGGCGCGTTTAATGGAAGCTCGGCAACTCCAATAGAAGTTCTTGCGTGCTTACCATTTACATCTCCGAAAACTTTAATCAAAAACTCGCTTGCCCCATTAATAACTCCAGAAATTGCAGTAAAGCCTGGTGAACAATTAACAAAGCCGCCAATTCTGACAATCTTTTCAATCTGATCAATATCGACTACTAATGAGGCTGCGGCTAATGCATTTAGCGCGCAAAGTTGGGCCAACTCTTTTGCTTCCTCCGGTGTTACTTCATTGCCAACCTTGCCCTCTCTAACAATCTTGCCATCAACTAATGGCAGCTGCCCGGCCACAAAAACTAGATTACCGGTTTTAACTGCTGGCACATACGCAGCCACTGGTAGCGCAGCTGTTGGTAGAGTCAAACCTAACTCTTGTAATTTATTTTTAATGCTCACTTTAACTCTCGCTTCATATAGGCAACTAATTGCTCACCTGTGCCAGGTGCTGGAATGACTTGCACTAACTCCCAACCATCACTGCCCCAGGTATCTAATATCTGTTTAGTGGCATGAGAAAGTAGTGGAACTGTGGCATATTCATACTTCATGTTTCTTCTTCTCTCTATTATTTATTTTTAAATAATGATTATTGAGCGAGCGCTGCCTTAACTAAACCAGAGACCACACCACCATCTGCCTTACCGGCAATCTTAGGTTGCAAAACCTTCATTACCAATCCCATACCAGCTGGCCCTTTGGCATCAGTCTCGGCAATAGCATCTGCAATAAGTTTTTTAATCTCATCCTCACTTAATTGCTCAGGTAAGTAGTTGGCAATCACTGCTGCCTCTGCCTTTTCCTTAGCTGCCAAATCATCGCGTTTGGCTTGGGTGTATGCCTCAACCGCTTCTCGCCTTTTTTTAGCCTCTCTAGATAAGACGGTAATAATCTCAGCATCAGTTAATACCTTTGCCGCTTTGCCAGCCACCTCTTCATTAGTAATGGCAGCCAATAACATCCTGACCGTGCCACTTACTACCTCGTTGCGGCTTCGAATCGCATCGGTTAAATCTGCCTGAAGTTTTTCTTTTAGTCCCATAGCGGTATCTTCTCATGCCTATGGCATACAAAGTGCGCAAAAGTTCCCTTCCCCTGCTCCCAAAGGGATACGGCGATATTCGTATTCTCCACTTTTCAGATCTTCACCTAACCCCAAAGCGAAAGCGGTTAACTCTAGATATTAAAAGCTGGGTTGATCTAAAGCCAGATCTAATAATCTCAACTGGGGATTTTATTGCCCATAAAGATGGAATTAAGCCATTGATAAGTGCGTTGGGTGAGTTATTAGAGATACCTGGTTTATTTGTATTTGGCTCAAATGATTATTATGCGCCCAAATTTAAAAATCCTTTTTCGTATTTGCTACCAGATAAGGGCGAGCGCAAATTAGGTGCAAAATTAAACTCATCATTATTAAGTAAGCAATTAAGTAGGGGCGGCTGGCAGGATTTAAATCATAAGAAGGTAAAGCTAAAAATAAAGGGTGTGGTCATTGAAGCCCGGGGCACAGATGATGCTCACCTAGAGTTAGATAATTATCCACTTGTGAAAGGTGTGGTAAGTAAAGCAGCTGATATTTCACTTGGCATCACACACGCCCCATATGAGCGAGTACTTGCTGCTATGGCGCAAGATAAATTAGATCTAATTTTGGCAGGGCATACCCATGGTGGCCAGGTTCGATTACCTTGGCCAGGTGGTAGTAAAGCACTTACTACCAATTGTGATTTAGATAATTGGCGCGCATCTGGTTTAAGTAAGGTTAATGATGAGCCATGGCTTAATGTCTCAGCTGGTATGGGGTATAGCCCGTATGCGCCAATTAGATTTGCCTGCCCACCTGAGGTCTCACTTATCACCTTAACTGCTTAAAAAATATTTTAAGGTAGGCTTAAATAATGAATCTAACCTCATTTAAGTTACACCGCGTATATCTATTAATTGCATTATTACTAGTAATCCCAGATACCTTTTATTGGTATACCTTAAATGATTACACAAATTTAGCTCTCTCCTTTAACGCCATCACCTCATCCACCGGTCTTACCTGGCTATTAGTTAGCTATTTAGCCCTATTTTTCGCACTCTTTGCCCAAAATCTTGAGATGCGTGCTTTTTTAACTGTGGTTGCACTGGTAACTAGAGTTTTCTTTTTAGTTTGGATTGTTGATATCTGGCGCACCAATGAGGTGGCATTTGTTACCTTGCTTAAAAATGTATTTGTTAAAACTGGCGAGGCTCCTTACATAGAAGCCTTTGCCACCGTTGCTCTGATTCCATTGGTATTATCTTTGATAATTCAAAAGCGAAGTGTGGCCAATCTATTAACCGGCTTAGTTAACTTTCTAAAAGCACCTGCCAGTAAGACCCATATGGTTGTTTTCTACACCATCTTTGCTGCCAGTTATATCGGTGCCACATACGCCATGATTATTTCACTGCTGGATAATTATGATCTAGCTAAATCTGATCAGCCAGCCGGCTTTGCTGCCACTTTAGTTTGGTTATTTATACTGGGTGTAATACAGATTGCCTTAAAGTTACTTATTTTAGGACTTGCCTTACTAGCATCCTTATGGGCCTGGATTACTTGGCAAGGTGATATTAAAACTGTGTTAGGACATATGAAGGATTTCAAATTAGGTGAGTACCTAACTAGAAAGGTTGCCTCCTACCTATACACCTTCTACTTTGTAGCAATCATTGGCTTTGCCGCAATTGCAATTCCAATTTACGCCGCAAGTACTTATGGCTTAAATCAAGATTACGCAGCCTTTCCAATGGTGGCAGCAGGAGGGGTAGTGCTTACCTTCTTACTTATCTTAGGAATACGATTAGTATTTGAGCTTGCAGTTGCAATTATTCATATTGCTGAAAATACTAAATCAAATTTAAGAAGGTAATTTAAAACTCAAGGGCTACTAACTCTGCTATTTGAGCAGTGTTAAGAGCAGCTCCCTTTCTTAAGTTATCCCCACAAACAAATAGATCAAGCGCTTTTGGATCATCTAGGGATTTTCTTACCCTACCTACCCAGGTCGGATCAGTACCAACCACATCTGCTGGGGTGGGGAACTTATAATTTTCTGGATCATCTACTAACTCAACCCCAGCAGCGTTTTTAAGCACATCTTGAGCTGCCTTTCTTGAGACCTCTTTTTCAAAGATGGCATGCACAGCAAGTGAGTGAGTAGTTAATACCGGCACCCTTACGCAGGTGGCAGATACCTTTAAGTTAGGTAATCCCAATATCTTTCTAGATTCATTTCTTACCTTTAGCTCCTCAGATGAGTAACCCTCCTCCTTTAATGATCCAGCCCAAGGCACAACATTTAAGGCAAGAGGGGCTGGAAATGGTCCATTATCTTTTATAACACTTCTAATATCTCCTGTGTTATCACCAACAAAAGTATTTGCTACCTCGCTAATTTGTTTTCGTAAAGTATCTAAACCACTTTGACCTGCGCCAGAGGCAGCTTGATAGGAGGCAACTACTAACTCTTTTAAAACATACTCTTTGTGCAGCGCGCCCATTGCCACAATCATCGAAAGTGTTGTGCAATTTGGATTAGAGATAATTCCCTTTGGTCTATTTTTTACTTGCTCTGGATTTACCTCAGGTACAACTAGTGGTACCTCTTTATCCATTCGAAAGGCGCCAGAGTTATCAACTACTACACAACCCTTACTCGCTGCAACCGGTGCCCACTCAAGAGAAACCTCATCTGGCACATCAAACATGGCAATATCAATTCCCTCAAACGCCTCCGCTGATAGTGCAACAACAGTTAACTCTTCTCCTCTACAAACAAGTTTCTTGCCAGCACTTCTGGCGGAAGCAATTAATCTAATCTCACCATAGACATCTTTTCGCTTAGATAAAATATCTAGCATTACTGTGCCGACTGCACCGGTGGCACCAACTACAGCAAGGTATGGTTTTTTACTCATCGACCGCTGCCGCCATAGACAACTGCCTCAATTTGATCAGCATCTAATTCAAATGCGGTGTGGGCTGCCCTTACACCCTTATCTAAATCACTAGCCCGGCATACAATTGAGATTCTAATTTCACTAGTTGAAATCATTTCGATGTTAACTCCAGCCTCAGAAAGGCAGGCAAAGAAGTTAGCGGTAACTCCAGGATGACTTCGCATACCAGCGCCAATTAAGGATAATTTGCCGATTTGATCATCATATTGAATGGAAGCAAAACCGATCTCACCTTGAATTCGCTTTAAAACCGATGTGGCATTAGCCCCTTCAGTTTTTGGCAAGGTAAATGAGATATCGGTTAAACCAGTTGCTGCAGCTGACACATTTTGTACAATCATGTCGATATTGATATCGGCATCTGCGATGGCTTGAAATATGGCAGCGGCCACCCCAGTTCGATCTGGCACACCAACAATGGTTACCTTTGCCTCACTTTTATCATGTGCTATTCCTGCGATTATTGCTGCTTCCATTTCGCCCCCTTCTGGATGATCCTTAACCACCCAGGTTCCTTCCTTGTTGGAAAAAGATGATCTAACATGTATTGGTAACTCATACTTACGTGCATACTCAACACAGCGAAGATGTAATACTTTGGCACCACTTGCCGCCAGCTCTAGCATCTCTTCATAGGTAACAGTTGATAATTTCTTTGCAGCTGGCACAACTCTTGGATCTGCTGAAAAGATGCCATCAACATCGGTGTAGATCTCACAGACATCAGCATCTAAGGCAGCAGCTAATGCCACCGCCGTGGTGTCAGAGCCACCTCTACCTAAAGTAGTTATGTCATTTGTATCTTGGGATACGCCTTGAAAGCCAGCAACAATTGCAATTGAGCCTTCCTTTAATGCCTCTTGAATGCGACCAGGAGTTACATCAATTACTCTCGCCTTACCATGAGTAGATGTTGTAATAATTCCAGCTTGGCTGCCGGTAAAAGATCTTGCTTCATGGCCTAAGTTAGAGATTGCCATAGCAAGCAGTGCCATAGAGATTCGCTCACCTGCTGTAAGCAACATATCTAACTCTCGGCCATTAGGAAGTGGGGATACTTGATTAGCTAATTCAATTAATTCATCGGTGGTATCACCCATGGCGCTAACCACCACCACCACCTGATGCCCGGCCTTTTTGGTAGCCACAATTCGATTGGCCACCCGCTTTAACCCTTCGGCATCGGCAACGGAGGAACCACCAAATTTTTGAACGATTAATCCCATGGAGCAATTGTGGAGCATAGAAATAGGATTTAGGGAATTATCTCAAATATTAAGACGCCAAATCATCTTAATATTTGAGATTATCTAATTATCGTAGCTTCTTCGACCCTCAAAGGCCCTACCTAAGGTGATCTCATCTGCGTACTCAAGATCACCACCTACTGGCAGCCCCGATGCAAGTCTGCTCACCTTTAGCCCAAGAGGTTTGATCAATCTCGTTAAATAGGTAGCTGTTGCCTCACCCTCTAAATTGGGATCGGTTGCAATGATCACCTCATTGATTTGAGTTTGGGCAAGTCTGGTCATTAACTCTTTTATTCTTAAATTCTCTGGCCCTATGCCATCTATTGGTGAGATCGCACCTCCTAATACATGGTACTTACCCTTAAACTCGCGAGTCTTTTCAATTGCTAAAACATCTTTACTCTCTTCAACTACACAAATAGAGCTGTTATCTCTTCTTGGATCTTTACAGATCCGGCAAAGCTCCTCTTCTGAAATATTTCCACAGGTAGTACAAAACTTAACCCGCTCCTTTACCGTTTTTAAAATTTCAGCTAATCGGGTTACATCTACTCGATCTGATTGAATAATATGAAAAGCAATCCGCTGGGCACTCTTTGGTCCAACTCCAGGCAGCCGGCCTAACTCATCAATTAGATCCTGGATTATTCCCTCATACATTTTATGTTTCAACTAAATTTAGTAAATTTTAGTTGGACTCCTTAATTGTCTAAAGCTAATGACTTAGGTGTAATAAATCCAGTATACCCTTAGATTTTGTTAAATCCTGTGGGAAGGTAGCAATTCTATTTTTCAGCCTAATACTTCCGAATTGCCTGGCTTTACCCCTTATAATTGGCCAAAATAAGAAACCTATAAACGAATGGGTACCATGGAAAATCTACAAAATCAAGCTCGCTATATTGTTTTTGCCACGATTATTTCAATGGTGCTTATCGTTGTGCCAGCATTTTATGATCTGACAAATATTCCGAAATACTCCGTGCTCTTCATTGCCGCAGCACTAGCACTATCTTGCTTGTTAAACCCAAAATTTGGATTCCTTAGTAAAAGTAAATGGAAGATAAATACTCCTCCGATTATATTTTTAGTAATAATGTTAACTCTTGCGTTGCTTACCGATGAAAGATATACAGCATTTTTTGGTAAGTATGGAAGAAATAATGGTTGGCTACAATACCTAAGTTTTGTCATTTTATTTTTTATGGCAGCTTATTCTTTCAATATTAATTACACAAAGAAGTTTCTAAATATTCTAATTATTCTAGGTGGGATAACTTCAATCTACGGATATCTGCAATATCTTGGCATAGATTTCATTAATTATGCAGAAACTGGGCTACCAGTAATTGCAACTTTGGGTAACTCAAATTTTGCATCTGCTTTTATTGGTTTATCTTGTATCGCTACTTTTTGGAAGGCTACAGACTCAAATTTATTGAAGGTTAGATTATTGCTGATCGGATTATTAGCTTTTGAACTTTATGTAACTTTTATTTCAAAATCTTCACAAGGTTTATATCTAGCACTATTGGGCATATTTCTTTTTACAGGATTTAGATTTTTCTCATCGAATAAAAGAATTTTGTTTTCATATCTTATAACTTACTCATTATTTTTAGTAACTGCACTTTTTGGACTTCTTCAAATAGGCCCCCTTGCGAAAATTGTTTATCAGCCGTCGATTACTTATCGAGGAGATTATTTCCGTGCCGCATGGCAAATGTTCGAGTCTGATATTTGGACTGGTGTTGGCATTGACAGATATGGTGATTATTACAGAATCTTTCGTGATGCCGATGCTACATTTAGATTAGGGCCAAGTTCAGTAGCTAATTATGCTCATAATGTGTTTTTACAACTGTTAGCAACGGGGGGATTATTTTTAGTTATTGCATATCTTTCCACATTAGCACTCGTTATATTTGCCTCAGTTAAAGGGTTCAGAAAATTTCAAGGTCAAGATCGCACTTTGTTTGCTGCCATTTTTGCGATCTGGGTTGCTTTTCAAGGTCAATCAGTAATTTCGATAGATCAAGTAACTATTGCTACTTTAGGTTGGGTACTTTCTGGAATTCTTATAGCGCTTGGTCTAAATAGTGAGTTCATTGATGAGAAAAGTAAGAAACTAAACAATATTCCTAACAAAAAGAGGGCTGATTTACAGTTTCAGTCAGCCTTACCGGGTTTATCTGCCATATTGGCTTTGTTTATTTCCATATCTTGGCTTGTCCCAACATGGCAAGCAGAGGCAGCCATAAAACGTGCCACCAAACTCAAAGGAAGTCTGTCTGAGCCAGGGTATGCTGAAGAAAAACGGCGATTAGCATTAAATGCCGTAAATGCTAGACCTGGTGAAATAAATTACAAAATTTTAGCAGCTGATGTATTAGTTGAAATTAACGACTTAGAGTCTGCGCGCCAACAATTAAAATCTGCTTTGGATCTAGATCCAAAATCTTATGAGTCGATAATCTACACTGCGCAAGTTTATGAGCGAGCTGGAATTTTGGATTCAGCAATTAAATTACGGATCACAGCTAGCCAAATTGATAAGTACGACACTAATAATTGGTCTAAATTAGGTTCAAACTTAGCAGAAGTTGGAGACTTTGAATCAATTAAGAAGATTATTGAACTACTTCAGCCTATTAAAAATAAAACTTCAATTATTAGTGAATTGATGGCACTATTACCTAAAACTTAAATTAAATCTCTCTAATTACTTTGGCGCCTAGTTTGCTTGCCAGTAACTCAGCCCCAGATAACATATTGGCATCGGTTGGATCCTCATCACCTCTTGCCATAGTGGTAGTTGAAATGGAGGCATCCACAGTTACAGCAATCCTTCTTCGCACCCCAGTTACCTCCTCAAAGGCATCAGATAAAATCACATCACTTTCTGATCTGATAAATGAATCCTTAGCTCCGATATTTACCATTCCAATAGTGATTACCTCATCATCGAGGGAGAGTATCTGCGCACTAGTTGATAGTAGAGACCAGGTTAGGCGGCGCCTCTTTTTAACACTCTCAATTACCTCAGGCCACATTCTTCGCAAAGCTGAGATCTCAATTGAGCCAGATGGCTTAATTGATTTTTCACTCTCTTCTTTTGGCTTTACCTCTTGCGCCTTACTACTTTCAGCCCTTACCTGCGCCGGCTTTGCCGGTTCTGGCTTACCTTCAACTTTTGGCTCAGCTTTTACTTCAGCCGCTACCGCTGGCTTTACCTCACTTTTTTCTAGCACCGCTTGTGTTGGGGTTGATATCGAAAGCAGCCGCTCTAGCTTTTCTACTCTGGCTAGCAGGGCAGCATCATCAGATGCTGGCAATAATATTCGGCCACAAATTAACTCCAAAATTAATCTAGGCGGAGTTGCTCCCCGCATTGAGGTTAATCCTTGAGCCAATATGTCAGCTGCTCTGATCAAGGTGGCAACACCAATTAATTTTGCTTGGGCTCTAATTCGATCTAATTGATCTATAGGTAATTCATTTAAAATAGAGGAGTTATTTTGATCTGAGGCCTCAACAATTATTAGATCTCTAAGCCGCTCAAGTAGATCTTGAGCAAATCTTTTTGGGTCCGCTCCTGATTCAATCACTTTATCTACTGTGTTAAATAGGGATGCAGAGTCTCTGGCAGCTAGGGCATCTATTGCCTCATCCAATAGCGCGGTATCGGTAAAACCAAGAAGAGCTACTGCGATCTCATAGGTAACACCATCACTGCCAGCACCCGCTAGTAATTGGCCTAAGACAGAGAGTGCATCTCGAACCGATCCACCGGAGGATCTAACAACTAATGGGATTACACCTTTAGCTACCTTAATTCCCTCGTGCTCACAGATCTTTTCTAGGTGAGCACTTAAGATTGCAGGCGGCACTAATCTAAATGGATAGTGGTGGGTTCTAGATCTAATTGTGGAGATTAATTTATCTGGCTCGGTGGTAGCAAAGATAAATAGCACATGAGCAGGTGGCTCCTCCACTACCTTAAGTAGAGCATTGGCTGCTCCTGGCCCTAATTGGTGGGCCTCATCAATAATATAAATTTTGTAGCGAGATTGCACTGGTGCAAAAAAAGCTTTATCTCTTAAGTCCCTTGCATCATCAACTAAACCATGGGTAGCAGCATCTAACTCAATTACATCCAATGAACCTGGTCCATTTGCTACTAAATCTTTACAGGATTGGCAGGTGCCACATGGAGCCGGTGTTGGACCTTTCTGGCAATTTAAAGATCTAGCCATAATTCGAGCACTCGATGTTTTGCCACAACCTCTTGGCCCGCTAAATAAATATGCGTGGTGAATCTTTCCTGATTCCAATGCATTAGATAAGGGGGTGGTAACATGCTCTTGGCCAATCACATCGGCAAAGATTGATGGGCGATACTTACGATATAACGCTAGTGACATCACCCCTCCAAATCTGTGCTTAAATGAAAGCTTCGCCTTACGATAACTTGGTTAGTAATAATTAAAAGGACCCCCCGCACACCCACTTAAAAATTACCTACCCTTGCTGCATTCCTGCCCTGGGGGAGTTCGGCACCAAAGTGCCGCACGGGGGATCTAACGGTAAATCATAGTTAATACCACCGATACTCTTAGCCATAAGAAAAGGATAAGCAGCTTTACTGGAGGATTCGCATAGCGGCCGAGTGCGCACGCTTGGAAAGCGTGTGTAGGGCAACCTACCGAGGGTTCAAATCCCTCATCCTCCGCCAAAACCTGGGTAATCCCCAGAAGTTAAAAGCGATGAAAATTCGAGTGCAGAACTAAATGATTCGCTCGCTATCCCGGACGTGCCAATCAGTAATGGATACCTGACCAAGATCATTGCGGAAAGAGCGTGTAATTTCGCTCGCCCCGAGATAGAGATAAGTTGGCCACTCTCATACCTTCAACTGCTGGCCAAACGATGCTGGGAGCATTAGCTATCAACATCTTCTTCTCAACTAAACCGAACCTTTGCCACCTTTCAACTAAGCGCCTTAAAGCTCGGGTATCAATCTTTTTTCCCTGGACTGCGAAGAGCAAATGCAATGTATCAAGCCGTACTGCTTGTTGCTCTGCTATCCAAGTTATATATTCAATGTCTCGTTCGGTTAAACGAAGAGACCTTTTCTTTTTTGTCATTTGTACTCCTTTGTAGTTAGTGGGTTTGCATTTGCCAACCCACTAACTACTGTGCAAGTCAACTTAAAAAAAGTACTACTTTGGCATCACATTATTTAAACTTCTTCCCTTAACTTCTTTATTACACCTACCCGTTACTACCTCCGCTACTACTAATAAAATTAATTGTTCCTGACCACTCTCTACATCTTGCTGGTAGGGAGTGGTCAGGAACAAAGACCTGAATTTCGAGCGAGGAGCGACAGTGTTTAATTACCCGAGGGCGAGAATAGCAACGGGAGGTAATGACCTTTCTACAATCATTATTTCCGGGCAAATTTCTTAACGGTTCTTACTAAGGATTTCCTTTATTAGTGGGTCAAGTCCTCTTATCAGACGTTTTGCACCTAATTCGGATAAGTGGTCGCGGTCGTGATATAGCCAACCTTTAGTAGAGTTATTGGTACAAACTCCTTTTGGGCAAAAAATGTTTAACGTATTTAAATAATAGTCGGCTACAAATTTATCCTCCCAATAATTGTTATCTTCATTTGGGACATTTGACCATTTTGCCTTGAGGCCTAGCCAGTCTTGTACTCGTGTTTCTACCGGTAGTAATTCAGGCACACTTCCGATATGTATAGCCTTAATATCTTCCTTCATTAAGACTTTAAGATTTTTTAATACCATCTCGTTATAGTGAGTTCGAGACCTTGAGTTATTTGGGGTGACCATTATTGATGATGATCGATGTAAATGAATAACAACCGTTGGATTTGTGATTTGTATGAAGCTTAAAATCGATTTGTTATGTCTTATACAGTCTGATGTTAGGTATGGGTAGGAATATGACGAATTCAAGTACTTATCGCTTAGCACAAAACCACAGCCTGGAAATGTATAAACGAATGTATCCATATTATTGGAATTGCCAAGTGAAATAATCGCCCGAGAAATCGAGGCCGCGTGCGAGTCTCCTATGAGAAGTATTGAATTTCCTGATTTGTGATTGCCATATTTACACGGTTCAGTATTGATATATTGTTTGGAAGCATGGAATTTACATTCCTTATCCCAATCCCACGGAAGTGTCTCGCTTGGGACTGGTAGCCCACTGCTCTTGATTTCGATTGATGTGGAGCGATCCAAACTTACAAAAACTAGATTTGGCACGAGGAAGGTTACTACCAAGGAGATTGCGATTTTTTTCTGGCTTGAGTGATCATCTCTGAATCCATTCCGATATCTGTTCTCTATGTTTGAATAACTCAAAGCACCCAGCAATAATGAAGCGAACACGGCGATGATTACTTGTATATTGCGATTTTCGTCTATCCCAATCAGTGATACAGGAAAGTATTTGGCGAGATACAAAACAGGCATATGGACTAGATAAATTGAGTACGAACGATCACCAACCCATACAAGTTTATGAATCAGAAAATTTGGAAGTGCATTGAGAGATCTAAATATGATTACAAACAATGCAGATAAGCTAGCAAGTATTGAACTTGCTTTAAGGTTCGTATGAATTGGGCCTAATAACACTAATATAATAGTAATTGCAATCAATAAATTAACTCCTCTTGGAATTCTCCTTGTAAGTTTTTGGTAACGATCCAGTGATAAAAATGCCAGGCCTCCGACAGTAAATTGCCATATTCGGTCTATTGGTGCGTAAAATGAAAACTGAGAAACTAGCTCAATACCGGCGAGAGAATATAAAGGATCGAGAATTACAGGATATAGAAATGATACAAAACTCACCGCTGAAACAATCCCAAGTACAACTATGCTTATCTTCTTAATACTTCTACGGTTGTCAATAATTAACATCAAGACTAGAGGTAAAATTATGTAGATTTGCTCTTCCACGGAGAGTGACCAGGTGTGAACTAGTGGGTTCGGATTTGGTGAGAAATAATCCCCTGAATATCTGTAGGCCCCGACATTCCCGAGAAGAAGTAGGGTTGCGACACCTTGTCTAGCAAATCTTTGATGATCACCAACTGGCCCTAATAGAAAGATTAATATTGCTGAAGTCACAAGTGTCGCGGCTAAGGCTGGAGCTAATCGATAGAAACGCCTTTTGTAAAAATGCTTTAGATTAGAAAGTTTCCCTCCCCCATCGCTTTTGTCAGTAAATATTCGCAAAACTAAAGGCGTGACGACAAAACCCGAGATAACGAAAAAGACATCTACTCCAAGATAGCCAAGCGGAAAATTCCCCTCATTCGTATGGAATAGGACAACAGCAAGTACCGCCAGACCTCTAAGAACTTGAATGTCTTTCCGATACTCTGTCTTAGTGAACAAATATCTCTCCCGAAAATCAATCATATTGATGGCATCATTGTAAGTCTTGCGCTATCTATTCTGTAAGTAGAGGACTTAACTAGCCGAGATTGCTCTAGAATTGGGACATTAGAGGTTTGTTCTAGGTGATATTGGTTGTGGAAATTTGAATCAGGAATAGAGCCAGCTTGCTCTAGTTTTTGGCTAAATTTCTTGCATTACACATCTTGAATAGATAGCGTGTCTCTTATGACCCGTTTACCCAAAAAACGGGGAATTGCCCAGGGTGGAGAGGATAAATCCCTCATCCTCCGCCATTTTTAAGTATTTTAAAGCCAAAGACATAATAGAGTTTGCCTCTAATAAAGGGAGATATAAATGAAGTTCAAGGTGATGTTATCTGCGATAGTACTATCAGTATCAATTGTTCAATTCACTCCAGCAAAAGCAAATCAGAAACCACTCGTTGAGTCATTTACCTTTACTCCTAACGAAGTAGACCTGCTTTCAACAAATACCTTAGTAAATATTGAGCTTGTTGTTTCTCATCCAAGTGGAATTGAAAATACCTCAACTCTGGCTACATTTACTAGTTCGCGAAACGACACACTTTCAACTCAATTAACTAGAACTGACTCTCCTTTAAATTCTGGCTTGACTAAAGTAACTTTTAAAGGTTCTATTTCAATTCCAAGAATTATTAACACCGGTATCTACACTCTAACAACTGCAAATATTAAGAACAACTCTTCTGCCGGATATCAATATGAGACTGGGTTAATTGAAGCATCTAAAGTACGAACCTTAATAGGCGCAGAGTCTGGTTTATTGATAAGAAATAATGGCGAGTTAAATTTAATCTATGACACATTTGTCGGACCTGCTTATGACACAACCTTAGGAATCTATTTTAATGACTTAAATACCTACAAGCCAAGCAATCTTCCAATTTGGAAAGTAGGCGAGAGCTACCAGCCAAGTAAGTATTATGAACTCAGAGTTAAATCACTTTCCTTACTTGTTAATTCAACTACTCCAAGTATTTGTTCTAGTGACGGTAAAGAATTAAAGATGATTGCTGAAGGTACATGTTCATTTACTGTTTCAACTGCCAAAACTAATGATTATGCGGCTAAGGTAAGTAATCAATCTGCTACCGTAACTGCAGCTAGAGTAAAGCCAACTCTTAATATTGAGAAGACTTCAAACCAAACTTCAATTGGTTTGCCAAAAACTATCGAAATTTTTAGAGTTTATTCGCCCACTGGAGATTGGGTGCTTCCGCAAAGTACAACTCCTGAGACATGCATACCTGTTGGATTTTTTATTCGGCTAATTTCTGGTGGAACTTGTACACTTACATTCCAAACAGCTGAAACAAGTACCTACCTAGCTTCTGATTTGTATAAATCTACTTTTGAAATTACTCGGAGTTCGCAAACAATATCCTTTACTCTACCCGCTTCTGCAAATCTTTCTGCAAAAACTCTTGCCCTATCTGCAACCGCATCTAGTGGTGGAGTGATTACTTATCAGACAACTTCTACCGGAATCTGCTCTATAACTGGATCTACTTTAAATCTATTAAAGGGTGGAAATTGCTCGATAACTGCAACTCAGGTAGGGACAACAACTCTTGCGCCCATCTCAGCTACGGCAACAGTAATGATTGCTGGAAGTGTTGCGCCTACTAAGAAAACTATTACCTGCGTTAAGGGTAATAAAACCAAGAAGGTAAGTGGGACAAATCCAAAGTGCCCTAAGGGGTATAAAGTAAAGAGATAATTACTCTTTTAGAGACTAAACCTCAACGCCAATATATTTAGTCTCTAAGAATTCTTCAATCCCAGCAAAGCCACCTTCTCGCCCTAAGCCAGATTGTTTAACCCCACCAAATGGGGCGGCAGGATCTGAGATCACGCCTTTATTTATTGCCACCATGCCAGATTCAAGCGCCTCTGCTGTTCTAATTGCCCGCTTTAAGTCCCTTGAATAGACATAAGCAATTAAACCAAACTCAGTTGCATTTGCAAGAGCAATTGCCTCTTCATCACTATTTGTAATAACAATTGGTGCAACTGGGCCAAATATCTCCTCTTTCAAAATTGGATTATCCTTATTAACAGTTAATACTGTTGCTGGGTAAAAGGCGCCATCACCCGCTGGAGTTTTACCCCCAGTTTTAATTTGTGCGCCGTTTGATATTGAAGTTTCAACCAAAGATGCGATCTTATCCCGCTCCTTAACTGAAACACTTGCCCCAAGCTGGGCTCCGGTTGTAATGCCAGATGCCATCTTTAACTCACTCATTGCTTTGGATAACTTATTTGTGAACTCATCAGCAACCTCATTTGCCACATAAAATCTATTTGCTGCTGTGCAGGCAGCGCCACCATTTCGCATCTTAGCTAGCATGGCACCGGCCACCGCCTCATCAACATTGGCATCTGCTAATACTAAAAACGGTGCGTTACCACCTAACTCCATTGAGCATCTAATTACATTATCTGCTGCTGCTTTTAACAAAATCTGGCCAACATAGGTAGAGCCGGTGAAAGATAAATTAACTACCCGTGGATCCTTTAACATCTTTGCAATAGCTGGCCCTGATGGCACTGGCAAAATTAAATTAACTACTCCCTTTGGAACTCCAGCTCGCTCTAGAATCTCAACAATTGCCATGGCGGTAAGTGGGGTCTCACCTGCTGGCTTTAGGATTACTGTGCAACCAGCGGCAAGGGCAGGACCAATTTTTCTAGTTGCCATCGCAGCTGGAAAATTCCATGGCGTAATCAGAAGAGATACACCGATTGGTTGTTTAGTAACTAATATTCGCTTATCCCCATTTGGCGCGGTCCTAAACTCACCATTTACTCTTACCGCCTCCTCTGAAAACCATCTAAAAAACTCAGCGGCATAAAGTATTTCACCCTTAGCATCACTTAATACCTTGCCATTTTCTTTGGTAATAATCTCAGCTAAGCGATCTGCCTCTGCCACCATAATCTCAAATGCTTTTCTTAAGATTTCAGCTCTTACTCTAGGCGCAGTTTTTGCCCAAGATTTAAAGGCATTACTTGCCGCATCAATTGCAGCTACGCAATCTTCATCACTTGCTACTGCCACATTTGCAATAGTTGAGTTATCACTTGGATCTGTGACGGCAATAGTTGAGACACCATCAATCCACTTACCATCGATAAAAAGCTGAGTTTTTAACTGCATAAAGTAAGCATACGCCTACACCCCTAGGCTTTGAAAAATCGCACTTTAAAACAGGCGTATACTTAATACTCTCAAAA
>Ga0315900_10006291_pt1 | contig 16017 bp, 13 predicted proteins | sample LakEriMetagenome_FD_203521 | JGI IMG/M metagenome (GOLD analysis project Ga0315900, IMG submission 203521) | Freshwater fungal communities from buoy surface, Lake Erie, Ohio, United States - Buoy 12 MA114 | ecosystem: Environmental > Aquatic > Freshwater > Lake > Lake biofilm | place: USA: Lake...
ATCTCGCGGCTGAGGTCGCGCCCCGGTGGCCTGAACCGCCGGGAGGTCGCCGCGCGCCTCGCCCGTCACGGACCCAACGAGGTCGAGCACGACAGTCCGCTGCGCGCCTGGGTGCGTCTGGTGCACTGCCTGCGCGACCCCTTCAACCTGCTGCTGGGCGCGATGGCCGTGATTGCCGCCGCCACCGGCGATCGCGCGGGCGCGATCGTCATCGCGCTCATGGTCGCGCTCAGCACCGGACTGCGCTTCGCGCAGGAAGGTCGGTCGAGTCGGGCTGCGGAGGCTCTGCGCGCGATGGTCGGCAACCGTGCGATGGTGGTACGGGCGGGCGATGACGGTACCGAGATCGCGCTGCGCGGGCTGGTACCGGGTGACATCGTCAAGCTGGCGGCGGGCGACATGATTCCCGCCGATTGCCGCGTTCTCGCCGCGCGCGACCTCTTCATCGCCCAGGCGGCGATCAGCGGGGAGTCGGTGCCCGTCGAGAAGTTCGCCGACCGTCGCGTGCCCGCGGCCGAGCCGCTCGAGCAGAGCAATCTGGTCTTCATGGGCACCAGCGTGGTCTCGGGCTCCGCGACCGCGCTGGTCGTCGCTACCGGCGGCAGCACCTGCGCTGGTGCGATCGCGGCGCGGCTGGCGAGCGCCGACGCGAGCCCCAACGCATTCCAGGCCGGTGTCGATGGCGTCAGCTGGCTGCTGATCCGCTTTGCGGCCGTCATGGTGCCGCTGGTCTTCCTGCTCAACGGCTGGGCGCGCGGGCAGTGGTTCGAGGCCTTCCTGTTCGCGCTGTCGGTCGCTGTGGGCCTCACGCCCGAGATGCTCCCGATGATCGTCACGACGACACTGGCGCGCGGCGCAGTCGCGCTCGCGCACCGTCGCGTGGTCGTCAAGCGGCTCGATGCGATCCACACGCTGGGCGCGATCGACACGCTGTGCACCGACAAGACCGGCACCCTGACGCAGGACCGGCTCGCGCTCGGCCGTCACGTCGATGCGCGGGGCCGGCCGTCCGAGGAGGTGCTTGCGCTCGCTTTCCTCAACAGCCACTTCCAGACCGGCCTGCGCAACCTGCTCGACCGCGCGGTTCTCGAGCATGTCGAGGTCGCGATCGAGCTGCGCCTGGAGCACGACTGGCAACTGATCGACGAGGTCCCCTTCGACTTCGAGCGCCGCCGGATGTCGGTGGTGGTGGCCGAGCGTGATCGCCCGCCGCTGCTGATCTGCAAGGGCGCTGTCGAGGAGGTACTCGAGCGCTGCGCGCGCGTGCGCGCGGACGGCGCGGATGGCGACCAGCCGCTCGACGAGGCGCTGCGCGCGCGCGTGCTGGCCGTCGCGCGCGAGCTGAACACCGAGGGCCTGCGCGTGGTCGCGGTCGCGACCCGCGCGATGCCCGCGGATCAGCGCACGTACTCGGTGGCCGACGAGCGCGACCTCGTGCTCGCCGGCTACATCGCCTTCCTCGATCCGCCCAAGGACAGCGCGGCGCCGGCCCTGCGGGCGCTGGCCGCCCACGGCGTGCGGGTCAAGGTCCTCACCGGCGATGCCGCGGCGGTGGCCGAGCATGTGTGCCGCGAGGTCGGGATCCCGGTCGAACGCGTGCTGCTCGGCACCGAGCTCGAGGCGATGAACGACGCCGAGCTGGCGGCGGCCGTACAGGCGCACACGGTTTTCGCCAGGCTCGCGCCGCTGCAGAAGGCGCGCATCGTGCGCGCGCTGCAGGCCGGCGGCAGCGTGGTCGGCTTCCTGGGCGATGGCATCAACGACGCCCCGGCGCTGCGCGCTGCCGATGTGGGGATCTCGGTCGATACCGCGGTCGACATCGCCAGGGAGTCGGCCGATATCGTGCTGCTCGACAAGAGCCTGGCCGTGCTCGACGACGGTGTGGTGACCGGCCGCACGACGGTCGCCAACCTCGACAAGTACATCCGCATGGCCGCGAGCTCGAACTTCGGCAATGTGCTGTCGGTGCTGGTGGCCAGCGCCTTCCTGCCCTTTCTGCCGATGCTGCCGCTGCACCTGCTGGTGCAGAACCTGCTCTACGACTTCTCGCAGACGGCGCTGCCCTTCGACCGCGTCGATCCCGACCTCACCGCGCGGCCGCTGCGCTGGAATCCCCATGACCTCGGCCGCTTCATGCTGTGCTTCGGGCCGGTGAGCTCGGTCTTCGATCTCGCGGCCTTCGCGGTGCTGTGGCATGCGCTCGGCGCCAGCACCGCCGTGCAGCAGAGCCTTTTCCAGTCGGGCTGGTTCGTCGTCGGGCTGCTGACCCAGGTGCTGGTCGTCCACATGCTGCGCAGCCCGCGCCTGCCCTTCGTCGGCAGCCGGCCGTCGCCGGCCCTGCTCGCCACCACGCTGGCGGTCGCCGTCGTGGGCGTCTGGCTGCCAATGGGGCCGCTCGCCCCCTGGTTTCGGCTCCAGCCGCTGCCGCCGGCCTTCTGGCCGTGGCTGCTGGCGCTGCTGGCCGGCTATGCGCTGCTCGCGAGCCTGGTGAAGCGGGTGTATGTGCGCCGCTTCGGCTGGTCGTAGCGGATCGCCCCGCTACCGGCCGGCGAGCCGCTGCGCGAGTCGCTCGCGGATCACCGGCGAGGCCAGGCTGGCCCGTGTGGCCTGCCTCAGCCGCAGTTCGTCGTAACCGCCGGCCGCCACCTGCCCCAGATGCCGCTTCATGGCCCGCACGGCGCCGGCCTCGGTCTGCAGCGCCGCCTCGAGGTAGGCCTCGACCCGCGCCGGCAGCGAGCCCGCGGGCACCGCCTCGGTCAGAAAGCCGATGCGCAGCATCTCGTCGCTGTCGATGGCCATCGCGGTCAGGAACAGTTTCTGCGCGGCCGGCAGGCCGAGCCGCGTGACATAGCGCCGCAGCCCGCCGGGGTAGTAGTGCAGCCCGAACTTCGCCGCCGGCATGAACATGCGGCAGCCCTGCGGGCCGAGGCGGATGTCGCAGGCCAGCGCGAGATCGGTGGCGCCGCCATACACGCTGCCGTTCATCGCCGCCACCGTGAGGAAGGGCAGCGCCTCGAGCGTGTCGAGCATGCGCTCGAGGCGGTCGTCGAGATCCGAGAGGATCGCCTCCAGCGTGTAGCCCGAACTGAAGCTGCGCTCGCCGGTGCCGGTGATCACGAGCACGCGCACCGAGGCATCGGCGGCGAGTTCGCCGAACCAGGCCGTCATCGCATCGAGGTCGGCCGGGTCGAGGCGGTTGTGCTCGGCCGGTCGCGCCAGGCGCAGCTGCGCGATGCCGTCGGCAAGGTGCACGCGCGGCGCACCCGGGTGCGTACCGAGGGGCCGTTCGGTGGCGAGGTCGGCGGGCCAGCGGGCGGGGGGCGTCGCGCTGGCCGCAGCCGTGCCGGGGGGGGAGGTCGTGACCTTGCGGGCGTCGGCGGGCGGGGATTCGGGCATGGGGAAAACCGGTGGATAGCCTCGCGTCATGGTAGCCGAGCAGCCTGCCGGCGGGCGAACGCGCTAAGCTAGCGGGTTTGCCGCACTCACTTCTGCGCGCGGGCCTCGCGGCCCGCCGAAAGCACCGCCATGGCCCAGTACGTCTTCACCATGAACCGCGTCGGCAAGATCGTCCCGCCGAAGCGCCAGATCCTCAAGGACATCTCGCTGTCCTTCTTCCCGGGCGCCAAGATCGGCGTGCTCGGCCTGAACGGCGCGGGCAAGTCCACGCTGCTCAAGATCATGGCCGGCATCGACACCGAGATCGAGGGCCAGGCCACGCCGATGCCCGGCCTGCGCATCGGCTACCTGCCGCAGGAGCCGCAGCTCGACGCGACCCGCACCGTGCGCGAGGAGGTCGAGGAGGGGCTCGGCGAGGTCATGCAGGCCAAGGCGAAGCTCGACGCGATCTACGCCGCCTACGCCGAACCCGATGCCGATTTCGATGCGCTCGCTGCCGAGCAGGCCAAGTACGAGGCCATCCTCGCCACGGCCGGAGCCGACACCGAGCAGCAGATGGAAGTCGCGGCCGACGCCCTTCGCCTGCCGCCCTGGGACGCCGTGATCGGCAACCTGTCGGGTGGCGAGAAGCGGCGCGTGGCGCTTTGCAAGCTGCTGCTGTCCAAGCCCGAGATGCTGCTGCTCGACGAGCCGACCAACCACCTCGATGCCGAGAGCGTCGACTGGCTCGAGCAGTTCCTGCAGAAGTTCCCGGGCACGGTGGTCGCGGTCACCCACGACCGCTACTTCCTCGACAACGCGGCCGAATGGATCCTCGAGCTCGACCGCGGGGCTGGCATCCCCTGGAAGGGCAACTACAGCTCCTGGCTCGACCAGAAGCAGACCCGCCTGAAGCAGGAGGAGTCGTCCGAGAGCGCGCGCCAGAAGGCGCTGAAGAAGGAGCTCGAGTGGGTTCGCCAGAACCCGAAGGGCCGGCAGGCCAAGAGCAAGGCCCGCCTGACCCGCTTCGAGGAACTCTCCAGCCACGAGTACCAGAAGCGCAACGAGACCGCCGAGATCTTCATCCCGGTGGCCGAGCGCCTGGGCAACGATGTGATCGAGTTCCGCGGCGTGAGCAAGGCCTACGGTGACCGCCTGCTGATCGACGACCTCAGCTTCCGCGTCCCGGCCGGTGCGATCATCGGCATCATCGGGCCCAATGGCGCGGGCAAGTCCACGCTGTTTCGCATGCTCACCGGCCGCGAGCAGCCCGACCGGGGCGACATCCTGATCGGCAATACCGTGCAGATGGCCTTCGTCGACCAGAGCCGCGACAGCCTGCCCGACGACAAGACCGTCTGGGAGGCTGTGTCGGGCGGCGCCGACATCCTGACCGTGGGGCGCTTCGAGATGCAGTCGCGTGCCTACATCGGACGCTTCAACTTCAAGGGCGCCGACCAGCAGAAGCGGGTCGGCAGCCTGTCGGGGGGCGAGCGCGGTCGGCTGCACCTGTCCAAGACGCTGCTCGCCGGCGGCAACGTGCTGCTGCTCGACGAGCCCTCCAACGACCTCGACGTCGAGACGCTGCGTGCGCTCGAGGACGCGCTAGGCGAGTTCGCCGGCAGCGTGCTCTGCATCTCGCACGACCGCTGGTTCCTCGACCGCATCGCCACGCACATTCTCGCCGCCGAGGGCGATTCGCAGTGGCGCTTCTTCACCGGCAACTACACCGAGTACGAGGCGGACAAGCGCGAGCGCCTCGGCGAGGAAGGCGCCCAGCCCAAGCGGATCCGCTACAAGGCGTTGCGCTGAGCGCGCCGCGGGGGCCTGAGCGGGCCCCCGGCCGACGCCCTCTCGGGGCGTTGCGGTTCAGCGGTCGCGCAGCAGCGCGGCCCGAAGTTCCTGCGCCATCCGGTGGTCGTGGCGGGCGAGTTCCTGCCACGCCTCGGCTGCCCGAGCCTGCGCCCAGCGTTCGCCGAAGGCGGCCAGACGGGCGGAAAGGCCGGCGACCTGCGCACGGCGCGGCGCGCTGCCGGTGCGCCCTGCGTCGACGCCGCGGGTGAGGTTGCGCGACAGCTCGAGCATGCGCTCGAAACCCTGGGCGGTGGAACTCAGGCTGCTCATGATCGGGATCTCCATCGGTGGCACGGGGCGCAACAGGCTGCGCCGACCCCTTTAATTTGCGGCACCGCAACATGAATTTCAAGTTATAATTTGTCATGGCAAGCATATGATTGCGAAATATCAATGGGCGTCAATTTTCGGCACCTCGACCTGAACCTGCTGCGGGTCTTCGACGAAATCATGGCCGAGCGCAACCTCACGCGGGCGGCCCGCAATCTCGCGCTGACCCAGTCGGCGGTGAGCAATGCGCTGCGGCGCCTGCGCGAGGTGCTCGGCGACGACCTCGTGGTGCGCGCCGGCTACGGGGTGCAGCCCACGCCGCTCGCGCTGTCGCTGTGGCCGGTCGTGCGCCAGGCGCTGCTCGACCTGCAGGAGGCGCTCGCCCCCTCCGACTTCGATCCCGCGCAGGCCGAGGCGAGCTTCATGCTGGCGATGGCCGATGCCACCGCCACGCTGCTGATGCCGCCGCTGGTGCGCCGCATCGAGGCGCAGGCTCCCGGCGTGTCGTTGCGGGTGCTGCCGCTCACCACCCGCGATCCCCGCTCGCTGCTCGAGAGTGGCGAACTCGACATGGCGATCGGCTACTTCCCGGTGATGATGGCGGCGCTGCTGCAGCGGAACATGACCGAGGCGGCGCCGTCGACCTTCGGCGACGAACGCCTGTATGACGGGCGCTACGTCTGCGTGATGCGGCGCGGCCACCCGCTGCTCGAGGGCGAACTCACGCTCGACGCCTTCTGCGCGGCACATCATCTGCTGGTGAGCTTCTCCGGCCGGCCCTTCGGCTTCGTGGACCAGGCCCTGGCCGCGATCAAGCGCCAGCGCCGCATCGTGCTCACGGTGAACCAGTACTTCACCGCGGGCCAGGTGGTTGCCGACTCCGACCTGCTCACCGTGATGCCGGAGCGTTTCGTCCCCTCGACCGGCATCTCGGGCCAGCTCGCGATCCGGCCGCTGCCGGTCGACGTGCCGCCGATCCATGTCGATCTGGTGTGGCACCGCCGCCAGCAGCAGCGGCCCGGCCACCGCTGGCTGCGCGACGCGATCGCCGCCAGCGCGGGCGGCGCCTTCGAACGCTAGCGGCGCAGCTCGCGGCCGACGCCGCGATTGACGAACTCGTAGGTGGCGACCTTCGCGGGATCGACCTCGCCGGGCTTGAACAGGCCGGCGCGCACCATCTTGTCGAGGAAGTCGCGCACCCGCGCCTCGTGCATCGCGCCGATGCCGCGCTCGAGCGCCTCGCCGGAATCGACGATGCCCTGCTGCTTCATCAGCGCGACCGAGCGCTCGATCTCGTCGTCGGTGAGCTCGGGGTTGTCCTTGCGCATCAGCGCGTTGGCCGCACGGCGATCGCCGTACAGGTAGTTGTACCAGCCGGTGATCGACGCATCGACGAAGCGCCGCACCAGGTCGGGCCGCTTGCGGACGGTGTCGGTGCGGGCCTCGATCAGCGTCGAGTAGGTCGAGAAGCCATGGTCGGCGAGCAGGTGCACCACCGGCCTGAAGCGACCCTGGTTCTCGATGTAGATCGGCTCGGCGACCGAGTAGCCCTGCTGGATCGCGGCGCGGTTGGCGAGGAAGGGCCCGAGGTTGTAGGTGTAGGGCCTGAGCTGCTCGTCGCGAAAGCCGTGTTGCACCTTCAGCCACTGCCACCAGCTGAACTGGCCGTCCTTGGCGATCAGTGCCACCGGCGCCTTCGCCAGCGACTCGAAGCGCTCGTAGCCCTGGCCGGGGTGCGCGATCAGCGCCTGCGGATCCTTCTGGAACATCGCGGCGACGACGACGATGGGCAGGCCATTTTTCACGTTGTCGAAGGCGTGCAGCAGGTTGCCGGTCATCAGGAAGTCGATCCGGCCGGCCGGCAGCAGCGGACGGTTGTTCACCTGGGGGCCGCCCTGCGCGATCGTCACCTCCAGGCCGGCCTTGCGGTAGGTGCCATCGGCCAGCGCCTGGTAGAAGCCGCCGTGCGCGGCCTGCGCCTTCCAGTTGGTGGCGAAGACCACCTTGTCGGGCTTGTCCTGGGCGCGCAGGGGCGCTGCGACCGCGGCGAGCAGCAGCAGGGCGAGCGTCAGGGCTCGGGCGCGAAGCGTGCGCGCCCGCGGGCGGCGGGCGGGGGCCGCGGCGCGCGGAGGGTGGTGTGACAGCGGCATTGGAGGGCTCCGGCGATCCGACGCGCGAGCATCGGGCGGGGGGGCGGTGGGCGGCGGGTTGGTGCCGGAGTGCAGGCCGGCGATCCCCGGGAGTTTAGCGTCCCGTCTCGTGCCAGCGGCCGAGCAGCCGTCGCGCCAGGGCCTCGAACAGCGCGAAGATGCCCACGCCGGTGAGCGATACCAGCACCAGCGCGGCGAACATCTTCGGCGTCTCGGTGCGAAAGCTCGCCTCGAGGATGCGCGAGGCAAGTCCCGTCTCGCGGCCGGCCGCGCCCGCGGTGAACTCGGCCACCACCGCGCCGATCAGCGCCAGGCCGCCGGCGATCTTCAGGCCGCCGATGAAGTAGGGCAGCGCCGAGGGCACGAGCAGCCAGCGCAGCCGCTGCCAGGGGCTCGCGCGATACAGCGTGAAGAGGTCGCGAAGGTTGGCATCGGCCGAGCGCAGCCCGATCACGGTGTTCGACAGGATCGGGAAGAAGGCGACGATCCAGGCGCACAGCAGCAGCGCCGCGGTGGTGCTGTCGACGTAGATCAGGATCAGCGGCGCGATCGCGATGATCGGGGTGACCTGCAGCACGATCGCGAAGGGCAGGAAGGCGCGTTCGACCCACGGCGACAGTGCGAACAGGCTGGCCACCGCGACGCCGCTCGCCACCGACAGCGCGAGCGCACCGGCGGTGATCTTCACCGTGTACCACCACGCCGGGGCGAGCGACTCGAAGTGCTGCGCCAGCGTGGTGGCGACCAGGCTGGGCGCGGGCAGGATGTAGTGCGGCACCTCGCCCACGCGCACGACCGCCTCCCACAGCGCGAGCGCCGCGGCGAACATCAGCCAGGGCAGCGCGCGGGCGCCGCTCATGCCGGCCCCCCGGGGTCGCCGGCGTGTCGCAGCGACCGCGACACGCGGGCGCAGCGCGCCGCGAAGTCGGCCGAGCCTCGCCACTCGTCGTCACGCGCGGCGATGGTTGCGTTATCAATGATCTCGACGATGCGCCCCGGGCGGGCACTCATCACGACGATGCGGCGCGCCAGCGTCACCGCCTCGACGACGCTGTGGGTGACGAACAGCACCGTCAGGCCGCGCGCGCGCCACCAGTCGAGCAGGTCGTCGTTCAGGCGCTGGCGGGTGATCTCGTCGAGCGCCGCGAAGGGTTCGTCCATCAGCAGCACCGGTGGTTGCGCGACCAGCGCGCGCGCGATCGACACGCGCATGCGCATGCCGCCCGACAGTTCCCGCGGGAACGCCGTCTCGAAGCCGCGCAGGCCGACGGCGTCGATCTGGGCCTGCGCCGCGTCGCGCGACTGCGCGCGCGAGCGACCGGCCAGCCGCAGCGGCAGCCCGACGTTGTCGGCCACGCTCGCCCAGGGCATCAGCGTGGCCTCCTGGAACACGAAACCCACCGGCGGCAGCCCGTCCGGCGCGGGCGGGGCGCTAAGGCGCACCGTGCCGCCCGAGGGCGCGTCGAGCCCGGCGACCAGTCGCAGCAGCGTGCTCTTGCCGCAGCCCGAAGGCCCGAGCAGCGCGACGAAGTCGCCGGCGGGCACCTCGAGCGTGGCCTGCTCGAGCGCGAGCGTGCCGTTCTCGAAGCGCCGCGAGACCTGCTCGACCCGCACGACGGGCGCGGCGCCATCGACGCCAGGTGCGGGGACCGTCATCGCGCGTCGGCCTCGCGACCGAGCGCGTCGCGCAGCGCGTCGACGAACGCGAGCAGCTCGCCGAGCCGGTTCTCGAGCACGTCGCGCACGATGCGCGGGTCGACCCGCTCGTAACCGTGGACGACGACATTGCGAAAGCCGGCGAGGTTGCGCAGCGCCGTGCCCTGCGAGGTCGGAACCCAGCCTGCGCGCACCAGCGTATGGACCACGAAGCGCTCCTCGCGCAGGTCGGTCTCGATCAGCGCCGGGCGCAGGCGCTCGACCAGGGAGTCGGTGGCATCGGTCACGCTCGGGGCTTCCCGGTCGGGCGCTGCCGCTCAGGCCGCGGGCGCGGCGAAGCGCTGGCGCAGGTCGCGCTTGAGCACCTTGCCGCTGGGGTTCTTGGGCAGCGCGTCGACCAGGATCACCTTCTTGGGCGTCTTGAACGGCGCGAGCCGCTCGCGGCAGAAGGCGATGATCGCGTCGGGCTCGAGCGCGCAGCCGGCCTTGAGCACGACGATCGCCGTCACCGCCTCGATCCAGTAGGGGTCGGGAAGCCCCACGACCGCGACCTCCGAGACCTCGGGGATGCGGTAGATCGCTTCCTCGACCTCACGGCTGGCGACGTTCTCGCCGCCGGTCTTGATCATGTCCTTCTTGCGGTCGACGATCGTGATGTAGCCGTCGGCGTCGATCGTGGCGAGATCGCCGCTGTGGAACCAGCCGCCCTCGAAGGCGGCCGCCGTGCGCTCGGGGTCGTTGAAGTAGCCGGTGAGCAGCTGCGGCGAGCGGTGCACCACCTCGCCGATCTCGCCGGGGGCGACGTCGCGCATGTCGTCGTCGACCACGCGGGTCTCGACGTTCAGGACCGCCTTGCCGGCCGAGCCGAGTTTCGTCAGCTGCTCCTCGGGGCGCAGCACCGTGGCCACCGGGGCGATCTCGGTCTGGCCGTAGAAGTTCCACAGCCGCACCTGCGGCAGCCTGCGCGCCATCTCCTTGAGCACCTCGACCGGCATGATCGACGCGCCGTAGTAGCCCTTGCGCAGCGTCGACAGGTCGGTGGCGACGAAGGCGGGCGCGCGCATCAGCGCGATCCAGATGCTGGGCGGCGCGAAGAAGGAGCTGATGCGGTGTGCGGCCAGCAGCGCGAGGATGTTGTCGGGGACCGGCTTGCCGGTGATCACGCTGGTTGCGCCGACATAGATCGCCGGGCCGAGGAAGACGTCGAGCTGCGCGCAGTGGTAGAGCGGCAGCGCGTGCAGCAGCACGTCGTCGGGCGCGATCTCGCCCTCGATCACGCAGCTCGCGTACTCCCAGCAGATCGCCTCGTGGGTGAGCATCGCGCCCTTCGGCAGCGACTCGGTGCCGCTGGTGTAGATGATCTGCGCGAGCATCCGCGCATCGAGATCGACCACCGGCTCGCGCGTGTCGTCGGCGAGCAGCTGCTCGAAGCCGGTCATGCCGGCAGGCTGTTGCGCAGCGTCTTCGCCCGGCAGCCAGAGCAGCTCGGTCACCTGCGTATCGCGCGCGGCCGCGTCGCGCGCGAGGCTCACCAGGTCGGGACCGACGAACAGCGTGCGCGCGCCGGCATGCCGCAGGATGTAGGCGACCTCGTCGGCATTGAGCATGAAGTTGATCGGCACCAGCACCGCACCGAGCCGCGCCAGCGCGAAGCGCACCGCGGCGAAGGCATGCGAGTTGCGCGACAGGATCGCGACCGGCTCACCGGCGCCGATGCCGCGCGCGGCAAGACCGTGGGCCAGCCGGTTGACCAGCGCATCGAACTCGCGGAAGGTCCAGCGGACCTGCCCGCACACGATGGCGGTCTTGTCGGGCAGGCGCCGCGCCGAGCGGCGCAGCAGGTCGCCGAGGGTGTGGCGGTGGGCGGGTGAGGCGGCGGACATCGGATCGGGTCCTGGTGACGGTGCTTGCGGCGGCGCGGCGCGGCATGAGGGCGCGGGGGCGCCCTCGGGGTCCTTACAGTGGCGTCAACCCCAGACTCTTCACGAGCGAGATCCAGACCGGTCCCTCGTCGTCGTAGAGCTTGCGGAATTCCTGGTGGCTGACCGCGGCCTCGTCGATGCCGAAGGTGGTCAGGATCTTCTGCACGCGCTCGGTCTTGCCGCCCTCGACCATCAGGTCGGAGAGCTTCTGCACGATCTCGGGCGGCATGCCGGCAGGGCCCACCATGCAGATGAAGCCCTTGAGCTGGAAGGACTTGTCGGTGACGCCCTGCTCCACGTAGGTCGCGACGTCGGGCAGGTTGCGCATGCGCTTCGTGCCGGGAACGGCGATCGGGCGCGCCACGCCCGACTGCAGCACCGCGTTGGCCGCAGCCGTGCTGCCGGTGCCGCCCTGGATCACGCCGGCGGCGACGTCCTGCCACATCGGCGCCTCGCCGCGGTAGTGCACCGCCTCGATGTTGAGCTTGAAGATCCGGTTGATCTCGGCCACCGTGATGTGGGCGAAGGAGCCCGGCGAGTAGGTGCCGAGCGACACCTTGTTGCGCCGCGCGTACTCGACGAACTCCTTCAGGTTGCTCACGCCGAGGTTGCGGTTGACCATCAGCGGCAGCGCCCCGGGGTACATGCTGGAGATCAGCACGAAGTCCTTGTCGGCGTCGTAGGGCAGGCTCTTGTAGAGCACGCGGTTCATCAGCATCGTCGTGGCGATCGTGAACATCAGCGTGTAGCCGTCGGCCGGCGCGGCCTTCACGGCCTGCGCCGCGATCGAGCCGCCGGCGCCAGTGCGGTTCTCGACCACCACCTGCTGGCCGAGGCGCTGGCCGATATGCTCCCCGTACGAGCGCGCGAAGATGTCGGTGAGTCCGCCGGCGGGGTAGCCGCAGATGATGCGGATCGGCTTGTTGGGCCAGGCCTGCGCCTGCGCCGGGGTGCTGGCGATCAGCGGCGCGCTGGCGGCACCGAGGCCGGCGAGGACGCGGCGGCGAGAGGTCGAAATCGTCATGGCAAGGTCTCCTGCGGGAATCTCGTTAGACTGAGCACCCGCGGTCGTCGCGGGCCCCGCCAGCGGGGGCGGGCCGGTCTTCGCCGGGGCCCGGGCACTATAGCGGCGTGCGCCGCCGATGGGGAGGATTTCGATGCGCATCGACGTGGTCTCGGACGTGGTCTGTCCGTGGTGTTTCATCGGCAAGCGCCAGCTCGAGGCGGCGGTCGCCGCCTGGTGCGCCGAACACCCGCAGGAGCCGGCGCCCGAGGTGGTCTGGCACCCCTTCCAGCTCAATCCCGGGCTGCCCGAGGACGGCGCCGAGCGCGCCGCCTACCTGCGCGCGAAGTTCGGCAGCGCCGATACCGGCCGCCTGTATGCCAATGTCCGCGCGGCCGCCTCGGAGGTCGCGCTCGATCTCGCGCTCGATCGCATCGCGCGTCAGCCCAACACGCTGCGGCCGCACGCGTTGCTCGCCGCCGCGCTGCAGGCGGGCGGGCCGGCGCTGCAGTCGGCGCTCGCCGAGGCGCTGTTCGCCGCCTATTTCCAGCAGGGACGCGACCTGTCGGATGCGGCCGTGCTGGCCGAGGTCGCGAGCGCCGCGGGCCTGGCGCCCGATGCGGTGGCCACGGCTCTCGCCGACCCGTCGCTCGCGGAGGAGGTGGCGCGGGTCGACCAGGGGCTGCGCGACGCCGGCATCGGCGGCGTGCCCTTCTTCGTGGTCAACGGGAGAGTCGGCGTGAACGGCGCGCAGGGCGAGCAGGCGCTGCGCCGGGCCTTCGCCCGTGCCGCCGGGATGGAGCCCGCGCCCTTCGCGCTCGCGGGCTGACCCCGCCGGTTGCCGCCCCGATCGCCCTCGATCGCCCCGCCGACGCAAGCGAGGCCCGCCCCTCACCCGGCGTCGCCCCTCGTCCAGCAACGCAGGAGAACCCCCATGATCCCGCATGACGACCGCGCCCGGAACTTCCCCGACACGGCCAGACGCCGCGTACTGCTGCGAGGCGCCGGCGCGCTGCTGGTCGCCTCCACGGCCGGGCCTGCGCGCGCCCAGGCCTGGCCGAGCAAGCCGCTGCGCATCGTCGTGCCCTTCGTCGCGGGCGGCTCCTCCGACATCGTCGCGCGCAGCGTGGCCGCGAAGATGCAGGGACCGCTGGGCCAGAACGTGGTCGTCGAGAACCGCCCAGGCGCCAACGGTGCGATCGCGGCCGAATACGTGATGCGCTCGTCGCCCGACGGCTACACGATCATGGTGGGCTCGATCGGCACCTTTGCCATCAACACCGCGCTCCAGCCGAAGCTGCCCTACGACCCGCTGCGCGACCTCGAACCCCTGACGCTGGCCGTCACCACGCCCAACGTGCTGGTGGCCGCGCCCAACCTGCCGGTCAGCGATGTGCGCGGCCTGATCGAGTACGCCCGCCGCAACCCCGGCAAGCTGTCGTACGCGTCCTCGGGCACGGGCTCGTCCGACCATCTCTCGGCGGAGCTCTTCAAGCTGCAGACCAACACCTTCGGCGTGCACATCCCCTATCGCGGCGGCGCGGCGGCGATGGCCGACCTGATGGGCGGCAATGTCGACGCCTCCTTCCAGAACATGGGCGCGGCGGTCCCCCATATCCGCGCCGGCCGGCTCAAGGCGCTGGGCGTGACCAGCGAGGCGCGCCGGCCGCAGCTGCCCGACGTGCCCACCCTCATCGAGCAGGGCGTGCCGGGCTTCGTCGTGACCTCGTGGCAGGCCTTCATGGGTCCGCGCGGCATGCCGCGCGACGTGATCGCCCGCCTGCATGCCGAACTGGTCGCGGCGCTGCAGAGCGAGGAGGTGCGCGGGCGTTTCGCGCAGCAGGGCTTCGACGTGGTCGGCAACCGCCCGGCCGAGTTCGCCGATTTCCAGCGCCGCGAGATCGAGCGCTGGCGCGACGTGGTCCGGCGCAAGGGTCTGACGCCGGAGTGAGCGAGGCGGGGATGGGGCGCACGGCACTGCCGCAGGGCGGGTCGGTCCCGGCCGGGCCGGCGGAGGACCCGACGGGCGCGAGCGGCACGACCGATGCGGCGGCCGGCGACCGGTTCGACGTCGTCGTCGTCGGCGGCGGGGTCAACGGCGCGGGCATCGCGCGCGACCTCGCCGGGCGCGGCGCGCGCGTGCTGATGGTCGAGCGCGACGATCTCGCCGCCCACACCTCGTCGGCCTCCACCAAGCTGATCCATGGCGGCCTGCGCTATCTCGAGCACCGCGAGTTCGGGCTGGTGCGCAAGGCGCTGGCCGAGCGCGAGGGGCTGCTGCGCGGCGCGCCCCACATCATGTGGCCGCTGCGCTTCGTGATGCCCCACGATCCCTCGATGCGTCCGGCCTGGATGATCCGCGCGGGGTTGTTCCTCTACGACCACCTCGCGCGCCGCGAGCTGCTGCCGGCCTCGCGTTCGCTGCGGCTGGCCGACGATCCCGCCGGTGCGCCGCTTCTGCCGCGCTTCGTCCGCGGTTTCGAGTACGCCGACGGCTGGGTCGACGACGCGCGGCTGGTGGTGTTGTGCGCGGTCGACGCGGTGGCGCGCGGCGCGCAGGTGAGGGTGCGGACCGCCTGCGTGCAGGCGCGCCGCGAGGCCGGCCTGTGGCGGATCGTCCTCGAGGGGCCGGGCGGCGCGCGCGAGGTGGTGCGCGCCCGCGCGCTCGTCAATGCCGCCGGCCCGTGGGCGGCGCGGTTTCTCGGCGAGGCGCTGGAGCGGCCGCGGCCGCGCGCGCTGCGGCTGGTGCGCGGCAGCCATGTGGTGGTGCGCCGGCTGTTCGACCACGATCGCGCCTACCTGTTCCAGAACGCCGACGGCAGGGTGCTGTTCGCCATCCCTTACGAGGGCGACTTCACGCTGCTCGGCACCACCGACGTCGAGCACCACGAGTCGCTGGAGGCGGTCGCCGCCGCACCCGCCGAGGTCGAGTATCTCTGCGCGCAGGCCGCGCGCTTCCTGCGTCGCCCGCCCGTGCCTGCCGACGTGGTCTGGCACTACTCGGGCGTGCGGCCGCTGCTCGACGACGACTCGGGCGATCCGGCCGCCATCACGCGCGACTACGCCCTCGAGCTCGAGCGCGAGCCCGGGTCGCCGGCGGGCGCCGATGCGCCGCTGCTGTCGGTATGGGGCGGCAAGATCACCACGTTCCGGCTGCTGGCCGAGGAGGCGGCCGATCGGCTCGCGCCGCTGCTGGGCCTGACGCGCGGGCCCTGGACCCGCGGCGCGGTGCTGCCCGGCGGCGATCTGTCGGTGGCGATCCGGCCGACCGGGCGTCCCGATGCCGACTTCGCGGCCTTCGTCGCAGAGCTCGGCCGGCGTCATCCCGAGGTGGCGCCTGCGCGCCGCACGCGGCTGGCGCGCGCCTACGGCGCGCAGGCGCTCGCGCTGCTCGAGGCACCACAGGGCGAGGAAGTGGCGCCCGGCCTGCACGAGGCCGAGCTGGACCACCTGCAACGCGCGGAATGGGCGGGTTGCGCCGACGACGTGCTGTGGCGGCGCAGCAAGCTCGGGCTGCACCTTAGCCCCGCGCAGCGCGAGGCCGTGGCGCGCTGGTGCGAACGCACCTGGGGTGCTGCGCCGGGCGCCGGCCCTACAGCGTGCGCGCGATCACTTCCTTCATGATCTCGCTGGTGCCGCCGTAGATGCGCTGCACCCGCGCATCGGCGTAGGCCCGCGTGATCGGGTACTCGAGCATGTAGCCGCTGCCACCGTGCAGCTGCACGCACTCGTCGACCACCTTGCACTGCATCTCGGTGCACCAGTACTTGGCCATCGCCGCGGTCGC
>Ga0315900_10006293_pt1 | contig 16015 bp, 13 predicted proteins | sample LakEriMetagenome_FD_203521 | JGI IMG/M metagenome (GOLD analysis project Ga0315900, IMG submission 203521) | Freshwater fungal communities from buoy surface, Lake Erie, Ohio, United States - Buoy 12 MA114 | ecosystem: Environmental > Aquatic > Freshwater > Lake > Lake biofilm | place: USA: Lake...
CAGATGACCGAGGCGCTGCACGTGGCGGTGGCGATCCGCGGCGGCGCCTCGCTGGTGCACGGCATGCAGATGCGCGAGCACGCGCAGCGCACGGGCATGTGATGGGCGATTCCGACGCCACGCTGCGCGAACTCGCCGCCGAGCTGATCGAGCGCGACCCCACCCCGCGCGCCACCGTCTCGCTGCGGCGCCGGCGCTCGCCGCTGGCCGCGCCCGCCGAGCAGCTTCGTCTGCTCGACGCGGTGCCGCTTTCCCGCGACGGCGGGCCGGTCGACTTCGCGACGCTGGCGGGCGATGCGCTGCGCCCGGCGGCGCTCGATGTCTTCCAGGTGAACCTCGGCAAGCTGTGCAACATGACCTGCGCGCACTGCCACGTCGACGCCGGCCCCGACCGCACCGACGCGATGATGTCCGACGCGGTGCTCGAGCAGGTGATCGCCGCCATCGGTCGCTCGTCGGCGCACACCGTCGACATCACCGGCGGGGCGCCCGAGCTGCACCCGCGCTTTCGCGAGCTGGTGGCCGCCTCGGTGGCTGCCGGCAAGCATGTGATGGACCGCTGCAACCTCACGGTGCTGCTGCTGCCGCGTTCGGCCGGACTGCTCGAGTGGTTCGGCGAACTCGGCGTGGAGGTGGTGGCCTCGATGCCGCACCATCGGCGCCCCAACACCGACGCCCAGCGCGGCCAGGGCGTGTTCGACCGGTCGATCGAGGCGCTGCGCCTGCTGAACGCCGCCGGCTACGGTCGAGGCGATGCGCGCCGCCGACTCACGCTGGTCTCGAACCCCGCGGGCGCTTTCCTGGGTGCCTCCCAGGCCTCGGCGGAGCGCGAATGGAAGGCTTCGCTCGAGCGGCAGTTCGGCGTGAGCTTCGATCGCCTGTTCGTGCTCAACAACATGCCGGTCGCCCGTTTCCTCGAGTGGCTGCAGGCCAGCGGCAACCTCGAGGCCTACCTGCAGCGCCTGCTCGCCGCCTTCAACCCGGCGGCCATCGACGGCCTGATGTGCCGCAACACGCTGTCGGTCGGCTGGGACGGGCGGCTGCACGACTGCGACTTCAACCAGATGCTCGAGCTCGGCCTGGCGCTGCCCGGCGCGGCCGAGGGCGCCGTCGCCCATATCGCCGACTTCGACGAGGCGGCGTGGCGCGCGCGGCGCATCGTCACCGCCCGCCACTGCCTGGGCTGCACCGCCGGCGCCGGCAGCTCGTGCGGAGGCCAGACCGCCTGATGCGCCGCCGCCTCGCACTCGCCGCGCCACTCGCGCTCGCCGGCGCCTGGGCGACGCACCCGGGACTTGCGGCCGCGGCCGCGCCCCGCGCGCATGCCGCCACCGGCGCCACCGCCGCGTCCGGCCCGACCGGCCCGACCGGCGCTGCCGGCGCGACGCCTGCCCCGACGCGCGGTCCCAGCCAGACGGCGCTGGGCGCCGCGATGCACCGCGCGGCGCACCGGCTGCTGGAGCGGCCGCTGGTCTTCGACGATCCGCTCGCGCTGCCGATTCTCGGGCTGGAGCGGGTGCGCTGGCTTGCCGCCAACCTCGATCGATTCCGCAGCCCGGCAGCCGGCTCGTTGCGCGCGGCCCTCGTGGTGCGCAGCCGCGTGGCCGAGGACACGCTCGCGCAGGCCGTGGTGCGCGGCACCCGGCAGGCGGTGATCCTTGGCGCGGGTCTCGACACCTTCGGCTGCCGCAATCCGCATGCGCGACTTCAGGTCTTCGAAGTCGACCTTCCTGCCACCCAGGCCTGGAAACGCGAGCGCCTGGCCGAGCAGGGCATCGCGGTGCCGCGCTCGCTCGCCTTCGTCCCGGTCGACTTCGAGACCCAGACCCTCGCCGCGCGGCTGCACGCCGCCGGGCTGCGCACCGGCGCGCCCGCCCTCTTCTCGTGGCTGGGCGTGACCATGTACCTCAGCCGGGACGCGATCGCCCAGACGCTGCGCTTCGCGGGTGCCTGCGCGCCGGGCAGCCAGATCGTGTTCGACTACCTTCCGGCCGCCGGCATGCTGCCCGAGGCCGAGCGACGGGCCCGCGCGCAACTCGCGGCGCGCGTCGCGGCCGCCGGCGAACCGTGGCTGAGCGAGTTCGAGCCCGCCGAGCTCGCGGCGCTGCTGCGCGCGCAGGGTTTCTCGCGAATCGTCGACCTCGATGCCGATGCGCTCGACGCGCGCTACTTCGCCGGTCGCGACGACGCCTTCCGGATCGGGGGAACCGCGCGACTGATGATCGCCAGCGTGTAGCACGCGGCGTGGTCAGGCGCCGGCGCGCGCCTGCCGACCCCGAGCTGCGGTACCCTCGCGCCCGCGCCACCCAGGATCGACAACGCATGGACGGACCCGCCGGCCCGCAGGCCGCGCCCCCCGGAGAGCACGGCCTCGAGCCGACGCCCGACCGACCCTCGCCGGCGGCCGGCCGCCCCCGCGCCGGGGTCGTGCCCCAGGCCCGCGCCGTCCTGCGCGAAGTCTTCGGCCACCCCGACTTCCGCGGCCCGCAGGCCGAGATCGTCGCCCACGTCGCCGACGGTGGCGACTGCCTGGTGCTGATGCCCACCGGCGGGGGCAAGTCGCTGTGCTACCAGGTGCCGGCGCTGCTGCGCCGCGGTACCGCCATCGTGGTGTCGCCGCTGATCGCGCTGATGCACGACCAGGTCCAGGCGCTGCGCCAGAACGGCGTGCGCGCCGGCTACCTCAACTCGAGTCTCGAGGGTCATGAAGCACGCGCCCTGGTGCGTGCGCTGCTCGCCGGCGAGCTCGACCTGCTCTACGTGGCCCCCGAGCGCCTGGTCGGCGAGGGTTTCCAGGGCCTGCTCGAGCGGCTGGCCACCGGCCCGGGCATCGCGCTGTTCGCGATCGACGAGGCGCACTGCGTCTCCCAGTGGGGCCACGACTTCCGGCCCGAGTACCTCCAGCTGTCGATCCTCCACGAGCGCTTTCCCGGCGTGCCGCGGATCGCGCTGACCGCGACCGCCGACCCCCAGACCCGCGAGGAGATCCGCGAGCGGCTCGGCCTGACCGAAGCCCGCGTCTTCGTGTCGAGCTTCGACCGGCCGAACATCCGCTACACGATCGTCGACCGCGACGAGCCCCGCAGCCAGCTGCTGCGCTTCATCCGCGACGAGCACGCAGGCGACTGCGGCATCGTCTACTGCCTGAGCCGGCGCAAGGTCGACGAGACCGCGCAGTGGCTGAGCGGACACGGCGTCAGCGCCATTCCCTACCACGCCGGGCTCGATGCCGAGACCCGCGCCGCGCACCAGGCGCGCTTCCAGCGCGAGGACGGCATCGTGGTGGTGGCCACCATCGCCTTCGGGATGGGCATCGACAAGCCCGACGTGCGCTTCGTCGCTCACCTCGACCTGCCACGCAGCATCGAGGGCTACTACCAGGAGACCGGCCGCGCCGGGCGCGACGGCGAGCCCGCCGACGCCTGGATGAGCTACGGGCTGGCCGACGTGGTGCAGCAGCGGCGCCTGATCGAGGAGTCGGAGGCCGACGAGGCCCACAAGCGCGTGAGCGGCGCCAAGCTCGACGCGCTGCTCGGGCTGTGCGAGACCGCCGGTTGTCGGCGGGTCCGGCTGCTCGCCTACTTCGGCGAGCAGGGTGAGCCCTGCGGCAACTGCGACAACTGCCTGGCGCCGCCGCGCACGCAGGACGCGACGCAGGCTGCGCGCAAGGCGCTCTCCTGCGTCTTTCGCACCGGCCAGCGCTTCGGCGCCGGACACCTGATCGACGTGCTGCGCGGGCGCGAGACCGAGCGCACACGCCGCTGGGGACATGCGTCGCTGAGCGTCTGGGGCATCGGCGACGAGCTCGACGAAAGCGGCTGGCGCAGCCTGTTCCGGCAGCTCGTGGCGCTGGGCCTGCTGCGCGTCGACCATGAAGCGCACGGTGCTCTGCTGCTCACCGAGGCGGCGCGCCCGGTGCTGCGAGGCGAACAGGCCGTGACGCTGCGCAGCCACGTGCGGCCGCCTGCCGCCGGCCGCGGCGGTCGACGGCGCGGCGACGGAGGCGGATCCGCGGCCGACGACGCGGCGCTCGTCGACTCGCCGCGGGCCCTCGCCCTGCTCGAGCGGCTGCGCCAGTGGCGCCGCGAGCAGGCGCGCGAGCAGGCGCTGCCCGCCTACGTGATCCTGCACGACGCCACGCTCGCGCGCATCGCGATCGAGCGCCCGACCGATATCGAGACGCTGGCCGGCATCCAGGGCATCGGCGCGCGCAAGCTCGAGCGCTACGGGCAAGCCCTGATGGAGATCGTGCGCGCGGTCGGCTAGAATCCGCCGCGTGCCGTCGGTCGTTCGAGGACCACCGTCCGGCTACCGGGCAGGCGTGCAGCGCGCCGGCACCTCATCATCGGATCCCCGTTTTTCCCGATCGAGGCCGAACCGCCATGGTTTCCTCCGCGCAGCGCGTCATCCGCGATCCCCGATTCGCACGCGGGGCGGTCGCGCCCGCCCGCCCCGCCGTGGCGCCGATGGCCCCGGCGCTCCCCGACGACACCCGCATCCTCGCCGAGGCCCTCGACAGCTACGAGGCGCTGCTGCGCATCGGCTGCCACCGCGCCCTGCCCAACACCGCCACCCTTGCGCAGGCCGATGCCCTGCGCGACAGCCTGCGCAGCGCCGCCGACGCCCTCGGCGCGGCACGCACCTGGCTCACGGCCCACGGTGCCGAAGCGATGCTGCGCGGCGAGGCGGGCGAAGGCCTGCTCGGGCTGGCCAGCAGCGCGCTCGCCTGCCACCTCGAGGCGCTGCAAGCCTCGGCCGAGCTGCAGCTCGCCGCCGAGTTCGGCGACGTGGTGCTCGGCCAGACCGACGACGCCCTCGAGGCGCTCGCCCGGCGCATGGACCCCCGCTACGATGCCGCGCGGGTCCTGGAAGCCCGCCTCCAGGAAGCCGCCGCGACGGTCTAGCGCGCGCCGCCGCGCGACGGGGCGCCCGGGGCGTCAGCGTCAGCCGATCGCGCCCGCCGAGCCCACGCGCGTGCGCAGCACGTGCTTCTGGATCTTGCCGGTGCTCGTCTTGGGCACCACCTCGAAGCGCACCTCGCGCGGGCACTTGAAGCGCGCGAGCAGACCGCGACAGTGCGCGATCAGCTCCTGCGCCAGCGCCTGCGCCGCCTCCGGGGTCGCGGGCATGCTCTCGGGGCGCAGTTCCACGAAGGCGAGCGGGGTCTCCCCCCACTTCTCGTCGGGCCGGGCCACCACCGCGCAGGCGAGCACGGCCGGATGCTTGTAGAGGGCGTCCTCGACCTCGATCGAGCTGATGTTCTCGCCGCCGGAGATGATGATGTCCTTGGCGCGGTCCTTGAGCTTCACATAGCCGTCGGGGTGCAGCACGCCGAGGTCGCCGGTGTGGAACCAGCCGCCGCGGAAGCACTCCTCGGTGGCAGCCGGGTTCTTCAGATAACCCTTCATCACGACGTTGCCGCGGAACATCACCTCGCCCATGGTTTCGCCATCGCGGGGAACCTCGGTCATCGTGGCCGGGTCCATCACGGTGAGGCCCTGCTGGAGCGGATGGCGCACGCCCTGCCGGCCGTTGCGGTCGACCCGGTCGGCAAGCGACAGCCCCGCCCATTCGTCATGCTTGGCGCAGACCGCGGCCGGCCCGTAGACCTCGGTAAGGCCGTACACATGGGTGACTTCCCACCCCATGCGCTCCATCCCCTCGATCATCGCCGCCGGGGGCGCCGCCCCCGCGACCATGCACTTCACCGGCCAGTCGATGCCGGCCTTCAGGGCGGCCGGCGCGCTGATCAGACCGCTGTGCACGATCGGCGCGCCGCAATAGTGGGTCACCCGGTGCTCGCGGATCAGCGCGAAGATGGTGGCGGGCTCCACCTTGCGCAGGCACACCTGCGTGCCCGCGACCGCGGGCAGCGTCCAGGGGAAGCACCAGCCGTTGCAGTGGAACATCGGCAGCGTCCAGAGGTAGACCGGGTGGCGCGGCAGGTTCCAGTCGACGACGTTGGCGAGCGCGTTCAGGTAGGCGCCGCGGTGATGGACGACCACGCCCTTCGGATTGCCGGTGGTGCCGGAGGTGTAGTTCAGGCCGATCGCATCCCATTCGTCCTCGGGGTAGAGGCAGATGCCCTGCGGATCGCCGCCGGCGATGAAGCGCTCGTAGTCGATCGCGCCGATGCGCTCGCCCGGCCCGGCGTACTGGCTGTCGTCGACATCGATCACGAAGGGCAGCGGCGCGCCGGCAGCCGCGAGTTCGTCGAGCGCGGCGCGCGCGGTGGCGCTGAACTCGCGGTCGGTGATCAGCACCTTCGAATCGGAGTGACGCAGGATGAAGGCGACCATCGAGGCATCGAGCCGGGTGTTCAGGCTGTTCAGCACCGCGCGCGTCAGCGGCACGCCGTAGTGCGCCTCGAGCATCTCGGGGGTGTTGGTGAGCATCACGGCCACCGTGTCGCCCTCGCCGATGTCGCGCGCGGCCAGCGCGCTGGCCAGCCGGCGCGCCCGCTCCCAGGTCTCGCGCCAGGTGCGCCGCAGGCTGCCGTGAATGACCGCGCAGCGATCCGGATAGACATCGGCCGCCCACTGCACCAGGCTCGTCGGGGTGAGCGGCACGTGGTTGGCGGCGTTGCGGTCGAGCCCCTGGCGGTAGGGGTTCGGATGGGTGGGCATGGCGGTCTCCTCGGCCGATCGGGTTGCGAACCGGAGGATAACGCTGCCGTGGCGCCAACCTGCAGCCCGCTTTGCGGCAAGATGCGCGCATGAACCCCTTCGACCCCCCCCTGCTGCGCGACCTGGCGCAGCGCCACGGCACGCCGCTGTGGGTCTACGACGCGGCGACGATCCGTGCGCGCATCGCCGAACTCGCCGCCTTCGACACCATCCGCTTCGCCCAGAAGGCCAACGCCAACATCCACCTGCTGCGGCTGATGCGCGCGGCCGGGGTGTCGGTCGACGCGGTGTCGCTCGGCGAGATCGAGCGGGCGCTCGCCGCCGGCTACCGTGCCGGCAGCCATGAACTCGTGTTCACCGCCGACCTCCTCGATCGCGCCACGCTCGATCGGGTGGTGGCCGACCGCATCCCGGTCAACGCCGGCTCGATCGACATGCTCGAGCAGCTCGGCGCGCGCTCCCCCGGCCACCCGGTGTGGCTGCGCATCAACCCCGGCTTCGGGCACGGCCACAGCAACAAGACCAACACCGGCGGCGAGCACAGCAAGCACGGCATCTGGCACGCCGAGCTGTCACGGGCACTCGGCACGATCGACCGGCACGGCCTCGTCCTCGAGGGCCTGCACATGCACATCGGTTCGGGGGTCGACTATGCCCACCTGCAGCAGGTCTGCGAGGCGATGGTCGCGCTCGTCGCCCGACTCGACCGTCCGGTGCCGGCGATCTCGGCCGGCGGCGGGCTGTCGATTCCCTATCGGGCCGGCGACCCGCGCATCGACACCGGTCACTACTTCGGTCTCTGGGACGACGCGCGGCGCAGGATCGCGGCCCGCCAGGGCAGCCCGGTGAAGCTCGAGATCGAGCCGGGGCGCTTCCTGGTGGCCGAGGCCGGCGCGCTGGTCGCCGAGGTGCGTGCCACCAAGCCGATGGGCGGCAACTTCTTCGTCCTCGTCGACGCCGGCTTCAACGACCTGATGCGCCCGGCGATGTACGGCAGCCACCACGACATCTCGGTGCTTCCCGCGCCCGGCCACCCGGCCGGCGCGTCGCGTCCGACGGTGGTCGCCGGCCCGCTGTGCGAGTCGGGCGACGTGTTCACCCAGGGCGAGGGCGGCGTCGTGCTTGGCCGCGAGCTGCCCGAACCGACGGTGGGCGACCTGCTGGTGTTCCACGACGCGGGCGCCTATGGCGCGTCGATGTCGAGCAACTACAACACCAGGCCGCTGGCGGCCGAGGTGCTGGTCGACGGCGATGTCGTGCGGCTGATCCGGCGACGCCAGACCGTGGCCGAACTGCTGGCGCTGGAACTGGACGCGGGGCGCGCCGACGGCGCTTGACAGAACCGCAGCGCCGATCGACGCTGCGGCGGATAACCGGGGCGCCGATGCCGGTGACCCGCGGCCATCGGATGCTCGTCGGATGGTGCCGGCGGGCGCGCCCCAACCCGCGAGGCCTGTCATGCCGCCCACCTTCCGCCAGCTCGGCCCCGACTTCGCCGCCGAGGTGAGCCCGATCGACCTGCGTCGGGTCCACGACCGCGAGACGCTCGAGGTCCTGCGCGCAGGGATGGATCGCTACGCGGTGCTGGTCTTCCGCGACCAGCCCTTCACCGACGAGGAGCAGCTCGACTTCGCGCGGCGATTCGACGGCACGCTGCACGCGCAGACCTCGGCGGCGGTCCTCGCGAAGAACCGCTTCGGCAACGAGGCGCTCACCGACATCTCCAACGTGGGCGCCGATGGCGGCATCCTGCCGCCCGACGATCGCCGCCGCATGTCCGGCATCAGCAACCGGCTCTGGCACACCGACGCCTCCTTCGTCGACCCGCCGGGGCGTTATTCGATGCTGTCGGCGCGGGTGCTGCCGCCGGTGCGCGCCGACACCGAGTTCGCCGACATGCGCGCCGCCTGGGACGCGCTCGACCCCGCAACCCAGGCCAGCCTCGAGGGACTGCGGGTGCACCACTCGATCGTGTACTCCCGCGAGGTGCTCGGCTTCCAGTTCGACGAGGCCGAGCGGGCGCGGCTGCCCGGCGCGATCCATCCGCTGGTGCGCACCCTGCCCGCGACCGGCAGGCGCTCGCTGTACCTGGCCTCGCACGCGGCGCGCATCGTCGACTGGCCGCTGCCCGAAGGCCGCCTGCTGCTGCGCGACCTGATCGAGCATGCCACCCAGCGCGAGTTTCTCTATCGCCACGAATGGCAGCCGCGCGACCTGGTCATCTGGGACAACCGCACCACGATGCACCGGGCCAGGCCCTTCGACGATCGTGCCTACCGGCGCGAGCTGCGCCGCACCACCACGCTCGATCTTCCGCTGCCGGGAACGGTCGCCGTCGCGGTCGCCGACCTCGGGACTTGACGACGACGCGCCCTTGGCGCAGCGTTGCGTCCGTGACCATGAACCGGATCGATGATCCGCGTTCGCAAGTCGCCATGCCCTGAAAGTCCGTCAACAATTCCCAGGAGACACGCATGCAACGTCGGGACTTCGTCACCCATGGCGGGATGGCCGCCATCCTCGCCACCGGCACCGCGCCGGCCATCGCCCAGACCCTGCCCGAGGTCCGCTGGCGCAATGCCTCGAGCTTCCCCAAGAGCCTGGACACCCTGTGGGGTGCCATCGAATTCGTCTCCAAGCGGGTGGGTGAACTGACAGGGGGCAAGTTCAAGATCACGAACTTCGCCTCGGGCGAGATCGTGCCGGGCCTGCAGGTCCTCGATGCCGTGCAGAACGGCACGGTCGAGATCGGCCAGACCGCGATGTACTACTACTTCGGCAAGAACCCGGCCTTCGCCTTCGGCACCTGCCTGCCCTTCGGCCCCAACCAGCGCCAGCAGAACGCCTGGTGGTACCACGGCGGCGGCGAGCAGATGTACAACGAGTTCTGCAAGAGCTTCAATGTCTACACGATCGCCTACGGCAACACCGGCTGCCAGATGGGCGGCTGGTTCCGCAAGGAGATCAAGACCGTCGAGGACCTCAAGGGCCTGAAGTTCCGCGTGGGCGGCGTGGCCGGCGCGGTGCTCTCGCGCATGGGCGTGGTGCCGCAGCAGATCGCCGCCGGCGACATCTATCCCGCGCTCGAAAAGGGCGCGATCGACGCCGCCGAGTGGATCGGCCCCTTCGACGACGAGAAGCTCGGCTTCTCCAAGGTCGCCAAGTTCTACTACGCGCCGGGCTGGTGGGAGCCCAACTCGATGGGCCACATGGTGATCAACCTGAAGGCCTGGGACTCGCTGCCCAAGGAATACCAGGCGGCCCTCGCGGCGGCCTGCGGCGAGTGCAATGCCTGGACGATGGCCAAGTACGACCACCTCAACCCGCCGGCACTGCGCAAGCTGATCGCCGGCGGCTCGCAGCTGCGCGCCTTCCCGCGCGCCGTGATGGAGGCCTGCCACAAGGCTTCGCTCGAGCAGTGGAAGGATTGGTCGGACAAGCACCCCGAGTTCAAGAAGATGTACGACTCCTACTGGAAGTACACCGGCGAACTCACCCAGTGGTTCCGGGTGGCCGAGGGTTCCTACGACAACTACAAGGCCAACACCAAGATCTGATCCCGCCAGGATGGTGCAGCCGCGGCCGCTCGTCGCCGCGGCCGCCCCTCCCCCGCGAGAACGCCCGGTGCAGCAGCGCCGGGCGTTTTCTTTTAGGGACCGCCCGCCGCTCAGGCCGCCGGCCGACGGCGCAGCAGGTACTTCTGCACGCCGTCCATCACCAGCTCGCCGCGCTGGTTATGCACCGTGGAGCGCATCACGAGCACCCCGGTGCTGCGTCCGGGCACGAGCTCGGCCACCTCGATCGCGCTGTAGAGGGTGTCGCCCACGTACACCGGCTTCAGGAAGCGGCTGCTCTGCTCGATGAAGGCCTTCAGCGAGTCCTCGACCAGGTGCGGGAACAGGCCGGCACCCGCGGCCGTCTGGATCAGCACCTGGAAGCCATGGGCCAGCATGTGCGGCATGCCATGGCGACGGCAGAACTCGAGGTCGTAGTGGATCGGATGGTTGTCGCCGCTGGCCAGCTGGAAGGCCGCGAACAGCGCATCGGTCATCGTGCGCGAAGGCATCGGGAAACGCTCGCCGACCCGGAAGTCCTCGAACCAGCGCTGCTCGACCAGCCGGTGCGAGGCCTGCAGTGCCGCGGCCGTGTCGGTGCCGCCGGCTGACCCGGCCGCGGCACGGGCGCTGCCGTCCCCGGTCGCCGCGCCAGCGCCGCCGCCTTCGGTCGATGCACCGCTCATTGCGGCTTGACCCCCGCCTCGGCGACGATCTTCGCCCACAGTGCCATGTCCTGGCGCAGCGTGGCCGCGAAGGACTCCGGCGAATCGCCGACCGGCACGAGGGTCTGCTCGTTGAGGCGCGCGATGACATCGGGCATCTTCATCACCCGCATCACGTCACGCGAGATCTTCTCGATCAGCGGCTTCGGCGTGCCTGCCGGCGCGAACATCCCGACCCAGCCCAGCGGCTCGTAACCCGGAAAGCCGCTCTCGCCCATCGTCGGCACGGCGGGCAGCATCGGTGCACGCCGCGGGCCGGTAACCACGAGCGGCTTGAGCTTGCCGGCGGCGATGTGCTGGGTGGCGGTGCTCACGTCGATCCAGGACGAGGACACCTGGCCGCCGAGCAGGTCGGTGACCAGCGGCGCGGCACCCTTGTAGGGCACGTGCGCCATATCGAGGCCCTGGCTGCGGGCGAAGCGCTCGCCCACGATATGCGAGCTCGAACCGGTACCGAAGGAGCCGAAGGTGTACTTGCCGGGGTTGGCCTTGACCACGGCGGCGAACTCGCGCACGTCGCGCGCCGGGAACTCCGGCTTCACCGCGAGCACCAGATAGGACAGGCAGATCTGCGAGATCGGCTCGAAGTCTTTCAGCGCGTCGTAGGGGATCTTCGCGAACAGCGCCGGGTTCTGGATGTGCGTGGTGATCGTGACGAGCAGCGTCTGGCCATCGGGCGCAGCGCGCGCGACCTGCTCGCCGCCGATCATGCCGCTGGCGCCAGGCCGGTTCTCGACCACCACCGGCTGGCCCCAGATCTCGGCGAGCTTGCCCGCGAGCAGCCGTCCGGTGAGATCGGTGGCACCGCCCGCCGGGAAGGGCACGACGAACTTCACCGGGCGGGTGGGCCAGGCGCTGGCCTGGGCACGGGCGACGGCGGTGGTGGCGAGGCCGCCGGCGGCCGCGGCGGCGGCGAGGGCGCCTCGCACGAGCAGGCGACGCTGCGATCGATCGGTCATGGGGTGTTCTCCTGCGAAAAGGCCCTGCATCTTAGCCGCGCCGACGCCAGGCTGTGAGCACCGCGCCGGCGAGCCCGAGGCTCGCGCCGGCCAGCAGGGCGCTTGATGCGCCAATCCAGGCGCCGAGCTGCCCGAAGCACAGGCTGCCCAGCGGCGTCGCACCGATGAACATCGCGGTGTAGATCGCCATCACGCGTCCGCGCTTGTCGTCGTCCACCCGCTGCTGGATGGTGACGTTGGTCGAGACCGCCTGGGCGATCGTGCCCAGGCCGACCAGCACCATCGCGACGATACCCACGCTCACCAGGGTGCTGCGGCTGAACACCGCGAGCCCGATCGCGGCCCCGAGATTGCCGCCGAGCGCGACCGCCTGCAGATCGAGCCCGCCACGGCGTGCCGCCAGCGTGATCGCGGCGATCATCGCGCCCACGCCGGCACTCGACAGGAACATCCCGACCAGCTCCGGATGAGCGCCATGCAGCTCGGCGACCGCCGCGGGCATCAGGTGGGCATAGGGACCCACGCCGAAGCCGAGCGCGAAGACGCCGACCAGCATCCGGGCCACGACCGGATCGTCGAAGGCGCAGCGCCAGCCCTCGACGAACTGCTGCAAGAAGGAGCCGCCCGGCCGGGCCGCGGCACGCGGCAGCGTGCGGATCCGCACGAGCTGGTAGAGCGTCGCCGCCAGCAGGCAGGGGTGCAGCAGGAAGCAGGCCGCCTCGCCCGCCCAGCCGATCAGCAGCCCGCCGATCGCCGGCCCGATGAAGCGCGCGGTGTTCAGCGCGCTCGAGTGCAGCGCCACCGCATTGGGCAGCACGGCGCGGTCCTCGATCAGGTCGACCAGGAAGGCGTGGCGGATCGGGATCTCGATCGCGAACAGCAGGCCGCGCACGAAGGCGAAGAGCACGAGCAGCGAGGCGTTCATCAGCCCGGCTGCCGTGAGCCCCGACAGCAGCAGTCCCGTCAGCGCGACCGATCCGAGCAGCCCGATCAGCATCTGCCGACGGGGATAGCGGTCGGCGAGCAGCCCCGCGAAGGGTGACACCAGCAGGGCCGGCGACAGCTGGGCGAAGCCCACCACGCCAAGCAGCGCCACCGAACCGGTGAGGCGGTAGGCAAGCCAGGCCATGCCGACGTTGTGGGCGAAGCCGCCGACCAGCGCGATCGCCTGGCCGACGAAGTAGCGCCGGAATTCGGGGTGCTCGAACGCCGGGAATCGCGTCATCGGCCGGGGATCCGGGGCGGGGAGGCAGGCCAGGCAGGCATCCCTCGAGCGCTTGCGCGCAAGGGAAGATCTGCAGACCCGGCAAAGCCTTTACAGTACGGTTCGCGGCCTGCGGGGCCCGGCCGCGCCAGAAACACGATCATGGAGACTACACGATGTACCCCGGAGCACACGCCACCGCGCATCCCGATCGAGCCGCCTTCATCATGGCGAGCACCGGCGAGACGGTCAGCTACGCCGAGCTCGAGGCGCGCGCCAACCGGCTGGCGCACCTGCTGCGCGCGCACGGCCTGCAGCGCCTCGACCATTTCTCCATCTTCATGGAGAACAACAACCGCTATCTCGAGGCCTGCGCGGCCGGCGAGCGCGCGGGGCTCTACTACACCTGCGTGAACTCGTACCTGAAGGCCGACGAACTCGCCTACATCCTGAACAACAGCGAGTCGCGGGTGCTGATCACCTCGGCCTCGCGCAGCGAGGTGGCCCGCGAGGCGCTGAAGCAGTGCCCGAAGGTGACGCTGGCGCTGATCGTCGACGGTGCCGAATCCGCCCCCTTTCGCGACTATGCCAGCGCGGTGGCGGCCTTCCCGGCCACGCCGATCGCCGACGAGCGCCTGGGCACGCCGATGCTGTACTCGTCGGGCACCACCGGCCGGCCCAAGGGCATCGTGCGGCCGCTGCCCGACAACCCGCCGAGCGAGCCGCTGCCGCTCTTCCACTTCCTGAACAAGCTGTGGCGCTACCGGCCCGACATGATCTATCTGTCGCCGGCGCCGCTCTACCACTCCGCGCCCCAGGCGGCGGTATCGCTCACGATCCGCAACGGCGGCACCGTGATCATCATGGAGCACTTCGATCCCGAGCAGTACCTGGCGCTGGTGCCGCGCTACAAGGTCAGCCACAGCCAGCTCGTGCCCACGATGTTCAGCCGCATGCTGAAGCTGCCCGAGGACGTGCGCACGAAATACGACCTGTCTTCGCTGGAGATCGCGGTGCACGCGGCCGCCCCCTGCCCGGCGCAGGTCAAGGAGCAGATGATCGCGTGGTGGGGTCCGATCATTCACGAGTACTACGGCGCCACCGAAGGCCTCGGCTTCACCGCCTGCGACAGCGCCGAGTGGCTCGCGCACCGCGGCTCGGTGGGTCGGGTGCTGCTGGGCGACCTGCACATCCTCGACGAATCGATGCAGCCCTGCCCGAAGGGCGTGCCCGGCGAGATCTGGTTCAAGACCGCCACCCCCTTCGAGTACTTCAACGACCCGGCGCGCACCGCCGAGTCGCGCTCGGCCGACGGCACGATGAGCACCGTGGGCGACGTCGGCTACGTCGACGACGACGGCTTTCTGTACCTGACCGATCGCTCCACCTTCATGATCATCTCGGGCGGCGTCAATATCTACCCGCAGGAATGCGAGAACCTGCTGATCACGCATCCGAAGGTGGCCGACGCCGCGGTCTTCGGCGTGCCCAACGACGACCTCGGCGAAGAGGTCAAGGCCGTGATCCAGCCGATGCCCGGGGTGACCGCCGGGCCCGAGCTCGCGGCCGAGCTGATCGCCTTCTGCAACGGGCACCTGTCGCGCCAGAAGGTGCCGCGCTCGATCGACTTCATGGACGAGCTGCCGCGCCTGCCCACCGGCAAGCTCTACAAGAAGGGGCTGCGCGACAAGTACTGGGGCGATCGCAAGAGCCGGATCGTCTGACGCGGGCGTTCAGCGCGCGCGCCAGCCGCCATCGATCACCAGCGTGTGGCCGTTGACGTAGCCGGCCTCGTCGCCCGCCAGCCAGCAAACCGCCGCGGCCACGTCATCGACGCTGCCGCGGCGGCCCGCAGGCACCAGCGCGCGCACCTGCTCGTCGTTCACGGCCACGCCGCGGCCGCCGATGTCGGGCACGCCCTCCCCAAGCAGGGGCTGCGAGTTGCGGCGCAGGCCGGTGGGAATGACGCCCGGACACACCGCATTGACCGTGATGCCGCGGCTGCCATAGCTCACCGCCATCTGGCGGGTGAGCCCGACCACCCCATGCTTGGCCGCGATGTAGGCGGCGCCGCCACCGGTGCCGTTCAGGCCGGCCACCGAGGCCATGTTGACGATGCGTCCGCGGCCGGCGGGCAGCATCTCGCGCAGCGCCCGCCGGCAGCCCAGGAACACCCCGGTGAGGTCGATATCGAGCACGCGCCGCCAGGTCGCGAGTTCGATCTCGTGAACGTCGAAGTAGCCGTCGAGGATCCCCGCGTTGTTGACCATGATGGTGAGCGCGCCGAGCCGCGCGACGGCCTCGCCGATGGCGCGATCCACCTCGTCCTCGCGGCTGACATCGACGGCCAGCGCCAGCGCCTGGCCACCGGCGTCCACGGCAAGCGCGGCGGTCTCGGCAGCGGCCACGCCATCGATGTCGAGGGCGGCCACCGCCGCGCCGCGCGCCGCCATCGCGGTCACGATCGCCCGGCCGATACCGGAGCCGGCACCGGTCACCACGGCCACCTGTCCCGTGAGCTGCATGTCGGGCCCGCGGCTCATGCGCGGTCGGGGTGCTCGAAGGCCGCCAGGAAGGCGCCCAGGTTCTCGCCCAGGCCGGGGCCCAGGTAGCCACCCTCCTGCACGAGCACCGTGGGCACACCCAGGCCGGCGATCAGGCGGGCCATGCGCGCAAAGCCGCCGGTGCTGATCCGCAGGCCCTGCAGGGGGTCATGCTCGGAGGCGTCCAGCCCCAGGGCCACCACGAGCACGCCCGGCGCGAAGCGCGAGATCCGGTCGATCGCCCGTTCGCCAGCCTCCAGCCAGCTCTCGTCGCCACTGCCCAGCGGCAGCGGCAGGTTCAGGTTGTAGCCCTCGCCCTCGCCCTCGCCGCGCTCGTGCGCATGGCCCCAGAAATAGGGGTAGAAGCCATCCGGGTCGGCATGCACCGACACGGTCAGGACCTC
>Ga0315900_10006295_pt1 | contig 16008 bp, 27 predicted proteins | sample LakEriMetagenome_FD_203521 | JGI IMG/M metagenome (GOLD analysis project Ga0315900, IMG submission 203521) | Freshwater fungal communities from buoy surface, Lake Erie, Ohio, United States - Buoy 12 MA114 | ecosystem: Environmental > Aquatic > Freshwater > Lake > Lake biofilm | place: USA: Lake...
GAATACATAGATAAAAAAGATGGCAAAAAATAAAATCATAGCAAAGAATAAAAGACCAGCTTCAAACAAAGCCACAGGACGCGATTACAGCTACGATAAAGAGTATCAGAAGGGCAAGGTATCATATCGTCAAGAACTTAACGCAGAGGCCCGCAAAAAGGGTATTTATGGCAAGAGAGCAGCCAAGGGTGTTGACCTCTCACACAAGAAAGATGGAAAGATGGTATTAGAAAAGAAAAGTACCAATCGTGCCCGTCAGGGAAGTAATGGTAAGTCTACCAAGAAGTCCTAAAAAGAAACCTCTCTCCAAACTTTCATCGCTTTTCCATTCTGATAAATAATCATTGGGATTGTTTTCTTCTGAGGTGCAGCATCAACTTTCTTCTTGAGTTTCTCCATCATATCCTTGTGATAAATTTCACAACCAACAATCGCATCCAACAAATCCGTATTCTCTGTGATGTAAACCTTCGCTTCTTCGATTATCTGCATTATATAAACAGACTCAAAGTTTTTCCTCAAGTAATCAATCAAGTAAGCATTTGCCCTCTCTGCGGTGTGGTCATTCTTATACCAACCGTAAGGTCTGTCTTTACTAAAGAATGTTTTGCCTAAGTTTCTTGGAGAAGGAGCCAGTAGATCTTGGCGATTGTTTGTTCGGTATGTATCCAAGATAACGCCACCTCGGTTAATCTCAATCATAACCTTAGCACCACCAAAGTAATCCTGTAGGTTGATGTTGTTGCTCATGATTAAATCAGGGTCAGCAGCACGTTCTTTGTAGAATCCAACGTATGTATTAGTGTCTAAGTTCTTGATTGCTATACAGTTATCAGAACCATCTCCCAGCTTAGATGAGATGAATGGAATCGGGTCCATCCCTGCGATGTATTTGTGATTTGGATTGTATCTTTCCAGAAGTGTAAACTTTCCTTCTTTGTCAGGCTTAACTTGGAGTTCGCCACTCATGTCCTTGTAGATGATACATTTTTCAATCGGTGGGGGCTCAGATAAAAGAATCCTCTCTTGCTGATTTAATTTATGAATAACATCCACAGGTAAAGCACCATGAGATGTAGAAGAAAACACTTCATTGATATCCAACGGATACTGCTTAATAAAAGAATTCAAGAACGACTTATCTTCAATCCTATCTAACTTCTCACGAGTCTTATTAATCCACTCGGTTGCACCTTCAATATCAGAATAGCCATTAGGACAGAAGTTAAGAATCTTTCCTGTCTCTCTACCATTCTCATCAATCTCAGGGGCTTCCATGATACCCATATTTCCAGGAAGGAATACAGTCAACAGATTCAAGTTCTCTGCGTTCTTCCAAAGGTTGTTTGCAAGTTTCTGCCCCACACTAGTTGATTCTCCTGCGCTTCCACCTATGACGATTGGCGCTACCTTGATAAAACCAGATTTTACACTGGCCTGAGCTGATTTATAAACCTGATCGGCTTTACTATGCAACATACACTCATCAATCAATACGTGCATCGCGCGATACGCCTCAAGTGAAGTGGGAACGTCCTGTGTTTCTCTTGTTATAATCTGAGAATCCAATCCGCTAATCTCACCAGTCTTTTGGTCTTTTACGCCCATGTGTAAATATCCGACTTGTCGAGTTGAGATAATATCAGGCTTGATATAAGGATTCAGATTGTCATAAATGATTCTTGTCTTTTCTTTGAATAGAGTTTCCAAACGAGTTTTATCCGCACTTGTAATCAGCGAAGTGGAGCCTGGGTTCATAAGGGCAATCCACATTGGAGCAATTCCTCCAAAAATTAACGATAGACCAATCTCTCGCCTCTTTGTTACAAATAAGTCATGGTTTGTATTTCTTGCATTTATGTACGCTTCGTAAATTAATTCATCTACGTCTCTCCAGATGGGACGTTTTCTAAATCCTCTGGCATCTTTAATCATGCATTGTGTGAGTGCAAAATAGTGAATGCCGGTTAGACCAAACTTTCCTTCGTGCCAATTCTCCATTTCATTACCCCACCAAATATCTTTTTCTTTATTTGTTGCGTGTGGATCTAATCCATATTTACTAAACCATTCGTTATATTCGAACCTTGGTAGTTTCTTGTTTTCTATAATCTCAATCATAACCGTTTAGCAGATGAAATCCTATCCAAAAATGATACGCTTTCGTCAACAATATCTTTTTCGGGATATGCCTCTAACTTAGCCAATTTCAATGACTTATTAATCTTATCTCCTGCTTGCAATAGTTGAAAAATACCCTTTTGGTATTCGTCGTCAAGATTTAGGGTCTTGTCCTTTACAGCATCCATTAACTGTTTTGAAGCAGATACCAGCGTAGAATAGAAGTCTTTAGCAGGGTCTGAGTCCTGTAACCTTATTCTTTCGATAGCATCTGCTTCAGATATTCTATTTTCCTTTAGGAACTTTTGGAGTTTTTCCATCTTTAATAGATTTGATCTTTTTCTTTTGGTTTTCTATTTGCTTCTGTGCTTTGTTTTTAGCCTCATCATTCTGAGTCTGCTCATAGAATTCCCACCAACCGAAAAGTTTTTCAAGTTCTTTTACTTCGTTATTTATATTCGCCATAAGTTTATTGCTGTTTTCCAAAATTCTAAATCAAATTCAAGCATGTCTCCCTCAAGTATTTCCCACTTCAAAGACTTAACTAGTTTGAAAAGGTTTGCCAATGCGTGTAGCTGTGCTACTGAAGGGTTGCTTACATATTTATACTCTCCGTTTACTCCTCCGTGAATTGCTAGGTGAATTTCGGTCTGAGGCCTCAGAACATGAATCTTTCCCTCTCTATCAAGAAAGTGGGTAAACAAATCTTCTTTGTGTCCCAATCCTCCTATGTGATAAGTAGGAGTGTCAAGTTTAGGCTTCTTTCTAGCATACTCCAAGACCTCAGTAGCAACTAATCTATCTTCGGGTCTTGTGTATGTCCAATAGACGTAGAGTTTCATAACTTAGACCATGCTGGAGGTTGTGCATATGCCGAGTCGGGGTGAACAAACTCTTCGTTTGATGAGTTGTGTTGAATCATTTTACTCAAATACCATTGGGCTTTTTTCAAATCTTCAAGTCCACCTTTTTCCTCAAACCGCCAAATGTATTTAAGAATGTTAGCGGTGCACACCGCATCCAATCCTTTTTTATTAACTGTGGCGGCTTCAATTGCATCGATTGCCTCGATTTTGCCTTGTCTATAGTGTGATGGGTTAATGTTGTCTTTCATATTACAAAATTTTGCCGTTGATAATCTTAAAGTTTTCTACGTGAAAAGAAAGGTCTTCGTTTACGGTTACATACGCGAATCCGTTTGCCCATTTAGTGAAAGCATAGGGGCGATAGTCGGGACTCAAATTACAAAGACAACCCATTGACCAAACTCCAACCTGCTCACCTCGTAGGTTACTTTCAGAGTGGTGAGAAACTTGGTGGTAATGACCCACTATTGTTGACGCTTTTGCTTTCAGGAACATACCACGAGCAGGGTTTACGGGTGAGAATACACTCTCTCCCAACTCGTGCCCATGAAGGACTGTTAATTTGCCTAAATTAATCATCTCTCTATTCACAGGAATGATTCTGTATTCCTCTAATCGCAACAATGACTCCAAACTGATGTCATTTAAATCAGCCAGCTCTCGTGCATTTCTCAACACATAGGCACGCATGCGCTCCTCGTGGTTTCCTATCTTGTAGAAAATGGCTTGTGTTGGGAACAGCTCTCTCAGGTATTGAAAGAAGTTTCTTCCCATTTCTAATTCTTCTGAAATCTTGGGTCTCCGAATCTCCTTAGAGAAACGAGATACATCGTAACAATCCAAGATATCACCATTAAGAATAATTGTATCTACTTCATGAGACACCCCATATTCCAAAGCAGCAGCAAGTGCATCTTCGTCATGGAAGGGCAAGTGGATATCAGAAAGAATCAGATACTTTCCCTTACCTAAATTCACAGGCTCCATGTTTTCAGCCTTAGATACGATGTTCAGTTTTGCTAATCCCTCTTTTACAGTTGAGTGTTGTATTTCAGTGACATGCCCGGCAGAAATTACATTTTTTAGGTGGTCTTTTCCGCTGGCTCCTTTATAATATCGAATTGTTGAGCGTGCCATTTCAACGTCAGCAAATAATCCTTCCTCTCGTGTAAAAATCATACTTGCCAATGTTCTGTTTGGCAAGTCAGGAAATTGTGCGATATAGCTCAATACTATATCTTGCTTTGTGCTTTTCATTTCTTTATGAATATGGTTGCAATGATACCAATTAAAAACGAAATAACCAAGTACCACCAATTGATGATTTCTTTGGTGTGAATTCTTCCTGGAACCTTTACCTCGTAAGGTATTGTATCTCTGTAAGTTATGGTATCGGGCTTAACTGTTACTCCGAAGAAATCACCTCTCCTTTCGATGATCAATTTTTCGGTCTCAATAATAGTATCGTGTTCAATTATAAATGAATCTTTATACTCAGGCACCGGTACTTTAACTTCTCTGATGATTGTATCCTTTACGATTACCGTATCGGTTTCGACTAAATACGGATATTTGCGTATCAAACGGTCATATCTTTTCTTCGGAGTGCCACACGAAATTACCGTAATGCACATTGCGATAAATATTGTTCTTTTCATAGTGCAAATATAAGGTTTATACTTACATATCTACTATAAACAAAAACCCACACTACTGTCAAATAATGTGGGTCTTCTCGGATAATTACCGAATTGTGTCCAGTAAATTTACATAAAAACTGGACTTACGACACCTCGCATCCCGCACCACCACAAGCGGCTTGGTCATTGAGCTTTGTGTTGTCGCTAATTTCTACAATATTTGCGACATTAAGTTCAGATAGTCCCTTGCTTAATGTTGTGTATTGTTCCTCAGTAATCGTCTCAAATGGAGTCTGTTGGTATGAACCCAAATCTTCAGGAAGAAAAGACAGACCGTTGTAGAAGTTTTGATTATCCCACAACCACTCGCCTACTTCTGCCCACTCATCTTGCTTGATGGTTACAGTTGCACTTACGTTGTGTGTATTGTTTCCTTTCTTGTGTCCTGGATTAATCCAATTCTCGTGTAAGTACTTCACCCTTTCCAAAAATGACAGGGCGGTCTCAGACTCTCTTGTAATTGCTCCCTTTGGTGCAGCCACAGGAATAGAGATAACCGATTGAGATTGAGGCTTCATAACATCGTCCTCAATAAGTTCAGGATGGTGAAGAGAAAGGTATGTGTATATCGCCTCGTTTTTACCTACACGTATTCTACGAATGTAATACTCATCATGCCAAGCATGTACACCCGATGATGTACCGAGTACCAAAGAAGAAGTTCCCGATGGTTTCACGCAAGTAATACGAGCGGCAGAGTTGATTCCAATCTTATTGGCGAACCACTCGTTTGCTACAGCAGCAAATCCTGCGGCCTCACCCAAATCTAATTTCATAACTGCCCCACTAGCAATACCTGTCATACCAATTCCAAGTAACGCTTCTTTCTCAGTAGTCTTTTGCCAAACTGAACGCAAGTAATGAAAATCAGTGTATGATGCCTGAAGAGTACCAATGACAGCAGCGTGATGAACACGAGTATTCAAATCATCTTGATCAACAATGTCAGAGGCGTTTACTTCCACCAAGTTACAAAACTGAAACGGTTGAAGTGCAATCTCACAACAAGGGTTAGTTCCCATATTTACATCGTTAGAAAAGTAAAACCCAGGCTCACCACTATTACTCAACTCAACCTTTTTCCAAAGATTTAAGAAAGACTCCTTATCAACTACTCCATTTCTCTCAATGACTGCGCTGTTGTTAGCACGACCACGCTGAGGATTCAACTCCCACCAATTACCAAACTTGCAGGTCAACATATCCTCATCATTATAATCAAACAAGGCAATCATTGCAGATCTACGAATACCACCGCTCAATACAGCATCAGCAATGTGACAAAGGATATCGTGACAATCAACCGATGTCAATCTTTCTCCGTCTTGCTTGCGGTCAAATATAGCCTCAATGTGAACTAAGCACATCTTCAACGGCTCAGGACCAGGAGCGATTCCTCCACCTGTTTTAATTGGTTCTCCCTTTGCGCGGATAGAACGGTAATCAAAGTTAGGCTTCCAACCACTCTGTCCAAAGTAAGCCTTAACCAATACTTTTACTGCATCTGCCCAACCCTCAAGAGAATCGCCCACCAAATATCTACGGGTCTTTTCTGCTCTTTTGACTGCGGGAAGTTTGTCAATGTCGTGCTTTTGTACTGAGTACCCAACTCCTGTTCCACTCAATAGTAGGAACATCGTTTCGTTGAACGCTCTGTAATCGTCTATTGGCAAATAAGAACAGTTGAATAGTCTTGTGTTATTTAATTCGATTGGCTTTCCACCAAATTGAAGTGACCGCATAGAAGGAAGTATCTTTTTATCGTAAACATACTGATATGCCCTTTCAATTGTTTCCGTGTGTTCGGGAAACTTGCGCAAGTGCATTTCTTTGTTTCTGTCCACGAGCTCTTTCCAAGTCTCTCTTCTTTGTTTTTCTGGATTGTACTTGGCATATTTCATCCAAACTGTAATGTCCGATAATATTTTATGTTCCGTATTCATAAGTTAATAATTAAAAAAGTGTTAAAAAAGTGTTAGTTGTTGTGGTTCAATTTCATCAATAATCTTTTTGCATTCGATACCGAAGAAATGATAATCTATTTGGTAATCTTCCCAGTTTTCTTTCTCTTCGAAGTAGTTACACTCTCGTGCAAATCCTCCTGCCAAAAGGCTATTGAGTCGTCCGTCAACATTTTGTTTGAACACGGAATCACCCGTTGTAGTCGGAAGAAACCGCATAACTTTGCCAAGATTCTTGATAACCTTTTTGCCTTCCTCAACCGTGTGGACTTCTGCGTGCCAACCCCTAGTCGCCTTATATCTTCCGAAAAAATCATAAATGTTACGTGCATCAAAGATAGTATTTTTTATTGGAATTTTAGATACGAAATACTTCTCTAACGCCTTTGGTACAATCAGGTAAGAGTTGTCTTTATGCCAGTCTTTTTCTGTTTCAAAGATGCCTTTTTTCTTGACCTTGCCTTCAACTGACTCGGCTAAATAGTTATTAACATCTCGTATGACCATTTGTTTATACTTGCTGTCTTCAAGAATCAACCCCGTGAGTTTCATGAATCGCTGATTTATCTCCTCGATTCTTGCGATGCTGTTCTTGTGTACTCTTACTGTGAGACCATCTGTATTGATCTGTAACAGTTGAACATTCTTTACGTTTGTCATGTATGCCTCAGCCAACATTGTAAGTAAGAGTTGTCCGTTAACTGTAATCCGATAGAAATAATACCTATCAAAGAAAGCACTTGTTGATTCTCCTGTCTTTCCAAAGATTCCATTCAGTGCAAGTTTTAATCCTGCTTGAACAACATCATCTCCCGCTTTCTGCGCCTCTACTCGGTCATCGAATATTCTTTTGTAAGTATCAATGAATACTTCTTGAGGAATATGTTTGGGGTGAAAGTTATTTGTGATGGCGATGTTTGGGTAGTAAGACTTTACGTCAAAGTCAATAATTTCATACTCATCATCGGCTTCGTATTTACCCGCAGGAATACATCCGTGAATGCCGCCTACTCCGTAGTGAAAGTGAAAGCCCTTGAATATTACCGTGTGTTTGAACTTTGTATCCTCGGTTACTACGGTTCTCTTAATTGAATCTAATAGGTATTTGAATTCTTTATTCTGAAACTTGATGTAAGGAATAACACAATCTTCTAAGTAAACAGCCTTGTCATAGCGAACTTTTTCTTTCAAGTCTTTCTTATCTAATCCACTGGCTGCCTTGATGTATCGTAGGAAGATTTCTTCTCCTATTGAAACATCGGGTCTGTTCAAGAAGTTAGCTTTGTACATCTTTGAGAATGCACGACGAAACTCTATCTTCTCACTACAAAGGAAGTAGAACTTACGAGTAGAAAGAACATCGTTTAAGTTGTAAGACAAAACAGATTCAACTTGGTCTTCGGTAATCTCCTGCTCGTGGCTGATGGGCATCTCTTGTACGTTGTACCAACCCATAGCAACCTGTAAGGACTTGAGCGAGGTACGTCTAGCCTTGTTGTTGTAGTGATTAATTAAGTAAAGGTCGAGTTGATTCTTCATCTTAGTTCGTGGCTTCTCGTTATCTTCCTTTGTGATAAACTGTTGCACGAATATGTAAATCGAATATGCTACATTGTGACCCGGCATGTCCTTGTATCTGTCAAGGTTGTCAACGATGTGGTCCAACACAACAGCATCAAATCCTACGTTATTAAAGCCAACCATTGTCATTGGCTGATCGAGATACTCAACCAACTTTTCTGCATCGTTATTCCAAGGCGAAATTGTGAATACGACTGGGGTCTCAGAATCCTCTTCTATATCCGTATAGGAGAAGAAGTTCCTCATTGTTTCAATATCATAGATTACTGTTCTCATCGAATGTTAAATAGCTTTGTGAATAAAGGATATCAAGTAGTCGTTCAAATCTACCATCTTCCGAATAGCGTCCTGTTAATTTATCAAAATTGTATTCTACTGAACCAAGTTGTCCCCTGAAGTGATACTTCATCTTCTGTACATGTAACGACACAGTGTGGTCTTGTGCTTGGTCTGTGTAATCTCTATGTATTGCAATACCCACATCAGGAGCATTGAAGAAGTGAGAACTCTGTGCAATATCATACAGCCTCGGTACAGCATACTGACCGTTGCTCTTCTCCATCTTGCGAGGGTGAGCAGCCAGTGTGATGTTGATGTTGTATTTGAGTGCTGTCTTTTTCATCTTACGAAGCATCTCACCGATTCTTTCGTGGGCACTCTCTTCTTTGCTTTGAGTGTCGATGTAGTTGAACGGGTCAATACACAAACAATCAATCCCGTATCGCTTAATCATCGTAACGGTCAAGTCTAATATGTGATTGAGGCTAAACTCTTCCATCTCTTCTACGTTAAAGAAGAAGAAGTGCTTGTCCAACTTAGCCATGATAACCTTAATCTCTTCGGGTGTCATAGTTGACAACGCTTTACCTGAGATTTGTTCAGCCATACGAGAAAGTTTGAGAGGTGCTACGTTCTCAGGTGAGAAGATTGCAAACTTCCAATCAGATATAATCGCAAGACGTGCGTACATGTAGTCCAACCAAGTGCTCTTACCTGAACCTGGAACGCCCGTAAGTACTACGAGTTCACCCTTGTTCCAAGTCAAGTGCTTGTCTGTCTGAGTCATAGCGACAGTTTCACCTCTTGGGTAGCCGCTCTTTGAGAAGTCAACAACTTGCTGAATATAATCAGACGAGCGTGCTATCTCCTTAATTGGGATGGGTTGGGCCTCAGAATATAACTTCTTAATGGCTTCTACTCCATGTGCCTTGAGTACATCATTGGCATCCTTAGCATCTTCAGGGAACTGAATTATAAAAACATTTGATTGATCAAATCGTCTCGCAAGGTCTTCCTTGAGTTTTTGTCCCGGAGTATCATTGTCAGCCGCAATAATAATCTTTTTGTTTTCGAAATGAGAATACGTATCATCTAACCATTGTAAATTGTTAACTCCTTTGCTTGCTCCGTTGGGACAAGAGACAGCGAATGGGTATCCTGCTTGATACCAAACCATTGCTTCTTCTTCTCCTTCACAGATAATAATCTCACTGCTGTCTTTGATTCCATTTAGATTGTAGGGGATTTTCTTTGCTCCACTAACCATCTTGAACTTCTTGTCTGACGTTTTGAATTTTATATTTACTAATTCGTCTCCGTCATAGTAATTAAAGCAAATGACCTTGTGTTTCTGCTCATCTTGTGGCATCCACTCAACTGACATCGAGACACCAAAGGCATCTACAGTTTCCTGCGAAATGCCTCTGGACTCGAAGTATTTAGTCACTCTGCTATCGGGTGCATCTTTCTTGGGTTCGGGCTTGGTGTATTGCTTTACATTAGCTACAGAACCTTTCTTTTGGCAATGGTGACACTTGAATAGTCCCTCGTCTATGTTTACAGAGAGTGATGGGTCTGAGGCTTTCTTTCTTGTGTGGGCACACCAAGGACACTGTGTCTTGATGATTCCACTGAAGTGTCCTTTAGTATCAATGCCGGCTTTTGTTAATTCAGATTGGTAACTCATAATTTATATTATGAATTCGCGTTGTCCTCTTACGGGAAACTTCCAAGTTTTGATTGCTGCTTTCCAGCTTTTCATTTTGTTCTTCCCAATCATCCATCCTTTTGATTCATAGAAGTTCCAAAACTTCTCTGCTTCTTGTTGGTAGTTTAGTACGTTTAATGAGTTGAGATACAGCGCAATCTCTTCCATTGTTGGTGGCTGAAATCTTTTGGTTAAGGTCTCAGATTCCTCTATCTTTTCAGACAAAGAATAAAACAGGTCATCCAAGTGAGACCACTCTCCTTTTGTTTCTTTCTCAATCAATCCCTTCAGGATTAATTTAATAATTTGATAGTCTTCGTTTTTCATTTTAATTAGTTTTTGGTTTAATCGAAACTCACTCCGTTGTTAGTCATAATGTCTCTAAAGTCATCTCTTAGTTTATACAGAGCTTCTACTACCTTCTCGTCATCTTCATCGGATGCATACTTAGTACGTCTTCTAAGTTCTTGGTCCAACTCCCAACATACTGAATACCATTTAAATGCGTTAACAGCCAGTTCAAAGTCTGATCTTTCTTCGTTTAAGTCAAATATTAGTTGTCCTTGTGCCATAATTCGTATGTGCTATTACGGGTTTTAAACTTAATGTAATTATCTTCTTGTTCGAGTATCTCTGTGATATCTGTAGTCATCCAAGTAAAAAAATCATTGAAGGGTGACATCAGCAAAGAACGTCCAACCTCAGGCTCGCTGTGTCTGTCCTTGCCCCGACGGTCTTCGTTCCATTCAAGCCACATGATATCTTTTGACTTTTTGGTGAGACCGTCATGTTCACGGACTAACTTCCAATTAAATTCGTTTTCAATTACTTCTTGCTCGATAGCAATCTTCAAGACATTATCTTTCATCAATGTCATTGGTATTTTAGTTTGTTTTATCTTGCTCATTGTTTAAAAGGTATCATTAAGGTAATCAGCAAATCTCTTCGCCCATATTTCTTTTTCAAAACTGCACACCAATTCTTGTTCAAAATAAACCCGCCAAACAAATGCTCCGTTTACGGTGGCTTTCACGATTCTTGCTTTCATGCTTTAGGTTAATAGGTCTTTAAACTTTTTTCTTTTGTCAACAATAGATGTTCTGTGTTTCTCCTTGTCAAGTTCAGGTACTCGTTTAATCATGCTTTCTTGCAGGATATCTGATGAACTCGTTTCGAGGAAGTCTACAAAGGTAATGTATTTTGATAACTCTGTCCAAGTAGATTTTCTAATTACTTCTGATGCTTTTTCATAACTAGCCGAATCGTCATAAACCATTTTGTCGCTGACTATATCTGATAGCATATCAGTACGATAGCGTAGATAATCATCATCGGTTATCTCAAAAATAAATCCACTGGGAGTGTAGATTAATATCTTTTCCCATTCAAATGAGTCCTTCATATATTGTGTTGTTTAGTATTTTGGTTATTGTTGTTGATTCTATTCTGCCACCCTTCTTGCCCTTGACTCCTTGTTTGTTTAACTCACGGGCTATGTCTTTGAAAGTGAGGCCTCCCTCCCTTAAATCGTAAACCGTCTTTACTATCTTCATCTCACTATCATCAGGTATTAGTTTCCCTTCAACTTTATGAAAGCCCAATGGGGTAACGCCACAATAAACCTTGCGTTCTTTCTTGAGGTGTGACATAACACTTGTGATTAGTTCTCCTCTTTGATTGGATTCAAACTCAGCAAACGCTGCAATCATCTGAAGCATAAGTTTACCGTGAGAGGTACGGGTATCTACTTGAAAGTCCTGCGTATAGAATGCTACGTCTTTCTTTTCGAGGAAGTCAATCCACTTGAGGGTATCTTTTAGATTCCTACCGAATCGCGATAGGCTATACACAGCAACCACATCAATCTTCTTTTGTTCAGCCAACTTAATCATCTTCATGAACTCAGGGCGATTCTCAAATCTTTTACCTGATACGCCTGGGTCTGAGAATTGATAACGAATTTCGTAGTCGTTCATCTTACAGAACGCATTGAGTTTTTCTAACTGATTGTCTAACGATGAGCCGTCTTCAACTTGGTCAACGTGCGACACTCTCGTGTATATCGCTGCTACTTTCTTCATTTTTAGTTTGCTTTTCTTTTAATTTTCCAATTGATGATTTGATGATTTGATTCATAATTGTATTGTAGTCAACCCCAATGGTGTTGGCATATGCAGCCAGTGTTGTTGAGTTTCTTCGGGTCATTGTAACATTGAGTAACTTGTTAGGCTTTCTTTTTGCGAATGCCTTTCTAGATAATCTAACTCTGTGCTTGATGCAGTAGTAGTAAATCAAATCAGAAACCAAAACATCCACATCCCTGAAATCAAATTTATGTGCAATTTGATGCAGTTGATCGTACAATCCATTAGGGATACTGATGGTTGTTTGGTGTTTTGATTTTTGTTTTCTTACTTTCTCCATCTTGTCCAGTATATCCAGAATCCCAATAGCCCAATGATTGTAAAGTCTACAATACAGGGTGCGAAGTCAGACCAAAAGTTCTTTATTCTAATCAATAGTAAACGTAACCTCATTGTCTTTTATATTTATTTTGTTTACGATCATGTTATCCTCACATTGAAAGTAGTAGGCAAGATTAGAACCCAATGAAATGTATGGTCCTCCACTTGGGTCTACGAATTCAATCACATCATCCTTAGACTTGACATGCTTGGAGTATCGATTAAAGAAATCATAGTCTACTTCCATCTTTCTGTCAAACTCATCACGAGTAAGTTCCTTGTCTTTCTCTGACTCGTTGGTCATGTAAACAATGTAGGCTGTGTCGTAATCGTTAGCAAAACCATAACGCATACCCATGTCAAGCATACCTGTCATCTTAACCGTACTTCCTTCTTTCTCGAAACGAATGATATCGTTGTAACGATTACGTCTCTCAATTATTATATGATTATCCATAAACTTTTTTTAATAAATAAATTGTTTTTAATTTTAATTTTGATTAAATTCTTGTGATTTCTGCTACTAATAAATTAACTAGTTCTTCACGAGTCAAATGCTCTTGGTCATACTTAGATACAATGGCAATCAAGTTTTCTTTTCTGTATGTTGCGATTGACTTAACTAATTCTGCAAATGCATTCTCTGTGTTCTCGCTGAGCTTTTCTTTTTCTACTAGTTTGTTGTTGTTGTTCATGAGTTTTCTTTTAGGTATTCGATTATTTTATCTTCTAGTCCGTTTGTTTTATCAAGGATGTGTTTGAGTGTATCCAATGATGAACTCTTGATGTGAGGGTGTTTAAACTCCTCTCCGTTCCAATAAGCAACGGTGTCTTCACGGTGAAACATGTTCCACAGTTGGCTGTATGGGTTGTAGTGAAACAACCAATCATACGTACTTTTGATCATGATATTCATTTGATTGATTTTAGGGTTTGTACATAACTAGGGTCAGCAGCATACGAACCATCAATCTTTTTGAGATAACGATTTTGTATGTGAATGTAACACTTGATACAATCCCTATAAGAATTGTATTTGGCGTACACTCCATGCTTGCCGGCTACAAATTTACAATTGTGGTAGGTAATTCCAAATAAATTTTTTGCCTGCTGTCCTACATTTGATTTGCCGTGATTACTTTCTATCTTAGATTGTGCACATGCCATTGCTGCAAGTACTGCTCCGCTGTTTGTTAACTCAGCTGTAATGCCAGAGTCAGTTAACTTTACGTCTTGCTCTGAGGCCCCAGTAACAACTTTGGTGTTAGTGATGTACAAAATCTTTTCAGGCAGTTGAGTGTAGTAGATTAAAGCCGCACCCAATAGAAAGTTAATTAATACCGATGTCCAAAATGCTTTGGTCATGTCTCTGTGGCGAACCAACTGTAGGTCCTCGTTAATTTTTAATATCATAATTTTTATTTTAAGTAATTAAGAAAGCCTATACAATAGAATAAAGATAAGCAGTAACCATCCTGTAATTGTTACTGCAATAGATGCCGCAAAGGGATACGTTTCAGCAACCTTTTCGACACGATTCCATACTTCTTTAATCTTCTTCATATAAATCTTTGTAAACATAGTAATATCTATACATTGTGTCAGTTGCTGCTGTTGATGTCCACCTTATTGTGTTTTCAACAAAGACTATTGTCATTAATGGCATGCACAAATATATTACTTCTTTCTGTTTCTTACAACTGTTTTTTGTTCTTTGAGTTCATCAAGTGTGAAATCAAATCCCTGGCTTGGGGTCTCACTCTCCCATCTATCTAATATAGTAAGGATGTGAGCATACTTATCGTCGGAGTACATCATATGATGCACAAGCAATGCGACAAGTTGTTTGCGTTGGTTAATGTCTAATCTTTTCATTTGTCTTTTAATTCATTTTGTATTTTCCATTCAATTAATTCCAATGCTCTTTTGTAACCTTCCCGATATCCATCGGAGTAAAACATTTCCATACCCATAATTTCCATTTCTTTAGCTTGTTGAAGTTGTGTCACGGGTAATCTTTTAATATAACCCTCTTTTATCAATTCATCTAAGAACCAATCCACGCTACTTTGTTTATTGTTGCTCATTGTTTTATCTTTTTCTATAAGTTCTTTAAGTTCTTTTTTTCTCTGTTCTCTTAGTTGTTCTCGGTTTTCAATACGCCATTTATTTTTTTCTATTGAATCGGTTTTGTATGCAGTAGACAATAGGTCTTTGATTTTGTCATTCATTTGTTACCTCCGTAAGTTTCGTTGTAGTATTGTTGTGAAAAATCTTCTGCACTTTGTCGTTTTTCAAGATATTCTAAACCATAAGGCAAATTATTAAGATGAATAAACATATCCATTTGAGCGTTTTTAATTTCATCCTTTCGCATTGCTTCGGCTTGTTCAAGTGCTTTGTCAATATCAAATCCTCTCAATCTCAAATTGATGTCTTTTTTGATTTGTTCAACCAACCACTCCACTGCCGTTTGTTGTTTTGGCCTACCCGTGTTGTTTTCCTTTGCAAATTGATTAACCTTGTCAAGGTACTCAACTGCATTCATCTCCGTTTGTTGTTTATTGTTTGTCATTGCTGTTCTTCTTTAATCCAGTAAAAATCTAATAGAGTTCTCATAAAAAAACGCTTCATAAAATTAGGTTTTGTGTAAGTAGCAAAAGCAATTGAGCAATATGGTTTATTTGTACCTAAACGATACCATCCTACTATCTTTTTTGGCTTTGGTTGAGCGATAGTTGTTTCTATGTCTTCTAACCACTCTTTGCTAGTTTGTTTCATTGCTTACCTCCTCCGTAGGTTTCGTTGTAGTATTGTTCACCAGTTAATGGTAGTGTACTTTCAGGATAATCAATTCCATGAACTGTTCCTTTGTTGTATGCAGTTTCAATTCTTTCCTTCTCCATTTCTTTGGCTTGTTCTCTTATTTCTAAATTCCTTTTAAGGTATTCATCAAATGTGTATTCACCATTGTTAAACTTTTCAAATGAATTAAACAATTGTTCAAATTGCCACTCTACTGCCGTTTTTTGTTTATCTTTTTCCATGAGTTCTTTTAATTTTTGTTTTCTTTCTTCTCTTAATTGTTCACGATTTTCAATACGCCATTTGTTTTTTGCTATTGCATCTGATTGCTCTGCGTTTTTAAGGAGTTCTTTTATTTTGTCGTTCATTGCTCACCTCCTCCGTAGGTTTCGTTATAGTGTTCTTGAGACATTCTATTATAATTACTTTCTGGATTATTTTGTTGGTCAATTCGTCCACTTCTATAACTTTCAATCATTTGCTCTTTCTCAATTTCTTTTGCTTTGGTAATTAATTTTTCGT
>Ga0315900_10006296_pt1 | contig 16007 bp, 19 predicted proteins | sample LakEriMetagenome_FD_203521 | JGI IMG/M metagenome (GOLD analysis project Ga0315900, IMG submission 203521) | Freshwater fungal communities from buoy surface, Lake Erie, Ohio, United States - Buoy 12 MA114 | ecosystem: Environmental > Aquatic > Freshwater > Lake > Lake biofilm | place: USA: Lake...
AAGTGCGCTGCGTTAGAGTAAGGGAAAAGGAGTGTACACACAAGTACATGAGTTTTTCCGGGAGACTCTATCGCAAGCAGATTTGAAGCCAAAGTAGAGTTAGGTATCAATGATCGTCCAGTTCGGGCTGCGCGATGTAATATCACGCTCAAACGTCCACTCATCGATCACCTGATCGACCTCGGATGGATTGCCCTGAATGATTCTGCCATCCTTGTCACGCACGACGCTCACCTGTTCGCTTGCGTAGCTGACGGTGAGTCGAGCGATGCTGGCTGAAAGGCTTGCGCGGATGATGTCTTTCGCCGTGACGCTGACCAGGGTGGTTTCTGTTGTGGTATCACTGCTGGTGCGCGTCTGAATCTCAGCATCAAACTGCGCGTAAAGATCCGGCGAGAGCAGCATTTTGAGCGGCTCCCTATCCCCTTTGGCAAAACCATCAAAGACCATTTCAAACGCCATTTTCGCGCCCGCAAGGAAATGGCTGGCATTAAAATCAGGATCTTTACGGTTGATTTCTGCCAGCACTGTTTTGACTGAATCATCTTTAAGCGACTGCAGGTAAGCATCCTGCTCGGGCTCTTTGGGTTTGCTGATTTTTTCAGCCAGCCTGATCACCGGCTCCTGCTCGGCGCCGTCATCCTGCGGTGAATTCTTTTTGAAAAAATCCGGGTTCTCGTGACCAATATTCTGCCCTAGCACACTGCGAAGACGCAGCAGGATAAAACCCGCAATCAGCGCGAGAATAATAATATCGGCGTAGGCTATACCTTCTGACATAAATAGTTCGTGACCTTAATGATGGTTTTGTTTATGACAGCGAACATAGATAATTTTTTGCTTGAGGGAAATAAATAATGAGCACGGCAACTACGAATGCGCCAAGCTTTTCGGTTAAAGGCCAATACATCAAAGATCTCTCATTTGAAAACCCACACGCGCCACAAAGCCTGACCGTTACCAATGCGCCGCCCAGCATTGATGTCAGTGTTGATCTGAAAGCTCAGAAGCTTCAGGAAGATTTTTACGAAATGACGATGCTTATCAGCGTCAGGGCATCGTCCGAAGGTAGCACACTTTTTCTGGTTGAGCTTGCTTACGCAGGGCTGTTTCAGGTCAGCAATGTGCCGCCAGAGCGCATCGAACCGCTCATCATGGTCGACTGCCCGTTTGTGCTTTTTCCTTTTGCACGGCGGGTGATTGCCGACATTACGCGCGATGGCGGCTTCCCGCCACTTATGCTTGATCCTATTGATTTTCATAGTCTTTATATGAAAAATCGTGCCCGAAAAGAAGCAGGTGTGGCTTAATCAGCAGGCGCTGTGGCAAGTCTGCATCAGTAGGACAGTTTTATTGGCTTTTTGCTTGGTTTTTGAGCCGCCAATTTAGCGCAAGCCACTCACTAATAATAATAAAACCATTGCCGTGCCGGTGTGCTCCTGCGGGAAATTAGGCGTTGCCTTTGTGCGGCTTTTGATTTAGCTTCCCGTTTCATATAGTTATTCCCAATGCTTAACTGTAACTAAATAACACTCAAAGGAATAGGCTCATGAACAAATTCAAACTTGCTTGCCTGGCTGCTACTGCTAGCGCACTGCTTTCTCCGGCAGCATTCGCCGGCGCTTTCCAGGATGTCGTGAAAGATAAAAACGGCACCGTATGGATGAACAGCCACAATAACTGCGTACTCACCAAGTGGGATACCGCTGGCAATGAATGTGCTGGCCAGCCCGCTAACCTGCGTAAGCTCGCAAAAGAACACCGCACCGTGTATTTCGATTTCAACCGTTCGACCCTGAACGCGAAAGAAAAAGCGAAGCTCGATACGCTGAGCAAGCTTATTAAAGAAGCAAAAGATGTTGAGAGCGTAGATATCGTAGGCTTTGCTGACCAGATCGGCAACACCGCTTACAATAAGCGTCTTTCTCAGCGCCGCGCTGAAACCGTTCGCGCTTACCTCGCTTCGAAAGGCCTCAAAACCCGCAAAGTGCGCATTGAAGCACTTGGCGAGAGCAAGCCGGTTACTAACTGCACCCACAAAGATCGTAAGCAGCAGATCGCCTGCCTTGCTGAAGATCGTCGTGCAGAGATCGAGTTTAACTTCTTGAAGTAATACTCGGCTTCATGTCAAACAAAAGGGCTCCTTCGGGAGCCCTTTTTTTATCGCTGCGAATGCGCGGATGCTGAATATTCCTCTACGCTGCCCAGAGCGGGTTTTTGATCTTCTTGAGCATCTCCTGATGCTCTGCGAGCTCCTCTTCGGTGGGGGGGAACAGACGTGCTGGCCGCTGGGCAGAGACTTCGTCGCCGATCGTTTTCTGCGCTGCGGCACGGCTGGTTTCAAGCCCCAGCGCCACCTGCTTGCCGCCGAGCAGCTCAATGTACACTTCTGAAAGCAATTCCGCATCGAGCAGCGCGCCATGCTTGGTGCGGTGCGAAGCGTCTATCCCGAAACGCTTGCACAGCGCATCGAGATTCGCGGGCGAGCCGGGATATTTCTTGCGGGCAATCAGCAGCGTATCTGTCACGCGATCCATACTGATTGAAGAAAAGCCGCAGCGACTCAGCTCGCTATTGATAAATTTCATATCGAAGGCAGCGTTGTGGATTACCAGCGGCGCATCTGCTACAAAATCCAGAAATTCATCCACTTTCTCCGGAAAAGTTGGGTGGTTTTGCAGAAATTCTAAAGACAGGCCATGCACGCGGTAGGCTTCTTCGGGGACAGCGCGCTCAGGGTTCAGGTAGGTGTGAAAAAACTTACCGCTTCGCATCCCGGAAACCAGCTCGATGCAGCCAATCTCAACCAGCCGGTGGCCGGTGGCCGGATCAATGCCGGTGGTTTCTGTATCGAGGACAATTTCACGCATGGATTTTCTCCATCAAGCATTTGAGTTTTTGCATGCTGTAGGCTTTGCCCAGCCCTGTCTGCACGACATCATCCGCGCGGGCGCGTTTTTCATGGTCGGGCATTTGGGTGGCGAGAATCTTAAGAAACCGCTCCTCGCTCATCCCCGGGCGGGCAAGTACCCTTCGCTTCTGGATAAAAAATGGCGCGGTGGCCACCACCACGCGGTCGACGCGCTCATCTGCGCCGGTTTCAAAAAGCAGCGGAATGTCCAGCGCCACAACGCGCACGCCTTTGGCCGCTGCTTTTATAACAAACTTCTCTTCCTCCTCTGCCACCAGCGGGTGGATGATCTGCTCGAGCAGCTGACGCTTTTCAGGCGAGGCAAAGACCACCTCGCCCAGGCGCTTGCGGTCTACCACCCCGGTGCGAACACAATCAGGAAAGAGCGCTTTAATTTCGTGCGTAGCTTTGCCATCCTTTGCCATCAGCCGGTGCACAATAGCATCGCTGCTGCAAACTTTCGCGCCGAGAAAACCCAGCTGGTTTGCAAGCGTTGATTTCCCCATGCCGATACTGCCTGTAATGCCGATAATTTTCATGCCAGCACCTCGCGGCGTAGCTCATACGTTACCTGTGGGCGCAGTCCAAAAAACATTTCGAATGCCGGCACTGCCTGCCACAGGAGCATCCCCAGCCCATCCACCACCACAAGGCCGCGCTGACTTGCCTGCTTTAGCAGATGGGTCTCGAGGGGCTTGTAAACAATATCGCATACCACGGCATGCGGCGGCAGCATATCGAGCGAAATTTCCAGCGGTGGCTGGCCTTTCATGCCCAGGCTGGTGGTGTTCACCAGCAGATCAACATTCGAAAGCACATGTTCCCGCTCATGCCAGGGGATGCTCGGCAGCGCAAATGCTGCGAGTTTGTGCTCGCTGCGGTTCGTGATAGTAATTTTTGCAAAACCCAGCTTCTTCAGCGCAACCACCACGGCTTTTGCGGCGCCCCCTGCCCCCAGAACCAGCGCATGACCGCGCACAATCTCCGGCGCCTGCTCAAGCAGCGATGAAGCAAATCCAAAGGCATCCGTGTTATAGCCGATGCATTTTCCACCCTTTACAACGACCGTATTGACAGCGCCGATGCTTCGCGCCGCATCATCCAGCTCATCCATCAGCGGCAGGATGGTTTCCTTGTGCGGCAGCGTGACATTACATCCGGCGTATTTCTGCGGCAGCGCGCGCACAAAATCGGCGAGCTGTTCTGGCGCGACCTCGATTTTCTCATACGTGCCTTCGACTTCGTATTGTTTCAGCCAGTAGCCGTGGAGCCTGGGTGAAAGGCTGTGGGCAATGGGCGAGCCAATCACCGCGGCTTTACGCATCCTGCTGTTCCTGCTTCTCCTGATGTTTTTTCAGGTATTGAACTATCGTCGCAGCGGTTTCTTCCACAGAGCGCTTGGTCACATCAATCACCGGCCAGCGATGCTTGGCAAAAAGCCGGCGGGATTCTGCGATTTCACGCTGCATGTACTCCATATCGATATAGTTAGTATCCTGTTCCTGATTGATCGATTGCAGGCGTGTTTTTCGTATCTGCTGCAGCCGGTCTGGATTAATCGTCAGGCCAACGATGAGAGGTTTTTTGACGTTTTCCAGTGCGTCTGGTAGCGGGCAATCCAGCACAAAAGGAATATTGGCTGCTTTATAGCCTTTATAGGCGAGGTAAACACAGGTGGGGGATTTCGATGTGCGCGAAACGCCAACCAGAATAATATCCGCATCTTCCAGCTCCCAGTGCCCTTGCCCGTCATCATGCGCGAGAGCAAAATTAATGGCATCCACGCGCGTGAAATAATCTTCATTGAGCTCATATTGCCTGCCGGGGGATGCATGGGTTTTTTCGCCCAGATAATTGGAAAGCTCGCTAACGATTCCCGCCAGCACCGCAATGCATGGCACCCCGAGTTTTGCACATTCCATTTTTAATGTATCGCGCAGGGCGTTATCCACCAGCGTCATCATGACCATGCCCGGATTTTCGCGAATCCCTTCGATCACTTTTTCCAGCTGCGCTTTACTGCGCACAAGTGTCCAGCTGAATTCTTCTGGCTCCACCTCTTCAAACTGTGCAATAGCCGCGCGGGCAACACTACCCACCGTTTCGCCGGTGGAATCAGAAACCAGATGTAAGTTGAAACGTTTCATGTGTATGAAGCTGTGGAAAAGTGATGTGCTTCTTTGTTTGTAAACGCGGGGATGGTTTTTGTTAAGGTTATTCTTTGATAAAAAGCGGGTTTATTCACACGTGAGTAAGCTTATCCCGTATCGTGGGTTTTTCTTGCTTGCCTTTGTCTAACCAGTAGTTTTTTATCTTCTGGTCTGCGGATAGATGGCAATGAACAGAGTAATCCCTGTTTCTCCACCGACCTACTACCACTACTACCTTTTTATTATATTCTTTTATGATTAAAGTGGTTTGAATGAAAAAACGTCTGCTCGAGTGCTTATCAGGAAAAAAAATAGATCGTGCGCCTTTCTGGTTCATGCGTCAGGCAGGACGTTACTTACCGGAATATCGCGAGCTTCGTGCGAAGCATAAACATTTTCTGGAATTCTGCTACACGCCAGACGCAGCGACAGAAGCGACGTTGCAGCCAATCCGCCGCTTTGGCATGGATGCTGCGATTATTTTTTCTGATATTCTGGTGGTGCCGCATGCGCTGGGAGCAGAAGTGACGTTTGAAGAGGGCGAAGGCCCTCGTATCAATCCGATTACCGATAATTACGGTTTAAAAAGCCTGTCGCTGGATGCGCTGGAAGAAAAACTTCAGCCTGTCTACCAAGCCTTGCGCCAGACCAAAGCTGCCCTGCCGGAAGAAACGGCACTGATAGGTTTTGCAGGAGCACCATGGACACTCGCCTGCTACATGGTCGATGGGCGTGGCACACGAAAATTTGATGCAACACGAAAACTTGCCGAGCAGGATGGTCTTTTTTTTGGTCAGCTCATCAACCTACTGACGCGCGCGGTGATCCGTCATCTGGATCTGCAGGCGAAGGCGGGTGCAGAAGTCGTTCAGCTATTTGATTCCTGGGCAGGTATCGCCAGCGGCGAGATGTACATGAACCATGTCGTTGAACCTGCCTTTCGTATCATCACCGAGTTTAAAAAACTACACCCGCAGGTTCCAGTCATTGCCTTCCCTCGCCAATCTGGAACTAAATTTCTGGATTATGCGCGGCAGACCGGAGCGAATGCATTATCGCTTGATGATTCGGTCACGCCTGCCTGGGCAAAGATGAAGCTACCGCCAGAACTAGTGATTCAAGGCATGCTCGACCAGAATCTTCTTGCGGAAAATAAAGCGGCCATGCTCGCACAGGCGAAGGAAATTCTTGAAACATTCGCAAATCGTCCTTTTATTTTTAATCTGGCTCATGGTATCGTGCCAAAAACACCGGTAGAACATGTGTCTGCCCTTTGCGATCTGATCAGGCAATCATGAGAAAAACAGCGGTGGTGCTATTTAATCTGGGAGGGCCGGACAGCCTGAAAGCCGTTCGGCCGTTTCTGTTTAATTTATTTTCTGACCGCGCCATTATCCGTGTTCCGCAGCCATTTCGCTGGCTGATTGCCAGCCTCATTTCATGGCGCCGCAGCAGTAAAGCCAAAGGCATTTATCAGCAGATGGGCGGTAAGTCCCCCATCCAGGAGCTGACACTGGCACAGGCAGAAGCACTGGAAACGCATCTGAAACGCAGCGGAGAATATAAGGTTTTTACATGCCAGCGCTATTGGCATCCCATGAGCAGTACGGTGGCAAAAAATGTCAAAGCCTATGCGCCGGATCAGATTATTCTGCTGCCGCTTTACCCACAATTTTCTACGACGACGACCGCCTCTTCGTTTGCAGATTGGGATAAGGCGGCGGCCAGTGCAGACCTCAAAGTTGCGACCGCGCGTGTGTGCTGCTATCCGCAGGAGTTCAGCTTCATTGCTTCGCATGTGCGGCTCATTCGCGACATTTACTGGAAGGCAGCGGAGCATGGCACCCCGCGAGTGTTATTTTCTGCCCACGGCCTGCCAGAAAAAGTGATTCTGGATGGTGATCCCTATCAGTGGCAGATTGAAAAAACCGTGGCATCGATCGTTCAGGTGCTGGCGGTCGATCATCTGGACTTCAGAATTTGCTACCAGAGCCGTGTGGGTCCGATGAAATGGATTGGCCCATCAACGGAAGAAGAAATAGAGCGCGCAGGCCATGATAAGGTGCCGCTGGTGGTGGTGCCGGTGGCGTTTGTTTCTGAGCATTCAGAAACACTGGTCGAGCTGGATGTAGAGTACCGGGAACTTGCCAAAGAGCATGGTGTGCCAGATTACTGGCGCGTGCCAGCGCTTGGAACAGAGTCCCACTATATCGAGGCGCTGGCAGATTTATGCCTCAAATTTAATCGCAGCGAAGGGGTTTGTTCGTTTAACAAGGATCGTTTCTGCTTGCGCGATTTTGAAGGTTGCCCGTGTAAGTAAATTCAGGTTGCGTAGGTTTCTTAGGTTGCGTAAGTTAGGCCTTCGAAACTTACGCAACATTCGCAACTTACCTGTCCATGCTCGATTCTCTCTATCTCTGGGTGAAAGCCTTTCACATCATCGCCGTGCTTTCATGGATGGCGGGGATGCTCTATCTGCCGCGTCTTTTTGTCTATCACTCGCAGGTCGCGGTGGGCAGTGAAGCCAGCGAGCTGTTTAAGGTGATGGAGCGAAAGCTTCTCCGTTTTATCATCAACCCCGCAATGATTGCGGCATGGATATTTGGCGTTTGGCTGATCATCATCACCAAAGCAGGCGCGCCCGGCATGGGCTATTGGATGCATGCGAAAATCGCCCTGCTCATTGGTATGCAGATAGCGCATGCGATGATGTCCCGCTACCGCAAGGCGTTTTTCCGTGATGAGCGCCCAAAATCCCAGACCTATTTCCGCTGGTTCAATGAAGTGCCCACCGTGCTGATGATCGGTATTGTGTTTCTGGTGGTGCTTAAACCTTTCTAAATCCTGCTTAAATGTCTTGACCTTGCAGCATTCATCCCCTATGTTCCTTTTGTCTAAGGCGCATCTGGCTTTTGCCTCCCACCTTTCGCGCCGCGTTCAATCCCCGCATTGAATCTGCTGTTTAACCTTCCCATCAAACCCCTATCAACGTTAGTGTATTTCCATGAAACTCCAAGAACTTAAGCTGAAAAATGCCGATGAGCTGCTCAGGCTCGCCGAAGAAGCGGGCGTAGAAAACGCTTCCACCCTGCTCAAGCAGGAAATGATTTTCGCCATCCTCAAGAAACAGGCGGAAAATGGCGAGGCGATCCTTGGTGAAGGGGTGATTGAAGTGCTGCAGGATGGCTTTGGTTTCCTGCGCTCGCCGCTGGCGAACTATCTGGCCGGGCCCGATGATATTTATGTGTCACCGTCGCAGGTGCGTCGTTTTGCGCTGCGCACGGGTGATACAGTCGAAGGCGAGATTCGCGCGCCCAAAGATGGCGAGCGCTATTTTGCGCTCACCAAAGTGAATGCCATCAATTTTGATGATCCGGAGGCGGTGAAACACCGCATTAATTTCGACAACCTGACGCCGCTTTATCCCGACCGCCGCATCAAGCTGGAAGTTGAAAACCGCCCGGATAAAAAAGACATGTCGATGCGGGTTGCGGATATTGTCGTGCCGCTTGGCTTTGGCCAGAGGGCGCTGATTGTGGCGCCGCCGCGCACCGGTAAAACCGTTTACCTGCAGAATATTGCTCATTCCATTACCGCCAACCACCCCGATGCCTTCCTCATCGTGCTGCTGATTGACGAGCGCCCGGAAGAGGTGACCGACATGCAGCGCACGGTGAAGGGCGAAGTCGTCTCCTCCACCTTCGACGAGCCGGCGACGCGCCATGTTCAGCTCGCGGAAATGGTGATTGAGAAAGCCAAAAAACTGGTGGAACATAAAAAAGATGTGGTGATTCTGCTTGATTCGATCACCCGCCTCGCCCGCGCTTACAACACGGTGGTGCCGTCTTCCGGTAAAGTCCTTACCGGCGGTGTGGATGCCAACGCCCTGCAGCGCCCCAAGCGCTTTTTCGGCGCCGCGCGCAATATCGAGCACGGCGGCAGCCTTACCATTATCGCCACCGCCCTGATCGAAACCGGCTCGCGTATGGACGAGGTGATCTTCGAGGAATTCAAAGGCACCGGTAACTCCGAGATCGTGCTTGATCGCAAGCTCGCCGATAAGCGCACCTTCCCGGCGATGGATATCACCAAATCCGGCACGCGCAAGGAAGACCTGCTGGTCGATAAGGCAACGCTCACCAAGATGTGGGTCATGCGCAAAATCCTTGGGCCAATGGGGCCGATGGATGGCATCGAATTCCTGCTCGATAAGCTCGGCGAAACCAAAAATAACGGCGAATTTTTCGATAAGATGAATAAGGGGTAAGATGGCTGGGCTGCTCAAATTTTTTGCGCTTGGTATCTTGCTTTATGCCCTCTACGGACTTGGCTTATTTCTTTGGATGGAGTTTTCTTATCCACGTGTGATTGCGACGGTGGAAACTATTCGTGCAGAAGCCGTAGATGCCGGAAGTCTTGCCAAAGGCCGGATCGGTATGAGCAGGCAAGATGATAGTCAAGACAAGCCTATCGCCTACTACTCTTACGGGCTTAATATCCCCGATGTACCGACGACAATAGAAACCGAATTTCGTACAGGAAAACTTCGCTCTAAAGGAGAAAAAATCGAAGTTTATTTTGACAAGGAGTCGAATACGGCAGTTTTGCGCGATTCATCCCCCATCAAAAATCACCTCGTTGCTCTATGCTTTTCTCTCATATTATGGTTTGCGGCAATCCAATATAAAAAGTCTCGTTCAATTCAGAACCAGCCTTGACGTATGGCACTTTTGTATGGCATAATGAGCCATAAGGTGAGGGGTTATGAAGCGCGGACGCAGGGAAGAAACTAGGAAAATCACGGTGAATTTGCCGGCAGCGCTGATCGATGCGGTGATGAAATATAATGATAAATCGCAGACAGATGTATTCTGTGAAGCGCTGAGGCTTTACCGCGCCAGCCGTGCATACAAGGCCTTGCGGGAGCTTAAAGGCACAGGCGGGCTGATGATGAGCTATGAAGACATCAAGGAGCTGCGCGATTGATTTCGGCCGATACCAGCGTTCTGATTGATTTTATCAATGGTATCGAGAACCACCATGTGAAACGCCTCGAGGAAGCCATCGCCTCAGAAAACCTGCTGCTGGCGCCGGCGGTGATCACCGAGCTTTACGGCATTAAAATCAAACCGGATGATCGCTGGAATATGCTGGTGCAGGAAGCGCCGCTGCTGGAGATTTACGATGGCTACTGGAACCGCGCCGGCAATCTTCGCCGCAAGCTGCTGCTGCTTAAGCATAAAGCCCGCCTCGGCGATGCGCTGATCGCGCAAAGCTGCATCGATCATGATGTGCCGCTCCTCTCCCGCGATCTGGATTACAAGCTCTACGCCAAACATGGCGGGCTGAAGCTGGCTAAAGTCTAATTTGTCCCCTCTGGCTCAAGGTAATCCATCCGCATTAACCGTAGCTTAAAGCTTTCTGGGATAGTAAGAAGGTCGCTAAGAATCATAACGCAAAGGAGACCCTTATGACCGCTCGTAAAAAAATTGCCCTTGTTGGCGCTGGCATGATTGGTGGCACGCTTGCCCATTTATGTGAACTCAAAAACCTGGGCGATGTGGTGCTGTTTGATATCGCGGAAGGCATGCCGCAGGGCAAAGCGCTGGATATTTCGCAAAGCTCGGCGGTCGATGGCTGTGATGTGAATTTAAAAGGCACCAACGATTATGCCGATATCAAAGATTCGGATGTGGTGATTGTGACCGCTGGCGTGCCGCGCAAGCCCGGCATGAGCCGCGATGACTTGCTTGCGATCAATACCGGCATCATCAAAACGGTGGCGGAAAATATCAAAAAACATTGCCCGAATGCGTTTGTGATCGTGATCACCAACCCGCTTGATGCGATGGTGTGGGTGATGCAGAAACTCTCTGGCTTACCTGCGAATAAAGTGGTGGGCATGGCGGGCGTGCTTGATAGCTCGCGCTTTGCCTATTTTCTCTCCGAAGAGCTGAATGTTTCCATTTCCGATATCAACGCGTTTGTGCTCGGCGGCCACGGTGATACGATGGTGCCGGTCACTAATTACACCACCATTAGCGGCATTCCGCTTCCTGAGTTTGTAAAAATGGGCTGGCTCAAGCAGGAAAAGCTTGATCAGATCGTGCAGCGCACGCGCGACGGCGGCGCCGAGATTGTCGGCCTGCTTAAAACTGGCTCGGCATTCTATGCGCCAGCTGCTTCCGCGATTCGCATGGCCGAGGCCTATCTCTATGACAAAAAACGCATCCTGCCTTGCGCGGCGCATCTTTCCGGCCAGTATGGCGTGAAAGACCTTTATGTCGGCGTGCCGTGCGTGATTGGCGCAAATGGCGTAGAGAAAATCGTCGAGATTAATCTGGACGGCTCGCAGAAAGCCATGTTTGACAAATCGGTGGCGGCTGTTAAAAGCCTGTGTGATGCGATTAAATTTGACGGCGCGAAAGCGGCTTGATTCCATTAGCGAGCGAAGCGAGCTTAGGGAATCAGCCGTCCCGGCGAAGGCCGGGACCTCATGCCGCAACCTGTGAAGAACCAGACCCCGCGACAAGTCCGGGGCTTAAGGAGACACCATGAACATCCATGAATACCAAGCCAAACAGATACTCGCGAAATATGGTGTGCCGGTGCCCAAGGGGCAAGTGGCGTATTCACCCAAAGAAGCGGTGCAGGGCGCGCAGGCGCTCGGCGGCAAATTGTGGGTGGTGAAAGCGCAGATTCATGCGGGTGGCCGTGGCAAGGGCCAGTTTAAGGAAAAAGAAGCCGGCGGGATTGGCGGCGTGAAACTTGGAAAAACGCTGGAAGATATTGACGCATTCGCCAAGCAGATGCTCGGCAATACATTGGTCACGCACCAGACCGGACCGGAAGGCAAAGTCGTCAAGCGCGTCTATATCGAGCAAGGCACGGCGATTAAAAAAGAACTTTACCTGAGCCTGCTCGTGGATCGCGCCAGCTCGCGCGTCACCTTTGTCGTTTCCAGCGAAGGCGGCATGGATATTGAGGAAGTCGCGCATTCGCACCCGGATAAAATTGTGAAGCTCGCGGTGGATCCGGCGGCGGGCATGTTCCCGTTCCATGCTCGCAAGCTTGCGTTCGGCCTTGGCATCCCCAAGGAGCTGCATGCGAAATTCGAGCAGTTCGTCAGCAAAATTTACGGCTGCTTCATGGATACGGATGCGTCGCAGGTTGAGATCAACCCGCTGGTGATCACCGAGGACGGCGATCTGCTGGCGCTGGATGCGAAGTTCAATTTCGATGAAAACGCCCTCTTCCGCCATCCGGATATTCATGATCTGCGCGATCCTGATGAAGAAGATCCGCTTGAGCAGAAAGCCGCCAAATTCGGCCTTTCCTATGTGAAGATGGACGGTAATATCGGCTGTATGGTGAACGGCGCCGGTCTTGCGATGGCGACGATGGACATCATCAAGCTCAACGGTTCGTCACCCGCCAATTTCCTCGATGTCGGCGGTGGCGCGACCAAGGAAAAAGTCGGCGAAGCCTTCAAGCTGATTCTTTCTGATCCCAATGTGAAGGGCATCTTAGTGAATATTTTCGGCGGCATCATGCGCTGCGACATCATCGCCGAAGGCATCATTACCGCCGCGCGCGAAGTCAACCTGCACGTGCCGCTGGTCGTGCGCTTAGAGGGCACGAACGTGGAGCTGGGCAAGAAAATGCTGGCATCCAGCGGCCTTCCCATCACCCCCGCCGATAACCTCGGCGATGCAGCAGAGAAAATTGTTTCAGCAGTGAAAAAGAAGGCGGCTTAGCACAGCCCCGCCGGATGGCGGGGTCAGGTATGAAATAGGAACCAGACCCCGCGACAAGCGCGGGGCTTAAGGAGCATAAAATGAGCATTTTAATCAACAAAAATACCAAAGTCATCTGTCAGGGTTTTACTGGCCGTGAAGGCACGTATCATAGCGAGCAGGCGATTGCGTATGGCACCAAGATGGTCGGCGGCGTGACCCCCGGCAAAGGCGGCACCCAGCACATCAACCTGCCGGTGTTTGACACGGTAGAGGAAGCAAAAGCCATGACCGGCGCGAATGCGAGCGTGATTTACGTGCCGCCGAAGTTTGCGGCGGATGCGATTTTGGAAGCGATCGACGCGAAGATGGAACTCGTCATCTGCATCACCGAGGGCATTCCGGTGCTCGACATGGTGAAGGTCAAGCGCGCGCTGTCCGGAAGTCGTACGCGCCTCATTGGCCCCAACTGCCCGGGCGTTATCACGCCGGAAGAATGCAAAATCGGTATCATGCCCGGCCACATTCATAAAAAAGGTAAAATTGGCATCGTTTCGCGCTCCGGCACGCTCACCTATGAAGCCGTCGCGCAAACCTCAGCCGAAGGCTTCGGCCAGTCCACCTGCGTCGGCATTGGCGGCGATCCGGTGAATGGCACGAATTTCACGGATGTGCTAGAGCTATTCCTTGCCGACCCAGAAACCCACGCGATCGTGATGATCGGCGAGATCGGCGGCGATGCGGAGGAAGAAGCGGCGGCGTTTGTTAAATCCTCGAAAATCAAAAAACCAATGGTTGGCTTTATCGCAGGGCGTACGGCGCCTCCAGGCCGCCGCATGGGTCATGCCGGCGCGATTGTATCGGGCGGCAAAGGCGGTGCGGAAGACAAGCTGGAAGCGATGCGCTCAGCCGGCATCATGATCTCTGAATCTCCGGCCATGCTCGGCAGAACCATGGCGGAGCTGCTGAAGAAAAAGGCAGCTTAGTGAGTGAAATGACAATCACCAAGCGAGTTGAGGAGCGGAGGAGATTATCTAAACTCTCCCTTGATGAGTTGGCAGACGATTATGCTAACTGGGAGGGGGGAGAAAGTCATACCACAAATCGAATATATGAGGCCGAATTCTTGAGGCGCCAGACAGGAGCAATCGTAGATAGTGCTGAATACGCTAAGAAAAATACTCTCTACATGCTTTGGGCGGTTTGGGCGACTGTGGCAGCTGCTATTGCAGCAGCCGTAAGTGCCTATGGTAGTTTAGTATCTAAATGACGTCACAATTTGACGTCACGCCCCTTTTCTGTTATCATCCCTACGAATGCTGAATAAAAAACACCAGAAAACGCTGGAGGCGATATTTGATCGGCCGACGCGGGCGAATATTCGCTGGGATGATATTGAAAAGCTATTTGCTGCAATGGACGCCATCATTACTAACAAGGGTGGATCGATGGTAAGTATCAGAATGGGGGAGCGGCGTATATTAGTTCATCGTCCGCACCCTCAAAAAGAAGCAAAAAAAGGGTTGGTTGATCATGTTAGAACGTTTTTAACGGAGTTAAAGATTACACCATGAGTTTGATGGAATATAAAGGCTATCTAGCAAGCATTCAGTATCATGAGGGCGATGACACGTTTATCGGTCATGTCATCAACACACAGCGCGATCGGTTTGTTTTTCACGGGGATTCACCCAAGGAACTTAGGAAGCATTTTAAGGAGCTGATCGATTTTTATCTGGAAGATAAGGAACATGTTGAGCGCCCCTATTCGGGCCGAGTAACCTACCGGATTGATCCGGCTTTTCACGCCGATCTTGCTCGCGCGGCGAGCTTATCGGGTAAACATTCGATCAATGCATTTATGACAGAAATCTTGAGTAAGAGTGTGGCGAGCGTGCTCGAAAAAAGGACATAGTTTTGCGCTTCACTTCGCTGGGTGATTTGCTATAATCACGCTCTTTCAACAATACATGGACTCCGGCCTGCGCCGGGGCTGGTTTTATGCCTCATCCGATCGACTCCACCTCTTCTCTTTTCTCCGGCAACTCGGTTTATATCGAGGAGCTGTTTGAGCGTTTTCTGCAAAACCCCGGTAGCGTGGATGAAAGCTGGCGCGCCTTTTTCAAGGATTCGATGAGCGGTGCGGCCAGCGCGCAGCGCAGCGCCAGCTGGGCGAAGGTGCGTTCCCAAGTCATTGGTGCGGTGGAAGAAGAACTTGCTACGACCAAGGGCGATAAAAAGAACCAGACCCCGCAACAAGTGCGGGGTGACAACACCGACATCGAAGCTTTCGCTCATGATTCCATCCGCGCGATTATGATGGTGCGTGCGTATCGCGTGCGCGGGCATCTGATTGCCAATCTTGATCCGCTGGGCCTTGAGGTGAACGACCATCACCCTGAGCTTGACCCCGCGACGTATGGTTTCTCCGCCGGCGACATGGATAAGGAAATTTTCCTCGACGGCAGCCTTGGCATCAAGCGCGCGAAGCTCTCCGAGATTATCTCGATTCTTCGCCAGACTTACTGCGGCAATGTTGGCGTGGAATTCATGCATATTCAGGATCCGGAGCAGAAAAGCTGGATCCAGAAAAAATTTGAAGGCGATCGCGGTCATTTCGGCCTGTCGCTGGAAGATAAAAGAGCGATATTTGATACGCTGACCGAGGTGGAATCATTCGAGCAGTTCCTGCAGCTGAAATATACCTCGACCAAGCGCTTTTCGGCGCAGGGCGGTGATGCGATGCTGCCGGGTCTCGAGGCGGTGATCCATACCGCGAGCAAGTTTGGCGTGAAGGAAATCGTGATCGGCATGCCGCATCGCGGGCGCATGAACGTGCTTACCACGGTGATGAAAAAACCCTACATGGAACTGCTATCGATTTTCGGCGGCAATGTCGATTTTCCGGAAGGGCTCGATACGTCGGGCGATGTGAAATACCATCTTGGTGTTTCCTGCGACCGCGAAACGCCTTACGGCAAAATCCACCTGTCGCTGCTGGCCAATCCGTCGCATTTAGAGGCGGTGAATCCCGTGGTGGTGGGCAAGGTGCGCGCGAAGCTCGACCTGCGCGGTGATATCGATGAGAAAAAATCAGTCATGGGCGTGATGCTGCATGGTGATGCGGCGTTTGCCGGTCAGGGCGTGGTGCCGGAGGTGTTGGCACTTTCGGAGCTGCGCGGCTACCGAACTGGCGGCACGATTCACCTT
>Ga0315900_10006300_pt1 | contig 15994 bp, 14 predicted proteins | sample LakEriMetagenome_FD_203521 | JGI IMG/M metagenome (GOLD analysis project Ga0315900, IMG submission 203521) | Freshwater fungal communities from buoy surface, Lake Erie, Ohio, United States - Buoy 12 MA114 | ecosystem: Environmental > Aquatic > Freshwater > Lake > Lake biofilm | place: USA: Lake...
TACAACCGAATCGCTGGATACCATCATTGGAGGGTATCCCTGGAAAGCTGGTGATGAGGCCGTTATGGCAGAACAAGATTATGGTGCTATGCTCGATATGTTCCGGCAGGCAGCCAGCAAACATGGCATGAAAAATATCCTTGTCTCTGTGCCCAACCATCCTGCCTCCGATGAGGAGATTGTGGACTTGTATGCAAAAGCCATTACACCCAAGACCAAACTGTTGATGATCTGTCACATGATCAACATCTCCGGACAAATTTTACCTGTTCGGAAAATCTGTGACATGGCACACAGCAAAGGAGTAGAAGTGATGGTAGATGGAGCACATGCCATCGCACACATTCCAGTAAACATGACCGAACTCGATTGCGATTATTACGGGGCCAGTCTGCACAAATGGCTTTGTGTGCCGCTGGGTGTGGGCTTACTCTATGTAAAGAAAAAACACATTGAAAAAATATGGCCACTTCTTGCACCCCACGAAAAACCATCCGACGATATCACCCGACTGAATCACTTAGGTACACACCCGGTGCATTGTGAACTGACCGTGACCGACTCCATTGAATTTTTTCAAATGATCGGACCTGCCAGAAAAGAAGCACGGCTGAGGTTTTTGCAACAATACTGGACAAGCCGCGTGAAAGAACTGCCGGGAATTATTTTGAATACCCCCACTGACCCTGCCCGCTCTTGCGCCATTGCCAACGTTGGCATCCGCGGAATGAAACCCGCCGACATGGCCACCCGACTTTTGCAACAATATAAAATATGGACAGTAGCCATTGATACGGCAGGCATTCATGGCTGCAGGATCACTCCCAATTTATACACTACAACAGCCGAACTCGATGCCTTCGTGCTGGCACTGAAGGAGATGGCAAAATCTGCCGGTTAAATTCAGCACTTGCCTACCCGACTAACTAACAGCCTTTAAAAGGCGTGTAAACGATGCAGCGCTGTAAAACGAAATGCCCCGAATCAATTCTTTTTAGCAGAACTATTGGCTGCTTCAACCGAAATCAGTCCGATCTGTGCCGAGTGCAGCATGGCTTCACGGGTATGCCGAAAAACAAGTGCATGAACCGGCGAATCATCCAGCGACGACAACAACGCTTTGGTGGCTACTTCTTTTTCCCTGTTAACACTCCTTATATAGATGGCAATGATGTTATCAGGAAAATCTTTTGCAACAGATAAATAGATCATCGGATCATGCTGTGAATTATCACCATATAAAATAAACCGTTGAAGGGGAAACATTTCCAAAATCCGGCGAATGCGCTTCAACTTGAGTTCATGCTGCGTTTGACCGGTCGACCCTAACTGATGCCATCGTTTTATCTTATTCAGCAACAATACGCCTGCAGGCAACTTATTATGCGAAAAGAACTCTGTCAAGTCATCGTACAGATTCCATTCGCTGCTGGAGACATAAAAAAAAGGATTAGGTAACTCGGGTGAGGTATTGGATAAAGCAAGTAGCCGAAAATAGTGTACTATGTCTTCAAAGGTTTTACGACTCCTGGGCTGTCGGGTAAACAACACCCGCAGGCGCCTGAACATTCGGGAGGAATAGGATATCAGGATGGTATCATCAATATCTGATATCACCGCCTGCTGAACTGCATGCGGAATATATACTTCACCGTTTTCCGTTGTCAATGCTTCTCCCTCTGCAGTGAGGTAGGCCACCGATAAAGAATGATGGCCGGCAGGCAGTTCCCGATCGGCTTTCCAATGAAATTCAAAAAAGCCATCTTCTTTTGTTGTCGTCTCTATGATCTGTCCTTCAAAATTCAACTGTATACGTGCCCCTGCAATAGGATGAACATTGAAGAGCCGAAACAAATGTCTGGCATTATAGAAAAGATGATGTGTGAATCTTTCCCGCAGGGCCTGGCTACCATGCAACAAATGACCGTATAACACGAGGTGATGGGCATGTCCGTAGCCTTTATAAACCCGAAGGTTCACCTGTGTTGGTTCCTGTATCTTTGTCATGATAAATACTGGTACAATTTACTGATTATTGACGCGCCAATCACCGCCAACTACTTTTCATGCAGCCCAGAAAAATCTTATTTATCATTAATCCCTTCTCAGGCAGCAGGTCTGCCGGATGGATTCCAATGATTGAAGCCTTTTTCAGCGGGCAACCGGTCGAAGCTGAATTTTGGGTAATGACCACCACCACCTTGCCGGAGCAGGTAACTGAGATCATACAAAAAACCACCCCGAATTTGGTGGTTGCGGTAGGTGGGGATGGAACCATCAAATTGGTCGCCACTGCCTTATTGAATATTCCGATACCGCTGGGCATTTTACCGGCAGGTTCTGCTAACGGACTTGCCTACGAGTTAGGTATTCCAGAAAATACGGCTGCTGCCTTGCAGGTTCTTATAGCGGGGAAGCCGAGACCCATGCATGCACTTTCTATACAAAATGAAATATGCCTGCATCTTGCTGATTTAGGACTGAATGCCTGGGCGATGAAGCGATTCAACCGAAATGGCAAAAGAGGTATGTGGGGATATGCCAGTGTCTCCTTGCAGGCCCTCTATTATGCCCGTTCTTTCCATGTATCGCTCAACATAGATGATACTGCTTATCAGGAAAAAGCAGCCATGGTGGTATTGGCGAATGGTACCGCTTACAGAACAGGTGCCGTCATTAATCCCAACGGATCTTTATTTGACGATCATTTTGAAGTGGTGATCATGAAACAAATTTCTATTATTGAAACACTGAAAATGCTTTTTCGGCAGCGTTCTTTCAACCCGGAGAAGTTGGTTATTCATGCTGCCCGCAAGGTGCGCATTCAATGTAAGAAACGCGTGCCCTTTCAGATAGACGGTGAATTCAGGGGGAAGGTCAGGTTTGTGGAAGCGCATATTTTGCCGGAAGCCATACAGATTTGGGTGCCGGCATGAAAAGCATTTGCCTAGACAGACGACCTATAAATGAACTGTATGTCGATACAGTCGCTGATTAGAAAAAACGTGTGGAATTTATTATCGCCATCAGCAAGTTTAAGAGCAAGCAAGAATGCGAGTTCAAGATGCTATTAGTTTACGCACTGAATCGGATACCATTTGTGCTGCTGGCCAATGAACAACTGTTTCATTCAAAGATGACTAATTCCAGCCTTTGATGGTTGTATCAATTGCGTCTCTGAGTTTTCCGGATACCCCAACTTCATTGGCGAATTTTTTCCAATTCATAATGATTGATTCGATTTCTTCTATAATAATTGATGCATGCTTGCACCTGATTGATTTGCCTATTACCAGCAGATCATTTTTTGATATGCCTTTTCGCTTGCCGTTCATGCTAAGGGAATGTTGACTCACCCATTGATGATCCGGTTTATACGCGTGACATATATCGTATGCAGGTGCCAATTCCCACTGACCGTTCTTCTTTAAGCGAAAGGCGAAATTCTTGGTATGATCATCACAATTCCGTGCGATTACATTAAAGACCATTCTTCGAAACATCTGTTCTGCTTCAGGGTAGCTGAGTTTTAACTCACGCATAGTTTGAAACAGTTGTTCATAACTAAAACTTGATACGGCATTGTAATCGTAATGCTGAATGGCGCAGAGCGTTTGTATGTGATGTTTGACATCTCCATCCTCCCGGTCAAAGCGTTTGGTCATAAAGTGTGCACGCCCATTCTCTTCCAGTAATCGGGAGGTCATCATGTCAATTCCGCAAGCAATGGCCATATTATAATAAGCCATCTCTACTCTGCCATAACCGCTACTGGCTCCTAACTGAACATCACTCACCCCATCTAATTTTAGTAACCAGTGTTCAAATCCTTTCGGAGCATTCGTTTGACCTGAACGCACTTCACCGGTTCTTTCATTGTAAGCTATTACTGCTTTCGGCCTAGCGCCTCCTGCTGAAGTTCCCACTTTAAGTATTTCAATAATGGCCTGTTCATCTTCTTTTTTCAAATTGGTAGTAAAGGAGGATTTATTGGAAAGCATTTTTTGGGCTATGTCCACCAGGCTATCGATCTCAATAGAAAAAGTACGCTTGGATTCTTTTAATGCGGCAGGTTCAAATTCCAAGGCTCCCATTCCTCTTGTTCCGATAAAACAAAGCATCTCCACCGGATTCATGCTATTGGGAACACGACCATTTTGCGCGAGCCACCTATTGATCAATTGATTACCATATTTGTCCGGAAGTACATCAGCCAATAAACCCGGTAACCCTTTGAAAGTATCGAAAGGTGAATTAAACTCAGGCTTCAATTCCGGAAAATTGAAGATGTTTTTAGTTGCCTGTAGGGGCATTTTCAGTGGCGATAAATCCCAGTTTTTATTTTTAAAACCGGAATCATATTCGAAGGTGGCCAAACCTGTTGAGTTATCCCAGGCGACTGCACCCACCATCGTGCCCCATATATGTACAAAAGCCGTATTCATATTTTACCAGCTAGATTCTTTTGATGGGGTTGAAGGGTTGCCGCTGGCTCTCTTGCGTTTTTTCTGCTCGAGCTTAGCAAGCTGAATGGGACTAATAACCGGCTGCACCGTAAATACGTCGAGAACATGCAATTGATCCAGTACCCGTAATACCTGAAGTAAAGTGGCCAGCGTAACGGTCTCACCTTTTTCCAGCAAGCTCAAGGTTGAGCGGCTGATACCGGCGGCATGCGCCAAGGTCTCTTGTGTTTTGTTTACTTCGATGCGTTTTTCCCTAACAAAACGACCAATGTGCTCCGCCAGGGCATTATCACCCATTGAATTCCATTGAATGTATGATTTATCAGTCATTTATTCTTATTTAATGATATAATGAATGATTTATAATACAAATATAAGCATTAAAAACAAAAAAATCAATTAGGGCCGGCCAAAGTACATAGAAAGGAAGGAAAATGGTGCCGGCGGCTGAGGTTACATTGTTTATTTGCCGATGCAAAATTTCGAGAAGATATAATCCAATTGCTCATCATGTGCAATGGTTCCGGTAATGCTGCCCAGGTGATGTAAACAGGTTCGGATATCCAGTGCCAATAAATCGCCGGGCGTACCTGCCAGCAAACCTTGCTCTACCTCCTGCAATGCCTGTTGCAGTTGACGAAGGGCTTCCACATGACGTTCATTGGTAACGATGGTGTCTTCTCCGAGCAGATCACCTTCCACCGTGCGGGAATATATAGCTTCCTGTAAAGCCTCCAGTCCAACCTTATCCCTGGCAGATAAATAAAGCAGGTTGTCGGTCTGAGGTAACCGGGACCAGTCATCAGCGGGTAGGGTATCGATTTTATTTACCACCAGGAGATAGGGAACATTTTCTGACTGCAAGTTGGCTGTTGCCTGTTGGAGGGCATCGGGCGTGAGGGTTTGCACATCCATCAGGTAAACCACGAGGTTGGCAGTACGCATTTTTTCGATGCTTTTCTCTACGCCCATTTGCTCGATGGCATCATCGGTATTAAATCGGATACCTGCAGTATCGATGAGGCGAAACAGAATGCCTTTGATGTTCATCACTTCTTCGACTGTGTCGCGGGTAGTGCCGGCAACTTCGCTGACCAATGCCCTGTTCTCATTCAGCAAGGCATTCAATAAAGTACTCTTCCCTGCATTGGGCTTGCCGATGATAGCAATGGAAACGCCCTGACGAATTACATTGCCCAGTCGGAAAGATGCCAACAATCTGCCAGTGGTTTGCTGTAATTCGGCAATCAGATTTTTTAATTGTGTTCGGTCGGCAAATGTTACGTCTTCCTGAGAAAAATCCAATTCCAGTTCTATGAGTGCTGAAAACTGTATGAGTTGTTCGCGCAGCTCTTGCAACTCGCGTGAAAATCCACCCTTCATGGTATGCAGGGCTGCCTTTCTGCTTTTTTCAGTATTGCTGGCGATCAGGTCGGCCACCGCTTCCGCCTGTGCGAGGTCCATTTTACCATTTAGAAAAGCGCGTTGGGTAAATTCACCCGGACGGGCCAAACGAACACCCTGCTGCTGAATGAGTCGTATGATCTGTTGTTGAATATAGGGAGAGCCATGGCAGCTGATCTCGATAAGATCTTCACCCGTATAAGACGCTGGTGCCCTGTAAAGACTGATAACAACTTCATCGACTGGTTGACCGGCATCCGACAACAAACCAATATGTAAGGAGCGCCCTGGTTGGGCTGATAAGTTTTTAGAAGGGAAAAGCCGGTCAATGGAGGCTATGGCTGCTGTACCGCTGACGCGGATAACGGCGATGGCGCCTACGCCCGGAGGTGTTGCCAGTGCCACAATGGTATCGTCCCAGCCGCTGATCGCTTCGTTCATACATCAAGATGTACTGCAAATTTACCACAATCCCGGGGTATGCCGGCTGATTATCGATTTAACCGGGTTTTGACAGGTATAGCGGTAGTTGTAACAATAAATCCGCCGGAGGCGGATTTATTTAGTAGATGGGAGGCAGTGCTAATCTTCAGACACCACAAAGGTGATACTTTGTTTGTGGCGGTAGATTACGTTTCTACCATTCTGAACGGCGGGCTTCCAGGCTGGTCCCTTCGTAATTACACGAATCGCTTCTGCCGTGGTTCCAAATCCGGGGTCATTCTCAGCCTGTACCTCGCTGATGGCACCGGTTGAAGAAACGGTGAAGGCTACAATTACAGAGTATCTTCCCGCAGGTGCGCCTTCCTGTAGAGGGATATTTTGGTTGAGGTTTCTTTCGAGGTATCTGGCCCAGGCAGCAGTGCCTCCCGGAAATTCAGCAGGCAGCTGAACAGTTGTAAATTGTTTTTCCTCAGGAGTATCCTGGTGTGGTGAACCTGAAGGAATCGAAGATCCGTTAGTCGGTTCAACAATACCTGTTGCCTCATCACCCTCTATGCGCATGGTTCCAATAGCTGCAACGGAAAGCACGTCAACGGGAGGAACTTCTTCTTCGGGAGATACTTGATGATCGGGAACAATGAGTGGCTCAACATAAGCCTCCTGTCTCAAGGGGTTGATCGGGTCAACCGGTGGAGGCGGGGGTGGCGGCGGGGGTGGATCTGAATAGGGATCTAATGTAAATATTACCCCTGTTAATTGAGCCGGTGTCTTTTCTTGTTTTCCTGCCACGGAGGAAATGGCGATCAATGCTCCACAGAAAGCGAGCATCATCAATAATGCATTTCGAAGACGCCGGGGATAATTGCGCCTGAGTTCATAGGCGCCATACAATTGATTGCGGTGCTGAAACAGCAGATCGAGCCAGTCTGTAGCATTGGGTTGTGTCGTTTTCATACAATAGAGTTTAGATGAACAATCAATGAACTTCTATCGGCTGAAAAGCTTGGCTGCAGCAGCTTTCAGTAAATAAATACTTCTATAAATTAGATGCAGGGAAACAATTCATTCCACAAATCAACCAGTATAATTCTGCATTTTACCAGTTAGACAATCTGAAATGAATCATAGGTGCTATTGGGTTGAATCATGCGCAAAAAAAATCCGCCAGCGGCGGATTTATGTAAGTTAATGGGTGATTAAATTAATAATCGTCAGACACCACAAAGGTGACACCTTGTTTGTGGCGGTAGATTACGTTTCTACCGTTCTGAACGGCGGGCTTCCACGATGGACCCTTCGTAATAACACGAATGGCTTCTGCCTTGGTGCCATATCCGGGATCGTTCTCAGCCTGTACATCGCTGATGGCGCCGGTTTTAGATACGGTGAAGGATACGATTACGGTATAACGTCCGGGTGGCGCGCCATTGTCAACGGGAATACCACTGTTCAGGTTTCTTTCCAGGTAGCGTTGCCAAGCAGATACGCCTCCGGGGAATTCTGCAGGTATTTGTACTACAGTAAACACCTTATCGTAATCTTCTTCCACTTTAGGGGCTTCTACCACTCCGGTACCTTTTTCTACCGGTGGTGCCACCAGACCTTCGTCTTTCACACCTTCCTGGTTGAAAGTACCGATTTTGGTATCTTCCAGTTTCTCCACTTCTTTGATTTCTTCTTCAGGCTTTACCTCTTCATCCTTCACGATTTTCGGAGGGGTGAATTTGGCAATTTCCACTTTGGGTGGCTCCTGCTTCGGTGGAGGTGGGGGAGGCGGGGGTTCAGGTTTTTTCTCCTCGTTCTTTACGTTCTCGAGGCTAATGTCCTGCACCATCACCTGTGTTTTTTCTTTTCCGGCAGAATTGGCGATGACCGAAATAACCAGCATCAGCAGACAGAGTAACAGCATTGCTCCCAATGCGTAGGTTAGGCGTCTGTTGTAGGTTTTTCGCAAATCATACGCGCCATATTCTTTATTCCGGCCATCGAAGATGATGTCGAGAATATCGGCTGTTTGCAGTTTGTTAATGTCCATGTTCAATTCTTTAGGAAGGAATAGCAATTACATACCCGTAGGTGTGCCTGCCGTTTCTTCGGTTCTTTTCACTAATTGTGTTTCGATGGGGGTGATGTCTACCAGGGCGTAACGGGTACACACATTGATAGCCATTTCATCCAGTATGTCTACTACATTTCTGTAGGTACACGACTCTGATGGTTTGAGGATAACTACAAAGTCTTTGATATCACGAACGCTGTTCTTTTTATTGATCAGCACTTCGCGAATGTCTTTGAAGTTGGATGTTTTAAAGTTGGAGGCATCAACACTCAACTCTCCCTCATAATAAAACACATTGTTATCTGTTCCGAGTAGGATGGTGATAACACCCGACTGTTTTGCCTTGTTCTGATCTTCCGGTTTATCGGCATCTTTTGGCAAAATCAGCTTCATGGCCGTTGCCTGACTCATCGTTGTGGTGAATATAAAGAAGGTGATGAGCAGGAAACCGAGGTCCACCATGGGGGTTAAATCCACACGGGTCGACAGTTTCTTTGATTTTTTGACTCCCGGGCCTTTTTTATGTCCACCACCACCCGAGGTATCCATTTCTGCCATATCGGTAGAATTTTGTTTTGATTGATAATAGGGTTGTCTTTATTCTTCCCGTTTCTCGCCTGCCTGTGCTTTTTTCCACAAATCTGTTCCGGCAGGTACCGGTTCAGGATTGGTCACCATCTGAAACTTCAGGAAATCGTTTTTCTTGAAAGCATCCACCACACTTTTGAATGCGGGGTACTTTGCCAGGTTATCTCCTTTCAGCAGCAGATTGGGTTTTTTACCTTGATAAGCATCTCTTACGAGGCCCATCCAGGTAACCAATTCATTGTTGGTAGAATCTTTTACAGGGATACCGGGAAGGTTGTTGCCCTTGCGCTGGTCTTCCGGAAGTGCGAGATAGTTCGGCAATGCGCTGAATGAGCTACCAAAAAAGGCTGAGCGCTTGAATGCTTTGACATCCAGATTCATGCCCTTGGTGTTATTCAGGGTATTGGCTATTGTTTCCTTCACGGTCTCGTCGTCCATCTCCAGGAAAACCTTGCCGTCTTTGTCAATGATCACCTGTACGATGTCCTTGCTAGGTGCCACTTTTGCAGCCACTGATTTCGGTATGGTTACCGCAATGGCCTCAGAAGGCTTAAACTTGGTCGTAAGAATGAAGAATGACAACAACAGAAAGGCTACGTCACACATCGCCGTCATGTCGATGTTGGTACTCTTACGAGGTAATTTGGCTCTGCCCATTGTTAATAATTTTAGGTTGCCCCTTTAAATTAGATTCAGGTTAATTACATTTTCCACAAATGCCAGCCGATTATTTATAATTGGCTGCAAAGCTTTGTGTCAGGGTAAAACCAGACTCATCAATACCATAAGTGATACCATCGATACGAGTGGTAAACACGTTGTACATGATGATGGCAATGGCAGAGGTACCGATACCGAGGGCTGTATTGAACAGGGCCTCAGAGATACCTTTTGACAGTTCGCGGGCAGCATCTCCACCACCTTCGTCACCGAGGGCAGAGAAGGATTTGATCATCCCCAATACCGTACCCAACAGACCCAAGAGGGTGGCCACTGAGGCAATGGTAGAAAGGAATACCAGGTTCTTTTCCAGCATCGGCAGTTCCAGCGCAGTTGCTTCTTCCACCTCTTTTTGGATATTCAATACTTTTTGCTCGGTCACCAGTTCAGTATTGGTGATCATTTCTTTGTATTTCTTCAAGCCGGCCTTCATTACATTACCTACAGAACCTTTTTGCTTGTCGCAGGCAGCAATCGCCTTATCTACGTCTTTATTCGCCAGGTGAAACTGAACTGAACGAACGAACTCTCCTACGTTACCCGTTCCGGCAGCTCTGGAGATCGTGAGGAAACGCTCAATACAGAATACAACTACGGTAAAGAAACTTCCAATCAGGATAGGCACAATGATACCACCCTCATACATCTTACTCAAGCCAGTCTTAGGACCCTTGTGCTGTGGCCAGAAACCACCATTCGGATCCGGCTGGGCGAAACTAGCGGGGTCACCCAGGAAAAATCTCCATACAATGTATCCAAGAATGATACATACAAGCGGAGCGATCCATGAAATTGCATTACTGCTTTTCTTGTGTTGTGCAGCAGTTGAACTCTTTGCAGCACCGGCAGTTGGTTTAGTCTCAGCCATGATTCAGTTGTTTTTTGTTTTTAAATTTTGATGGTTAAATCCCCACAATTCTACTGAAAAAAAGTTTGAATTCAATCAACCGTTGAACAGAAAAATATGTTAGGGGCACCAAAATAAGTATTTTATCGCATGCACCCAACTCACAAGCTGTTCCGGAAAAAAAATTCTTCATTATTTTTTTTTATGATATACCTCTATCCCCAAAGCCATGAAAACCGGCTGTTCGCCGAAAATAAGCCATGATTTTCCATTCATCCCAAGCTGCAAAAAAGTAGCTATTTTTGACCCTCTTCACTGTATCTTTATTTTTTTTAGAAAACCTCACAAATACAAAACATGAGAAAACAACTGTTAGTTTTTGCCTGCCTCCTGGGGATGACAGCCTTTGCCCAGCAAAGAGATACGATTCCCGGAGCCGGTGGTGCCCGCGCCTCTTTTAATATGCCCCCCGGCATGGGCGCAGGCGGAATGCGCCAGGGCCCTCGCCCCTATAAGGAAGTGATCACCGACAAGGCCGTGACGAAAAAAGGTCTGTTCACGGTGCACAAAGTAGAGGACAAATATTTCTTTGAAGTACATGACACCATTCTGGGTCGCGAAATTCTCGCCGTCACCCGTTTCATCCGGATCGCCGGCGGTGGAGGTAAATATGGTGGCGAAGAAGTGAATACCCAGAGCATCAAGCTGGAAAAAGGCCCAAGCAATAATATTTTCCTGCGGGTAGTAACCCTTATCAGCACCTCCGATTCTACCAATACCATCTCCCGTGCGGTGAGCAACTCGAATCTGGATCCCATTGGCTACTCCTTCCCTATCGCAGCCATGAGCAAAGATTCCAGTGGTGTAGTGATCGATGTGAGCGATTTCTTCAAGGGTGATAACCAGATAGTGAGTTTAGACCCCAATGATAAGCGCCAGTTCAACCTGACCGCCCTGTTGCCCGATCGCTCTTACATCCAATCAATCTCTACCTTCCCGCTCAATACAGAGATCAAAACCGTGAAAACCTTTGGCGCCTCTTCTGGCGGCGGTTTCCCCGGCGTTATGATTCCCGGTGGCGGTGGAGCCAGTCTGCCCGCAGCCATGCGTGCCGGCGTTGTTACCATCGAACTGAATACCTCCATGCTGTTACTGCCTAAAGTACCCATGAACCGCCGTCTCTTCGACAGCCGTGTTGGTTTCTTCGCTGACCGCTTTGTAGTGTACAGCGATAAACAACAGGCAGTTGAAAACCAAACCTTCGCTGTTCGCTGGAGACTCGAACCCAAACCGGAGGATATGGAAAAATATAAGCGTGGTGAACTGGTAGAGCCCGCCAAGCAAATTATTTATTACATCGACCCCGCCACCCCGAAACAATGGGTGAAGCCCCTGATCGATGGTATCAACGACTGGCAGGTAGCATTTGAAAAAGCCGGTTTTAAAAATGCCATCGTAGGTAAAGAATGGCCGGTGAATGACCCGAACATGAGTCTGGAAGATGCCCGCTTTTCGGTGATCCGCTATTTCGCCTCCGATATTGAAAATGCATACGGACCCCAGGTGCACGATCCGCGGAGCGGAGAGATTCTGGAAAGCCATATCGGCTGGTACCACAATGTGATGAAATTATTACACGACTGGTACATGGTGCAAACCGCTGCCGTTGATCCGAAAGCCCGCAAAATGACATTCGACGACGAACTGATGGGACAACTCATCCGCTTTGTCTCTTCGCACGAAGTAGGTCATACCTTGGGATTGCGCCACAATATGGGTAGCAGCAGCAGAACACCCGTTGAGAACCTTCGCAACAAAGCGTGGGTAGAAGCCAATGGCCATACTGCTTCCATCATGGACTATGCCCGCTTCAACTATGTAGCGCAACCGGAAGATAACATCAGCCAGATCGGTCTCTTCCCCCGCATCGGTGACTATGACAAATGGGCCATCGAGTGGGGCTATCGCTACACAGGTGAAGGCGATGTAGAGAAAGATAAAAAAATCAACAACAAATGGATCATCGACCGACTCGCAGCCAACCCCCGCATTTGGTTTGGTGGCGAAGGAATGAACCAAGACCCCAGAGCACAAACCGAAGACCTGGGTGACAATAGCATGAAAGCCAGCGAATATGGCATCAAAAACCTGAAGCGCATCCTGACTGCTTTGCCCGAATGGACAAAAGAAGAAGCTGATCGCTATGAGAACCTGTCTGACATGTATGGTCAGGTAGTAGGTCAGTTCAGTCGCTATATGGGACATGTAACCAAGAACATCGGAGGCGTTCAGGAAACCTTTAAGTCTGTTGAACAAGCCGGTGATGTATATGAACCAACGCCCAAAGCAACACAAAAAGAAGCTGTTGCCTTTCTGAACAAACAATTGTTCCAAACGCCCGAATGGCTGCTGGATAAGAATGTTCTCAATAAGATCACTTCTCCCACTTCCCTGGAGCGCGTGCAAAGTCTGCAAACCTCCGTACTGAATAGTGTGCTCGATGCACAGCGTTTGTTCCGCCTGGTGGCAGCCAACAACCGTTTCGGTGCTTCAAACTATCGGGTAGATGAACTGATGGAAGATGTAAGAAAAGGTGTTTGGTCTGAACTGGCTTCCGGTCAAGCCATCGATAGCTATCGCAGAAACCTGCAGAAAGCTCACGTGGAGAAACTGATCGACCTGATCACACCAGCCAACAGCAGCACCACCATCTTACAAATTGGCGGTGGCGGTCGTGGCGGATTTACCCTTCCGGTAAATACGCGCAATACAGATGTTAATTCAGCTGCCCGCGGAGAGTTGAAAACGATTCTGCGTGAGGTAACGGCAGCGGCCGGCACTACTTCCGACAAAATGAGTAAATATCATTTACAGGATGTTGCCGATCGTATTAAATCTGCACTGGAACCTAAATAAACCTGATCGTATTTTTTGAAAGAGCCGGAATCACTTCCGGCTCTTTTTTTATCCCCTATACCGCCATATCGATTCATTATCTTTGTAAAAAAAAGGCATGAGAACATTCCTCCTTTTGCTGTGTTGCCTACTTTCCCTCTCGCTGACAGCTCAAACCTATCGTACTGTGCGCGGACAATTGAAAGACAGTGCTACACGGGAACCCATCGTGATGGCCAGCGTGAAAAACAATGTATCCGGTGTAACAGTAATGACGAATAGTAAAGGAATCTTCTCCTTACCGGTAGCACCCGGACAACTCATCTCATTCGCAGCCGTAGGATATCACTTTGATACGGTTTTTTATACGGGCACCTGGTTGTTAAAAGACACCCTGCAGCTGGAATTATCTTCCCTCGTGGTGACCAGCCTCGGTAATGTTACCGTGAGTGCCCGCGGTTTATCGCGCTATCAACTTGATAGCATCCAACGACACAAAGATTTTTTTCAAGCGATGGGCGCATCCCCCCTCCCCACCCTGTCACAGGCTAACTCAGGTGCCGGTATAGCCCTGAACATCGATCGCTTTTCTAAGCGAGAGAAAAGAAAAAGAAATGCCATCAGCTTCTTCAATGATAATGAAATGGAAGCCTATATCAATTACCGATATACCCCTGAACTGGTGATGAAGTATACGGGGCTCAAAGATGAAAAACTGGAGGTATTCATGGGTAAAAGCCGACCCTCCTGGGAATGGCTGCGCAAGCATCCTACTGAAACAGATATGGCATACTACATCAACGAACAATTGAAAAAATACCCGCCTGCCAAATAAAAATTTGATCTATTCAAATCGCAGCGCTTCGATCGGATTTAGGCGGGACGCTTTTATAGCTGGATAAATGCCTGCTATGAGACCGACCAGCGAACAGAGAAATACCCCAATCATCACCCAATTCCAGGGTACTACGAATCCGGTTTTCAAGATGAATGAAAAAAGATTGCCTACCAGGATACCGAGAATGATTCCGAACAAGGCACCCAGCAGACTAATGAAGATGCTTTCAAAAAGAAATTGCTGACGGATATTGCTGCTCTTTCCACCAATGGCTTTGATAAGTCCCACTTCTCTCGTGCGCTCACTCACAGCTACCAACATAATATTCATGAGTCCGATGGCAGCACCCACCAATGTAATGAATCCGATGGCACCGGCAGCACCGGTAATACTTCCGAGAAATCCAATGAATAACTCGGCAAACTTATCGCTCCGCTCTACAACAAAATTCACTTCCTCTATGGGCTCCATCTTTCGAACAGCCCTGAAAACAGCTGTAGCCTCATCAGATGCGACATCCAATTCCCGCACATTCCCCACCATAACACCTAAAATATAAGAGGAAGAAATATTTTGGAACCGACGAATATTGGTATAAGAAGTGAATACCATATCGTCTTGTCGCAGCATGGCACTCGAGCCCTTGCTCTTGAGTAATCCGATGACACGATAAGGCATACTTCCCACCCGAATGATCTTATCAATGCAACGCTCGGGACTATTTCCAAATAACTTGGTGGCAACATTACTACCCAAAACACACACGTTCCTGCCGCTCTGAATATCAAGCTCATTCAGGTTACGACCGGCAGCAATATTATAGCCATTGACAGCGAGGTAATTTTCATCGCCACCCCAAACGGTGATTTGCGGATTGGTCTTTTTTTCCAGATAATGTAATTCCTGGGCGCCGGGTCCCCTGCGATAAACGCTCACGATAGAGCCGGGAAAATTAAAATTGTTCTTGAACCGCTCTGCCTCATCTTTTAAGATAGGCTTTCCCATATTTGACTTTTTCTCCTTGTACCTACGATTCGTCTTCTTTACCTCATTGTTCCCTCCATTGAACCCCATGCGGGCTTCCTTGAATCTAATGCTGAATGCATTGGCACCCATGGATGAAAAGCTTTCTTTCAAACTTTGATTCATCGCCTCGATTGCAGTTATGATTCCAATCAAAGCCATTATACCAAAGGCAATAATAGCAATGGTAATGGAAGACCGTAATTTATTGCCGCGTACGGTACGCCAGGCCAGTGAAAAAGTATCAGTAATCTTCATTGCGGCTGCTGAATTTCGTGCAGACTACAAAATTACGCTCCCTTGACCGCAAAGCGGGTAAACCACCCTAAAAATGTGAAGAGCGGTTAAAAATAGATGAATTTGAGCACGGCAGTCGGGAAGAGCCCGGTATAAAGGAGCAAAGCAGCCAGTACAATCAGTGCCCAGGCGAAAGAACGACTCACGGGAGAAGCCCATTCTGGCTGCCCTGATTTGAAGTACATGGACTGTATCACCCGGAAATAATAGTAAACACTGACAGCTGCCAATAGCACCGCAACAATAACCAGCCAGAAAATACCCCCTGCTTGTACTGCGGCAGCAAGCATATAATATTTTGCAAAGAAGCCGGCTGTGAGCGGAATGCCTGCCAAGGAGAGTAAAAAGACAGCGGCAGCGAAAGCGATCATTGGGTGTTGTGCTGCTAACCCATTGAACCCATCAAGCGAATA
>Ga0315900_10006302_pt1 | contig 15993 bp, 13 predicted proteins | sample LakEriMetagenome_FD_203521 | JGI IMG/M metagenome (GOLD analysis project Ga0315900, IMG submission 203521) | Freshwater fungal communities from buoy surface, Lake Erie, Ohio, United States - Buoy 12 MA114 | ecosystem: Environmental > Aquatic > Freshwater > Lake > Lake biofilm | place: USA: Lake...
CGGATCTCGCGGAAGACGGCATTCGCGTGAATGCGGTTGCACCTGGCTTCTTCGAAACGGCGATGACCCAAGGAACACGAAGCGATCCGGAGCGCATGGCCCGCTTTCTCTCGCGCACCCCGCTGCAGCGCATGGGGCATCCGAACGAACTGGTCGGACCGGTGGTCTTTCTCAGCTCGAAGCTCTCCACTTATGTGACGGGAACGATCTTGCCAGTGGATGGAGGACTCCTATCCTGCTGACATGTGATCACAGGTGCGTGCCTACCTCCCAATCCATGTGGGACAGGCTTCCGCAACCGAATCCATTGGCTGATCCGACAGAGCGGTACCCACCGTAAAGTTCACCGATCGAAGAAGCCCAGACAGTGCCATGATCCCAGAAGTTTATTACGCCGCTCCTTTATGCAAATATGACTTGGCCAAGCATTTCGGCGAAGCGGCGATGATGTGAGACATCCCAGTGGATGCCATCAACCGTTTCCAGTTCACCGACTGGGGCCGCGTCGAGGAAGCGCCATCCATTGAGGCGCGCTTGTTCGGCAAGCACGGGCGCAAGCTGGCGAGAACGCGTCAATGCATCCTCTGCAATGCCAAGTTCGACCACCCGTCGACCGAGAGGAATCGGACTGACCAAGGTGACCGCTGGCAGTTTGCCGCCAACCCATCTGTGGCTCTCCAGAGCCGCCTCTACGGTCGCCGCAATCTTCGGCGCAATGATTTCTGGTTGAGACAATGAAGGATATGCAAGATCATTAGTCCCGAGCATCACGACCAGTTCGTCGACTGGCCAGTTTGCAAGGGTGACTCCGCGTATGTGATCAATCGCTGCCCGCGAGGTTCCGTCGTCGAATCTCGCCTCTCCACTCCCCAGCCCACCGACGAGACCACAGATGCCATGTTCAACGACGCGGAAGCGGCCAAGCCCTGCTCGTTGGAGAAGCATGGGCCAACGGATTGAGGGATCGTAGCGCGAATACCGTGTGGGCCCTTCGTCACGTTGCGGTACATACCCCCAGGTGTTGGAGTCACCGAAAGCCAAGAGAGTCGGCACTCTTGCGCCTGCCTGTCGGCTCGCCTTGCTTCGCTCTTGCGCCTGCGCTTCAGCAGATATTGTCATCATCGCAGCTCCTCCCGCAATTGCCGTGACAGACGCAAGGAAGTGGCGCCGGGAAGGATGCGCGCGCGGTTGATTTGCCATAGGCAGCGCGGCTTCGTTTATCTCCTCAGATTTATAGTTTCTGGAGTGATCAGGCTGGAACATCGGCTCTCCAGTCATCGCCGACAACCACTCTGGCATAAGCGGCCATTTCATCGACATAGGCTCGCATTGGCCCCTCGCTTACGCCGCTATCCAGCTGCTTTAGGGGAACGAGTCTTGTAATCTCTTTGCCGCTCGCGCCCTCGGCAACTAGTGCCACGGGGACAAGCTCCAGCTTTGCAACTCGTACGGCCGGTTTTCCGCGATACAGGCCCTTGGCAAAGCCAATGCGGGCGACAAGGCTCAAAGCCATTGCGGGGTGCGACATCAAGGTGGAAAGATTGCCAAGGCTGTACAAGATCGGAACCGCTCGATCCGGATCGTTTGCGGGGCGGTAGATTTCCACAGGCTGAGGGACATGCGGGTGATGCCCGATCACGAGATCGGCACCCAGGTCCGCAAAGCGATGCGCCCAGCCGACCTGCTGCGGATGGGGGTAGAGTTCGAACTCGAGCCCCCAATGAAGGGCAACAATGACAATCTCGCAGCCATCCTCTCGACAAGCCCGGATCTGCCTTTCGATAAGGCTGATGTCAGGCTGCGACTCAAGATGGAAGGGTGTCATGTTCACGATCCACGGCTTGTCTTCCGGGAAAGGCTTGAAGTTGACACTGAAAGTGTGAGCCACCCAACCGATCCGCAGACCTGCGATTTCGGTAACGCGGGGTTTGTTAGCGTCGCCCTCGGTTCGATTGACGCCTACTTGAGCGATCCCATCCTCATCCAATCTCGCCAGAGTGGTCAGAATGCCTTCTTCGCCACAATCAAGAATGTGATTGTTGGCCAAGTGAACAATATCGAAGCGACGGCCTTTGTGGGAAACGACCGTCTCATATTGCATCGGTGTGAGATTGATCTTGGGCGTGCTTTCCTCTGTGAATTCAGTCGGCCCAACTTCTTCAGTGGTAAGAGTCGATTCAAGATTGGCGTATGAAACATCCGCTCCGAAGATCAGATCATCAACAGACTCGAACAGCCGGTCCTTGGCCCCGTCGAGTCCCGGTGTACACATCAGGTCGCCGGAGGCGCTCATAGTGATTTCGGCTTCAACCGAGAAATCCTCAGGAAGCATCTCGAAGCGGGTCTTCTTGTAGGGTTCAAGTAAGGCCTCGATATCGATCTCCGGCCGTCGCATGCCCTTGGTGACCGGATTGATCGACTTGTAGAGCCAGTGCGCAAGAGATTCGGGGTTCCGAGGGTCAAGCTTTACGTCGACAGGCGTGTCCCATCTTCCGTCCGCAGCATTACGCAGTTGTCCCTCGATAGCATCGGCGAGTTCGCCCGAAAACTTCATGATTGGTCGGGCATCGCGCGGCATGCTGACAGGACGAAGCTTTCCGGAGGTGATATCACTCACGATAGACTTCCCTTTATCTTGCGGACCAAATCCAGGAACCGTGCGGTAACCGCCAGCTTCCAGTCTGGCTCATCTATGAAGAAGGCATCCTTGAGCGACTGTTTGATCCTGGACGCCTGCTCGCTTGCAGCATCCCCCCGTGCGACAAGCCATGTCTCGGCTCGCAAGGCCTCGAGTGTTTCCGGTATGGGATAGGTTCCATACTCAAGACCAATCATCACCAGCCTTTCGGTGCCGACCTCCTCCTGCGCTGCATGTAGCAATGAGCCGCCCACTTGCGCAGACACAGCCTCGCCCCCTCCGGTCCACCTCACTTCCTCTCCGAACAGCGCCTTGGCCTTCAGATATTCAGCTTCGGATGTGACACAGATGGCTTCTCCGACTCCTCTTGGCCCGAGCCCTGTATGAATATCGATGCCGATCACCTGCTCGGCGTTTACGCAGTGTTTCCGAAGCAGCTTGCGCCATGTCAGGTTGGACCAGGCGGGAGCCTTGCCACCATAGAACAACCCGTCCGGGTGATTGTATTGACCTCCAGTCATTGCGATCTGAAAGGCTCGCAGCCCGCGATCCGCAATATAAGCGTCGATCGATGCGTCTGCCTCGGTTCGTGCAGGACCGCTCCAATCCCGCGGCACAAGCCAGTCGTGGATTTCGTCGTACCCGGGATTCAAATGTGGGACTGAGTGGTCGACGAAGTTCCGGTTGAGGTCGATGTTGTCTTCGTTGGTCCTGCGAAGCCATGCGAAGCCATAAGGATTCACTGCGTGGACCAATACTACTGCAGTATCGCCCGGTAATCCGTGCAACAAACCCGAGGCAAGCAGTTCAGCCTGACAACCGGATCCGCAGAAGCCCTCGACCCCGTGGGTTCCTGAACTGATCAGGATAACCCGCTTGGCATCCATAGCCCCCAAACGGGCAATATCGCACGCCAGGGTTTCGCCATTTGGCCCCTTCTTCGTCGGATGCGCATGGCTTTCAAGCGAGAAGTCAGCGCAGCCCACAAGCTCGCGAAAGCGCTCCCGGGCATCTGCATAGTCAGTGGGGAAAAGCATGCGCCAGATATCTCCGTCCTGGTCTCTCAGATATTGCCGACACAGTGTATACAGAAAACCTGCCCAGAACTAGATGAATCTTCCTCGCTAGCTCGGCGACAGAGTCGCGTCTGCAGATGCCAAAAGAGTTCATGTCGCCTTGGGGCTAGCCGGCAGAGCTCCATCTTCAGTGATTGCTGCCTCGCCTTCCAACGAATAAGGCTGTGCGTCTCCCTCGCCAGTGCCGCGAACCGCGGTCAGATCTGCACGCGCCTTTGCGTAAAGCGCCTGGCCCGCGTCACGATCGACGGGGATCACCTGATCAAGCGTTGTGCCCCCGGTCGGTTGTAGCTCGGGCGGGAAGATCGCCAGTTTCTGCAGTTTGGCGAGCTTTTCCTCACGCCCCAGACTCAGGTCACGCGCGTTCGTGCCAGCACGGGGATGCAGTGCGATGCCGTCGACCACCTCAAGATCGAACCACCATTTCTTCATCGGATTGCGCGCACCGTTGCCTTGCAGGTCATCCTCCAATGCAATTGCTTGCGCCAATTCCGGGTAGTCGATGGACCGCCAAATGAGCTCCTGGGCCATCGCCGTGTCCTCACGGTTCCACGGGCAGGTCTTCATGCACCGGCCGCATGCCGAACCCTTTTGCTGGGTGATGCGGTACTTTGCGCACTTTTCAACGTCGGCTTTCCAGATCTCATAGCCATTGAACAGGATCTTCGGACCGAATGTGATCGCATTGCACGGACACTCACGCGCGCACTTCCGACAGCTTTCACAGAAGGACTGCAGATTGAAATCAATCGGCTTATCGACTGCCATCGGAAGGTCAGTGGTGAAGACCACGGATTTGGAGCGCGGACCGATGAAGGGGTTGATCAAAGTATCGCCGATCCTGCTCACTTCCCCCAATCCGGACATTAAAATTATCGGGTTGTGAATGACATCCGAATCTGCATTTGTATGCGAACGTGCTGGAAAGCCCAGAGTTCGACAATGCGCAGCCATGATCCCGGCAATCTCGGCGCCCCGCATGTAAGCACGCATAGACTGGGAGGCGGAGATCCAGTCATCACCGGACGCCCCCTCCATGGTCTCGAAACCTTGGTCAATCAGCATGCAAACTGCGTACTTGTGATAAGCTTCGATAGGCTGGCCATCCACAGCATTGTGCGAATAGTACATCCAAGGCTCTGCTTCGCAGATTCCAACAAAGTCGGCCCCAAGGTAGTATCCCAGCGCTTTAATGGAATCCGCGTTCCATTGAGGATCAGAAAGCCCCTCGGCTTTCGTTTCAGTCGCAAGCGGCTCTCTGGTACCCTGCAGCGGCACCATACCCCTTATGAGCGGTGCCATGCCCAACGCATAAGGATGCTTCATCGGAAATCTGGACATTTCCTCCTTGGCTTTCGCACCAAGGTCGCCAGCCGCGGCCCGATAGAAGAAATCGCCGCGTTTAGGCACGCGCCGGATGCGGTCGCGCATAACCAGCGTGGTAGGCTTATTGACCCTGGCGATCCGCTCCATGGGATAACGTCCAAGGTGTAGTGGTCGCTTGTCCTGCTCACTTGACCACCAGGCAGGTCGGGTGCCAACTTTTCCCAGTTGGAGGGATGGATCGTCGGGCTCGAGCGACCCGTTGCTGGCCAGTGGCAGATCTTCGGCTATTTCATAATCGCAGGTTACCGCGCCAATTCTGAATCCCCGGCGTAAGAATGGAGCGACCAGTTGCCCTAGTTCGGCACGTACCAGCCCCGCCCGGACCGAAAGTGCCTCAAGGCGGGCGGAAGTTGCGCCATGCACATGGCCCAGGGCATCGAAGCCCATCCATCGCACATACCCCGCCAGCACAGCCGCGATTTCCGCAGCACGCATGTCCGTGCGGATTGCATTGGTTCCAGCGATCCAAGTTTCGCCCGGATTCCCTGGCCATGGCTCTCGACCGAATTCGACGAGATAGACCAGCGCATGAGTGTGATTGGGTGGAATGCCCGCACCGACCTCTGGAGTTATGCGGCAAACACCAACAATTGAGGCATCCAGAAAATAGGCTGAAGCCTTGAGATTGTTCGCTCTCTCCAAAGGGTCGGCAGTGATGGGGGCCAGCTCGGGCGCGATGGGACCGCGAAGGAGGCTGTGGAATAGATCCAGATACTCCCTGATCGCCGGCAGTGCCGAAGTGCTAGGCGCAATTCGCGAATCAGATGGCTGCCGCGCCTCCAGATCGGCAGAAACCGATACCGGCTCTTCCATCCGACGAAGATGCTCCAAGGGATAGGGACCCATGTGAACCGGGCGGTCTTTGTGGCTGTAGAGGCGCAAGTTTCAAGCCCTTCGCATTGGCAATCTGTGAATTCGCAGTCTTATCCAGCCATTCCCGATGCCAGATAGCCGCCGTCGACATAGACTGTCTGACCATTGACCCAGGTTGCCCTAGTCAAAAACAGGGCGACTTCGGCAATCTCGTGCGGTGCGGCAAGACGGCGACCGGGTGTTCTACGGATGATGTCCGCCATCACCTGGCCTTCGCTGCGGCTAGATACCATTTCGCGTGACGTCACGTCGACAGGCCCCGGGCCCACAGCGTTGACGCGGACACCATCTGGCCCCAGTTCAACTGCCAACGCTTGCACCAGGGCTGCTTGTGCCGCCTTTGTTACACAGTAGAACGACTCGTTAAGCCAGGCTTGGGCCGCTGCAATCGAAGTGATCACAACAATGGCACCCGCCCCGGCAGCCCGCATCCGACGGCCCGCCGCCTGAGCGACCAGGGCGGTGCCAAGAACATTCACGTTCAAAAGCTCGGTAATCGTCGCTGGATCGGCATCGAGAACACTATGCCGACGACTTATGGAAGCCGCAGCGACCATCCAGTCAGGAGCGGCACCCGCAAAAGCCTCGTCCAACAGTGCGAAAGCCTTTTCGACGCTCGCTGGATCGCTTTGATCACATTGGATGAAGTTCGCACCCGGAGCCGCCCCGCGGTCTAGAACAAAGACCTCATCGCCGGCCTGCCGGGCTGCTTCCACGATTGCCTGACCGATGCCGCCAGCACCGCCCACTACGATGCCCTTACGCGCCAATTGCCTTCTCCTGCCTGATGCTGCACGCCCCCTGTCCGAAAAGTCCCGGCGAGAAAAATACCTTCAAGCTCCCTAGCATCAACGCAGTCTCGTCTCATCTACGACCAAGCGCGAGAAGCGGCTGGTATGAGCCAACGTATCGGCACGGGTAGCGCTAGAAGGATTGCTGTAGGCTGCTTCGAACGCGGCACGATCGGCAAACCACTGCTCTGCAATGCCATCCCATTCACAGTCATCGCTGGTTGCGCCCGGCGCAATGTCATCATCGTCTGCCCGGATGTTGACGACATAACCGGAGAGATGAGCCTGTTGGCTGTTGAGCACATCCTGAGCATGCCCCAGCCACCATTCGCGAAACTCTGTCAGCGGCAAGCCCTCTGCCCGCTTGAGAAACCATACAACTTTGATCACTGACCACCTCCTTGCGCCGAAGTCGGCACCTGCATTCACCAAGTGAAGTTTATTCCTTCCGCCAATTTTACTTGTATACAGCCTGCATACAATATGACAATCCGCAACGGCCGCCGAGACGATCGGGAAAAGGCAGGAAAGGCTCGTAAGCAATGCCCGTTAGAGTCGCAGCGATGGCTGTATGACGCCAAGGAACACGCCAGTTCGCGAACGCAGGGCCATGTTGGCGGGGATGAGGCCTGCCCTATGCGCCGGAAGCTACGTTTTCAGTTCGACGACAGACCAGAGGGTCATCGCTGCCGCAAGAGAACGGGCTCTTGCGGTTTTCCACGAACAGGAAGGGGTCTAATTCGTGCCTGCAAAGGACGTTGCGGTAGAACTCGGCTTCGACGCCTCGATGCCGATGTCTCGAATTGTCCTCGGTGTCTATTCCGCCCTAGCCTTACCGCAGGTGTTGCAACCGCGCTGGCGGAATTGGGCATGCCATGCAACATGATCGCGGCTTACCATCACGACAATGTTGTCATCCCTGAAGAGATGAAGGAACTCGCCTTGTCGGTCCTCGAAGCACTGCAGTATGCTTCAAGTTCGATCGACGGCGCGGAGTAAGCTTCGCCGATACCCGGGATTGTGCAGCTTCGGGAATGTCCAGTTTCTCGCGCAGGCCTGGAGAGCTAGAATGGCTGCGTTCCCGATGCACTAGGCATTATGCATACTCTTTGTCGACAAAGATTGCATGCCAACCCCGAGTGGTTTATCTCTGCATCATGCGCGCCCTCTTCGGACGCCTAGTGAAGCAGCGGAGCCAGATTCAGCCATGACTTTCTATGATGGACAGCCAGTCCGCAACAGGGGCCGAATCGACCTCGGACAAAGCTATGACCTCTACTTCGAGGAAAGCGGCAATCCGGAAGGGTTGCCTGTGCTCTACCTGCATGGCGGACCGGGTGCAGGCATGGATGCTTCTGCGCGGCGCTTCCACGATCCCTCTACCTACAATCTCATCATGTATGATCAGCGCGGTGCCGGACTGTCGAAGCCCTACGCGGGCATCGCACTCAATGACACCTCACTGCTGATCGAAGACATCGAACAGCTGCGCAATCACCTCGGGATCGAGCAATGGATTGTGTCGGGCGGCTCTTGGGGTTCTACGCTTGCACTGGCCTATGCCGAGGCACACCCTGCCCGCTGCTCAAACCTTGTACTGCGCGGCGTCTTCTTGGGTACACGCGACGAAATGCACTGGGTCAACCAGGGTATGCGCAAGTTATTTCCTCTTGAGTGGCTGGAATGTGTCGAGGGGATGAGCGAGGCAGAACAGGATCACCTTCACTCGACTATCCGTGCGCGCCTGTCCGGACAAGACCGAGAAGCGGCGGTCCGGGCCGCCATCGCACTGGCAAAGTTCGAGTGGATAGCTGCAACGGTGAACCCGGACCTAAAAGAGATCGAAGCTGAGCTGACTCCCGAATTCTCCCTCCAGTACTCGCAGATCGTCTGCCACTATGTCATGAATGACTTCTTCATCGATCCGGACCAACTGATCCGGGACATAGGCAAGATTCATGGAATCCCCGGATACATCGTTCAGGGCACCTGCGATTGGGTCTGCCCGCCATGGTCAGCGGTCAGGCTTCACAAGGCCTGGCCAGGGTCCAGACTTTCGCTTTTGAAGGGTGCCGGACATTCCTCAGGGGAACCCATAGTAGCTGAGGCGATACTCGCCACGATGGAAGAGCTGAAGGCACTTGCCCGATGAACAAGATCGAGCGGGTCAGGGGGGCGCTCACTGGAGAATTGGTTGACCGTGTTCCAGCAAGCTTCTGGTGCCACTTCGGGCCAGACGAAGCGAGCGGGAGTGGCATGGCGCGAGCCCACCTGGGTTTCTACCAGGCGACAGACCCTGATTATCTAAAGGTGATGAACGACAACCCGTTCGTGCTTCCAGGCGTTGACCAAGTATCGGTTCCTCGCGATTGGCTGAGACTGAAACCCGCGCCCCGCAACGCACCGGCACGTTCAAAATATCTCGATGGCTTGAAAGAGATCCTCGACAACATCGGCGACGAATGCATGGTTATTGTGACCATGTTCAATGCCTTCGCCACGGCCAATGACAACATGCTGGGTTATTTGGACTACAGTGACTTGGGCTTCGAGCGGATCACCGCACATCTCCGCGAAGACCCTCGCTCGACAATGACCGGTTTGTCTGTCCTCGCCGAAAGTATCTGCGAATTCACTGCGGACTGCCTTGAGCTAGGGGTATCGGGACTGTTCCTGTCGGCCAATGGCGGAGAGCGCGACCGTTTCGCATCTGAACATTTCGAAGAATATGTCGCGGTTCATGACCGCATGATCCTGCAGGCGGCACTGGATGCCGGGTCCGAGTTCAACTTGCTCCACATGTGTGGTGGCGGGCTCCGAATGGACGCCTATAAAGACTACCCAGCACATGCCGTGAACTGGGCCCCGCAGGCCAATAACCCAAGCCTTGCAGATGGCCGAAATATATTCAGCCAGACTTTGGTGGGCGGCATGGACCAGGCCGGCGCGCTGGTCACCGGCGCGCCGGAAGACGTCGAGTCCGAAGTCCGTTTGGCTTTGGCTGAAGCTGGCGGGCCCAACTTCATTCTGGGCGCTGGCTGTGCGCTAGTCGGCGAAGCCCCGACCCAGAACCTGGCTTTCGCCCGCGAAGCTCTCATGATGGCTGGATAGGTTAATTCCGACCAGCAGCTCCTTCAGCGACTGGCCGGCCAGTCAAGGATGCAGTCCTCGGAAACGACGAGGCGAGACATTGCGCTGACATGCGCCATGACGTCGGCACGCGTCTCCGGTGCCGAGGGCAACGAGAACGCCTGGCGGGCATCGTCGATGGTTTCAAACCATTCTTCGGCGACCCCGTCCCAACCCGCATCGACTCCTGTTCCGCCCGGCAGATCGTCTGTGAGGCTGACATTGACGACATAACGCGAGATGAGATGGCCCTGTTTCGCAGAGACCATCGGAGCGTGTCCTTCAAGCCACCATTGGCGAAACTCCTCCATCGACAAATGGTCTGCTTTGCGCAGGAACCACATCACCTTCACCATTTTGCGCGCTCCTCAAACCCCGGCATCCGGAGGTGCATTCACGTTGACACAATGTCGACAGGCTGCATACAATGCAACTAGACGGTCGCAGACTTCAGGTCAATTCAATCGCGTCGGGGGAGCTAGAAGTTCGACATGCAGGATGAGGTTTTCGATTGTGACGTCCTCGTCATCGGCTCAGGAGCAGCAGGCCTTGCAACGGCCGTGACTGCTTCTGTTCTGGGTTTGGATGTCATTCTGACCGAACATGCCCCGCATATCGGAGGCGCAAGCGCGATTTCGGGAGGTGAGGTCTGGATTCCGCTGAACCGTCAGGCTGGCGGTTCGGCCAATGACAGCGAACAAGCAGCTATCGCTTATCTTGCCGACGTCATTGGTGATCACTTTGACCGGACTAGGGTAGAGACCTATGTAACAAATGCAGCCGCAGCCTTGGCGTTCCTCGAGGACAACAGCCACCTCGAATATGAGCTACTCGAGACCGTAGTCGATTATTTCACTGATATCGAAGGCGCTACTAAAGGGCTAAGGTCATTGGGGGCGGTGCCTTTTGACGGCCGCAGACTGGGCAAGCATTTCAAGACAATCCGTTCGCCCCTTCCTGCGTCGATGATCTTTGGCGGAATGTCGCTCGGGCGTCTGGACATTCCGCACTTCTCGCGTTTCACGAGGTCCCTGCCTTCGCTGATGCATGTCTGCGGAATGCTGGCCAATCACCTTCGCGATCGATTGATGGGTCACCATCGTGGCACCCGGATGGTCATGGGCAATGCCTTGGTAGGCAGGCTGGCGTTGACCCTTCTGGAGCGGGAAGTCGCAATGTGGACGAATACCGCCACGCTGGATCTTGTCAGTAAGAACGACAGAGTGGTGGGAGCCCTCGTCGCCCATCCGACGGGACGTCGGCTAGTAAATGCGCGCCATGCCGTCGTCATCGCAACCGGCAGCTTTTCGGGTAGTCGCCAGAAGCAGATCGAGTTCATGCCTCACGTCAGGGCTGGCCAGCAGCATCGTTCGCATCTGCCTGCCACCAACGACGGCTCCGGCCTCGACCTTGTCCGTACACATGGCGGAAATGTCGACAGCGCTCTCGCGCAGCCTGCAGCCTTCACCCCGGTTTCAGTCATTCACTGCCCTGACGGCACCGAATGGTTGACGCCCCACTTCGGAGACAGGGCAAAGCCAGGGGTGATCGTCGTCGATGACCGTGGCAACAGGATTGCCAATGAAGCCACGAACTATCACGATTTTGTTGGAGAAATGCTCCGGCATTGTACCGGCAAAGCCAGTGCTGAATACTACCTTGTCACCAGCCATCGTCACCTTCGGGCCTACGGTCTCGGACGTGTTCCGGCTTCGCCTGGCCGGATTTCGCCATTTCTGCGCAATGGGTATCTGCTAAAAGGCCAGACATTATCTGATCTTGCCGGAAAACTGCGTATCGATGCCGAGGGCCTCGTCAAAACCGTTGCAGCCCATGACAGTCATGCCATTCGAGGTGATGACCCGCTGTTCAATAAGGGCGGAACGGCATACGAGCGAGCAGCCGGTGACGCAGCCAACGAGCCCAACCCTTGTGTCGCCCCTCTTGGAGCGGGACCATATTATGCCATCCGGATCATTCCGGGCGACATCGGTACGTTTGCCGGGGTGAGCGTAGATGAAAGGGGCCGAGTTCTGACTGAGGATGGCACCGCTGTACAAGGCTTGTTCGCCGTCGGCACTGTCACTTCCAGCATAATGGGTGGAACCTACCCCGCAGCGGGTGCGATGTTAGGACCAGCTCTGACGTTTGGCTATCTAACTGCAAAGGCGATCGCTGGAGAATTGGAGGAAGGCGCAGCCAAACTGCCTCACTAACGCAGCATGAACGAAGGGCAACGAAACGCTCTGACGCCCTAATAGGAGACTGTCGCCATCGCCCAACAAAGCTGACGTTACTCTAACAAAATCGGGCGTAGTGATAACAAGGCCCTCCAGACGCCAATGGCCTTCTGCAACTCGGACCATGGGCGCCTGACTGCACAGCGCGCCGCTGGTTTCGTTCTCCAAACCTCATAATCCATTGGACTTGCCCTGCGCGCCAAGCATTGGTGCGTTTAGTGAATCGCGGTCCGGAGTGGCTGGCGAAGCCCTGACCAGCACGCCTGGCGGGGCCTTGGGTGGTGGGAGCAGCGACGATCGCTGCTCCGATCAGGAGAACCACCCATGACGAACAGCGACACCGCCAATGTGGCAACAAAGCCCACCCGCAAGATGGCCCGCGAGCGCAAGGCAGGCGCGGCTGCGGAACCCATGCCCAAGCGCCCCAGCAAGTCCGTTGCGGTCCTTGCCATGCTGCAGCGGCCCGAAGGCGCGACCCTAGACCAGCTTGTGATTGCAACTGGCTGGCTGCCCCACACCGCGCGAGCCGCACTGACGGGCCTCAAGAAGAAGGGCCACGATGTCACCAGCGACAAACCGGCTGGCGGGATGCGGACCTACCGCGTGGCTGGGGGAGCGGAGACCACCCAATGACCCTCCATGCACGCATCGCAAGGATCGAGGCGATGTCAGCCCGCGAGCGCAAAGCCGAATGGCAGCGCTGCACCGGCACTGATGCGCCACCTGCCTTTGGCTCGGGCCTTCTGGCCCGGGCCATCGCCCACCAGGTTCAGGAGGCCGCGCTGGGCACGATGAGCAAGGCAGACCTGAAGCGGATCTTGTCAGCGAACGGGTCTGGCAAAGTCGAAGCCGCATCGGGCGCGGTAAAGCCAGGCACGTGGCTGTCGCGCACATGGCATGGCGAAGTGCACCAGGTGATCGTGCTAGAAAGCGGGTTCGAGTACCGCGGCGAGCGATACTCCTCTCTGTCCGAGATCGCCAAGCGGATCACCGGCTCGCATTGGTCGGGGCCGCGGTTCTTTGGGCTGAGCAGCCCGCGCCTCGGCAAGCTGGGAGTAAGCGCCCATGGCAACTAGCGCCTCCCGGCGCCTGCGCTGTGCGATCTACACCCGCAAGTCGACCGAAGAGGGTCTGGATCAGGCGTTCAACAGCCTCGATGCCCAGCGCGAGGCTTGTGCGGCCTATATCCTCTCGCAGCGCCATGAGGGCTGGCAACTGGTGCCCGATCTCTATGACGATGGCGGGTTCACTGGCGGGAACATTGACCGCCCGGGGCTCAAGCAACTGCTTGCCGATGTCCGCGCCGGGCGGGTCGATGTGGTCGTGGTCTACAAGGTCGACCGGCTCACTCGCAGCCTCGCGGACTTTGCCAAGATCGTCGATGTGCTTGATGAAGCTGGAGCGTCCTTTGTCAGCGTGACCCAGGCCTTCAACACCACCAATTCGATGGGACGGTTGACGCTCAATGTCCTATTGTCTTTCGCCCAGTTCGAGCGGGAGGTTATCGCCGAGCGGATCCGCGACAAGGTGGCGGCCTCCAAGGCGCGCGGCATGTGGATGGGTGGCAGCCTGCCGCTGGGCTACACCGCGATCAATAAGAAGTTGGTGCCGGTGCCAGAAGAGGCATCGACGGTCGCGAAGATCATGGAGCTCTATCTTGAGAGCGCCAACGTGCTCGACCTAGCCGAGAAGCTGAGGATGCAAGGGATCGTTAGCAAGCAGCGCATGGGACGGAACGGGGAGCTTAAAGGAGGCATGCCCTTCACGCGGGGAGCGCTGCACCATCTGCTTTCCAATCGGACTTATGTCGGTGAGGTCGTGCACCGGGGCAAGATCTATCCCGGCGAGCATGAGGCCATCGTTGATCGTGCGCTGTTCGATGCGGTTCAGGAGCGCCTCGATGCGCGGACCAACGCCCCGCTGGAGCCTGGCAGGCGCGGCACGATCAGTCTGCTGGCCGGTCTGATCGAGGATGACCTTGGCCGGCCCATGTCACCGATCCACACCCGCAATCACGGCAAGCGCTATCGCTATTATGCTTCGCACAAGGGCGACGGCTCCAAGGCGCCAGCGTTGCGGCTGCCTGCCGGTGATCTCGATCATGCGGTCCGCAGCGCTATAGGTGCCTTTCTCAGCGATGCACAGCAGATCAGCAAGCTCGAGATCGAGCCGACCCAGCATGCCAACCTGATCGCCTCCTTTGGCGCGCTGGCCCAAAGTATAGACGGGTTGGCCATTGCTGAGCTGCGCAAGCTGCTGCAGCAGGCTGAGCTCAGGGTGACGGTGTCGCGAGAGGCAGTGGACGTGCAGCTTGAGCTTGTCGCGCTTGCGGCTTGGGTGGGTGTCGATCTCGAAGAGCATCGGACGATATCTTTGTCCATTTCGACTTCCCAGACCACTTGGGGCCATGAGCCGCGGCTCAAGCTTGATCCTCCCGCAGGGGCTACCAACAACGATTCCAGTCTGGTCCAGCTGGTCGCGCGCGGGTTTGCGGCGCGTGATCAGCTTCTTGCCATGACACAGGACGCCGTCCGCGCCATGCCCGGGACCCAACTGCGGCATCTCGAGCGGATCGCCCGCCTCGCCTATCTCGCTCCGGACATCGTCAAGGCCGTCCTCGATGGTCGTCAACCGCGGCAGGTAACTGCGCGCGCGCTCTCGCGGCTTGGGGCTCTCCCCCTCGCCTGGTCCGAGCAGCGCAAGATGCTCAGCTTCGCAACCAGCTAAGCCCAATCGCAGTTTTAGGACGCGAAAATGGCGGCAGAGAACCTGCCGCTATTTATCGTTGCAACGTCACTCACGAGAGACTCCGTGACCTAAGAGTGGCCGACACCCTTCGGCAAACCGACGGAAATGCGGGGGAATTTCGCGAGGTCTAGCGAGAAGCGCGAAAGTCTTGCCACTTGGCGGACTGGATGGTGAATGAAGCAGTCCTGACATAACCGGTCTCGGCAAATGTATTTCCCTGTTTAACGGGAATTTACAGGGAATTTGGCGAAATTGACTGCGGATTGCTGAACTTCGAGCCTTCGAGAGCCCCGGAAATCCGCGGTTCCGGAAAAGAATTTCCCTAAGCGCGTAACAGGGAAATCCTGCGGAGATAACAGGGAATTTCTGATGTAGATCAGGGATATGAGTCGAAGAACCTAAGCGAGTCGCACACGACAACGAGCTTGACTCCGGTAGCCTTGGCAAAGACAATGGCGCCGTCTCTCGAAGCAGATTGGCACCGCGCTCCGGCGCATTGCAGCAGCATAGGAGACAACCCAAACCAGCCACGCAGATGCGGGGCAGGATGGTGGTTGTCCGCGCATGTGCTGCTCCCCCGTTCTGCCTCCTTGCTGGCCAGCAAGAGAGACAAGACAATGGCAAAACCCGCAAAGACAAGTCGCCCGGTCTTAACGAACCGGACCGATGCCTTTGAGCATCGCTTCGGACCAATCGAGCATCGTCCCGTCGGCAGCCTCACCCCCTATAGCAACAATCCTCGCAAGCATCCCGAGCGCCAGCTGGTCAAACTGGCTGCCTCGATCGCCGAGTTCGGCTTAGTGATGCCAGTTCTGATCGACGAGGACGGCGTCATCATCGCTGGCGAAGCCCGGGTGGCGGCGGCCAAGCGCCTCGACTTGAGCGAGGTCCCGGTGATTATCGCGCACCAGTGGAGCAAGGCGCAGGTCCGAGCCTACCGGCTGGCCGACAACAAGCTGGCTGAGCTCGCGACCTGGGACGCGGACGCGCTGGCCATCGAGCTTGCCGCGATCATCGAGATGGACGAGACCCCGATCGAGATCCTCGGCTGGGAGACCGCCGAAGCCGACCTAATCCTCGAGGGCAACAAAAAGGCGAAGACCTCCGAAGAC
>Ga0315900_10006303_pt1 | contig 15991 bp, 9 predicted proteins | sample LakEriMetagenome_FD_203521 | JGI IMG/M metagenome (GOLD analysis project Ga0315900, IMG submission 203521) | Freshwater fungal communities from buoy surface, Lake Erie, Ohio, United States - Buoy 12 MA114 | ecosystem: Environmental > Aquatic > Freshwater > Lake > Lake biofilm | place: USA: Lake...
TCCGTTCGCGTTCGACACGAGCTATCCGGGCATCCTCGCCCAGGAGGCGATCCAGGCGCTTTCGAAGCTCACTGCTGACCGCGATACCGTGATCACCGTCGGCGTCGGCCAGCATCAGATGTGGGCAGCCCAGTTCTACACGTTCCGCCGACCGCGGACCTGGCTCTCCTCCAGCGGCCTGGGAACGATGGGCTTCGGCCTCCCGGCGGCGATGGGGGCGAAGGTCGCCTGCCCCGACTCCCTCGTGGTGGACATCGATGGCGACGGCAGCATCCTCATGAACATCCAGGAGCTCGCCACCTGCAAGACGGAGAACATCCCGGTCAAGGTGCTGCTCCTCAACAACCAGCATCTCGGCATGGTGGTGCAGTGGGAGGACCGGTTCTTCAAGGGCAACCGGGCCCACACCTACCTCGGCCCGGTCGATCATCCCGAGGCCTGCGGGCAGGGCGACGGCATCTCGCCCGGCGACCGATACCCGGACTTCGTGGCCATCGCCAAGGGGTTCGGCTGGCAGGCGGAGACGATCGTTGAGAAGGCGGACCTCGTGCCCGCCCTGAAGCGGCTGATCGACGCCCCGGGGCCGGCGATTCTCGACGTGCAGGTGCCCTACCAGGAGCACGTGCTGCCGATGATTCCTTCGGGCGGCACGGTTCAGGACCTGATCAAGAAGTAGGTCACGGGCCGAACGGGCTGGCGGCGTCAAAGGGCGAGTTCGTCTCGTCCTTCGCCGGAACGTCCTGCGGCTGCGTGGCGGTCGGCTGGGCTGGCCGGTTCGCCGCGGGTGCGGCGCCGGCGACCGGCTTGCCAAGTTTTTCGAGGGCGTCGAGCACCGACTGCTCGTCGGGGTTGGCGTCGAGGCCCGCGGCCGCCTGACGCAGGGTGGCCACGAGATCCTTGGCGGCAGCCGTGTCGTTGCCGAGAAGACCGATCAGTCCGGCACCGCCGTCGGCGCCTTCGATCGCGTCGGCACAGACGGCCAGCCGCCAGGCGTCGCGGCGGCAGGCCAACGCCGGGATCGTGGGCTCGTCAGCTCCGCCGGCGGGCGGCTGAACGCCAGGTTGGGCATCGCCGCCACCCACACGTCGCTCCATCCGCAGTTGTTCTGCCGCCATGAAATCGGCTTCGAGCCCGGCGATCGCGGCGCCACGTACCGACTCGACGGCACGGGCGACATCCACGCCAGAGTCCGCGGTGGCCGCGGCCCCCAGGGCTGCCGCGGCGCGGACCCGCACGTCCACGGAGCGCGAGGCATCGCCCAGAATGCGGGCCGCCGCGGTCACGGCCTCCTTCGAGCCGGTCTGCGGACCGAGCGTCTGCATGATCGCAAGGCCGCGGCCGGCCAGCCAATCGATCGCCGCCACGGGGCCGGTCTTGGGGTCGCCGGTGAGCATCGGCATCAGCGCGGGGCCGACCGCCTTCGCGACCGCGGCCGGGTCGCCGCCGGCCTTCGCTGCCTCGGCGTGGCGCATCAAGCCTGCCGCCGCCGCGATCCGCACCTCCAGTGGCAGCCTCACGTCGCCCGCCGCCGCGGCCAGCACCGGCGCGGCGGATGGTAGGGGGCGATTATCCTTGGCCCGCAGTTCACCGACGAGCAGCATGGCGTTGACACGCACGACCCGCTCCGCGTCGCCATTGCGGGCGAGCGCGGCCATCGCGTCGAGCACGGTTTTCGCGACGTCGTCGAAGGCCTTCTCGTCGGCGATATCCGAGAGCACGACCTCCCGGATCCGTCGCCGCACCCGCTCGATGGTCGAACGGTTGGCCTCGAGGCCGAGTTGCGGCAGGGCCACCTGCGTCACGAACCCGCGGGCCGCCGCGTCGAACTGGCCACCATCGCGCAGTTTCTCCTTGAACTCACGGGTCTCCACGGCGCCCTCGACCTTCGTCCAGGTCGAATACTTGGCGGCCGCCTCTTGGGCGGAAGCGGGCCAGGCGCCGAGCAACCCGCCGACGATCAGGGCCGGGATCAAGAGCCGGAAACGGAATTGCGTGTCACACATGAGCCACGTGCCAGGGGTTCAGAAGGGGCTGCCAAAGGGACTCGGGGCCGCCGCATCCGGCTGACCAGGCTTGGCCGGGCCCTTCGCGGCGTCGTCGACCGGCAGCGTGGCCTTGTGCTCGGCGATCGTGGGCTCGGCGTCGGCGGCGGAGACGAACTCGAAACCGCCATCGGGCCGCAGGCAGAGCAATTCGAACGGTTCCGGCGGGCGGGTCGATCGCTGTTCGGTGCGGTCTTCCTGCCGCCCGCGGACGTCGACGAGCACGCGGTCGGTGCGAATCTCCTCGCCCCGGGTCCGCCGGTCGCCCGGCTTGTTGAGCTTCTCGTCCACGTTCACGAGTCCGCCGGGCTCCGTCACCAGACCGCGCAGCGCGTAGTCGCCGGTGCGGGCGCTGGGGGCGAGGACGAGGAGTTCCAGCATGCCCGCCTTCATCTTTTTCATGTCAGCCTTGCGGAGCGGGCCCACGAGCACGGCCGTCGGATCAGGCACGCTCACCGCCGCGGTCTCGTTGCTCGGTGGCGAGGCGAGCTTGAGCGGCTTGGCAAGCGCCGCGTTGGTGAGGTGCTGCACAGGCAGGTTGACGTTGGGGTTCCAGACCTCGAACCGCACCCGATAGCGATAGGCCTTGCCCGGCTCGACCGACGTGTCGATGAAGCGGAACATGCGGAACTCAGCGGCTCCGGGGGTGTTGCCCTCGGGTCTGCCCGGCGCCGGCAGGCCTTGGCCGTCGGGGCCGCGGCCGCCGGGCTCGCCGGAAAAGACGTCAACGCCCGAACCAGCGCCCGGCGCCGGAGAGTTCGGCGGCGGCTGTGTCGCGTCGGGCTTCTTCCGCACCTGCTCGAGCACCCACGGGTGCAGGCCGGTCACGCCCCAGGAGCCGCGCAGCAACTGCGGCAGCGGACCGCAGTAGGGGGGCGTGGTCTTGGGATTCCGCTTGTCCTCGGCCGCGGAGAGCAGAAAGGTATCGGGCACCTTGTCGCTGGCGACTCCTGACCACTCCGCCTGCCACCGCCGGCCTGCTTCGGCCAGATCGAGGGGGGTCCAGCGTTCGGGCCCGGTGCCCGCCACCGTGCGCTCGATCGTCCAGTCGGCCCACAGCGGCGCGTCCCGCTTGGCATCCTGGAATCCGACGCTCTCGAACCGGCGTCGGTATTCCGCCGCCTGCCTGGAAACTGGGATCAGCCCGGTGACGACGACGTACGGTGCGACGCGGCCCCGGCCTTGATCGCCACCGCCAGCCGCTCCCGGCTGGCCGGCGGCCACATCGAAGGGCTGGTCGCCTGTGGCCGGCTCGCGGGGCCGGCCGCGGGGCCGGTCAACTGCCGCGGGTTCGGCGGGCGGTTGCTTGAACGGCAGCACGGCGAGGCCCGCCACCGCTCGCAGGTCCTCGATCGGGAGGACGTCAGGCTGTGTGCGCTTCGCGAACTCCTCGAACAGCGGCCGGTCGAGCAGCGCCAGCGGCGGCGGGTCGGCCACGGTCGGCTTGCGCCACGGGTCGATCGCCGTCGCCAGCGGCGCTCCCGTCCATTTCTCGCTGGCCGGCGCCGTCTTCTCGCGATCGACGTGCATCGCGGCATCGCCGGCCTGGCGGGCGAGAGCCTCGGGCCGCTGTTGGGGAGTGACCGACTTGCTCCGCACGGCGTCGATTCCGCCCCAGGCGAGGCCGAGAGCGGAGAGGCCGATCACCGCCACGAGGAACTTCTCCCCGTGCCGGAGGAGGAAATCGACGATCGCTTCCTTGTCGAACGAGATGCTAGGCCGCTTCATGCCATCACCCTCCGACCGAGTCGTCGGCCGGTCGGCCACCGGCGCGTCGTCGCCGCCGCGTCCGTCGCGGCGGGGGCCGGCGGCTCGATGCCGACGGCCACGGCGCTCGGCGGCGTCGCCAAGCCCACCGTGCCGCGCAGTTCCACGTGCACGTCGTGGCTGCGGCTCCGCTTGTCGTCCGTGCCCTGGGGGCCGTCGGCGATTCCGGCGCCCCCGCGCTGACCTTGGGCGTTGATTCGCACCTCGCGAACGTCGATCGGGAGCGGCGCCTGGGCCAGATCCGCCAACAGGGCGTCGAGCCGCCGCTGATCGATCGTCAGCCGCAGCACGAAGGGCATGAGGTGGACCATGCGGGCGGCAGGCGCCGTCGCCACGTCCGCGGCCGACAAGCCCTTGCCGTCGAAGTCGACATAGATCCACTCGCGGAGACTGGCGTCCGGGGCGGCTGCCGGCGTTCCCTCGATTCCCGGGATCGACTCGGCGCCGGCGAGCGGACCGGCGGCACCGCCGCCGAACCGCGGGTGCGAAGGCTTGCCTAATGCGCCGCCTTCGGGCCCGCCTGGCACCGGCATATCGGGTGGCGGTTGGCCGGCGTCGCCGGTTTCCGACGGCTTGGGCAGGACGATCCGGCCGCTCCCCAGACCACCGGGCTTTTCCTGGGACGCCGGGTAGCCCACGGCCAGTTCCTCCACCTCGACGATCGCGGCGTTGTAGACACCGCCCGCGTCCTTGTTGGCGCGGGCGATCGCGTCGCAGAACAGGCCGTACACCCACAGTTCCTCCTGGGCGAGCACCACCTGGGTCGTCGCCGCCTGCGGGTTGGTGGGCAGCTTCACCCATTCGAACGAACGCAGCAGCCGGCGCTGGTCTTCCGCGTTCCAGGTCAGGATCGCCTGCGAGCGGCGGTCGGCTTCCCGAACCACCGGTTCGCGGCCGCCGCCCCCGGGCGCCGGCTCGCGATCGTCGGCCATGGCGGCATCGGCGCCCATGCGGGCGGGCAACTTGCGCACGACCTCGGGGATCGTGTTTTGGTAGCGCTGCAGCAGATTGCGATCGAGGCGGCCGTCGGGCTTGAGGGCGGCGACGGCACCGAGGAAGTCAGGCCCGAGCTCTTCCGGCCAGACGCGCAAAAACTCCTGGCTCGCCCAGAACTTCTGCCACTCGCCGAGCGTGTCCTTCCGGATGCGGTCCGTGTCGGCGTCGATCTCGCTCGACCAGCCCGCGTTGGGATGCGGCTCGACGCCGCGGACGCTCTGCACCGCGTCGAGCTTGCCTTTGATCTGGCTCTGGGCTGCGGCGATCTGCGTCTGTAGACCTCCGCGGGCGGCGAAGAGGAGCGGGAGCAGGACCAGCGGCACCAGGATCGCCAGCAGCCAGAAATGGTGCTTCGCGAGCAGGGCGACCGCGGGACGGATGTTTTCAGGAAGCTGTGGCATGATCGGTTCGCGGCGTCACTGCACGACCGGCTCCGGAGGCGGAGGCGGCTTGGGGATGCCCGGCGTCGTCGGCTGCCAGGCGAACTGCAGCGTGAAATCGTATCGCTTGAGCTCGATCGTCTCGGCATCGCCGGCCGGGTTCGGGGCCCCGGCATCGCCGGCCGTGGCCGTCGGTTTCGACTTCGGGATCCGCACCCGCCGGACGGTCGACGACTCCATGATGATCGGATAGCCGATGCCGAGTTCGGCGACGGGCACCCGCTTGCCGGCGAGCGGACCGGCGGACACGAGCACGTCGTCCCCCTTGCCGAGCAGCGACTGCACGAGGGTCGAGCGCACGAACTGCTCGGCCTCCTCCGGCTTGTGGCGGTCTTCGTTGTGGAAATGGTGGCCCACGATCTGGATCACCCAGCCCGGACCCTTCGGGCCCACCTGCCCGGGTGCGCCCGTCTCGCCGGTCCCCTCGGCCGCGCCCTCGGCCGGCGCCGCATCGACGCCCTCAGCGGGGGGCGCCGGGGCGGCGGGCGCCGCCGTGCCCGCGCCGCCGACGGAGTGGGTTTCATCCCAGTATCGCTTGGCGCCGGCGAACCACGTGGCCAGGTCGGGGAAGAACTGGCAGTCGAGGCTGTCGATGTGCAGTTCGTTGCGATCGGCCGGGTTCGGCGCGGGCTTGCCCGGCGGATCGCGGGGCAAGAGCGACTCGACGGCCCGCAGCATGTCGAGGGTCTGGAACCGCCTGTTCTGCACGTCCACCAGATACCGCTGCTGGGCCGCTGCCTCGGTCCGCTTCGCACGGACGGCATCGAAGGCCTCGGTCGCGGCCTGCGAAGTCGTCTTCACCGCGTCGGCCTTGGCGAACGCGTCGGCATAGAGCCGGGGCGCATAGGTCGACCAGGCGAGGAACATGCCCGCGAAGTTGAGCGCGGCGGCGGCGAGCAGCCCGACCATCGCCGCCAAGGCCCAGGGCTTCTTCGACTCGATGAGCCGGTCGGTGACGATCTCCTTGGGCAGCAGGTTCGTCTGCAGGAACGAGCCCGCCGCGGCCTGGAGGGCGAGGCCGTAGGCGGTGCCGAAGGCGAGGCGATTCTCGCGGAACGCGGGGGCACCGAGCACCGTGGGCCCTTCCAGATGGTCGTACTTCTCCTGCCGTTGGACGTCGAGCTGCAGTTGCTTGGCGACGAAGTCGGAGAGCCCGCGGAGCTTGGTGGCGTTGCCGAGCAGCAGAACCTTGCCGATCGTCGCGGTGCGGTCGGCGCCCGTGAAATAATTGAGCGACCGCTGCAGTTCCGAGGCGAACTCGCTGAACACCGGCCGCATCGACTTGAACACCGCCTTCGGGTCCTCGGCCCGCACGGCGTTGCGTTTCAGGTGCTCCGCCTTGGCGAAGGTGAGTTTCAGGTCCTTGACGAGCGCCTTGGTGAACGTGCTGCCGCCGATCGGCATGCTGCGCTGCTGGATCTTCAGCCCGTTGGTCATCACGACGTCGGTCGAATCGACGCCCATGCTCACGAGCACGATCGCCGCCGGCGGCTTGTCGGGATCGATCGTCTTGGGGTCGGGAAGCTGGTCGAACATCACCATGTTCGCCAGCGCGATCGGCGAGAGTTGGAGAACGTCGACCTCGATGCCCGCCTCCATCAGCGGTGTGAGGGTCTTGTAGACCTGCTCGCGCTTCATCGCGAACAGTGCCACCTCGGCATCGATGACGAAGCCGCTCTCCTCCATCCCGCCGGCGAGCCGCTGCCAGTCCCAGACGACCTGCTCGAGCGGAAACGGAATCTGCTGGCGGGCCTCGTACTTGACGATGTCGGGAATCTTCTTGGCCTCGATCGGCGGCAGCTTGATGAACTTCGAGAGGCCCGACTGACCCGGCACCGCCACGGCGACGCGGTCGCCGGAGAGGTCGTTGCGGCCCATGAACTCGACCAGGGCGGCCCGCACCAGCTCCACCGGATCGGCCTCCGGCTGGGTGAGGATCATCGGATATTCGATGTAGTCGTAGGCCTCGGCGACGAGCTTTCGGGGATCGGTCGCCGACATGCGGCAACGGAGCGCCTTGAGCGCGCACTTGCCGATGTCGATTCCCCACACGTACGGACTGCGGGCCATGGACCGTTCCAGAAGGCGTCGACGGGAGGGCTGGCTGGCGGAGGAGGCTGCGCGGCCGAAAAGCCGTCTTTCCAGCACTCTACGAAGCCGCGCGGAGGGGTGTCAAACGCCCCGCGCCGGCCGGGAGGAAGGCGGCGTTGTCGCACCGCTTGGATTACACTCGGTGCCCATGCAGCCCGCTCGCATCGTGGTCTTCCTGCCCTGCCACACGCTCGATGATTTTTCGACGTGGCTCGAGGAGGACGAGGCCGACGACGTGCTCGCCGCCTGGACGGCCGCCTGGGATCCGCAGCTGCTGGCGGCCGTGGGCCGCGTGCCGGAATGGGCGAGCGTCGATCTGCGGCCGCCCGACGACGAGCCGATCCTCGGCATCGTGCCCGCGGCCCTCGACTCCCGGTTCGCCGGCCAGGCCGACGCGGTATGCACGGCCGGATCCCGCTGGGTGCGTGACGTGCGCGGCGCCCCCGATGTGGCCGCGGCGGCCCGCGGCGCCTTCGGTCTCCAGGCCGACGACGGTGGCGCACGCTTCGCGGACGACTTCCGCGCCCTGGGGATGGCGGTGCTGCTGGCAGAACTGGTGGCCCGACGCATGCGGTCGGAGGCGGAGCTCGAGAGCACCGACTTCGCCGCCACGGTCGTCGCCGCGGCGCGGGCCGCCGTCGCCGGCCGCGACGACGAGGCCCGGGAGCGGCTGCGCGAGGGCTTCGGCTTTCTGGCGGCGACGCGGTCGCGGTACTACCCCGTGGACGTCTGGCTCGTCGATCTCGTGCTCCTCGCCGACACGACGCTCGGCCAGCCCCTGCTCGACGAGCTCGCGGCGCCGACGCCGCTGGGGATCGTGGCCACGGGCGGCCTGATCGAGCGGCTCGCCGCGGAGCACCCGGCCGCCCTGGAGCGGCTCCGTGCGCGGTGTGCCGCGGGCTCGGCCTGCGGCTGCGGCGGCAGCGACGACGACGATCCGCTGGCGCTGCTCACGCCCGAGCAGGTGCTGGCGTCGTTCGACCGCGGCCGGGCTGCGTGGGAGCGAATCGTCGGCTGCGCGCCGCAGACCTTCGCCCGGGTGGCGGGGGGCGGTGCGGCGCTGCTGCCGGCCGTGCTCGGGGGGCTCGGCTACGCCGGGGCCGTGTGGCCGCTCTTCGACGGCACGCCGTTGCCCGACCCCGGTGCATCGCGCATCCGCTGGGAAGGGGCGGGCGAGGCGAGCATCGACGCCGTGGCCCGCGCGCCGATCGACGTCCGCGAGGCCCGTGCCATCCTCGCGCTGCCGGAACGGCTCGGCGATGCGATGGACCACGACCACGTCGCCGTCGTCATGTTCGCCCGCTACGCCGGCACCGCAAGCCCGTGGCACGCCGTGCTGCAGCGAATCGGAAGCTGGACCGACGCGCTGGGCACGTTCGTGACGCCGGATGACCTGTTTCGGCGAACCGCTGGGAGCGGCTCCCGCGTCGCGTTCGAAGCCGACGCCTTTCCCGTTCCGGCTCCGCCCGCCGTCGGCGATCCGGTGGGTGACGCCGTTGCGGCGGCCGCAGCCGAGGCGCAACGCATCGTGGCCGCGGCGGGCGACCTCCGGCCGTTGCTGCCGACCGTCAACGCTGTCTCGCCCGCTGCCACGCAGCCGTCGGCCGGTCGCCCTGCCGGCCGTTGGCCTTGGTCGCGCCGCGAGGCCGGCGCCGAACTGGTGCTCGACAACGGCCTGATCCGCCTCCAGGCTCACCCGCGGACCGGTGGCCTGCTGTCGCTGCGCCGGCCAGCCGACCGCGGCAACCGTCTCTCGCAGCAGCTCGCTTTGCGGACGACGCGGCCCGCTCCGGCGGTTGGCGCCTCCTGGGAGTCGGCGGAGGATCGGGCCGAGCACGGCCGGATGCAGGCCGAGGCCGTGGCCCGCATCAAGACGGCGGCGGGCGCCGACTGCATCGAGAGCCGCGGCCGCCTGCTCGCGGCGGACGGACGGGACGTGGGAGCGTTCGTCCAGCGGATGACGCTCGTTCCCGACCGGCCGCTCGCCGTATTCGATCTCGACGTCCGCCTCGACCGCGCGATCGGCGGCCCGCTCTTCGAGCAGCACGTCGCTTGCCGATTCGCGTGGCACGAGAACGAGGACGTCGAGGTCCTCCGCAGCCTGCACACCCAGGCCGTGTTCACCGCGCGAACCCGGTTCACCGCCCCGCATTTCGTGGCCCTGCGCGGCAGCGGCCGCGGCAGGGATGCCGAGGACGTGTCGATCCTCACCGGCGGGCTGCCCTGGCACGTCCGCTCGAGCCCGCACGTGCTCGACACCATCCTCCTCGGCGGCGACGCCGTCACCGCCTCCCGGCGGCTCGCGGTGGGGATCGGCCTGGAGCGGCCGTGGGACGAGTCGCTGCGGCTCCTCGCAGGAGCCGCCCCCGACGCCGTGGTGACGCCGGCCACCGTCCGGCTCGCGTGTGTCGCCGTGGAACCCGACGCTGCCGGCGGCCTGCGGGCCGTCGTCGATCTGCTCGAGGCGGCGGGCCGCACCGGCGAGGTGCGTGTCGAGTGGGCGCGGGCGCCGTCCGCCGTGCAGGCCTGCGACTTCGTGGGGCGGCCGCGCGACGACGTGACGGTTGCGATCGAGGGGCGATCGACCGTAGTGTTTCTGCGGCGGCACGAATGGCTGCGGCTGCACCTGGATTTCCCGGCATGATCATCACGCTCGACGGTCCCGCCGGCGCGGGGAAAAGTTCGGCGGCGCGGGCGCTCGCGGCCCGCCTCGGCTGGTGCTACATGGACACCGGGGCGATGTACCGCGCCGTCACGTTGGTCGCGCTCGAGCGCGGCATCCCGCTCGACGACGCCCCACGGATGGCGGCGCTCGCCGAGGCGGTGCGGATCGAGTTTCGCGCCGGCCGCGTGCTGGTGGACGACCGTGACGTCTCCACCGAGATCCGCACGGAGCGGATCACGGCCGCCACGCGGCCGGTGGCCGACGCACCGCCGGTTCGCGAGGCCATGAAGCGGATCCAGCGCCGCATGGCAGAGGGCCTCGACATCGTCACCGAGGGCCGCGACCAGGGATCGGTGGTGTTCCCGCACGCCGAGGTCAAGGTGTTCGTCACCGCCTCGCCCGAGGAGCGGGCCCGCCGGCGGCATCGCGAGGAGGAAGCCCGGGGCAGTGGCATGACGTTCGCCGACGTTCTCGCCTCGCAGGCGGCCCGCGACGACGGCGATCGCAGCCGCGCGGTGGGCGCCATGCGGGCCGCCCCCGACGCGGTGATCCTCGAGACCGACGGCCTCGCCCCGGAGCAGGTGGTGGACCGGCTCGTGGCGCTGATCGAGGCGCGGCGGGGATCGGCATGAGCGCGCCGCCGCAGCCCGCGCCGGCCGACGGCCCGCGGCCGCATGCCCGCGGGCACTCCACGTTCGGCCGCTGGCTCTACTCGGCGCTGTGGATCCTCTCCCGCACGCTCGGCGTGGCCCTGTTCGGCGTTCGCGTCCGGTGCGACGAACCGCTGCCACGCAGCGGCGGCGTGCTGGTGCTCTCGACGCACCAGAGCCATCTCGATCCGCTGCTCCTCGGCCTGGCCACGGACCGCCGGCTGTCGAGCATGGCCCGTAGTTCGCTCTATCGCTTCAAGCCGTTCGGCTTCGTGATCACGGCGCTCGACGCCGTGCCGATCGACCGCGAGGGCTCGGCGGTGGCGGCGATGAAGGTGGTCATCAAGCGGCTCCAGGACGGCGCGGCGGTGATCGTGTTTCCCGAGGGCACGCGGACGCACGACGGCCGGATGGGAGAGATCAAGAGCGGCTTCGCGATCCTGGCGAAGAAGGCCCGCGTGCCGATCGCGCCGGTGGCGATCGTGGGAGCCTACGAGTGCTGGCCGCGTTCCCGGCTGGTGCCGCGGCCGGGGCGGATCCGGCTGGAGTTCGGACGCGTGCTGTCGGTGGACGAGGTGGCGGCGCTCGACGAGCGGAGCCTGCTGACGGAGTGCACGCGGCGGCTGGAGGAACTCGACGCGCGGGGGCGTGCCGCCCGCGACGGCCGGCGGATCACGGAGCCGGCTGCTCGGCCCCCCGAGCCCGCTTGAACGGATCGACGGTGCCGCCGCCGACCCCGGCGGGAGGCGCGTCGGCCGACTGTCCGAAGGGCAGCAGCTTCGGCCACTCCAGATTCATGCCGGGCCAGGCTGGCGAAGCGGCCGGCGCGGCAACCGGCGGTGGGGCGGTGGGAGCGGGCCTCGGGATCGCGGGCATCGGCGGCGGTGACGCGGGGCCGCCGAGCACTTCCGCCGGCGACGGAAAGCGGCCCTGGGGCGCGGTCGAGACCGCGGTCGCGGGCACGCCGGCGCCGCCGTGCTCGAGCACGCGCACCGAGACGTCGTCGACGAGCGCCTCGCCCATGCCCGTGAGCGCGAAGGTGACGACGAGCGGCTCCCCTGCCGCCTCGGCGGGCACGATCCGGTAAAGCGCGAGCCGCGCCCAGTCGCGGGTGGCTCCGATGCGCTCGGCGAGTGCCGGGCCGCCGAGCGAATCGAAGACGAGCAGGCCGTCGACGCTCCCCTTGATCGGCTTGGGAACCCAGACGCGGGCCGAGATCTCCAGCAGCTTGCCCGCGGGGGCGGCCAGGGGCGGTGTGGTGATCCACACCGGCGGCGTCTCGACCACGATCGGTGCGTCGTCGGCCTGCACGGCCTTCGCAGCGAGGCGGAGACATCCGGTGCCGGTGAACCGCCGGTCGCGCGCGATCTCGACGCTGGTGCGGATCTCGGCCTGCTCCTGGGCGAAGTGCCGCCAGCCGCCGCCGGCCAGGTCGTCGACCCGCTCCATGCCACCGCCGGCGAGCAGCTCCGTGCCGGGCACGGCGGCGACCAACGCCTCGGTGAACCGCCACTGCTCCGCGAGCGTCGAGTCGGCGGTCGCCAGCGGGCTGGCCATCAGCGAAAGCAGCGAGCCGGTGCCCTGCACGCCGCGTTCCCAGGCCAGCCGCTCGAACTGCCCGCAGATCGCGGCGCAACGGCGAAACTTGCCGACGGCCGTCGCCGGATCGCCGGCCGCGAGGCTTTCAGCTTCGAGTGCGTCGCGTTGGGCGGCGCCGAGCATCGCGGCCACCGGCAGGTTGCCCAGCGCCTGGGGCGGCAGGCTCCCGAGCAGCGCCGCGTCGTCGGCGAGCACGAGCCCGGCGAGCGTCCGCGCCGAGGCGAGTTCGGCAGCCGCCGCCTGCCGCAGCCGGTCCTGCACGTGCGCAGTCACGGCCGGTTCGCCGCTGACGAGCACCAGCGCGTGCGACGTGAAGTGGTCGAGCGTCACGGCCACGCCGCCGGTCGCCCGCCGTTGCCGCAGCGGCTTGAGCCCGCCGGGGCCGACCTCCCACGCCTGGTGCGCCTCCGGCACGCCCGGCACGAGGATCGTGACCGCCGCATCGTCCTTGGGCAGGGCGCCCTCGTAGCGGCGGGCGCAGATCTGGGCGCCCTGCACGCACCGCCAGGCCATCACCATCCGCGACCGGGCCGCCTCCATCACGACCGCCTGCACCTCGCGGTCGCTCGTCTGTGCCGTCGCGGAAAACCGGCCTGCCGCCGCCCAGGGCTCGAGCACCGCCAGCCGCAGGTTCATCTCGCGCGACGCCGCCGCCCGCAGCCGCGCCTCGTGGTCGTCGGCGTCGATCCGCCGGCTCGAGGAGTAGAGGATGCCGCGCGTGCCGGCGGCCACGGCCGCGAAGGAGGCGAGGCACAAGCTCTCGGGATCGACCGCCAGGCCGCGGCTGCCGACGCCCGCCAGCGCCGCCGCCTGTCGCGCCGCCAGGGGATCGATCTCGGTGGAGAGCGTGGCCAGGAAGGGCGTGCCCGGGCGTGCCAGCCGCGGCCGTTCGCGGAGCCAGGTCAGATAGTCGACCAGTTCCAGGCTCGTGCCCAGCACGGTCCGCCGCGCGACGAGCATGTCCACGTGCCGCGACACGCTCCGCAGGGCCGAGTCGGCCGAGGCGATCAGGGGCCGCGAGGAGCGCAGGTCGCAGGCGCGGATGCGGCGGGCCTGCTCCGCGAGCGGCTCCACATCAGCCTCCGCGAGGCCGCTGCCGAGATCCCACATCAGCACGCGGTCCCAGTTCCGCAGGGCCGGCACGGAGTCGGGATCACGCTGGTCGATTTCGGGGATCGCCGGCGGTGGGCAGATCACCCACAGTCCCGCCGCGCGGGCCTCGGCGAGCAGTTCACCGGTGGCTGGCTCCGGGAGCCGCACGCAGTTGAAGCCGAGGGCCGCGATCGCGGCCAGCGGCTCGCCGTTGTGGTCGAGGCAGCGCGGAAAGAACGGCAGGCCGTTGACCTCGAGCACACCCCGGGCCAGGCCGGCCGGCGGATCGAGCGGCGCGGCTTCAGCCGCGGCCGGCCGCACCTGCGGATCTCGCATCGCCCGGCGTACCACTCCTGAAACGGCAACGTCGTCGATGCACACCTCGTAGCGGCCGGGCGTGGAATAGAGATCGAGCACCAGATGGGTGACGACCGCGTTCGCGGCGCTGCCGCCGGCGCCGTGCTCCAGATGCACGGCGGGAAGGCGGCGGGCGAGGGCCTGCGGCAGCCCGTCGAGCTGCACCTGCTCCCAGCGGTCCGCGTCGCGGCTGGCGGTGCCGGGCAGGATCAACTCCACCGGCCGTCCGGTCTTCCGCGACACGAAGTCGGGGAGGACAACCCTGGCGCCGAGCCGGATGGCGGGGCGGTTGGCCCGGATCCAGGCGACGGCGGCGAACTCGTCGATGACGGCCGCCGGCCCGACCGGCATCTGCAGCCGAAGCGTGGTGCCGACGGACGCCTCGAGGGCGATCTGCTCGCAGGTCGCGCCGCGGTGCGGAGCGACCGGCGACAGGGCGTGGGCGACCACCCGGGGGGCGGTGTCGGCCTCGGCGAGTGTCCACGCCGTCGCGGCCGGCTCCGGCGCGACGTCCTGTGCGAAGCCCGCGGCTGCCCAGATAGCGACACAGGCGGTGGCCAGCAGGCCTCGCGGAAGCGGTGGTGGAACGGGCTGAAGCATGATTCCGCGTGGTCTTTTCGCGATGATTCCCGGGGCTTGTACAGACCTCCAAGGGGGGCGGCCAGCCCGTACGAGTTGGGAAGTCGGGCCGACCGGGCGGGCCGGGGGACTTGAAGCCGTGGGGCAATCACCCGAACATGGCACCATCAATTGTGAGTTTTTCGTGAGCCTCTGGTCCCCGGCCGCTCCATGACCCCTGTCACGGCGGAACACCTTGCGCACCTGGTCGGCGAGTTGGACCTCGTCGGTCATCCGCAGATCGACGACGCCCTGCGTGAGTTCGGCGGCCACGACCAACCGGCCCAGGAGTTCGGCACGGCCCTGGTCCGCCGCGAACTGCTCACGGGCTACCAGCTCGACCGGCTGCTCCGCGGCGAGCGGGCTGGCTACTTCTACGGCCGGGCGAAGGTGCTGTATCAGATCGGCGCCGGTTCCTTCGCCCGCGTGTTCCGGGCCGTGCATCGTGACGAGGGCACGATCCTGGCGGTCAAGGTGCTCCGCAGCCGCTTCGCCAACGACGCCGACAAGCAGGCCGCCTTTCGCCACGAAGGCGAGATGGGGCGGCTGCTGCGGCATCCCAACATCGTCGCCATCGAGGACGTCGGCCAGGAGCAGGCTGCGAGCTACATCAACATGGAGTTCGTGGAGGGGCAGACGCTGCGCGAGCTGGTGCGGATCCGTGGCGCCGTCGATCTTCCCCGGGCGCTCGAGCTGATCCAGCAGATGCTCGCCGGCCTGGAATATGCCCACCGCCGCGGCGTCACGCATCGCGACATGAAGGCATCGAACGTCATCATCTCGGCGGCCGGCCAGGCCAAACTCGTCGACTTCGGCCTCGCCGGCGTGGACGACACGGGTGACAAGGCCCTCGGCCGTGTGGAGAAGCCGCGGACCGTCGACTATGCCGCCCTGGAGAAGCTCACCGGGATGCGGGACGACGGCGTGCGGAGCGACATCTACTTCCTGGGCACCGTGGCCTACCTGGCCTTGGCCGGAGCCCCGGCGCTCGCCGAATCGCGCGATCGCAACGTGCGGGCGGATCCGCGGCGGTTCACGGCCGTGGAGCCGCTCGGCAGCCGCGCCCCGCACCTCCCGCGGGACGTCGTCGACTTCGTGGGGCGGATGATGCACCTCGATCCGCTCGAGCGGTGGCAGACGGCCGCCGACGCCCGCCGGGGCGTGGAGCAGGTCATCGCGCGCCGCGGCGCCGGTAACGAGCCGGCGCCGTCCGCTGATGCGTCGTCCGCCGCGGCCGTCGCGCCGACCAAAGGCAGCGTGATGGTCGTGGAGTCGGACGATAAGGCCCAGCAAACGCTGCGGCAGTTCTTCGGCAAGCTCGGCTACCGGGTGCTGGTCACGGAGAATCCGCAGCGGGCGCTGTCTCGCTTCGCCACCACGCCGCCGCCGGCCGACCTGCTCGTGCTCAGCGCCCAGACGCTCGGCGGCGCGGCCGTGGAGGCGTTCAACGCGCTGTCCACCGATCCCTTCTACGCGACGGTGCCCGCGGTGCTGATCGCCGGCCCGAAGCAGGAGGGGCTCGCGGCGGGGGTGCGGGTGGACGAACGACGCAAGTTCGTGCAGTTGCCGATGCCGACGGCCGCCTTCTCCCAAATCCTCGCGGGCCTCATGACGGCGACGTAGCCCGCGAAAAGCGGCCGGGCATTTTGCGCGGGGCCGCCGGGGTGTATGGTG
>Ga0315900_10006304_pt1 | contig 15988 bp, 11 predicted proteins | sample LakEriMetagenome_FD_203521 | JGI IMG/M metagenome (GOLD analysis project Ga0315900, IMG submission 203521) | Freshwater fungal communities from buoy surface, Lake Erie, Ohio, United States - Buoy 12 MA114 | ecosystem: Environmental > Aquatic > Freshwater > Lake > Lake biofilm | place: USA: Lake...
TCAGAATATATGCAAATTGGGAGTCGGTTGAAAGCTATCACTTAAGAGGAATTAAAAAACTAAAAGATAAATTAAATGAAACTAATTGAACAAATTGACATTCAGCCGCAAAATACTAAATGGCTTTTCGACCTTCATACAAAGGGTTTGATTGTGGTTGATAATACATTCCAAAGAAATTATGTTTGGTTAGAAAAACATCAAGTAAAATTACTGGAAACTCTTCTTATTGGTTATCCCATCCCTGAAATTTATTTATGGAATACTGGTACCGACTCCAATTCTGGCGATACAAAGTACTCTATAGTTGATGGTCAACAAAGAGCTGGTGCAATTTTTCAATTCATCGATAATAAATTCAAGTTAAAAGAAGGAGACTTAGACCCTGCAACGTCTATCTTTTCAGAAATAAAAAATCGTTTCTTCAAAGACCTTGAAGACAATCATAAGCAAGCTATTTGGGCATATATTTTTTCAATACGAATTGTAAGAACAAGTGTTGACCGAGACAAAATAGTTGAAATGTTTTTAAGGTTAAATAGCAATAACATGACTTTAAACCCGCAAGAATTAAGAAATGCGGAGTTTGAAGGTGAGTTTGTAACCTTTGCAGCTGAATTAGCCGAGCTTCCTTTTTGGGAAAGCAATAAAATATTTGGAATTGCAGACAGACGAAGAATGAGAGACGTGACTTTTGTTAGTAATGTTTTGACATTTATGAAACTTGGAATAGACGAAGAAATATCAGCAAAAAACATTAATAAGATTTATGAATTGTTTAATGAAGAATATCCAAATAAAGAAAAAGACAAAGACTATTTCGTGGCAATTATTTCCGAAATAGAAAAAATTATCGATGGGAATCAATTTAGGAAAAGCTTCCTTAGCAGTAAGGTTCACTTGTACTCATTGTTTAATTTGGTATATGGCATTATTGTAACTGGCCAGAAACTAACAGACGGCCAAATAAATAAATATAGGACATTCATAGACAATTACGACAATGAAGCCGTCTTAATAAAACATTTTGACAAAAAAATGGCGTTGATTTCAGAATATCAATCAAGAAGTAAAGAAGGAACAAATCAAAAGACAAATAGAATTAGACGATTTGACATTCTAACAGAACTAATAAAATAAACACTGTTCCTAACAGCAAGCAAACGTAAGCGGACCCCCTCGGATCATCGTTCGCGCGGCATATTAAAGCATTTCACTATGACAGGCCACTTCACAAACGGGCTAACGCACAGCAGTTCTTTCGGTTCGACAAGAACATTCAAATAAAAAGACTTTTAAAAAAAATTGCCTCCGCACTTTTTGGCTGGGTGCCATAGTAACTGCTATCACACGACCTCCTTTTCGCCTCCTTCGGTAGGCGTTTTGGCTATCGCTAATTTAACACATTTGGTTTAAGTAAAAGACAGGCAAAAACCAAATAAGTTAAATTCCCAACGCAAAGCAATATGACGTGACGCGAAAAGCGCCACCTTTTTGCGCTAACCACTACGTTCAAACAAGGCACAAGCCACAGGCGGTATGGCAGTGAAAATGTTAAAATTATTTGCTAAATTGCTTACTTAAATTTAACCCCATTTTTGGATAATAAATAGTTATGTCAAAAGCCACAAAAACACCCCTTCAAGCATTAAATAATGCGTTTCGGAGAATGCCTGTTGTGGTTGAAGATATTAATTTATTTATAAAACAACTTTCCGACTATATCGGGAATATTGAAGAAAAGGAAAGTGAAGAATATGCCAAAGGTCAATTAACACAGTTTTTAAATGATACCTTTTACCATAATAAGAATAAGATTAATACTAAAGGCCGTATTGATTTAGCAATATACGAAGACAAAACGCCAATAGTAATTATAGAGTGTAAAAGACCAAAGCCTAATGATCCTGACATGGTCACCACTAACAATTTAAACGCCAAGGCCTTTCATGAACTCATTTTGTATTATCTGAGAGAAAGGATAGAACATAATAACACGAACATTAAGCATCTAATTGCCACGAATATGTATGAATGGTTCGTGTTCGATGAAAGGGATTTTGACAAAATAATATTCGGTGATACGAATTTAAAAAAAGACTACGAAACCTTTTCAAGGGAAAATAAAAACACAGATCATTTTTATAAAAGCATTGCGAAAGTTTACCTTGAAAAAGTGAAACCATCATTTAATTTCACCTATTTTGATTTAAGGAATTACAAAAAGTATATTGATAAAGAAGTTGACAAAGACGAAGAGGTAAAGGAAGAAAACAGAAGTAAAATTCGTTCACTTTATAAATTCCTCTCCCCTCATCATCTTTTAAAGCAGCCTCTAGCTAATGATAGTAATACATTAAATAAAGATTTTTATTACGAATTACTGCACCTAATTGGCTTAGAAGAAACAAAAGAAGGTACAAAAAAAATAATCACTAGGAAAGCGAAGAAAGAAAGGGACGAAGCCTCTCTGATAGAAAATGTCATTTTCAATATTGAACAAACTGACAGATTAAGAAAATTACAAAATCCATCCTCTTTGGGTGCATCTTATGAGGAGCGATTGTTTTCTGTTTCACTAGAGCTTTGTATTACATGGATTGACAGGATATTATTTCTCAAACTACTCGAGGCGCAATTAGTAAGATACCATGGCGGTAAAAATGAGTATCGTTTTTTAAATATCAAAACTATACCAGACTTTGATGCACTTAAAAATGTATTCTTTTCCGTTCTCGCCAAAAAACCTACTGAGAGGAATGGGAAATGGAAAAGCCTTTTTAATAACACACCTTATTTAAATAGCTCCCTATTTGAACCTACTTCATTGGAAGATGATATATTAGGGATTGAAAGTTTAGATAGTCATTTAGAGCTTGAAATATTTAGAAACACTAAACTGCTAAAAGGAAATAAAAAAGCAAGTGGTAAATTAAAAACTATTGAATATATCTTTCAATTTCTCGACGCATACAATTTTGCCTCAGAAGGAGCAGATGAAGAACAGGAAGACAGAAAAGCATTAATCAATGCCTCAGTTCTAGGTTTGATTTTTGAGAAAATTAATGGCTACAAAGACGGTTCATTTTTTACACCCGGCTTTATTACTATGCAGATGTGTAACGAAACTATCCGTCGCTCTGTGGTTGCTAAATTTAATGCGAAATATAATTGGGAATGCCAGAACGTTGGAGACATTTATAATCACTTAAAAAGAAATTCAAAAGACATCCTTGAATATAACAACTTAATAAATGGCCTAAAATTTTGCGATCCAGCAGTAGGTTCAGGCCACTTTCTTGTATCCACTCTAAATGAAATAATTGCAGTCAAAAATGAATTGGGCATATTAGCTGACACCACAGGTAAAATATTACCTATTCAAGTTACAGTAGAAAACGACGAGTTAATGGTTCTCTACAACGACAATATATTCGAATATACGGTTCAAAAAGCAAAACATCCCCAATCTGAAATACAAAGAATACAAAGTTCTTTATTCCATGAAAAGGAGTTAATCATAGAAAATTGTTTATTTGGAGTAGATATTAACGGTAATTCCGTTAAAATATGCCGCCTAAGGCTCTGGATTGAACTATTAAAAAACTCATATTATACAAAGGAAAGTAATTACTTAGATTTAGAAACCTTACCAAATATTGACATAAATATAAAACGAGGTAATTCACTAATTCACAGATTTGATTTAAGCTCTGACCTCAGTAATGTTTTTAAACAACAAAAATTTAATTATCAAACATATCGGAATGCGGTTGAAAGTTATAAAACTGCGCCATCCAAAAAAGCTAAGGAAGATTTATTAATATTCATTAGAGATATAAAGGAACAATTCAAAACAGTGTTCTACAACAACGATCCATTAGTAGGTAAATTGAGTTTGCTTAGGGGCCAACGAGAATTACTCAATCAAGACATGGATCTTTTTGGTAAAAAGATTAGAGATGAAAAGGAGGTTGCTATTGAGAAAAAAAGGCTTGATATGAGCATTGCTCAAACAGAACAAAAAATCCAAGATATAAAGGGTAATATAATTTATAGAAATGCATTTGAATGGCGATTTGAATTCCCTGAAGTAATGAATAAAGATGGTTATTTTATAGGCTTTGATGGGATTATTGGTAATCCTCCCTACATGATAATTTCTTCAGAAAGTAATGAGTTACCATATTATAACGAAACTTATAAAACGGCTTCCGGTGGTAAAACGAACACTTACAAAATGTTTATTGAATTAGGTGTTATGTTGCTGAACAATCAAGGTCATTTAGCATATATAAATCCTAACACCTATTTAACTAGCTCCGATAGTTTGGAGGTTAGAAAATTACTTTTAGACAAGACTAAACTCCTAAACATTGAAGAATTCACTGAAAAGGATAAAGTATTTGAAGAAGTAACCCAAGCCGTAACAATATTAATTCTTCGCAATTATAACAAAGATAATGAAGGTTTTCCGTTTAAAACAGAAAAACAAGGCGTTGCTGAATGTATTCAATCTGATTTTCTATTAAATGACAAATTGGTTTTCTTGCCTATTAATTCTGTGATTAGCAGAATGAAAAAACAGAATTTAAAATTTAAAGATATTGTTGAAGGTAACCAAGGTGAAATAAATGTCAGTACAAAAAAAGAATTTTTTACCTCTAAAAACACAAAAGATAATTTACCCTTAATTAGAGGTAATATTGTTGGGGCTTACCGATTTGTTACTGATAATGAAGAGTTCTGCCCAGTCAAAATTGATGTGCGTAAGCATCATAAAATTAATAGGGTGATTTTTCAAGAAGTCTCTAATCAGTATCAACAAAGAAGGATTAAGGCGCATCTAATTGGCTCAGGCTATTTGTGTGGTCATACGTCAAACTATGTATATTCCAATAACTCTGAAATTGAAAATAAATACATTCTTGGACTATTAAATAGTAAAGCGATCGACTATTACTTTAAATACTTTAACACTACAAATCACATTCCTATTGGCGAGATTAAGAATATACCAATTCCTGAAGCAACTAAGGATAATCAAAAACAAGTTGTGAAAATTGTTGATAAAATACTGGCTAAAATTGAAAAGGATAACGATGCAGATATTAGCGATTTAGAAACAGAACTTAATACCATTATATACTCTTTGTTTTCATTTTCAAATAAAGAAATTAAGATTATTGAGGGTAAATGACAATGTGTTATAACATTTCAAATAGCAATAAAGAAGAAAAGCAACTCGTAAAAAAATTAGGTACAACCTATTATAAAAAAATGACCGTTCCCCCCCGAAAAGCTGTCTCACTTTCGCTACAATCTTTGCAAGAGGTAGGCAAAGGATTTCCGCTACAATCGTTAACGGATTAAAATAAAAAGATAATGGAAGCACCTAAAACATTAAGACGCCCTAGTAATTGGCAAGACTTTGAAACACTTTGTAAAAAACTATGGGGGGAAATATGGAATTGCCCTGAAATTCAAAAAAACGGTCGCCAAGGTCAAGAACAAAGTGGAGTTGATGTTTTCGGTATGCCATTTATAGAAAAAGAATATTATGGTATACAATGCAAGGGTAAAAGTGAGTACAATCATAGTCAATTCTCTGAAGCTGAAATTTTAGAAGAAATAACAAAAGCTGAAAATTTCGAACCTAAATTAAAAAAGTTTTATTTGACTACAACTGCTCAAAACGATGCAAAAATACAGGCTTTTGTAAGGAAAATAAATATTGAAAGGATAGCAAAGAAAAAATTTGAAGTGCATGTATTTGGTTGGGAAAGTATTGTTGATTTGATTGATGAGAACAAACAAACACATGATTGGTATTTAAAAAATCAGAATTATAAAACTAATAAGGCCGTAAAACTAACATTCAACAAAAATAGCTCTGATAAAATTTCATTCAAGCCGAAATTTAAACAAACAAATATAACCTATGTACATAAATCTCAAGAACAAGACCCGTTATATACCAATACACTTTCAGCATTTTTAGGGAAACAAAAAAGGATTCAAAATATCTTTCAAGTATCAAACTCTTTAGAACCAAAAATAAATAAGAGTTTCTTTGGTTTTGAAATTGTTATTGAAAATATTGGAGCAGAAGCTATTGAGGAGTATAAAATATTCTTGGAATTTGATGGTGAAATCCAAGAATTAAAACACAAGTATGATTTTGTGTCTGGACTTCTCCATATCCCTTCCAATAATCGCAACACATTTTTATGGGAAGATACAAAAACCGGAAAGATAATACCTCGTAAAAACATTTTAGTTGGTGACGACTATATAATTTCGGATAGAATATGTATTAAACCTTTGCCAAAAAAATCTGACATTATTGTAAAATGGAAATTGGTTTCTAAAGACTTCAAGGATAATGGTGAGTTAAAAATTGAAATTGAACCAGTAATTTCAATTAAAGAAAATACAGTCTTTATCGAAGATCATGATAAACTTGGTAAAGTGATTGGGAAAATCGAGGATTTTGTTGTTTCCAAAGATGATGATGAACCATAAAAAAATCGCCGAGATTTATCCCAACGCTTAACTTTTAGAATAGACTATTTATGCCGCTGCCTCGGATTTGCAATCCCTGTCCATTCATCCTTCTTTGCATTCCTAAGCATTCCGGCGGCATGTGTTTACTCAACATTCTTTTTCTCCTCTCCCCATCTCCATTTTCCAAAACATTTGTATCAAGGAAAAAGAAATACTCAACAGAACTTCCACTGGTTCAAAATGCTTTGCTGCCACCCAAACATGGAACATAACCAGATATAAAAAACCCCTTTTCATCTTCTATAAAAGATATATATTTACACACATGCGCTCATTATTCCTTTGGCTTTTGGCCATCCTACTCCTTAGCAGTTGTTCTACGCGCGTTAACCGCATGAATAAACATGGGCAACGCACAGGTAAGTGGCTGGTGTATATGGATAATGAACATAAAATCAAATCATTTGAAGGGAAATTTAGGAATGGGCGAAGTGTAGGCAAAACACTTTACTATACCAATAAAGGTGTTTTAGATAGAAAAGAAATTGCGCGGGGTAAAAAATTAAAAACAACCTTTTATTATGCTAACGGCCTGGTAAAGGCCAAAGGAAATGCCCGAATAGATAACCTAAGCGATAAGATCCATTATTACTATTATGGCAAATGGCGTTCGTATAACGAAAAGGGCCAACTAGAGAAATATGAATATTACACTAAAGGCAAGTATGTGCGATCGGTATATGTTGACAGAAACAATTACATGAACGATTCCTTGATGTTTGCCTTAAATGCTTTGGAAGTAGAATTTAATGATCACCGCAAGCGCTGGCATGATAGCATTAGTAAACACAGTAATAACCCTGTAAAAAAAGCAGAGTACAAACAAAAATATGCTCAGGCCGATAGCCTCAGCTTTTTGCAAATTGATCACATCCTTAGCACTTACGGTTATCCTTCCAGCGCCGTTGTGGGCGATGCGTATATCACACCCTTTTACCTCTTGAGTTTTGCACCTCTGGCCCTTAAAGAAAAACATTACAACCTACTTCAATCTGCCGTAAATAAAGGCGTGCTAAGTCCAAAATCATTTGCCTTCTTTGCCGATAAACTCCGCATTGCCAAAGGGCAAAAACAATTGTATGGCACACAATCGTATTACGATAAGGATAAGCAAGAGATCTTTTATCCTTCGGAAGACCCCGATAATTTGCAACAGCGCCGAAAGAGTATTGGATTGGAGGATTAGGAAATGTTAGAAGGTTATCGGGACGAATGGGCTTGACTTTTTCCCGCCCGTACCGAACGGTACGTTCGGGCGGGTGTTTCTTTTTGTGTTAAGACAAAAGAAAGGAAAGAAAATATTCGGCTCTTTTAAATAACAATTTACAAAAAGCATTTTTGGGAATAGCCTCCCCCGTCACGGCTAACGCCGTGCCACCCCCTCAAGAGGGGGATGAGACTAAACTGCATGTAAAAAAACCAGCGCTCACGCGGATTTGCAATCCGTGTTACCAAGGTCAGGCGAATTTACATCCCAACACCAAACATCAAATCACAAAACCCTAATTCCAATTCAAAACCTGACAGGAGGATACTTGGTAGATACTTGGGGGATAATTGGGGGATACTTGGTACATAGTTGCTATGACAAGGTTTGCTACCTGCCCTGCCGTTAGGCGGGTGGCAAATTGACATAGTAATAATCCGCCGCGGCGGACTGCCAAAATTTCTTGTTGGTTTCTCTTTATAAATGAAAATTAAATAATGCTACGAACTGTAGCAAGGCTTTTTAAATGGTGGTTGTAGTTTTGGTGTTGAATTAAAGAAATGAAACAGGATAATAATGTTATAGAAGAAGAATTACTTATAAGTAAGATCTATATTATTAGAGGGCATAAAGTAATGCTAGATAGAGATCTTGCAGAATTATATCAAGTGGAAACCAAACGTTTAAATGAACAAGTGAAACGTAATTTAAAGCGATTTCCATTAGATTTTATGTTCCAACTTACTGAAAATGAGGATTTAGGTTTGAGGTCGCAAATTGCGACCTCAAAGAAAGGACGTGGCGGACAAAGATATTTACCAATGGTATTTACCGAACACGGAGTACTTATGCTTTCAAGTGTTCTTAGTAGCGAGAAGGCCATTGAAGTAAATATTCAGATCATGAGGATCTTTACAAAGATTCGTCAAATATTAATTGACAATACGGATATTCAGTTAGCACTAGAACGGCTTGGTAAAAAAACTGACAACAATACAAAGAATATAGATGTACTATTTAGATATTTTGATGAACTCATTGCAAAGGAACAAAAGCCCCGAAAGAAAATTGGGTATAAGCTGTAGTTTAATTCGCAAATTGTAAAATGAATTTTGTAAACAAATAATGCTATGAATTGTAACAAGAGTTTTATGCTGACCGTTTTTTGTGTGTAATGATAAAACTGAAACAACAACAAGTCCATTTATTTACCAATGCAAAACTTCGAGAATATATTCCCTAACAGATCATCATTCGTCACTTGTCCTGTAATAGCCCCTAATTCATCTAAGGCATAACGAATATCTAAGGCTAACAGATCGCCCGGTACTTTTGCATTCAATCCTTCAGTTACTTTATTTAAAGCATCTAAGGCTTTGCGTAAGGATTCCGCATGTCGTGCGTTCGTCACAATAGTATCCGTGGCGCTCACCGCTTTGGCATCAAACAATTCTAAAAGTTTATGTTTTAGCGCATCAATATTCTTTCCTTCTTTGGCCGAAATATAAATAAGCTCTTTAAAATCGCTGTACTCTTTTCGTAAAGCTTCCTCCCCTTCCACATCAATTTTATTAGCAACTAAAACCAATTTGGAACCATTAATATGCTTCTTCATAAATTCCACTTCCAATTTTAAGTCGCCACCACTTAATTCGTGCGAATCAAATAAATAAACCACAATGGCCGATTTTTTGATCACCTCTAAGGCTTTATTCACGCCCATTTGTTCAACAATGTCGGTGGTAGTTCTAATGCCTGCGGTGTCAATAAACCTAAACAACACACCATCAATCACCATTTCATCTTCTATCACATCGCGAGTTGTTCCCGGAATTTCGCTTACAATGGCTTTATCGTCATCTAATAATAAATTCAATAAGGTAGATTTACCCGCATTGGGTTTGCCAACAATAGCTACCGGTATACCATTCTTGATCACGTTGCCAATTTCAAAACTCTCCAATAATTTTAAAATGATATTCGATATTTGAAAGATCAATTTTTTAAGATCACTTCTATCCGCAAACTCTACATCCTCTTCACTAAAATCCAATTCCAATTCTATCAAGGATGCAAAATTCACCAAATGCTCTCGCAGTATTTTTATCTTACTGCTAAATCCTCCACGCATTTGCTGCATGGCCACCTGATGCGACACCGCCGAATTACTGGCGATCAGATCGGCCACGGCTTCAGCCTGACTCAGATCCATCTTCCCATTTAAAAAAGCACGCATGGTAAATTCACCCGGCTCAGCCATTCTGCATCCGTTCTTTAAAAACAGTGCTAATACTTGCTGCAAAATAAATGGCGAACCGTGGCAAGAGATCTCCACCGATTCTTCTCCTGTAAACGAATGTGGGGCTTTATATAAACTTACTACTACTTCGTCAATAACGGTATCTAAATGCGCAATTACACCAAAATGCAAAGTGTGCGAGGCTTTATCGCTCAGCTTTTTGAATTTTAAATTCTTCGATACAAAAAAGCGTTCCACCAAAGCAATACAATTGGGTCCGCTAATTCTGATCACGCCAATGGCCCCAACGCCTTGTGGGGTTGCTAGGGCAATAATGGTATCCTTGCGCATCAAATTCATTAAATAAATATAGGGATTATTTTATTAGTTTGCCTTTTCTTATCTACACCATGTCAGCGAAAACTTAGAATGTCGAAGTTCATTCTTCGACTCCGCTCAGAATGACACGCTGCTAATGTCACCCTGAGCAAGTCGAAGGACATCACTTTTCATTCTTCTACTCCGCTCAGAATGACACGCCACTAGTGTCACCCTGAGCGGAGTCGAAGGGTGACATTCGTTAGGCGAAGGATTAAAATGTGGAAGTGGTTTCGAGAGCCTCAACCACCCGGGACTTCGAACGCCGCTACAACCCGGTGACTGAGGTTCTCGAAGTCACCGAGAGAATGTCACCCTGAGCGTAGCCGAAGGGCGACACAAATTATTCATCAATTGTCAGGCGAAGAGTTAAAATATCGAAGTTCATTCTTCGACTCCCTGCCTAGCCGTCAGGCAGGGAGTCGAAGGATGACACTCATAACTCATAATTCATCACTCCCAACTCATCATTCATAACTCATCATTCATAATTACCCCACCTTACTCCAATCAGGCCTATTCTTGTTTTGGTAAGAAAGATAAGCTTGATACACCACATTCTTCGGCAATTTTAATTCATGATCTTCATCCAATATTTGCTGCGCAGCATTGCGCGCCATTTGAAGTATCTGTCCGTCTTTTGCCAAGTCAGCAAGCTTCAGATCCAAAACACCGCTTTGTTGCGTGCCTTCAATATCTCCGGGGCCGCGCAGTTTCAAATCCACTTCACTAATTTCAAAACCATCTGTGGTGCGCACCATGGTTTCAATGCGTGTTCTGCTGTCTGCTCCTAATTTATAACCACTCATTAAAATACAATACGATTGATCGCCACCTCGCCCTACTCTTCCGCGTAACTGATGTAATTGCGATAAACCAAAGCGCTCGGTGCTCTCAATTACCATCACACTGGCATTTGGAATATTCACACCAACTTCTATCACGGTTGTTGCCACCATTATTTGCGTTTCGCCTTTAATAAAGCGCTGCATCTCAAATTCTTTTTGTTCGTTGCTTAATTTACCGTGAACAATACTTATTTGATACTTGGGTGGTTGAAATTCCTTTAACAGATCATCATGTCCTTGTTGCAAATTTTGGTAATCTAATTTCTCGCTTTCTTTAATAAGCGGATAAACCACATATACTTGTCTTCCTAATTCAATTTGCTCTTTCATAAAACCAAACAAACGCAAACGTTGCGCTTCGCTAAAGTGCATGGTTTTAATAGGCTTGCGTCCCGGTGGTAATTCATCGATCACGCTTGTATCCAAATCACCGTATAAGGTCATGGCTAAGGTGCGCGGAATTGGCGTAGCCGTCATAATTAAAATGTGCGGAGGCTGAATATTTTTTCTCGACAAACGTGCGCGTTGCTCTACCCCAAAACGATGTTGTTCATCTATCACCACAAATCCTAAATTCTTGAACACCACTTTGTCTTCTATCAACGCATGCGTTCCCAATAAAATTTGGATCTCTCCACTGGCAATGCCTGCCAAAATTTGTTTACGCTCTTTGGCGGTACTCGAACCCGTAAGTATAGCTGTAGTTACCGGAAGTCCTTTTAAAAATTCCAAGAACGTTGTATTATGTTGCTGCGCCAATATTTCCGTGGGCGCCATCATACAGGCTTGATAGCCGTTATCAATGGCCAACAACATGCACATCAAAGCCACCAATGTTTTTCCACTTCCCACATCGCCTTGCACCAATCTATTCATTTGTTTGCCGCTGCCAACATCTGCTCGTATTTCTTTGATCACGCGTTTTTGCGCGCCCGTTAATTCAAAGGGTAAATTATGATTAAAAAAATCATTGAACAGCGAACCCACTTTACTGAACACAAAACCTTTGATGGTATGCGTGCGAATTTTATTTAAACGCAACAAACGCAATTGCACAAAAAATAATTCTTCAAACTTGATGCGATAAATAGCAGCTGCTAAATTCTTTTGATTCTCCGGAAAATGTATTTGATACAAAGCTGCAAAGCGTGGCATTAATTTAAAATCGCTTTTTAATTCCTCACTCAAATTCTCTTCTATATGCTCGGGCTTGATGCTTAAAAATAATTGCTTCAGCACTTTTCTAATGCCTGCACTATCCAAACCTTTGGCTTTTAATTTTTCGCTCGAATTATACACCGGTTGAAATGCCGAGGGCGGATCTTTTTCCCAATCGCTCACCGCATCAATTTCAGGATGCGCTAAATTAAATCGTCCTTTAAATTCCGATGGCTTTCCGTACACCACATACTCCACACCAATTTTTAATTTACTGGCCATCCAATTATGGCCTTTGAACCACACCAGATCAATAGTGCCGGTGTTATCTCTAAACTTTGCAATTAATCGTTTGGCCTGGCGCTCGCCTTGCATTTGTATGCCTTCAATCACACCTCTTAGTTGAACTGGAACCGAATCATCCGTGATACTTTTTACAGTATAAAATTTGGTACGATCCACATGTCTGAACGGAAAATAAAAAAGCAGATCCTTGAACGTAAAAATACCGGCTTCTTTTTGCAGCATTTCGGCACGTTGCGGACCAATACCTTTTAAATATTCTATAGGCGTATCTAACATTGTTGGACCTAAAGTTACAAGAAGAAAATTAAATACGTTTTTAATAGGAAAATAAATGTTTGGGCGTGTCCCCCTGAAGCAGATTTGCTCGAAACATTAAACGTACTTTGGCTTCAGGGAGCCGGGCTTTACGCTCCAATCTTTTGTTCGTTCCTCACAAAAGGATTTCCGCTGCACTCCCTCACGCGTCCCGCTTAAAAAGAGACATCTGCCTCTCTTTAGGGCACCCGCGTGAGCGATTGAAGCGAAAAGCCCTGCCAAGGACTTTGCGTGATGTTTGTTGGGCGAGGAGGCGACCGAAGGAAGCCACCGCAGACCTACAAACATAGCAAAGGACTGGCAGGCTTGTAGCGAAAAGCGCGACGGCGAGCCAAGTTCTTTATTTTTTACAGTGAGCTCGCCGGCACGCCCAAAAAAAATAAAACCACCCTGTTGAAACAATTACGTATTTAAAATTCAAAAGCGTGCTTATACATGTAATTTTGTATAAGTGCTCAAACGTATTAGTCTTATATTGGTTTTATTGTTTTGCTTTCAAGCAAAAGCTCAGTTTTTAGATTCGCTGAATATAGTATTTAAAAGTAAATCCATTATTGATGCGCGATTAGAGTCGCGCTATAGCTTTATTCGTAATACACTTATTTCTGTAACCGGCGTTCGCTTAGGCGTTGCCTACAAACGTAAATTGCGCATTGGTGGCGGCATAAGTTGGCTTAAAACCAATAGAGATTATTCGTTTTACAGTAAAAATAGTAATGGCGAACTTATTGAAACAAAAAAGTATCTCAAGTTCGCGTATTTGTGTTACTATATTGATTTTGTATATTACCGCACTAAGCGCTGGCAATTAAGTGTGCCTATTCAAGCAGGAACAGGGCTCGCCTGGTTTCAAAAAGAAAAAGCATACTCTTTAAATAATGGTGATAGAAAAAACTTCATCCTCTTGTACGAACCGGGCATTACCGTGCAGTTTAAAGCCTTTAGATACCTTGGTGTTGGGGGCGATGCGGCCTTTAGATTTTTACTGAATCGCTCAAAAAAAATAGGCGAACAATTAAATTCGCCTACCCTTAGTATTAAAGTTTTGTTTTGGCCCGACCAGTTGTTTTATGTTGTAGCGCCTAAAAGTAAAATAACTAAGCTCTACGGTCCGGCTGAATGGTAATTAAGAAATGTTGATGGTTTCGTAGCATTTAAGATCGCCTGCAGTTCCCATATAATTTGCATCAATGTTCACTAGGCCTACTTTTTTCACTTGCTCTTTTGTAAGTGGCTTCAGCGGGTACCAACGATCATCTTGTACTTTCAATTCTATATCCTTATTCGCAATAAGTTGATTAAGCTGTTTTTGAGTTAAAAATAGTACGCCTTCCTCCTCATCTTCGCTCTCCGGGTTCAATAAAGTTCCAACCAATTGAAGTTTTGGAACATCGGGCTTATATTTAAATTCCAACTCTTGTTGGGTGTTGATCTCTATGTATGCAATTCCGAGTACGTGTAGCTCTGCCATTTCAGTAATTTTTATGCAATTTTAAAAAAATAAGGCCAATTTAACCAATAATTTAGGCTCTATTTTAGTATAATTAACCCTTTTGTTGAAAAATTACCTTTTAAGCAAAGCCTAGGAATTTACAATGGAATGCAATTGCTCATACAAACCGCGCCACTGTTGACCTTTAGGATTATTGGCCAACATATCATTATGAAAAACGATGATAAACTGACCGTTGAAAAATTTAATTGTTTTTACATAGGAGCGTATGATGTCGATGGCTTTTGTAGTATCTGAACCACTTTGCTTGTCTAAACATACATCGCCCAGGCAAAAAGGGTGCAATTCGAGCGGACTTTCTTGCTCCAAACCCAGATCGTACCACTTGAACGAATGGCACACACTTGCTCTAAAACCGTTGATATTAGTGTATCCCAGGCTATAATCGTTCTTAATTCCCGATTGAATGAGGTTGGTATAGGTAGTCGGGAATTTTAACATCCCAAAATGCTGGCGCGAATGCACAACTTCCTTGTGAGTGATGCCTCCAAGCCTTGATATTTCGATCTTGAGCTGTTGGGTGTTAAAATTGGAGGCAAAAGACGGATGAATTCCTGTTAACGAGTAATCGGCAAGGTGCTTCATCAACTTTTGAAAGGTTAAACTGCTTGAGGGGTGATTCTTGTCGTTCATGCCATAATCGCCTAACAGAAAAAAATAGATCACATTGGCCTTGTTCTTTTTGTTGGTGTCAACCAAATAGTCGTAACAATCAAATTCATCTACTTTACCAAATAGCATGGTTTGAATGCGTTGCTTGAGTTGCGTAAAATTGCCGTAACGAATATCACTTGCAACACCGGCCAGCGAACGCACAAAACCTTTATGTTTGAATTTGTACACATTATCAATGTCGATGGTGGTGATGGCACTGAATTTTATTGGCTGAAGTACCATGGATGGAAATTTTTGTTGAAGCGCTTTGGTAATTCCGGCGCACCACATATTCACTAAAGGCTTATCCAAAAAATCGTTTTGCCAAGCTAAGCTGCTTCTAAAATCAAATACATTGTATTTATTGGCTTTAAAGGGAAGATATTCTTCGTAACGCGACACTAACCAAAAGGCAGCGCCAAACATATCAAAAGGCACATCTCCCGAGGTATTCTTAAAAAAATATTTATAGTAAGTTTCGTTTGAATGAACCTCTATTAAATAATCCTTCACACCATAATCAAACAATACCGAATGAGGTACTATCTGTAAGCTGTTATCAAAGGGTTTACTTGAATAATTGATCTTTATAAGCTTCGAATCTGCAAACTCGCTTTCGTTGGAAGTGATGCTTACATCTAAACCAATGATGCGGGTAAACAAGGTATTTACTATGTACCTTAGGCGATTACTCGAGTTTGCTGAATATAGAAGAGCCTTAGTGATGGTAGTGTGATTGCACAAACATAATTACTTCTTTAATCTGCTCCATATCACGCTATTTTAAGAACAAATTAAAAAAG
>Ga0315900_10006305_pt1 | contig 15985 bp, 12 predicted proteins | sample LakEriMetagenome_FD_203521 | JGI IMG/M metagenome (GOLD analysis project Ga0315900, IMG submission 203521) | Freshwater fungal communities from buoy surface, Lake Erie, Ohio, United States - Buoy 12 MA114 | ecosystem: Environmental > Aquatic > Freshwater > Lake > Lake biofilm | place: USA: Lake...
GGCTTCAAGATTTTGCTGGATATTCTGCTGTCAGCGAAGCGGCCTTTGCGCAGCCTGGAAATCCCCTATTCCTTCCGCGCGCGGGTTGCTGGTGAAAGCAAGCTGGATGCGGCGGTGCTGCTGGAATTCGCGGGCCTGCTTGCGGATAAGGCTTTGGGCGGGGTAGTGCCGCTGCGCTTCCTGTCCTTCGCTGCCGTGGGGGCGATTGGCGTGCTGGTACATTTGGCGGTGCTCGGCCTGCTGCATGGGTTGGGCGAGGTTGGCTTCAGCGCCGCGCAATGGTCAGCGACACTGGTCGCTATGACCGCGAATTTCCTGCTGAACAACCGCATCACCTATCGCGATCGGCGCCTGCGTGGCCCTGCGCTGCTACGTGGATTGGTGCTGTTCTATCTGGTCTGCGGATTGGGCGCGGCAGCCAATATCGGCATTGCCAATCTGCTGCTGCGTGATGGTGTGTTGGCCTGGGGTTTTGCGGGCGCAGCGGGGGCGGCGCTCACGGTGGTATGGAATTACGCAGTTTCCGCCACCCTGGTCTGGCGCGCCAAGTGAATCCTTGGCTGGTTGCGCTGCTGGCGCTGACGGGTTTGCGCCTGGTGCTGGCGGCGATCCTGCCGCTTTCCCCGGATGAGGCGTATTACTGGGTCTGGTCGCGTAACCTTCAGGCGGGATATCTGGACCATCCGCCCATGGTCGCGATCTTCATCTGGCTCGGGACCGCGCTGGTCGGTGATGGCGCGCTTGGCGTGCGGCTTTTGGGGCCGATCACTCTGCTCGTGGGCTCCCTGATGCTGGCGCGCAGCGCTGCGGATCTTTTCCCCGGCCGCGGTGCCGGGCCTTGGGCTGCGGCGCTGATGAATGCGACGCTTTTCGCGGCACTTGGCGCCGTGACCATGACACCGGATACGCCCTTGCTGTTCTTTTGGGTCGCCACGTTATGGGCCGTGGCGCGGGCGCAGCGCAGTGGCGATGCACGCTGGTGGCTGGCTGCCGGGGTTTTCGCGGGGGGTGCGCTGCTGTCCAAATACACGGCGGCGCTGCTCGGCTTCGGGTTGGTGCTTTGGCTGGTGCTATTGCCCGAGGCGCGGCGCTGGCTGACGCGCTGGCAGCTTTGGGCAGGGGGCGCTTTGGCAGTAGTGCTTTTTGCGCCAGTGATTTTCTGGAATGCGACGCATGAATGGGCGTCCTTCGCCAAGCAGGGTGGGCGGACTGCCGCTGGCGGCGCCGGGCAAAGCCTGCGCTGGCTTGGCGAATTGCTGGGCGGGCAGGTGGCTTTGGTGACGCCTTTGGTATTTTTGCTTTGCGTTGTGGGCACTTTCGTGGCGGCGCGGCAGGTCTGGCGCGAGCGTGACGCCGGCGCTGGGCTGCTGCTCGCGTTGATCCTGCCCGGGGCGGTGATTTTCGCCTGGCAGGCGCTTGGCAGCAGAGTGCAGGGGAATTGGCCAGCGATCCTCTACCCCAGTGCCGCCATTGCTGCCGCTGCGCTGCTGCCTGCTTCGTGGCTCCGGCTTCGCATGCCTGCCTTGGCGCTAGGGTTTGCGATGGCAGGGGTGGCCTATCTGCAAGCCACCGCCGCGCCCTTGGCCCTGCCGCGCCGCCAGGACCCAACCCTTGCCCGGCTTGGCGGCTGGGATGGGCTGGCGGCTGATTTGGCCGAAGCGGCACGGCGCGAAGGCGTGGCCTTCATCGCGGCTGAGGAATATGGCTTGGCTTCTGGCATGGCCTTTCGCATGCCGCCCGAGGTGCCAGTCCTGGCCATGGATCCGCGCTGGCGCTTCTTCACTTTGCCCCCCCCCACCGAAAATGCCCAAGGTTTGCTGATCCGCAGCGAGAGACGCGGCGAGGGCCCACCGCTTTGGCCGGGCGCCACCCCGATTGAAGGCGACGCCGGCCGGCTGGTTCGTGCCCGGCGCGGCCAGGAAGCCGAAGCATATCGGCTATTTCGCGTCACCACGGCGCCCGGCCAGCCGCCGAGTGCGGTTTTGCCGCAGCCAGGGCGGTAATCTTCTTGACCTTAAAGGGAAGCGGGCCTTTATCGCTTTCAACGAAAGGCGCCCCGCGATGCATATCCTGAAAAGCCGCCCCTGGAATCTGCCCGAAAGCAGCGTCACACCGGAATCGCTGGTGTTTGGTCGCCGCAAGGCGCTGGCGCTTGGCGCTGGGATGCTGGCCGCTGGACCGGCCCTTGCCCAGCAAGCCAGCCTGCCACCCGCCATGCGCAACACGCGTTACGTGCCAGGCCGCGCCATCACCGCCGAGCGTGAGGTCACCACCTACAACAATTTCTATGAATTCGGCAGCCACAAGACCATCAGCGCCGCCGCCCAGCGCATGCCCCAACGCCCCTGGACGGTGAAGGTGGAAGGCATGGTGGAAAGCCCGCGTGAATACAGCATTGAAGACCTGCTCCGCCGCATGCCCCTGGAAGAACGCGTCTATCGCCTGCGTTGCGTGGAAGCCTGGGCCATGGTCGTACCCTGGACCGGTTTTCAATTCTCTGCCCTGATGGCCGAGGTAAAGCCGCTATCTTCTGCGCGCTATGTGGTGTTCCAGACTGCAGTGCTGCCTTCTGTCATGCCTGGCCTGCGGCAAAGCTGGTACCCCTGGCCCTATACGGAAGGCTGCACCATTGCCGAAGCTGCCAATGAACTTTCCTTCATGGTGGTCGGCGCCTATGGCAAGCTGCTGCCGCCGCAAAATGGCGGGCCGATCCGTTTCCATCAGCCCTGGAAATACGGCTTCAAGGCCGGCAAGAGCATTGTGACAATCCGCCTGACCGATCAGCGCCCGGTTTCCTTCTGGGAGAAGATCCAGTCGCAGGAATATGGCTTCTGGGCCAATGTGAACCCCGCCGTGCCGCATCCACGCTGGAGCCAGGCGCAAGAACGCATGCTGGGCACTGGGGAGACGGTGCCGACGATGCTGTTCAACGGCTATGGCGATTTCGTCGCTGATCTTTACACCAATCTGCAACGCGAAAGGCTTTGGGCGTGACATGCGCCTGATTGGCCTTGCCCTGCTGGCCTTGGCGGTGGGGCTTTTTGCGGTTTTCGGTGGTGATCCGTTGGGGGCGGTGCTGTTCCGGCTTGACCCCGGCTTGCTCAATTTGGTGCAAGCCGTGGTGCAGCGCTATCTTCTGCCAATGATTTGGGATGACCTGCTGCTGCCAGTACTGGAAGCCCCTGCCTGGGTTGCGCCGGCGGTTTTGGGCGGTGCATTGACCTTATTCGGTTGGATGCGCGCGCGTGGCTGATGCGCCGTTGCATCACCAGCTTTTGCTGGTGGAGGATTCACCCTCACTCGCGACCGTCTATCAGGAATATCTGCGCGCGGGGCCTTACGATATTCGCCACGCGCATTGCATTGCGGATGCGCTGAAATTTGCTGATCAGGCGATGCCGGATGGCGTGCTTTTGGATTTACGCCTGCCCGATGGCGATGGGCTTTCGGTGCTGCGCGAATTGCGCGGGCGTGACCCTAACTTGCCCGTAGTAGTTATGACCGCACATGGATCGGTCGCCCTTGCCGTGGAGGCGATGCAGGCCGGCGCGTCTGACTTTCTGGTCAAACCCTTCGCGCCGGAACGCCTGACGGTGACGGTTGCGAATGTGATGGAACGCGCCGCTTTGCGCCGGCAGGTGGCGGTACTGGCGGCGGGCGCGCCGCGCCAAGGCTTCGCGGGCTTTATCGGCGCCGCACCCACCATGCAGGCGGTTTATCGCATTCTGGAAAACGCCGCCGCGTCTCGTGCGACGGTATTTGTCACGGGTGAAAGCGGGACCGGTAAGGAATTGGCGGCTGAGGCGGTGCATACCATCTCACCGCGCAAGGCCGGGCCGTTCATTGCCATCAATTGCGCAGCAATCCCGAAGGATTTGATTGAAAGCGAAGTCTTCGGCCATGTGCGCGGCGCCTTTACCGGCGCGGTGGCGGACCGCATGGGCGCGGCGCGGGCGGCGGATGGCGGCACGTTGTTCCTGGATGAGATTTGCGAAATGGATTTGGCGCTGCAAGGCAAGTTGCTGCGCTTCATCCAGACCGGCACGTTTCAGCCGGTGGGCAGCGGCAAGCTGATGCAAACCGATGTGCGTTTTGTCTGCGCCACCAACCGCGATCCCTTGGAAGAAGTGCGCGCCGGGCGCTTCCGAGAAGATTTATATTACCGCCTGCATGTCATCCCCGTGCCCCTGCCGCCGCTGCGGGATCGGGGCGATGATGTGCTCGCTTTGGCTGAGGCATTTTTGGCCAAAAGCGCCGCCGAGGAAGGCAAGCGATTCCAGCGTTTTGATGCCGAAGCACGCGCAACCCTGCTGCGCCACACCTGGCCTGGCAATGTGCGCGAATTGGAAAATGCCATTCGCACCGCCGTGGTGCTGCATGATGGCGAAGTGGTGACCGCCAGCATGCTGCCCGCCACGGTCCGTGAAGGCGGTGCCAAGCCCGCGCCCGCGCCCGTACCCGCACCGCCACCGCCGCCGGAACCACCGAAAGTGCAAGAGACCCCGCCCCTCACGCTAACGCCGCGCGCGGTGGAGTCCACCAAGCGCATCCGCCCCTTGGCTGACACGGAACGTGAAGCGATTGAGGAAGCTGTGCGGCTTTGCGGCGGAAATATCGCCAAAGCGGCAGCGTTTTTGGGCATCAGCCCATCCACGCTTTATCGCAAACAGGAAAGCTGGCGGCGGCGATAACTTACTAACTGAGCCCCAGCGCAATCCGCGCCGCGGCAATCGCCTCATGTGCCGCTTCGGTCAGATCATAGGCGTGCAACTCCTGCGGCAGCGCCCAGGCAACTTCACTGACATCATCGCCAGCGCGGGCTTCGCCTTCCTGCCAATGCGCGGCGAAATCAATGATGGTGTAATGGTAGCGCGCGCGGCCATCATCATCTTGATTGATGGCGTCAAACACATAGGCAAGCGCCATCTGGCCCACTTCAATGCTGGTTTCCTCGCGCAATTCGCGCCGCGCCGCCTCTTCCGCCTTTTCGCCGACATGCTGCGCGCCGCCGGGCAGCGACCATTGGCCGATGCGCGGCGGCTTGCCGCGACGCACCAGCAGCACCGCTTCTTCGCGAAACACGATGCAGCCAATGCCGACCCAGGGGCGGTCAGGATATTCGCGCGGCGCGTTGCTCACCGTGGCACAATCGGCGGTTCAGTCGCAGGGGCGGGCGCGTCTTCCTGGCGGCGCAAATCCTCAAGCTTCGGGATCATGGCTTTTTCTTTCCATTGCCCGATTTGATAGACCCAGCCGCGCCAGCGCGCATTCAAGCGCGCCGCTTCCTCATCGCCCTCAGCGGCCAGCGTTACCCAGATTTCCTCGCTCTGTTTGCGCGGGCGGGCGATGATGGCCAGCCGATCGGTCAATTCAAAGCGCGTCTCACCCAGCGCTTCGCCTGGCGCATCGGCTTCGCGCCGTACATCCAGGAAAGTCAGGAATTCGAAGCTGCGCGAAACCTCATCAAGGCTGATATCGTCAGCGAGCGGCGCATCGGCAGGCGTTGTGATGGCAAGCTTGCCATCGGGCTGGCCGCTATGGGTCAGCACCAGCGCTTCCTCGCCTGTCCGCGCAATCACCACGCGCTGCACGCGTTCGCGCGGCAGGTTCGCGATGTCTCGGTCAAGCCAAAGCTGCGGATCGGCATCCACCGGAATGCGCCCTTCCGCAAGCCATGCCTGATTTTCATTTGGTCGCCGCACATAGGCACTTTCCGGCACATTGCCCTGTGTGCGCATGCGCCGCCGGCCAATCACCAATTCCACCAGCGCCGCGCCTTGCGTATCCAGAACGCGCAGCAGGGTGGAAGTGGCGCCCGCGCGCATTGGGTCTTCCAGGCCGAGGCGATCGAACATCTCAGGATTGCCTGTGCGCGGTTCCATCAGCCGCAATTCCGTGAGCCCCGTGAGCAATTCACGCAGTTTTTCTTGCCGGATGGGATAATCGCCCTTGGTTGGCAGCACCCAGACATCACCGCGACGGATGATTTCAAGCGCGCCATCATGACGGCGCACCTCAATCCGTGCAGCATTGGGCAGCCGTTGCGCCAGGCCCGGAAAGGCAAGCCCACCCGTGCCCACTGGTGGGGCTGGTGGCTGCGGAGGCTTGATCAAAAGTGCGCCGGCCATAGCGATAACGGCGGCGCTGCCCAGCAAAATCAGGGAACGTCTTTGCATATCTGGCGTCCCTTTTTCAGTGCCGCGCCGCGGCGCGGCGGCGCGCACGCAGAACACCCATCACCAGCGCCAGGATCGTTAGCAGCACCGGTACGGCGGCGATATTGAGGATGCGGAGCCGCGTTTCCAAGCCTTCAATATCGCGCCTGAGGTCAAGCTGCACCGCGCGCAATTGCTGACGAGTGCGGAGAATCTCCTCACGCGCCGCATCAATTTCCGCGCGCTGTTCGGCGCTGATCACGGCGTTGGTCTGGCCGCGCTCAGCCCCGCCCTGCGGGCCTTGGCGCAATTCGCGCAGGCGCTTTTCGGTGGCTTCCAGGCGCTGAGTCAGTTCCCGTTCCGTCTGGCGGAAACGCGCTTCTGCATCACGGCGAATATCATCCACCACTTCAAACGGCCGGAGCGATTCACCGCGTGAGCGCAGCGAAATCAGCGCATCACCACCCGCCATGGTATCCACCAAATTCGCAATCAGCGCGCCATTGTCGCTGAAGGGGGTGGCCACTTGTTGGCCGAAGAAATCCTGCACGCGTACCCAGAAGCGATCTTCCAGCACATCCGCATCATGGATCACGATGATATTGGCCGCACCTTCACTCCGCGCGCGATGTGCCGGGAAATCCGCCGGGCGTTCTGCGCCTTGCGGCGGCGGTGGCGCGCCATCCGGGAAGGCCGTGCTGACTTCGCCGCGCAGCCGCGCTGCCAGCACGCGCGTCTGCCCGTCCGGGCGGAAATCTGCGAGCACTTGCGTGGGGTTCGGGTTGTCGCGGACCTTTGCCGCATCCGCTTCCATGCTGCGCGGGCTTGAGGTGATGAGCGGCGTGAATTCCACCCGCGCGCCATCTTTCCGCCGCAGCAAACCTGCTGACGCAAAAGTCACCTGATTGAGCTGCGCGGTCGCCACTTCTCCCTGCGCGATGGAATCACCCTGCGCGTTGAACCAGGCAACGTAATCCACCGCCTGCACACGATCCTGCGGATTGGCACGCACGCGCCAGGCGCCGCGCAAATCCAGCACAACCTTATCGGTGGGGGCTTCAATGCCCCAGGCATTGGTCAGGCGTTCCAGATTGGATGATGTTATGGCGGGCGGGCGACCGCCCGGGCCGGGGCGCGATGCCTGACCTTCGGAATGCGGGTCAATCAGCAAAATCAACTTGCCGCCACGCAGCACAAATTGATCCACGGCATATTGCGTCGCATCGGAAAGGCGCTGCGGATGCGCCAGGATCATCACCTGGATGTCGTTTTCAATCACCTGTGCATCCATGGGCACATCGCGCAAAGTGAAGAATTGCCTGAGGCTATTCATCACCGCGAAGGGCTGGCCCATGGCGGCTTGGCGCATCATCATCGCGCGCGGGTCGCCATTCAGCGGCAGGGGTGACATGACGCCGATCACCGGGCGGCGTGGGTTGGACAATTCATAGACCAAGCGCGTCAGGTCAAATTCCAGGAAGCGCTCACGGTCCGGCTGGAAGAAGGGGATATTACGTTCATCATCCAGCAAATTCGCGCCAACCAGGCCGAAATAAACCTGCTCACCGGATTGATCCACCGGCACGCCTTGCAGCCCGAAAGCGAGTGCCCGGTCTTCGGTTTCGCTGAAAGGCTCCGGGTCCAGCACTTCAAGCCGCAGCTTCCCGCCCGAGACCGCGACATATTCATCCAGCATCGCGCGCACGCGTTCCGCATAGGCGCCAAAGGCTGGGACGGCAGTGCCGAGCTTCCGCGAATAAAACAGCCGCAGCGTCACCGGGTCTTGCAGGCCAGACAGCACGCTGCGCGTGCCATCCGACAGCGTGTAAAGTTTTTGCGCTGTCAGATCGAGCCGCGCGCGCGGCGCGAAACGCTCCACCAACATATTCGCAGCAATGGCCAGCGCCAGCGCCGCCACCACGCCAAGCGCCGAGGACCAGATGCGCCGCGTGCCGGGCTTTGCCTTCATTTGATCAGCCATGGTCTAGTCAGCCTTCCGGTGGTCAAGCACCACCGCATTCACGAAAAGCCAGAACCCGATGAAGGACGCGAAAAACACCACATCACGCAGCGCAATCACACCGCGCGTGAGGCCATTGAAGCGTTCCGTGAGCGATAGCGCGCGCGCAATCTCGGCCAACAGCGGCGTGCGTTGGCTCAGGAAATCCGTCACCAAAGCGCTGCCGGCGACGGCAAACAGGAAGCAAACTGCCACCGCCAAGACAAAGGCGATCACCTGGTTCTTGGTCATGGCCGACATGGCGGAACCGATCGCCAGATAAGCGCCCGCCATCAGCAGGCAGGCGCCATAGCCAGCGGCGATCACGCCATTATCGGGGCGGCCCAGAAAATTCACCGTCATCACCAGCGGAAAGGTCAGCGCCAGCGCAATGGCGCAAAAGGCCCAGGCGGCGAGGAATTTGCCAAGCACCGCCTGCCATTGCGCCATGGGCAAGGTCAGCAGCAATTCAATCGTGCCAAGCCGGCGTTCCTCCGCCCAAAGCCGCATCGTCAATGCGGGCACCAGGAACAGAAACAGCCAGGGGACGAAGCCGAAGAAGGGGCCAAGATCAGCCTGACCGCGATTGAAGAAACCGCCCAGGCTGAAGGTCATCGCACCTGCCATCATCAGGAAAATCACGATGAAGACGTAAGCAACGGGGGTCGCGAAATAGCCGGCCAATTCGCGGCGAGCGACCAGCAGGGCAGCGCGCATCAGGCGGCCTCCTGCTTCAGGGTCAAATCGCGGAAGACTTGCTCAAGCGTTTTGCCGGGCGCTTCAAGTTGTTTTGGCGTGGCATCAGCCAGCACCTTGCCGCGCGCGATGATGATGGCGCGGGTGCAGACCGCATCCACTTCTTCCAGGATATGCGTTGAAATCACAATGGCCTTTTCGGGCGCCATACGGCGGATCAATTCCCGCACTTCATGCTTCTGGTTCGGGTCCAGGCCATCGGTCGGTTCATCCAACACCAAAACGGGTGGGTCATGCAGCAGCGCTTGCGCCAAGCCCACGCGGCGCTTGAAACCCTTGGACAGGGTTTCGATGGGTTGCAGCCGCACGCCCTCCAATTGCGTCATTGCCATGGCGCGGGCCATGCGTTCATTGGCCTCGGCGCCGCTGAAACCGCGAATGCGCGCGATGAAATGCAAAAACCCCGTGACGGTCATTTCCGGATAGGTGGGCGCCCCTTCCGGCAGATAGCCAAGCGCCTGCTTGGCCGCGACGGAGGCTTCAATGACATCCTGCCCGCAAATGCGTGCCGTGCCGGCGCTGGGTGTCACAAAACCCGCCAGCATTTTCATGGTGGTGGATTTGCCGGCGCCATTGGGACCAAGGAAGCCCACCACCTCCCCGCGATTCACCGTAAATGACACATCATCAACAGCGGTGAAGGCGCCGAAGCGCTTGGTCAGGCGCTCAATTTCGATCAGCGCGGCCAAAGCCTATCTCCCATTATCCTGCCTCAAACCATTATTTCTTGAGTTTGCGCGCCGCGATTTGACCCTTCCGGCGCTGGCTTGCAAGCCCCCGGCGCAGGCCTAGCCGGCATCCAGCGGCGCCATGGAAAGATCATGGCCAAAAAGCCTGAGCAAAAGCCGCGCTGCCTGCCCGCGCGGGGAAGCAAGCGCGGCATCCCGCGTCAGCAGGGCTTCCGCATCGCGATGGGCAATCTGCACCAGACGCGAAAACTCATCCGGGTCTTCCCGCGCATCAAACAGCCGGGCGCCTGGCAGGCCGGCTTGCCGCGCACCCAAGGCATCGCCGCCGCCGCGGGATTTCAAATCCTCCTCCGCGATCACGAAGCCATCTTCGGTGTCACGCAGCACGAGCAAGCGCCGCCTTTCGCCGTCACTCAGGCCGGGGGAATGGACCAGAAGGCAGGAAGATGCTTCCTTGCCCCGCCCGACACGCCCGCGAAGCTGGTGCAGCGCGGCAAGGCCGAAGCGTTCCGCCTGTTCAATCAGCATGATGGTCGCTTCCGGCACATCCACGCCGACTTCAATGACGGTGGTGGCGACCAGGATATTGGTCCGCCCGGCGGCGAAATCGCCAAGCGCGGCTTCGCGCACGGCAACATCCTGCATGCCATGGGCAAGGCCAACCCGGCCGGGAAAATGGGCGGAAAGCTCGGCAAAGCGATCCTCGGCCGCGACACTGTCGTCCTTTTCGCTGCCGGTGATGGCGCGCACCACCCAATAGGCCCGCGCGCCGCGCGCCACGGCTTCATGCAGGCGGGCCACAATCTCCGGTAGGCGGTCTTGGCTCAGGATGCGGGTGGCGATGGGCTGGCGCCCGGCAGGTTTGCCGGCCATGCGGCTGACGGCCATTTCGCCCCATTGAGTGAGTAGCAAAGTGCGCGGAATGGGCGTTGCGGTCATCACCAGCATATCCGCCGCCTGGCCCTTTTCCGCCAGCATCAGGCGCTGCGCCACGCCAAAGCGGTGCTGTTCATCCACCACGGCAAGGCCCAGATCCTTGAAGGCGACGCCTTCCTGAAACAGCGCATGGGTGCCGACCACGATGGGCAGGGAGCCATCCGCCAGCCCTTGCAGCACGCGGCGCCTTTCCTTGCCCTTCACGCTGCCGGCCAACAACGCCACCGGCACCCCGGCGGCACCGCAAAGGCGCTCGAAACTGCGCAAATGCTGCCGCGCGAGCAATTCTGTCGGCGCCATCAGGGCGGCCTGGGCGCCGGCTTCCACCGCGCGGAGCATGGCCATCAGCGCCACCAGCGTCTTGCCCGCGCCGACATCGCCTTGCAGCAGGCGGAGCATGCGCCGCGGTGCCGCCAGATCGGCATCTATGTCGGCAATGGCTTGAAGCTGGGAAGGTGTGGGCGCATGGCCAAAGGCGGCCAGGGCAGGGGCGCGCAGGCTTTCATTGCCCATCAGCGCCCGGCCCGGCCTTTCGCGCGACCGGCGCCGCACCAAACCGAGCGCGATTTGTCCCGCCAGCAATTCATCATAGCCAAGCCGCCGGCGCGGGGCTTCGGCAGCCTGCGCCTGGGGCACATGAAGGGCGCGCAAAGCCTCGGCAAAACCCGGCCAGGCTTCGCGCTTCAGCAGCGGGCCATCCACCCATTCCGGCAGATCAGGCAGGGATTTCAGCGCCCCATCCAGCGCATCGGCCATGTTCCGCCAGGAAAGCCCCGCCGTCAGCGGCCACATGGGCTGCCACAGCGGGATACGGAGCGGCGGTTCCACCAGCGGGTCCGCATCCAAATCCAATTGCCAGGCGCGCTGATAGGCCTTGAGCCGCCCAGCCACGCGCCGCTCGGCGCCTTGCGGGAAGGCGCGGCCCAGCGCCGTGCCTGCCCAGGTGGCGCGGGAGAAGGAAATCAGCGCCACCGGATCAGCCCCACAGATCGCCGGCACCGTCCAGGGTCCGCGCCCGCCCCGCGCCGGGGCGCCGGTGATGCGGAGTTCCAGCGTCACTTCCTGGCCTTCTACTGCCCCGGCCAACCCGCGCAGCACGGGCCGATGCTGCACGCGTTCGGGCAAATGCAGCAGCAGATCAAGCACCCGCGCGCCACCCGCCGCACGCGCCAGCAAGTCTGGCTTGCGGAGCCCCGGCAGGCTTTCAATCGGCGCCAATAACCGCGCGAGGGGGTCCTCGGCGGCGTCGGGCAGTTCGGGGCGGGCTGACAGGATTCCCATCCGCCTCTATATGCCAGCGCCTTGAGACTAGAGCGATATGCCAGACCCAACAGAACTTGACGCCCGGCGCCGCCGGCTTGTTTTTCGCGCCCAGCATCGTGGCACCAAGGAAACCGATATCCTGATCGGCGGCTTTGTCGCGCGCCATATCGGCAGCCTTTCGGATGCCGACGTGACGGCCTTGGAGGAAATCCTGGAACTTTGGGACGTGGATTTGGCCGATTGGCTTTCCGGCCGGCGCCCGATTCCGCCCGAACATGACCACCCGCTGTTGCGGCGTATCATGGCCGAAGCGGGTAGCGGTCCATGAAGCCCGTCTCCATCCATGGCGCGCCTGAGGGTTTCGATGCTCTGCTGGTCGCGCACAGGCGCGCCGAGATTGAAGCCCCCATCGCTCATGTCTGCCGCGACGATGCGCGCATGGCCCGCATGGCGGAGGCGTTGGGGTTTTTCGCGCCGGAGATCGAGGTACTGCGCCTCCCGGCATGGGATTGCCTGCCCTATGATCGCGTTTCGCCCAATCCTGAAATCATCGCCGAACGTGTGGCGACCCTGACGCGCTTGCTGGAACCGCCGAAGCGCCCGCGCGTGCTGCTGACCACCGTGAATGCGCTGGTGCAGAAAGTGGCGCCGCCTTCGGTATTTGAAGGCGCCACACTTGCGCTGGCGAAATCCGGCCAGATACAGCCGGAAAAGCTGACCGAATTTCTGGAAGCCAATGGGTATCACCGCACTGGCACGGTGATGGAACATGGCGAATATGCCGTGCGCGGCGGCATTATTGATCTTTTTCCGGCGGGCGAGCCGGAACCCATACGCCTCGATTTCTTTGGTGATGAGATCGAGGATATGCGCCGCTTTGATACGGCCAGCCAACGCAGCGGCAAGGTAGTACCCGCGCTTTCGCTTCGCCCGGTGGGCGAGGTGTTTTTGGATGAGGCATCGCGCACGCGCTTCCGCAGCGGCTACCGCGAATTATTCGGCGCGGCGGCGGCTGACGACCCGCTTTATGGCGCGATCAGCGCCGGGCGACGCTATCCTGGCATGGAACATTGGGCGGGGCTTTTCCATGACAACATGGTGCCCTTGCTGGATTATATGCCGGGTGCCGAAATCAGCTTCGATCACCAGGCAGAGGAAGTGCTGAAGGCGCGGCTTGAGATGATCATGGATCATTACGAAGCCCGCCGCGTGCCCACCCGTATCGGGGAAGGCGACGTACCCTATCGCCCCGCGCCACCTGCCACACTTTATCTGGATGAAGCGGGCTGGGCAGCGATGCTCGCCGATTGCCGCGGGCTGCGTTTTTCACCCTTCGCCGTGCCGGATGGCATTGCCGCAGGCGGGCGCCCTGGCCCGCTTTTCGCCGAAGCACGCAGCGCCGGCGAGAACGTTTTCGCAGCCTATGCCGCCATGGTGCAGGGGGAAGCCAAGGCCAAGCGCCGGCCCGTATTGGCCGCCTGGTCGCGCGGGTCTCGCGAAAGGCTTGGCAATCTGCTGCGCGAAAATGGCGTGCGTGCGGAGGCGGCTGAGGATTGGAAAGCCGCCCGCGCGCTGCCCCCTGATGTTGTCGCGCTGGTAGTAATGGGGATTGAGCGCGGCTTTATCGCGGAAGGCATCGCTGTCACGGCCGAGCAGGATTTGCTGGGTGAACGCATTGCCCGCCCGCCGCGCCGGCGCCGCAGGGCTGATCAATTCATCGCGGATGCGACGGAGATCGCCGAGGGCGATTTGGTAGTGCATCAGGATCACGGCATTGGCCGCTATGAAGGCCTGGTCACCATTGAAGTATCCGGCGCGCCGCATGATTGCCTGAAGCTGATTTATGATGGCGGTGACAGGCTTTTTGTGCCTGTCGAGAATATCGAAATCCTTTCGCGTTTTGGCTCGGAAGGGCTGGGCGTTGCGCTGGATAAGCTCGGTGGGGTTTCCTGGCAGAATCGCAAGGCCAAGGCGAAGTCGCGCATTCGCGACATGGCGGCGGAACTGATCCGCACCGCGGCCATGCGGCGCATGAAGGATGGCACGCTGGCCACGCCGCCTGAGGGTATGTGGGATGAATTCTGTGCCCGCTTCCCCTTTGCGGAGACCGAAGATCAATCCCGCGCCATTGCCGATGTGCTGGAAGACCTTTCCGCCGGCCGGCCGATGGACCGCCTGATTTGCGGCGATGTCGGCTTTGGCAAGACGGAAATCGCGCTGCGTGCGGCCTTTGTGGTGGCGATGTCCGGCGCGCAGGTGGCGGTGGTGGTGCCGACAACGCTGTTGGCGCGGCAGCATCATCGCGTGTTCCTGAAGCGCTTTGAAGGCTTCCCGCTGCGCATCGCGCAACTCTCACGCCTGGTGACGGCCAAGGATGCGGCGGAGGTGCGGGAAGGGATGAAGCGCGGCGATATCAATATCGTCATCGGCACCCATGCGCTTTTGGCCAAGGGAACCGAATTTGCCGATCTCGGCCTGCTGGTGGTGGATGAGGAACAGCATTTCGGCGTGCGCCACAAGGAAGCGCTGAAGGCGCTGAAATCCGATGTGCATGTGCTGACCCTGACCGCCACACCTATTCCGCGCACACTGCAATTGGCGCTAACAGGCGTGCGCGAAATGAGCGTGATTGCAACGCCGCCAGTGGATCGGCTGGCCGTGCGCACTTTCATCATGCCTTGGGATGCGGTGGTGCTGCGCGAAGCCATTCAGCGCGAACGCTTCCGTGGCGGGCAGATTTTCTGCGTGGTGCCGCGCATTGAAGATATGGCGAAGCTCGCGGAACGGCTGACCGAAATTGTGCCAGAAGCGCGTATGGTGCAGGCGCATGGCCGCATGACGCCGACAGAACTTGAACGCGTCATGACCGAATTCGGCGATGGCAAGCATGATATTCTGCTCTCCACCAATATTGTTGAAAGCGGCTTGGATATGCCGGCGGTGAATACGCTGATCATCCATCGCGCGGATATGTTTGGCCTGGCGCAGCTTTATCAGCTGCGCGGGCGCGTTGGGCGCGGCAAGCTGCGCGGTTATGCTTATCTCACTTGGCCGGAAGCGCATCGGCTTTCCGCGGCGGCAGAAAAGCGGCTGGAAGTGATGCAAACGCTGGATAACCTCGGCGCTGGTTTCACGCTTGCGTCGCATGATCTGGATATTCGCGGCGCGGGTAACCTTTTGGGTGAAGAACAATCCGGCCAAATCCGCGAAGTCGGCATCGAACTTTACCAGCAGATGCTGGAAGAAGCCGTGGCCGATATCAAAGCCGGCGCCGAGGGGCAGGAGAGTGAGCGGGAATGGACGCCGCAAATCAACCTTGGCCTCCCGGTGCTGATCCCGGAGAATTACGTGACCGATCTGCCGGTGCGGCTTGGCCTTTATCGGCGCATCGGGGGCCTCGCCACAGATGGCGAGAATGACGCCATGGCGGCGGAATTGGCCGATCGCTTCGGCCCCTTGCCGGCGGAGGTTGAAAACCTCCTGCAAGTGGTCGCGATCAAACGGCTCTGTCGGGATTCGGGGGTGGAAAAGCTGGATGCCGGGCCGAAGGGAATGGTGTTGAGCTTCCGGGGGCAGAATTTTGCCAATCCAGGCGGCTTGATCACCTGGATCCAGGGGCAGAAGGGGGCGGTGAAGCTCCGCCCCGATGCTAAGCTGGCGTTGATCCGCGATATGGACCTGGCCGAGCGCGTGAAGCGCGCGCGGGATTTGCTCCGCGTGCTGGCGCGGCTGGCGGGGGAAGCCAAACGGGTTTGATTTCCGGGCGGTCTGGGCGCTATCAGGGAATTGGTGGGCCTGTAGCTCAATGGTCAGAGCGGACCGCTCATAACGGTTTGGTTGCAGGTTCGAGTCCTGCCGGGCCCATTTTTCGCCCGTAAACGGGCGAAAAATCCCCCGGAGGGCGGCAAAGTTGGTTTGAGCGGCTGATTCACTGCTCCGGCGTGCCGCCTCCGCAGATCAGACGCTGGGCTGCCAAGACAGACCCTCGCGCGGCACTGCCGCGCGAGTTCAGGGATTTTGGGAGCCCTTCGACAATCCACCTAAACAGCGTCGGGCGAAAAATCCCCCGATTTCACCCGCCCGCAATCTGCTCTATTACCCCCCGAGAAACCCCCTAACCGCATCAGGTCCCCCGCCCCATGGCCGCCTATCAATACGTCTATGTCATGAAGAACCTCACCAAGTCC
>Ga0315900_10006306_pt1 | contig 15983 bp, 16 predicted proteins | sample LakEriMetagenome_FD_203521 | JGI IMG/M metagenome (GOLD analysis project Ga0315900, IMG submission 203521) | Freshwater fungal communities from buoy surface, Lake Erie, Ohio, United States - Buoy 12 MA114 | ecosystem: Environmental > Aquatic > Freshwater > Lake > Lake biofilm | place: USA: Lake...
TAGAGCAGAAGCTTGAGTATAAGGCCAACCTGGAAAAGCATTTCCGGGAAAATCGGCCATTCCTCAAGGCAGGCTACAAGATCAATGAGCTGTCCAAAGAGCTCGACATCCCTGGCTATCAGCTTTCCGCCTTCATCAACCAGGAATACGGAAAGAATTTTAACGAGCTGATCAATGACCAGCGTTTGGATTGCCTTGAAGGAATGCTTCAGTCCAACCCGGACAACTTTCAATATACGCTGGAAGCCTTAGGCAATATGGTGGGCTTTAATTCACGGAGCGCTTTCATCGCGGCGGTCAAGAAGAAGACGGGCAAAACACCTGTTGAGTATTTTCAACATCTTCGTGTTGGAGTAAAGGGTTGAGCTTGTTGCGTTTTGTTTGAAATCATAGAATTCAGGTCAATGTCCAGCGCGGATTTTGTTTTCCCGGTGCCAGATCTCCATATCATTGCAGAGCAGACAAATTTGCTATAATCAGGTTTTATGCCCTTCGCCCTTCCTGGGCTCCTGTATAAAGCAGTGCAAAAACTCACCATTCTAAAAATCATACTCATGCATTTCAGACTTATTTGCTTTTCATTGATCGCATCAATCGGCTTCTATGCCTGCTCCGGCGGAGGAAATACCTCCGGCAAGGATTCCACGGCTGCATCCAAAACCAATACGCCTGGCTCAGCCGACCTCCAGACCACCCGACTGGGTGACCTTACACTGGAAAGCGGCTATCCTTCCGAGGAAGCGACCAACAGGCTGTACGACGAGCGGGATTTTCAGCGCGCCTGCCAGGTGCATACCTGGGCACTGCCCATGGTAGGCTTCCATGCCCTCCATTTGGCCCAGCGGGACCAGATCGGCGTAAAAGACGGGGATGTAGCCCTGTTCTTCAACCTCGAGGATAAAAAGGGCATGCTTACGCCCAACATTACCACCCTGTATGCCTTCAGTTTCTGGGATCTTTCCAAGCGCGGTGCCCTCGTAGTGGATGCTCCGGCTGGCTTGATCGCTGGCGGCGTTCTTGATCTTTGGCAACAGCCCATCACCGATATTGGGCAAACCGGGCCTGACAAGGGCACCGGTGGTAAATACCTGATCCTCCCACCCGGTTCGCCAGACGTAAAAGCGCCTGGTTACCGAGTGTACAAATCGCCGACAGCCCAGGTATGGTTCGGTACCCGTGGCTTGGATCCAGATCCCAGGAAGGCGGAGGAGACCGTTCGCCAACATAAGATCTATGCATGGGCGGACCGGGCCAAGCCTGCCCCGACCAACTATGTACCTGTAGCCGGCAAACCCTGGACATCTGCCCATCCTACCGACATGTCCTATTTTAAGCTGGTGGCTGAAGCACTGGACGCGGAACCGGTGCAAGCCCGTGACCGTGTGATCTATGGCATGCTAGTATCTCTGGGTATTGAAAAGGGCAAGCCCTTCAACCCCGATGCGCGTATGACGAAGATCTTTAATGAAGCCGCCATGGTAGGGGAACTTACTGCCCGGGTCAATGCTTACGACAAGCGATTTAAAGGAGCCAAAGTATGGGAAGGAAGGAACTGGGAATATGCCAACATGGTTGAATTGAATCAGGAGGACAGTAGTTATACCCAGATCGACCAGCGCGCGTCTTGGTTCTATGAAGCCATTGGAAACAGCACCGGCATGCAGGGCCGGGTCCTCGGTTTCGGCCAGGCTTATCTGGAAACATCGAAGGACAAGGATGGTCATTGGCTGGAGGGTGCGAAGAACTACAAGATCCATATACCTGCCGATGTACCAGCGCGACAATTCTGGTCCATCACCCTGTATGACAACGTTACCCGCTATCCCGTGGTGACGGATCAGGGTTCGGCGGATATCTCATCACGTAAGGACATCGATAAGAACGCTGACGGTTCGGTAGATGTATATTTTGGACCTTCAAAACCGAATGGTTCGAACAGGAATTATATCAAGACGATCTCCGGTCGCGGATGGTTCCCCTATTTCAGGTTCTACGGACCCGGCGAGAAATATTTCGATAAAACCTGGGCTTTGGAGGATATTGTTGAGATCAGGTAAGATAATACTTGAAATTGTTCGTCAGTTCATATTTAAGTAAAACCCGCTACCATGGCGGGTTTTACATTTTTTGGCTTCAACGGGCAGTCTATGTCTTCGCCGGGTATGTCTACAAAAAATGCTTCTGCGGTCTTCACCAACGATAGATCAGCAACAGACCACTCGTTAGAAAGTGTATTTAAGACCAGTCACGATACCATAGTCCCATTTTCTGCTGTTTACAGATGGAGGCCTGTTGTCGAAGTTGTGATAAAACTGAAGGCTCAATGACAGGTCGCTGATGATCTCCCAGGTTAGCCTGGAATCGGCATCCCACCTGACCCTGCCGGGATCAGTAATGGAAAAATAGGCTGTTTGATTGGTAGATACTGAGATATTGGGGTTTGAGAACCGGAAAAACTCCACGTAAAGGTTCATGGGTATTTCCACCTGTGTAGGGAGCTCGAATCCTTCTGTATTTTTTTCCTGGTTAACCACGATACCGGTAAGTGTGCGTATCTGAAAATTGTTTTTATTAAGTAACATGGCCGTCAGTCCGATTCCCTCCTGGAACCTTCGGGCCAGGCCCAATTCAAAATTCCTTTGGTACTTGAGGTTGCCTCCGATCGAGAACCACGGATTGATCACATAGTATGAGCTGATGCTTAGACTTTCCCGGTCCCTGATCCAATTGGTATCTGTTTGCGAGAGGAACATGGAGGCCATGACTTCGGTCGTATTTCTCCTGGACTGGAAACGCATCATCCCGTCGAAATTGAAGCGGCCGGAGTTGCTTGACCGGGCATAGTTAAAGCCCGACGATACGTACCCAGAAATAATTCGGTTTGTATTATTGTTCAAAGAAGTGATAAACGAAACGTGGTTGAGTGGCACAACGGCACTGCTGTCGCCCATGTCTATTTTGATCATTCCCGGTTTGTCGCTCCTCCTGATCTGGCCGTAGTAGATCTTTCGGTCACTGGTCTCAATGCGGTAGGTGTGCGTCAGGCCTTTGATCATCCTGATCCGGTCAAACTTGATTTTTACCAGGCCAATATTGTCAATGTCGAACTCCACTTTGCCGGACTTCAACGTTTTAAGGTCGCCGGAAATGATCGTTCCATCATTCATGATGATCGTGTCTTTCAGGGCCTGTCCCCATAACCGGCCAGGGATCACCATTGCACAAACAAGAAGAGTGAACAGTAGAAATGATTTCATCTGCAGCTGATGGTTGGATTCGAATACTCCGAGTGCCAAAAATAAGTGAAAAAAATCCCTTAATTTTTCGTTCTTGCCCATTCTGGACGATTCTCAAAAACGCGACATGAAATTACCCCGGTTCATCCTGTTCTGTACCTTTTGCCTCGCCGCCTTCTCCTTTGTGTCCAAGCCGCAGAAAGTAGTATTTAAGCATGACCAGGCCAATCAGAAAGTGGACGTTTATGTGGGAGGCAAATTCTTTACAGCGTTTATATATCCAAACACATTGGAAAAACAATCGTTGTATCCCATTCTGACCGCTTCAGGCAAGACCATTACCCGCGGTTATCCCATGGACCCGCGGCCATTTGAAAGAACCGACCACCCGCATCATGTTGGCCTCTGGTTCAACTTCGGGGACGTCAATGGCCTGGACTTCTGGAACAACTCATTTGCGATCAAACCGGAAGAGAAGTCTAAGTATGGTTCCGTCAAATTCAAGAAGATCGTTTCACAGAAGGCGTCACGCGGCGAACTGGTCACCAGCTCTGACTGGGTGGATCAAGCCGGTAATGTATTGATGACTGAAACGGCGACCTATCATTTTTCCGGCGACAGTGATTCTCGTACCATTCAAAGGCAGACCAGACTAACCGCTGTTCAGAAAGTGGTCTTTAAAGAGAATAAGGAAGGGTTGTTGGGAATTCGTGTAGACCGTGCATTTGAGGAGCCGGCCACTAAGCCGGAGAAGTTCCTGGATGCAAACGGCGTTGAGACGCTGGTACCCGTGATGAATAACGATGGAGTGAATGGTGTGTACCGGAATGCTGCCGGGGATAAGGGTGCTGCTGTTTGGGGTAAGCGAAGTCCATGGGTTGCCCTTCGGGCAAAGAAGGCAGATGAAGTGATCACGATCGTGATCATGGATCATCCTCAGAACCCCAATTACCCGGCATGGTCACATGCACGTGGTTATGGGTTATTCGCTTCCAATAACCTCGGCGGTCGTGTTTTTGATCCTGCTGCCTCGGAGGTCCGCATTGAACTGCAGCCGGGGCAGTTCTTGCAGTTTAAACACCAGGTTACCATAGGCGGGGACCTGTCAGAAAGCCAGATCAACCAACTCGCCCAATCTTTCAAATAGTTATGGCAACCCAGCGATTGTATCGTTGGTTAATCCGATGACCCGGTTTTTTCGCCTACGAACCAATGTTCCTTGTTGCGGAAGAGTACGTTGAAGGTGGTCAGGGAACCATAGCAGCGTGTGATATACTGCTGGATATTCACCTTTTCCTCGTCGTTCAATGTTTTACTGCTGTTGATGTTTTGTTCCAACACCCTGAGCCGGTCGCGCAACATCACGATCTTGTGAAAAAAATCTTCGATCGGGATCTCTTTTGGCTTGAGGGTTTTGTCGGCCGGCTGCAATAACATCTTGCCATTCTGCCAGCGTTCTCCCAGGGGTACCGGTTCACTGATCCCACCCCAGAGCCGCAGGATCTTTAATAAACTTTTTTCAACCTCGCTGTGGGTCTCAATTTCTTCAGTGACATTTTCCGGAATGATCTCGTCCAGGTTGCTGTCTGTTTTGTCGATCTCCTTAATGCCTTCATGAATGAAAGAGATCAGGTAGGTTGCGTATTTGATGCCAACGATCACACCGGGGCCAAAACGGGTATGTTGCAGCCTGGTGCCTATGCCGAGGGTTGTTTGATCCATGAATTCTAATTTGTAGTCTGAAATTAACCAATCCTTTTGAACATGTGGATGCCCTCTGCCTCATGGTAAGTCCTTGGGGGATCCGATTTCAATAAGTATGGGACGGAAAAGTCCCCGCCTGCGCCAAGCATACACGTAATTCATAATCCCGTAACTTTAGGGCATGTCAGATGTCATCACTTTCGGGGAGGTTATGATGAGATTAACACCTCCCGGACGCAAAAAACTCCTGCAAACAGATCAGCTGGATATTCTTTACAGCGGCGCGGAAGCAAACGTAAGCTGTGCCCTGGCCTATTGGGGAAGAACGGCCGCCCATATCACCAGTTTCCCGGACAATGCCCTTGGCCATGCGGCCCTTGCCAACCTTCGGAAAATGAATGTTGATGTTGAACATATTGCTTTCACAGATGGCCGGCTGGGTCTTTATTTCGTGGAACCGGGAGCGATCAACAGGGCAACGGCCATTACGTACGACAGGCTTCCATCTTCCTTTGCTGGTATTGACGCCAATACTTTCAACTGGGACAAGATCCTGGAGGGTGCCAAATGGTTTCACTGGACAGGGATCACCCCCGCCATCTCCCAGGGCGCTGCGGATTCATTGCTGGCAGCCCTGAAGGTGGCACGTAAAAAAGGGGTGATGGTCTCAGCAGATATCAACTACAGGTCAGGGTTATGGAAATACGGCAAAACGCCCGCAGAGATCCTGGCGCCCCTGGTGGACCTGAGCCAGGTTGTGGTTGCAGCCGAGTCTGATACGGATAGTATTTTTGGGATCCGGGGAGATGGCTCAGGATATGCCTCAACGGCAGAAGCCATGAAGAAAAGATTCAGTGGCATGGAATGTATGCTTGCATCAAGAAGGGCAGCCCCCAGCGCCTCTCACAATAGCCTGAGTGGCGTGTTCTGGAATGGAAATCTTGTGTTTGAGACAAAAACACACGATATTGATAACATTATAGATCGTATAGGCAGCGGCGATGCATTCATTTCCGGCTTCATTTTCGCATCCCTTTCGGGGTATACCGACCAGGAGAAGATCGATTTTGCTGCGGCATCGGCTGTATTAAAGCACTCTGTAGAGGGTGACTACAACCTTGTGACCGAAGACGAAGTGTGGGGACTTGTGGAAGGGAATACCGGTGGCAGGGTAAAAAGATAGAAATCAGAATAAAAAAATAATCATGGCAAGATTTACTGCTGAAGCGGTCAATAAAAAATTAAGCGATACCAGGGTTTTACCCCTGTTTAATTATGCCGATGCAGAAGTTTGCAAGATGGTGATCAAATCCTGCTACAAGGCAGGATTAAGGGCGTTTGAACTCACCAACAGGGATACCATGGCATTGGAAGTATTCCGGCAGATCGTACCCTGGGTGGAAAAAGAATGCCCGGATATGAGCGTAGGAGCAGGGACTATCCTCAACGAAGAAACCGCGGCTCATTTCATTGAAGCCGGCGCTGATTTCATCATCGCCCCCATTTTTGACAAATCCACTGCTAAGTTTTGCAGGAAAAGCAATATTCCTTACATCCCCGGTTGTTTGACGCCAACGGAGATGTATAAGGCCTACAATGCCGGATCGCCCGTGGTTAAATTGTTCCCCGGTGGAACGGTAGGGCCCGATTATGTGAAGCATGTTCTTGCCCCGCTACCGCATATGAGGATCGTAGTGACCGGTGGTGTGCAGTTTGATGAAGCTTCTGTAAGAAAGTGGTTTGAGGCAGGGACCTTCGCACTCGGAGTGGGAAGTTCTGTATTTACAAAAGACAGGATCTCTCAAAGGGACTATGTATCCATCGAAGCGGAGATCAAAAAAATCCTCGAATATTAGTCAATGCCCATGAATAAGATCGCTGCGGTTGTTGTATTCATCGTTCTGTTCCTGAACAATGCACTGTTCTCACAGCCCATAAGTACTAAGCAGATCGACAGTTTAACGGAGCTCGTTTTGAAGACCTTCGACGTGCCCGGTATTGCAGTGGGCGTTGTGAAAGACGGGAAACTTGTGCATGCCAGGGGATATGGGGTAAGGTCTTTGAGGACCATGCAAAAAGTGGACGAGAACACGCTGTTTGGAATTGCATCCAACAGCAAGGCCTTCACCACTGCAGCAATCGGGATCCTCGTGGATGAGAAGAAACTAGATTGGGACGACAAAGTCACTGATTATATCCCTGGTTTCAAGATGTACGATCCCTATGTCACAGCTGAGTTTACCATCAGGGATCTGGTAACCCACAGAAGCGGCCTCGGATTAGGCGCGGGGGACTTGATGATGTTCCCTGATTCAAGCAGTTTTTCAAAAGAAGAGATCATACATAATCTCAGGTATCTTAAGCCTGTGTCAGGATTTCGGACAAAATACGATTATGACAACCTGCTCTATATCGTTGCCGGTGAAGTGATCGCCAAAGCATCGGGCAAGAGTTGGGAAGAATTTGTTGAGACCAGGTTTTTGCAGCCTCTGGGCATGACAGCCACTGCCGCGTCCATGGCAAGGGTTAAGAACAGGTCTAATTTGATCGATCCCCATGCTCCTGTCGATGGTAAGGTCAAGGCCCTCACGATCGACTGGAGCGAGACGGCCAATGCTGCCGGCGGCATGGTCAGCAACGTTACTGACCTCAGCAAGTGGATCATTACCCAGATGAACCATGGGAAGTACGGCAACGGCAAGCAGTTATTCAGCGAGGAAGTACATAAGGAAATGTGGACACCACAAACCATTTTACCAGCCCGCACCGTTCCGCCTTACAATACACATTTTTCAGCTTACGGCCTGGGCTGGTTCCTGTCTGATGTAAAGGGCTATAAGCAGGTAACACATACGGGTGGCCTCGCAGGTGTGGTTACCCAGATCACCCTGCTGCCGGAATTGAACCTGGGGATCATTGTGCTGACCAACCAGCAATCCGGAGCTGCTTTTACTGCAATCACCAATACCATTAAAGACAGCTACCTGAATATTCCCCCAACGGACCGGGTTAAACAAATGCATGACGTCGTGCTCAGGGGAGAGGCAGAAGCCCGTAAGATCCGTGATCAGATTCAGCAAGAGATTGAAGCCCAGAACAAATCAGCAACGGCCAAACCATTGCCTTCAATGTTTACAGGTACCTACAGGGATCCCTGGTTCGGGGATATTGTTATCTCTATCGAGAAAGGAAAGATGAGGATGAATAGCATCAGGTCACCACGACTGAGGGGTGATGTGAACTACTACAAAGGCAACACATTCATAGTCAAATGGGACGACAGATCTTTTGATGCCGATGCGTATGTGATGTTCACCCTGGACATGGACGGCAAACCTTCGGGGATGAAGATGAAGGCCATTTCGCCGCTTACAGATTTCAGTTTTGATTTTCACGACCTCGACCTGACCAGGGTGAAATAGGTATGGGGAGTTACATAAAGCCAAGTTCCAGTTTCGCCACCTCACTCATCATGTCTTTGTTCCAGGCTGGCGTCCAGGTTACCTCCACATGCACATCATTGACGCCCTCAATGGTTCTGATCTTCTGATCCACTTCATGGGGCAGGCTTTGCGCGGCTGGGCAACTTGGCGCAGTAAGCGTCATTACCACTTCCACATTGTTTATGGGAAGGATATTGACCTCATAGATCAGTCCCAGATCCCAAATGTTGACCGGGATCTCAGGATCATGGATCTCCTGGATCTTTTCAATCACTTTATCTTTTAATGCCTGTTCGTTCAACATCAGTTTTTCTTTAGTGGGCGGCACCCGGAGATCAGTTCTTTGATTTCCATGCCAGTGCGTCCAGTTTCATTTGTTTGAGCATGGCACGCAGTCCGTTTGAACGGGTCTGGGCCAGGTGGCTGGTCATACCGATATCGTCAATGAAGGTTACGGGGGCATTGATGATGTCGTCAGGTTTCTGCCCTGAGAATACGCGCACCAGCATGCTGATCAGCCCCTTTACGATCATCGCGTCTGAGTCCGCCTCGTAATACACTTTGCCATCTCTCAGGTTGGAATGCATCCACACTTGCGACTGGCAACCTTTGATCTTGTTTTCTTCTGTTTTATAGGCATCATTCAACGGAGGAAGCTTCTTTCCCATGTCGATGATGTATTCATACTTATCTTCCCAACTGTCAAACAGTGAAAATTCTTCTACGATCTCCTGTTCGATATGTTCAATGGGTCCAGGCATCAGGATAACATTTTAATGGCTTTGTCAAGCCCTTTTACAAGCCTGTCAATTTCCTCAAAGGTGTTATAGGCGGCAAATGATGCCCTCGTTGTGCCGGTGATATTCAGGCATTGCATGAGTGGCATGGTGCAATGCGATCCTGTACGTACGGCTATGCCCTGGTTGTCAAGCAAAATACCGAGATCCTGCGGATGTATTCCCTCAACTACAAATGAGATCACACTTACTTTGTTTTCCACATCACCCATCACGCGCACCCCGGGGATATTCTTGAGCAGTTCCGTGCCGTACTGCAGCAATGCATGTTCGTGTCGCCTGATATTGTCCTTTCCCAACTCATTGATAAAGTCGATCGCCGTTTTCATGGCAATGGTATCTGCAATATTTGGCGTGCCCGCTTCAAATTTATAGGGCAGGTCGTTGTATACCGTTTTCTCGAAGGTCACCTCCTTGATCATCTCTCCTCCGCCGTGAAACGGTGGCATAGCCTCCAGCAGTTCCCTTTTACCATAGAGCACTCCAACGCCGGTAGGGCCATATAACTTGTGTGATGAAAAAGCAAAAAAGTCGCAGTCCAGTTCAACCACATTGATGTCGAGGTGTACTGTTGATTGCGCCCCATCGAGCATCACTACTGCACCGGCCTGGTGGGCCGCATCGATGATCTGCTTCACCGGGTTGATGATACCCAGGGAATTGGATGCATGCACGATGGAGACCAGTTTAGTCCTGCTGCTGAGCAGTTTGTAAAATTCGTCAAGCAGGATCTCGCCTTTGTCGTTGATCGGTATCACTTTCAGGCTTGCCCCTTTCTCTTCAGCGAGCATTTGCCAGGGTACTATATTGGAATGGTGCTCGAGTGTGGATATGACGATCTCGTCGCCCGCCTTTATATGCTGACGTCCCCACGTATGGGAGACCAGGTTGATGCCCTCAGTTGTTCCGCGTGTGAAGATGACCTCATCGGTAGAGGCGGCCCCAATAAAGGCGCGGCAGGCTTCTCTCGATGCTTCGTATGCCGCAGTCGCTTCTTCCGCCAGGGTGTGTATGCCGCGGTGAATATTTGCGTTGTAATTGCTATAGTAGTCCACCAATGCATCGATCACCACCTTTGGCTTCTGGGAGGTAGCAGCATTGTCGAAATATACCAGCGGTTTACCTTTCAATTCCCGTTGTAATACCGGGAACTGCTTCCTCAGTTCATAAACATCATATCCCGCCCTGATCGCTTCCATATTAAAAATTAAAATCGAGCCTTTCAGAGATCAACTGGTCCACATATGCCCGAAGCGGCTCTGCTTTTATGTTCTCAAGTATATCCACTGCAAATGCATGCAGGAGCAGGGACTTGGCGTTTTTCTCACTGATGCCCCTGGCCCGCAGGTAAAACAGGGCTTCTTCATCCAGCTTGCCTATGGTACAGCCATGTGAACATTTCACGTCGTCCGCGTAGATCTCCAGTTGAGGTTTTGTATTTGCGCTGGCCAGATCCGTCAGCAGTACATTCTTGTTGGACTGGTAAGCATTGGTTTTCTGAGCGTCCTTGCGTACAAAGATCTTACCATTGAATACACCGGTTGACTCACCGTCCATGATGCCTTTATACAACTCATTGCTGAAGCAGTGGGGCATTACATTATCTACAATCGTATGATTGTCGCAATGTGTTTTCCCGTCCAGCAGGTAAAGACCGTACATATGAGATTCGCCGTGTTCTGCTTCCATCACCATATTCAGGTTATTCCTCAGCACATTACCGCTAAGTGAGATGGTTGTGGCATTGGTCAGCGATTTTCCGATCTGGGTGAAATGGGTGGTACTCACCTGGCTGGCAAACGGACCTTCGTTCTGGATCTTGTAGTAGTTTACGATGGCATCCTGCTCCACCACCAGTTCCGTGATCTGGTTGGTAAAGCAGTCTTGGGTTCCCAGTGAAATAAAATGTTCAACCATCTCCATTTCCGCACCCTGGGATACATATACCAGTAATCTTGGCAGGGATAAAGTGGGAACACTCCTGTTATCACTGACATAATTAATGTAGATCGGTTTGTCTACTTTAATACCTTTCTTCACGAAAAGGAAGGCACCAGACTCTGCGAAGGCGGTGTTCATGGCGTTGATGCCATCAGGATGGTATTTGCCGGAACGCCCCAGGTGTTTTTCAACCAGGCCCGCAAAATCAGATTCTTTGGCTTTGGTCAATGAAAGGATGTTCACCCCTTCGATCGAAGATGCGGAAGAGAATTTGCCATTCTCAAAGTTGATCAGGTAGCCTTCTTTGCTGCAGGGCAACAGGTGTTGCTGGAGCAATTGGGGGGCTATCTCATTTTTTGCCTGGATCTCAAAAGGGGCCTGGAAAAGACCACTGACCCTGGTGTACTTCCATTCTTCGTGCTTGACTGTTGGAATCCCATATTTATTGAAATCCGCAAGGGCCTGCGACTTGATGGCGTCCAGCGGTGCGATCGACTGGAATGCTTTATTGATATTTTGGATAACGTCAGTCATATTATGCTCCTTCAGCTACTGCCAGTTCGTTTTTGATAAAGTCATATCCTTTCTCTTCCAACTCCATGGCCAGTTCTTTGGTCCCGGATTTCACGATGCGGCCATTATACAAAACGTGTACGAAGTCTGGTACGATGTAGTCCAGCAGACGCTGGTAGTGTGTCACCAGCAGGAAGGCATTATCCTTGCTGCGGTATTGGTTAACTCCATTTGCCACGATGCGGAGGGCGTCGATGTCCAGCCCGGAATCTGTTTCATCAAGTATGGCCAGTTTAGGCTCGAGCATAGCCATCTGGAAAATTTCATTACGCTTTTTCTCGCCGCCGGAAAAACCTTCGTTGAGCGACCTGCTGAGCAGCGACTGGTCTATGTTCACCAGTTTCATTTTTTCTTTCATGGTCTTCAAAAAAGAAACGGCATCCAGGGGTTCGAGGCCACGGTACTTCCTGGTCTCATTCACGGCGGTCTTGATGAAATTGGTAGTGCTTACGCCGGGTATCTCCACCGGGTACTGGAAGGCCAGGAATACTCCTTCGCGTGCCCTGTCTTCAGGCGACATGTCCAACAGGTCCTTACCTAAGAAATCCACGGAGCCTCCGGTTACTTCATACTGCTCCCTGCCTGCCAGCACTGATGCCAGCGTGCTTTTACCGGAGCCATTGGGTCCCATGATAGCGTGTACTTCTCCTGGTTTGATCTCAAGGTTAATTCCCCTTAGGATCTGTTTTTCGTCTATCGATGCCTGTAAGTCTGTGATCTTTAACATAATATCTTTCAATTCTGGTAATATAAATAATGAGCCAATCAGCCAATCAGTCAATCAGCCAATGGTCTATCCCACGCTTCCCTCGAGGGAGATCGCGAGGAGTTTCTGTGCTTCCACGGCAAATTCCATGGGAAGCTGGTTCATCACCTCTTTGGCAAAGCCGTTGATGATCAGCGCAACAGCAGTTTCGGTATCGATACCACGCTGGTTGCAGTAGAAGATCTGGTCTTCACCGATCTTAGAGGTGGTAGCTTCATGTTCCACCATGGAGTTGCTGTTCTTCACTTCGATGTAGGGGAATGTGTGTGCCCCGCATTTATCGCCCAGCAGCAGAGAATCACACTGCGAGAAGTTCCTTGAATTGGTGGCTTTGCGACCCACCTGCACCAGTCCGCGGTAGCTGTTGTTACTGAAACCGGCGGAGATCCCTTTCGACACGATACGGCTCCGGGTATTCTTGCCGATATGGAGCATTTTTGTACCGGTGTCTGCCTGCTGGTAGTTGTTGGTAACGGCAACAGAATAAAACTCCCCAACGGAGTAGTCGCCCTTCAGGATCACGCTCGGGTATTTCCAGGTGATGGACGAGCCGGTTTCCACCTGTGTCCAGGAGATCTTGGAATGTTCGCCCTGGCAGATGCCACGCTTGGTCACGAAATTGTAGATACCGCCCTTGCCTTCTTTATCGCCGGGATACCAGTTCTGCACGGTTGAATACTTTACCTCAGCATGGGCATGGGCCACGATCTCAACCACGGCAGCATGCAACTGGTTTTCATCACGCATGGGTGCCGTGCAACCTTCCAGGTAACTTACATATGCATTGTCTTCAGCCACGATCAGTGTTCTTTCAAACTGGCCGGTGTTGGCTGCGTTGATACGGAAATAAGTGGAGAGTTCCATCGGGCATCTCACACCCTTTGGAATGAAGCAAAAAGATCCATCTGTGAAAACGGCTGAATTCAGCGCCGAAAAATAATTGTCCGTTGCCGGTACAACAGAGCCAAGGTATTTTTTGATCAGCTCAGGATGTTCCTGAACGGCTTCCGACATGGAACAAAATATGATACCCAACTCAGAGAGTTCTTCTTTGAAGGTGGTGGCTACTGATACAGAGTCAATGACCGCATCAACAGCGATACCGGACAGTCTTTTTTGCTCGTTCAGGGATATGCCTAGTTTTTCAAACGTCTTCCTCAATTCCGGATCTAAGTCGTCCAGGCTGTTGGGTGCTATTTTTTGTTTTGGAGCAGAATAGTAGATGATATCCTGGTAATTGATTGGGGGATATTCAACGTTTGACCATTTGGGCTCAACCATATCCAGCCATTGGCGATAAGCCTTTAACCTCCACTCCAACAACCATTCCGGTTCTTTCTTTTTGGCAGAAATGAACCGTACAATGTCCTCACTCAGTCCTTTTGGGGCGGAATCCGCCTCGATATCCGTTACAAATCCGTACTTGTATTCCGAGGTGGTTACCTGCTCTAAAATATTGTCATTTTCTTCGTACATATCCTTCATTCAGGTTAAGCTGCAAATTTCCTTCAATGTGTCGGATTTATCAACATCGGAAGGGTTAAATGGTTAAACAGCAGGGCAGTTTTTTCCGATTTCGTAAATTGTCCTTATAGAGCCTTATTTTTCACAACCGGATCAGCTTCCGTATTTTTGGATTATGCAACATATTTTGATCACAGGAGCAAGCGGAAACCTTGGTAAATCGTTGGTATCCAGGTTTTTAGGGGCAGGTAGCAGGGTGACGGCCATCGTCATTCCCAATGATCCCGTCCGGTTGGACCCAGGCTCCCCATTGTTTTCAAAGTACGAGGCCGACCTGAACAATGAGGCGGCGGTTGAACAAGTTTTGGATCGGATCGTTCGCAAACATGGGGATATCCATGTGGCGGTGTTGACAGCGGGCGGGTTTGCCATGGGTGATATACGCTCTACTGGTTCGGCTGAGATCATGAAGCAATACCGTCTCAATGTTGAAACTTCCTATCATGTGGCCAGGCCAGTATTTCTTCATATGAAGGAGCGGAGATATGGAAGGATTTTCATGGTAGGGTCCCGCCCGGGGTTGGACATGCTGGCCAGTAAGAATATGATAGCTTATGGCCTTTCAAAATCACTGATCTTCAGGCTGGTGGAAATTTTAAACGAATCTGCAGAAGGCGCCAATGTGGTCAGTTCAGTGATTGTACCCAGTATCATTGACACCCCGCAAAACAGGGAGTCTATGCCTGACGCTGATTTTTCTGCATGGATGGATCCCGATAAGATCGCAGAGATCGTTGGCTTTTACAGTTCTCCCGCCGCGGATGGCCTCCGTGAACCGGTATTAAAAGTCTACAATAAGGCCTGATCATTTATTCTGATCGGTTTTGGCTTTTTCTTTTGCCTGTTTTTTGAAATAACCCCGGAAGAGGAAGTTGTGTTTCAGTGCTTCCATGTTCTCATTGAATGAAGCGGTTCCTTTTTCCACGTGGGCGAGTGTTCTGCGAATGTTTCCCGAAACAGCGGTATCTTTTAACGCCAGGTTCACCGGGCCGGGCCCCGCCTGGACATCATTATTTATTTTACTGACCATACTGTCAAGGTCTACCGCCAGGATACCGGCATCTTCTGCAATTTTCTGAAGTTGGTCTATAGATGCTTTCAAAGAAACGGCCATGGCCGTGTCCCGAAGTATGGTGCCGGCTGGTCCCTTGCCCGATTTTACATCGGCAATAATGTCCCTGACATCCACGGTCATTTTTTCGGCGTTGAGCGTTGCCCTTTCCAGGTTATGAGATGCCCGCCTGAGGTTGGTGGCCAAACTGGTATCCGCCAGCAGTTTCCAAAGGCCTTTGCTGTTATTGACCTTCGATACGGTCTCTTTTAGGTTACCGGAGATATAGTTGATATTGTCTACAGTGCTTGCCATGGTTCTCAGGATGTCGTCGAACTCGATGGATCGTTGCGATGGCAACAGGTCTCCCTCGCTGATCAGTTCCGCGGGCCCTGTGACCGGCATGATATTCACCACCTTATTTCCCATGAGTCCGTCGGCACCCAGGCTTGCCTGAGCGTTCTTTCGGATCACAGATTTCAATTCCCTGCCGATCATCATCGTCACTTCAATGGTGGTGTCGTTCATGATCTCTATGGATTTCACTGTGCCAACTTCGATACCGGCGTAGCGCACATTATTTCCCGTGCGGAGTCCGCCTACATTCGAGAAATGGGTTCTCAATGGGAAATGCGAACCGATCAGGTGTTGATTTTTCCCGATCAGGAATAATGCGATGATCAGGATCAGAATGCCTGAAACGACGAATATGCCAAGTTTGACCAGGTTGTTTATTTGTTTAGCCATATATCAGGTATCAAAAAATTGTTTAACCAGGCTGTCAGATGATTTTTTCAGTTCCTCATAGGTTCCCAGCGCATGGCATTTTCCTTTGTTCAGCACTGCGATCCGGTCTGCCGTCCTCTTGACACATTTCATGTCGTGCGAAATGATCAGTGAGCTGGTTTGGTATTTATCTGCGATCTCTACCATCAGGTCGCTGATCTC
>Ga0315900_10006309_pt1 | contig 15978 bp, 20 predicted proteins | sample LakEriMetagenome_FD_203521 | JGI IMG/M metagenome (GOLD analysis project Ga0315900, IMG submission 203521) | Freshwater fungal communities from buoy surface, Lake Erie, Ohio, United States - Buoy 12 MA114 | ecosystem: Environmental > Aquatic > Freshwater > Lake > Lake biofilm | place: USA: Lake...
CGGCTGACAATGTTCTCTTTTTGAATTGCTTTATTATATTTTTAATTTTATTTGATTCAGTAACATTTCTTGCTGTAAATAGCCAAGAAAATTCCATTGGTTGTCGCATATCTACGCCGTTAAAAAATACTGATATATGCGGATTCGGAACAGCTTTTAAAAATTGTCCTGCAGTTTCAGCAGCTTGTTCTCCATTTATACCTGCAATGTTAATACCGCTAATAGCAGTTTTAGCTCCAGCATACATTATGCCTATGCTATCTTCGGCTAAGTCTGCAGATGATCTCTTATTTTCTCCAGTTATACCAGTAGCAATACTCTTTATCTGATCTGTAAACATTCCTAATAATCCGGTATCCTGCGGATTTATGCGAACAGAATGCGTTTCTGAAAGATCACGAGGAAGAGGCAAAGATACAGAATATTCTGTGTTAAATTTGGCAGGCATAAGAGGAGAAGGCCTATCATATTTAGAAAATTCTATTAACATACATTCGTTATCTGAAAGACTTAACGGAAATCTTTCTTGTTTAGTTTGTTGAGATTCTCGTGATCGATTGACTGCTGTTGTAGGTTCAGAAGAAGAATCGGCTGACCGCGATTTAAATAAATCTTGTTGCGTTATTCTATAACCTGCTACACCAGACAATGAGCTATTTAAAGAATCCATCTTTTCAGCAGAAACTGACTTTAATGAATCAAGTGAAAGACCAGTTTTAGATAAGCCGTTAATAAAATTACCGCTTAGGCCTGAAGTAACAGCCGATGCGCTTTGAGTAGCTAAAGAGCCTATAGTTTTTCCAGCATTACTCGTAAAGTTTAATGGATCGAACGCCATTTAAGTTCCTCTTATAAATAAAACTATGAGCTATAAAGGTTATTTTAACGCCAAGTACCCGCAAAAATATAAAGGTAATCCAACTAATATTATTTATCGCTCTTCATATGAGCTTAAGTTGATGACTTACCTTGATCGTAATCCAAATGTCGTGCAGTGGGCAAGCGAAGAATTCTTCGTGCCTTATAAGTCACCTATTGATGGCAAAGTTCACCGATATTTCCCTGATTTCTGGGTCAAGAAGAAGAATAAAGAAGGATTAATAGAAACTATAGTGATAGAGGTTAAACCTAAATCTCAGACGATAGCTCCTATTCCAAAAACACAGATCAATAAACAGTATTTATATGAAGTTCAAACGTGGGGAATAAATCAAGCGAAATGGGAAGCGGCGAATAAATACTGTTCTAGTAGAGAGTGGAAATTCATGATAATCACAGAAAAAGAATTAGGTATCATGTTCTAATGGAAGAAGATACACAAGAGTCTATATATCAAACGATTTTAAAACAATCACAAGATGAAACGTTTGAACGTGAAGAAGAATCTCAAAGATGGTTTAGGCAGAAGGCAACAGAAGTAAGTAAAAATAAAACTGTTCCTACAAATATAATTTTAGAGAAAGAACATGTTCCTTCTATCAAGAACATTAAACAAGTAGGCAGTCTTTTTCTATATAACTATGCTCCTAAACACAAAAAAACATTAGATTATTATGATACGTTTCCCATAGTGTTTCCATTTAAAATGGTTACTCAAGGATTTTATGGATTAAATTTACATTATTTGCCGACTCCATATAGAGCCATCTTTATGGACAATATGTATTCTCTTTTGAATTCAAAGGATATGGAACAGAATACTACACGCTTGGCTAAAATGACATATAGCGTTTTAGAATCAAGAAGAAATTTAAGATTTTTTCAACCATGTATACACATGTATTTACATAAAAATATAAGGTCTAAGATAGCCTTTATTCCTCCTAAAGAATGGGAATTAGCTTTATTTTTACCTCTACAAAGATTTCAAAAAAAATCAGAAAATGTAGTTTGGAAAGAAAGCATAGCAAAAATTAAAAAAGGAATACGATAAATGCCAGGTCCATCTACTTTTACCGATGCTATAACAAGTAAAATTGCTACTTTTATAGGGTTAAATGGTACTTTACCTAAAAGAAAAACCGCTGGGTTCGATATAGAAGAATTTAAGAGTGCTATTGGTACTCGCGGTGTATTGCCTACTAATCTTTTTTTGGTAACAATCACTCCATTTTCCAGTGAAATTAATACTGCTATGAATCGCGAGACCCTTGACCCTCGTTCTTTGAGTTTTTTCTGTATGAAAACTTCTTTACCAGGAGTAGATTTGGCTTTAGAAGCCAATATGCCATTAGGCACCGGTCCTGTTGAAAATTTCCCACATAGAGCAATTTTTACTGATATAGAACTTCAATTTATAGGTGATGCAAAAGGCCAAATCCTATCGTTCTTTCATAATTGGTTAAACACGATTGTAAATTTCGATGATCGAAGGGCGAATGACAAATTCTATAGAGTAGCATACAAAGACAGTTATGTTTGCAACATAAATATTACAGTATTTGATCACCAGTCTGATAAAATCCTAGAATATCGTTTGCTTGATGCTTTTCCATATAGAATAAATCAAATAGACATGGATTGGAATAATACAAACAGCATGATGAATATTGGAGTAAATTTTCAATATAAAACTTGGGCTACTGATAGAATACCTATATCTGACGCAGCATCTAGTTTTGGATTATCTAATATACAAAAATTAATGAAGTTAGGCACTATAGCACAAACCATTTCGGCTATCAAGAGACCTCAAAGTGTAGGAGATGCAATTAACTTAGTTAACAATGCAAGTATTGTTGGCGGTGGTTTATCGGGATTCTTTTAATTATTAGGAGTATACAATGGCTTTACCAAAAATATCAGTACCGGTCTTTACAATTAAAATTCCTTCTACTGGTAAAGAATTAAAATTTAGACCTTTCTTAGTCAAAGAAGAGAAGATCCTTCTTATGGCTCAACAGAGTGAGAACAGTGAAATTTTGTTGGCGCTAAAGCAAATCATCAATAACTGTTGTTTCGATGATCTAGATGTAAATCAGTTGGCAACGTTTGATTTAGAATATGTATTTTTAAAACTAAGATCACGTTCAGTTAACAATATAGCTAAGCTCAGATATCGTGATAATGAAGATGATAAGGTTTATGATTTTGAAGTTAATTTAGATGAGATCGAAGTTAAGATTGATCCTGAGAATAACAATAAGATCGATATCAATGGCGAAGTCGGTATGATCTTAAAGTTTCCAAGCGTAGCTGTAACAGAAAAAATGGCTAATATAACAGATCAAAGCGAATTATTAAATAAGATTTTGATTCATACGATTGATACAATTTATGATTCTGAGAATGTGTATCCAGCCAAAGAAAGCACTGAACAAGAACTTATAGAATTCCTTGAAAACTTAGATACAAAGTCATTCGAAAAAATCGAAAAGTTTTTTTCTACAATGCCTAAGTTATATCATGAATTGCATTATAAGAATTCGTTTGATCATGATCGTACAATTAAATTGAGTTCATTACAAGATTTTTTTACGTAGGGCTGAGTCATACGAGTCTCAAAAACTATTACACAACGGTTTTTGCGATGGCTCAGCATCATAAGTATTCAATAAGTGAAATAGAAGATTTGATACCGTTTGAAAGGGATATTTACGTAGATATGCTTTTGGCATATCTTAAAGAAGAAAGAGAAAAACGAGAAAGGGCTTCTTAATAGTGTCCGATGACATCCAACAAGAGAACATTGATATGGATGGAGATGGTAAAGTATCTAAGACTGAAGTGAATATTGCAGAAGATAAATTTAAAAACCGCCGTAGAATGGCGTGGCTTGCTATGTATGCCATGGTAGGCTTCACCGCGCTTCTCATGTCTCCTTATATTGCAGATGATCGAATTAAAGCTCTAGATAGTGTCTTCAGTACATTTTATATTGCCATGGCATCTGTCGTTGGCGCTTATATGGGCTTCACTACTTGGGCGAGTAAAAAGTAAATGAACAAAGAATCCTTAAAGAAAATATTTGATACATTTAGATCTTTATCTGATAAATTGAATAATCACAGTGAAGTGCTACACGATCACGCAGAAAAATTAGATACATTAAATTCAAAATATTCTGAAGAAGATAATATTTTCGGGCAGATACATGAAAATTTAGTTAAGATCAATGAGTCTTTAAGTTCTGTTTTATCTCTTTCTACCAATAAACCTCCTACTGATGCAGAGCCAGTTGACTCTGACGGAAAACAACAATTAGATGGACAACAACCTAAAGAAAAAGGTGGAATGGGAGGTTTACTTGGAACTATTGCATTTACACTGTTTGCAATATTTCCAACTGTTCTAGCATGGATCAAAGAAAAACGTGAAAAGATAAGTGAATTTTTGATGCCTGTCTTCGATTTTATATTTGAATCTGCTATACCGTTCTTTACTGAAAAATTACCTAAGTTTTTTATGGAGGATATTCCTGAGTACTTCTCAGAAAAATTTGATGTAGTCAAAGATTTTGTATCTGACTTTATAGGCGATATTAAAAAAGTAATAGCAGGTATTCAAAAAACTGTGGGTGAAACCATCGTAAGTCTTGCTGATAAACTGCCAGATGGTCCATTTGATGTACTCAAAGATATGAAAAAGGGGTTAAAAGATTTTGGAGAAGGATTAATTTCCGATGCAGATAATACCATAACTGAAGTCGATAAAGAGCAAGCAAAAACACAAGCCAAACGAGAAGAAAAGAAGAAGCGAGATATCCTCTTAAAACAAGCTGATGATGAAGGTAAAAGAGTAGTAGAATTAAATAAAGCTAAAGGTTATAAAGGATATGAAGTAAAGCCTGATTTTGAAAAAGGTTTAGTTAAAATAGAATATAAAGTTGACAAAATCCTTGATGGAGTATCTCAAGAATTTGACGCAAATAAATCAATGGAAACCGGAACTCTTATAGAAAAATCTGGAGGAAGTTCCAGGTCAGTTAAAGGCGATAATGGAGGAACTCCTAATAAAGACGGAGAAGGGCAATCAGCTGCAGCATCTAGTGGAGGTACTCCTGAACCTATGGGATCTTCTGGTACAGGCGAAACCGGTGCAACAACTTCAGGCGGAGCAGGAGTTCAAGCAGAAGGAGGAGCTATTCCTGAACCAAACCAAGGAACAGCTGATAAAGGAAACACTTTAGATACAAATTCAAAGGAAAATGAAAATCCTCCTGCTAAACCAAAAAGTTCTGCTCCTCCAGTAGTTAATATACCCTCAACTGGGCAAAAAGTTAGAATGCTACCGGGGCAAGGACCTCATGATATTAACGATGTTCCTGATCCCACTCCATTTTTAGGCGATATGGCAAATCAACTATTTTATAGAAGCGCATAAGGGATAATTCAATGTTACCTGCTATACTTGGAGTTGCTAGAATAGGAGCCGTTGCACTTCGTGGAGTTGCTACAGGAATAGCAGCTACAGCTAGAGTTGCAGTAAAAGGAACAGTTGCAGGAGCTAAAGCAATAGGAAGAGGCGTTGCATCCGCAACTAGAGGAGCTGGAAAAGCAATCAATGCTATAGGCAAAGCTACTAGAAATGGTGTTGCAGCAGTTGCTAGAGGTGCTAGTAAAACAAGAACTACATCTGACGATAGTAATGAACCGAATGAATATGATGAAAATGAAAATCCATCGGAGTCTGATGCAACACCGCAATCTGCTAATAACACTAATATTTCTAGAGAATCTAATTCCGCTGAAGTTATTCAAAAATCTGAAGAAGCTTCACCAGTAGATACTAATATACTTCAAGCAATATCTAACCAAATAAGCATTCTTCGTAAAACTGTAGAAGGATATGAATCATTATTATTTAAAAAGGAACAGAGTTCTGAAGCGGCAGATATAGAAAAGGAAATAGAATCTAAAGATATAGAAGACGCAACTAAAGAAGGCGTAAAACCTAAAAAAGAAGATAAAAAATCTGGAGGACTAATACAAAAATTATTAGGGGGTCTTCTTTTTGGTATTTTTGCTTTTCTTCCTAATATAATGAAGTTTTTTACTGATTCCAAAGAAGCGATTAAAGCTCTTCCTCAAAAAATAATAGATTCATTTAAAGGGATAATTGATTCTATTTCTGGAGTTATCAAAGAATATGTAGTCGATCCTATAGTTAAATTTTTTAAAGTGGATGTAGGAGCAGCGCTAGATACATTGTTCATTTTTATAGGTGATAAAATTGAAGCCATAATGGATATACCTAAAAAGATGATGAATGCGGTTTCAATGGCTATTAATGAAATAGTAACAAAAGCTATAACAACATTCATAGGATTTATAGAAGATAATCCTTATCTAAAATCCATACCTGGAATAAGTAGCGCATTAGAATCAGCACAAAAAAAATTAGAAGGTTTAAAAAAAGAAAAAAACACATTAGATACTGAACGCACCGATATAGAAGATAGAGCAAAGGCCAGAGAAAAGACTACTATATCAGACACTTTTGATAAAGCGCAAGCGGAACGGCAAGCACAATATGACAAAGAACGTCCTCCAATTGGTGCAACTGGTGGTACCGGTCAAGTAGCACAGCCTGAAATAGGAGGTAAAGTTACGCCTATTTCAGGGATGGATGACATTAAAAAAATGATTAAAGGATATGAAGGTAAGGGAATACCTGGCAAACCAGGTCAACCGTATCAAGATAGTAAAGGCTTATGGACCGTGGGTTATGGTCATTTGATAGGAAATGGAACAACTGGTCCAGGACCTTATGCAGGTAAAACTTTAAGTGAAGAAGAAATGGATGCATTATTTGAAGAAGATTTTGCAAAACACGTGAAAATGGCTGAAAAGGCGCCTGGTTGGAATATGGCTAATGAATCTGGTAAAGCTGCTATGATAGATTTGACGTATAATATGGGTCCAGGGTGGTATATTAAATTTAAAGCAGCTGCTCGGGCATTAAAAGAAGGCGATTTTGCTAGAGCTGCAGCTGAATTATTATATAAAGACGCATCTGATCCCAGTAAAGGACCGAGCGGATATTCACGGGATGTAGGGAAAAGAGCTCAAAAAACCGCAGGTCTCTTGGCAGCTGGAAAAGGCACTGGAGGTCAGTTAGGCGGAACTGCAGTCGCTGAAGCTCCTGCTGGAGTAGGAGAACAAATAGGTGCTAAACCAAAACCTGAGACTGCTGCATCTCCTCAAGTAGCAGTAGTAGTTCCTCCTGCATCACCTACTGGAGGAAATGCAGGAGGGAAAAAGCTAGTATCTAAGCCAGACCCAAACCAAGTACAACAAATGTATGCACAAGGTCTGGGCATGCCAGGAACTGCTTAGTCTTCAGCTAGCTTCTTAAAGAAGTCAAGACCATCATCGTCTTCTTCTGAAATATCAGAGTCTGCGTATTCTGCAGACTTAAGACTCTTAGGTTCCTCAAACTTCATCTCTTCAGCTCGGGCAGTCTTTGGTGCCTGTTCTTCAAAGGCATTCTTATCCCAACCAAGAACACGATGTAGGCGTGCCTTGAGTTCAGCATAAGACTTGAACTGAGAAGGATCCAAGAAAGTCTGCAAAGGTTGAATCTTGTTCAACACATCATCATACTTCTCTTCTTCAGTAAACAAAGGCGCAACTGAATCAAACTCTGACTTATCATAGTTACGATAACCTTCGACCTGACGAATCTTCATCTTGAAGTTAGCACCTTCGACCAAGTCAAATGGATTGATAGGCTCTTCGTCCTGAAACTGAGGAGTCATCAAGTCATTGATCTTATCAAAGATCTTCTTACCAAATTGAAAGAGAAAGACCTTGCCTTCGTTCTGAGGGTTGGAAGGATCTTTGACTACATAAATGTTAGACACATAATGTAGACGACGCTTTTGCTTACGCGCAACATCTTTGTTCTCTTCAAGACCAGAGTTCCAAAGCTGAGAGTTGTACTCAGATACAGGATCTTTCTGATTAAGAGTGGTCAAAGACTTTTCGATGTACCAACCACCTGGACCTTGGAAACCATGGTCAAAGTATTGAACCCAAGCATAGTCTTCAGTTTGATGGGGAGGAAGGAAGCGAATGACTGCATATCCGTTACCAGCTTTGTCTACGTCTGGCTTCCAGAAACGATCATCTTCCTTTGAATTAGAACTCTGTTTGGTGAGCTGAGAAGCAAGTTTCTCAAACTGATTCTTACGAGTCTTATTATAGTCTGCGAATGAAAATGCCATGTATATCTCCTAGTATTACAGTGTATGTTTGTATATTTCTTGTCCACATCATCATAGTGTACAGTATATTTATACCATATCCCATTAATTATGTAAACCTTTCTCGTAAAGCTTTCTTACATACTTCACGATCAAATCGAAGGAAAGGTCGGTATTTTGTACATTTACGATATACATCATTCCATATAATCTTCTCTTCGATCTTATCGTTCCAATGTTTGAAGAACTTTAAGATATCGTTTAAGATAACAAGCGTCTCTATAGAGATCTCGTTTCTTAAGAACTGCCTGAACAATTTGGGATGTTGCCCATCAGTTACCATTAGATTGTCATTTAGATCATCACCTAGCTTATCCAGTTCATTCTGGAACATATACCCTAAAGACTGTTGACGCTTAAGCCAACCAGTATATGTCTGCTCTGCCTCATTACCTAAAAGATCTCTGACCCAAGATACATCCTTATCAATAAAGTTGGCTAGAAGGAAGTTCTCAAGATCCTTTCGTTTGGCCAATTTATAGAAAAAGAACCTATCTTTTCTCGATTCAAAAGATGAGAGACGGGCACTCACTTTGCCACCATACTTAAAATAATCGTACCCGTCTCTCGTAAAATGTTGTTTAAGTGCTAAATATTTTTGATATGCTTCAAAAGCATCCGTCATATTGGTAATTTACCCGTTTTAGGAAGATAGTTAGCGTCCTCAGCTTCTTGCTGAATCTTCGCTTTGATCCTACTTGAGCTACGAATCATAGCTGCTACGGTTTCAATTTCGAGTGAGTTCAATTCGCAGTAATGAAGAACAGCATCTAAGTAATCTAGCTTAGACTCTTTGACATATGCCTCGATCTCTTTGACGAACTCTTGTACTGGTTTTACTGATTTGATGTTTACTTTTTTCATAATTTATAAAACACATGTTTTCCTATAGCTACAGTCCTTTTACGTGGATTCGCCCATTCAGGACGAATGTCCCTTCGATGAAAATTAGTTGCTCCTTTTGTAACATCATGCATCACTTCATGATTTAATATGACTTGTTTGGCGATCTTACGACATTCACTATAGGTATATAAATCACGTACTTTCGGAGTTTTTTGACATGTCCAAGAAAATTGGCACTTATATCGATTTCTTTGATGAACAATTTTACATATAGTGTTAGGATACTCGTCGTCTTTTAATCGATTAAGCGTAACAAGAGCAACAGCCTTTTTACCTATGTCTTTTTCACTTCTTGCTTCAAAGTAAATGTTGTCTGTAAGACACTTTACTTCTCTTTCATTCAAGATCTTGTTATATGGTTTATATCCTACTTTTTGTGTAATTGTCAGAGGTACAGTAGGATTAGTGTTATAAGAAGTTGTTATAGGTGCGCATGCTAATACGGCGCACAATAAAAAATGATTGAACATATGTTCCTCCTTATTTAAGGGAGAGGACTTAAGTCCTGTTAAAAGAATCGCTTAAACATGATGAACGCCTGCAGGATTAAATGGTGCTGGCGGAGAGAATCGAACTCCCGACCTGAGGTTTACAAAACCCCTGCTCTGCCTGCTGAGCTACGCCAGCCAACACAATCTTATTTATAGCTTGATCTGGTTACGCAGTTTACGACGCGGCCAGTACAAGTAGTAGTATGCACGAGTCTCGTTGACTCCGCATTCATCGGCAATTAGCTTGACCACTTCTTTGGTCTTGAGGCTAGCATTGGCCAAATAGATGCGTTCTGCAGTTTCAAAGCCAATTCGAGTGGCTTCTTTACGGGGAGGATTGGCAAACTTTTCTTTATTCATGATATATTCCATATGTTAGGTTGTTTTCACATTTACAAGCATATAATACCGTATTTACGAAATAATGTACATAGGCCAGGATCAAATAATTGGAGGGCAATAGTACTTCAAATACATAGACTTGCTTATCTTGTATGCCTCTTTCTCCCAGGGAGACGATAAGTCATGCCATTGTTCATCGAGATCTTCATATATCCTCTTCTTCCATTTAGTTTTTCCAGATGTGAGATCTGTCAATTCACCAAGAAGATATTGCTTGACATGGACGAGTTCATGAATATATGTTTGAATGATTCCTATATTAGACAAAGAAGTTCTTATGTATATAGAGAATGCTCTAGGTCTATATGGATTTCCTTTCCAATAACACAATCCCCAAGCTTCTTCCTTTATAGTAAGCTTATCATCCATCTTCACATATAGTTTCAAATTGTTAAGAAGAATCGGTCGTCCTTTGACGAGTTTAGGTAACACAAATAGAGCCATATCTTTTAGTTGTCGTTTCAACTTTTCATCATAAGAACAAGAGACTCTTATTTGCATCGATTACCTATGATATTCTTTAAACACCTGCTTAACTTTTTCTACGTAATCACTTGTATTCTTAATAAAGAATTGAGGCTCATTATCTTCTACTGCTATTAGAATGACGATCTTAGGTACTTCTATTCCTTTTAGTTCTTTGATCGCCATTGCATAAGTGGTCGTCTGTAGAAAATAATTTTCAATTTCATCTTCTGTTTTAAGACGACTTGAAGTCTTAAAGTCTAAGATAACGTTTTTACCACCCATCTTGCAAAATACATCTATTCGACCTGCGGTTTTGAGTTCATGTGAATAGATAGCAATTTCATTGCCATAGACTTCATCGATATAGTCTACATATCTTTGTATAGATCTAAACATATCGACTGCAAGCGGTGGCTGATTACCGCAGAAGTCTTCTTTATTGCGAATATAGTCTTCACATATTTTATGAAGTCGAGTCCCACGATTTGAAGCTCTCTGAGAAATACGATTAGCTTCTTCTTCCCCTACTTTTTTACGCCACTCATATAACCACGACTTATCTCTACTTCCTAATACAGTAGTGACAGATGGATACTTTTCTCCAGTAGGAGTCATATAGTATCGTTTATTATTCTCAGTAAAAGCTTCAAGTTCATGAAACTCGACTTCATTTAGTGTAAAAGTTTTACTACGTAAGACCAAGGGTATTTTTAGCAATTATATATTCCTTCACTAATCCAGATCTCACTATATCGTCTACTTCAAATTCAACGTGTGAGAATCCATTCATTTTATCTAATACGTCTATAAACGTTATTAGTCCATTTCTATCGTTGTGATAGACCAAATCTGATTGACGATAATCTCCACATAACATCATTCTGCAGTTATCACCTAAACGAGTAATAACTGAATCAAGTTCATGGAAAGTTAGATTATTTACCTCATCCACAATAACTATAGTATCGTGAAATGTATTTCCTCTGATAAAAGAAGTTGTAGTAAAGTCTATGATATGTTTAGTCTTGAGAAGCTCATAGGCATCTCCTCGTCCAAACAAATCTGTGCAGATACCTTGATAAGGTAATTCGAAGACTTTAGTTTTTTCTTTGATAGATCCTGGTAGGAATCCCATATCTCGTGTAGGAACTACACTTCTGACTATAAGGATTTTCTTATAATATGACTGCGTGTTATAAATTTCTTTCAGTGCTAGATAAAGAGAAATAAAAGACTTACCTGTTCCAGCAAGTCCATGAAGTAAAAGATTTTGACCTGCTTTCCATTGTTGAAAAGCTAGCTTTTGATTTTGTGTTATCGGCTTTATAGCTTTCAGATTAAGATGGTGTTTTTGAATCGGAGCATCTTGATCTTTAAAGGTCTGCTGTCTTTTCTTTTTCTTGTCTCTCCTAAAATGTATTAATTGTGCTACGTCGATGTGCTCGTTTAATATCTTTGAGTTTGTCTCTAAAAGCATCGTCGGGTTTCCTCAACCCCAGCCTAATTGGGTCTCCGATTCCAACAGGATGGAGTACTTGTTGTAGTTGCGGGTTTTCCACAAGAAACTCATCCTTTTTTGTGTATGAAGTGAAGAACTGGTCAAACACTTCATCCGTTTCACTATTACGAAATGTATACGTAGGCATTAATCTTCATCCTCAGTGTATTTAATGAGCGTTTCAATATCACGTGTTTTAAGAGCTGTATAGACTACTTTTTCTTTCTTCTTAAAACCTTTATGTGATCGTCTTGTATTTGGAATTGATTCATAAAGATCTTTATCTTGAGATCTTTTTTCTCTAAACGACTTGCTCATGCCTCTTCTTTAATTGCCTCGATGTTAAGATCTGGAAATGCCTGTTGTGCGATCTTTTTAGTTAAACCTTTAAATGGTAATTTTCTATCTTTAATAGAAATGATCAATTTTGCATCTAGCGGATGAATTGATTCAAGCAACTGAATGAATAAAAATTCACGTCGTGACTTAGTTAAATTTGGATTACCGCCTTCTACAAACAGATACATTCTACGAATTTCATTTAACAAACGGCTTTCTACGTCTATAGCTTCTGTAGGTTTAAACGGGGGTTCACCTTCTGGTAACAACCATTTAATACTTTGATCATATGCTAAACCAAATAAAGATTTAAAAGCATCTCGGCGGCGATGCATTAAGATCGCTTCTATTTTTTCTTTTGATGTTTTAAGTTCTGAAATTATAGACAATTCTTCATAAAGTGATTTATACATTTTTAATCCTAAAAATCATTAATGGATTCCATCAACACTTTTAAGCGATTCTTAATCATGTAGTTCATGATTTTAGATCTATTCTTGCCAGTTTGTTGTTCAAACTGAGTCATGATAGCTTCGCGAATATGTGTTGGTGTAAACCGAAGATCAATTAGACATTCATTTCGTTTATAGTTACGCAGTAGTTCTTCATTACAAAATTCTTGTGGAGTGGAATATGAAATCCACTCGGAAAGATTCTTTTTAAGAATAGGTTTTTGTCTGATGTTATCAACAAAACTATTGTCTTGAGACAAGAAGTTTGGAATACCATCACCAACGTCGCCTTTAATAATGTGTTCTTTCATGAACCTCTTAGGATCATCTGCTGAAACATATTTCTTATTTATAGGATCGAATTGTTTCACTGTAACTGCACTATTGTATGAGTGCAGCTGAATGAAGTCCTTATCGCCAGATAGAATCAAGATATGTTCTTTTTGAGATGGATCTCGCTTAGAGAATTCTTGCACCAATACACCAATAACGTCGTCAGCTTCTGCGCCATCAAGATGGATTACAGGATATGGGAAATTATCTTTAAGTTCTTCGCGAATGGTGTTTAGGCAATTAAAGATCAAAGACCAATCGATTTCAGACTCTTCACGATTCTTTTTTCGATTGGCCTTGTAATAAGGAAATACATCTTTACGCCAACTACGCTTACCATCTGCAGCGATGACTAATTCGCCAAAATCAGATTTAAACTTTTTATTTAGAGAGCGAATTGTATTCAACACCATAGATCTAAATAGATCCAATTCAATTGGTGTCTTTCCAATATGTTTGCCATACATGGCCATAATATTTGCAATCATGACTTGATTTAAGTCAAGGATAATCATTTTATACTCCGAAATTAATCTTCAATAGGTTGTATACAGTCAGCATTTACAGTTTCATCTATGAACGTTTGAATAGGATGATAGATGTTCTCATGTCGTAATAGTATCGCTTTTAAAGAAATAAGTATATAGGCAATGTCCTTTGTGTTATCTATATCGTAACCATGATCTGAAGTTATTCTAAAAATCTCTTTGGTAAGTTCTTCTACAAAGCACTCTATAACTTCCGTCTTATTTGCTACAATCATTTCTTTAAGTTCTTCGACAGTTGCAGCTGGACCAAACCGTTTGGAATGTGGGAAAACTATTACGTTTTCAGCTAATTTTTGAGGTGCGCTTTCTAGCATAGAAGGCCTCTTTTTTTATTTTATTGATTTTAATAGAATACAATCATCATTAATTCGACCATTTACTTCGATAGGTTTAGTCGTCAAATCAGACATAAGTTTCTTTAAAACTAATTTTCCTCCAGTTAAAACCTTTTGAATAATGTCTTCTGGTTTCCTAAGCTTCTTCTTAATACTAGAAGTTTGATCATAATCGACAATCGTCGTTCCCTTAACACTAAGACCTTTATCGTTTATAGCATTAAGCATAGTCAAATGACCGTATTTCGTATTATACACCCAAAGTTGTTGGGCTGATACGATCGATTCAGGAGAAATAGATTTAATCTTAAGCTTAGTAAATTCCTTCTGATACTTTAGCTTATTTATCAACTTACTAGCAGTAACTTCTTTCTTTTTACGAGGTTTACGAGGTTTAGATACTTTCGTATTACCTACAAATCGTTCAATATCGTCCATACATGAAGTCAACTGCTTCATGATAGCTTTCTTTGAAGCATTAGGAAGATAAGCATAGGCTTCAGTTAGTTGTTCATCCTTACCTTCTACCATTTCGGCATGTTCAGCATGAATCTTAGAAACTAATGTTTTGATATGATTGCAAATCTGCGAGTTAAGCTGATTGCGTTGAAGATATGTGTATAAAGAAAACTCTATCTTTGTCTTGCGTTCATAGTACCAAGAATGAATCTCATCATCAATATGAATCACATGAGGTTCAGCAAGCACTTTGATTCTATCTTGAATGGAAACTACTTTTGCGCTTGATTTATCTTCTTTTAATTCTCGTTGATTATAAGATAAAGCTTTTTCAATTCTGCTCTTAACTTGACCCTCTAATTCTCCGGCAAAAATAGTTCCATTGGATTCTATTCTTGCAAGAACAGATGCACTATTTTTAGCAATATTACCAAGTGAATTTAAATTCACGATATTTGAAATATCGGTTTTACTATATCCATTTTTTTTCATATAATCGGTAAGCCATTTGTCTTTATCTTTTTCATCAGACATGACATTATACCAATTAAGCATTTTACAAAGTATTCCATCATTTTTAGATGTAATTGCTTTCTTATAGATTGGTTCCTCACCCCAAAACTTTTTGGCAATGAGTTTATCAGTAAGCGAATTAATAGCCATTATAGAAGCTTCTTTTCTCGTAGAATATTAGTAAACAAATTTTGCCATTCTTCCGTTCTTCGATCCCAGTTATAGAACGTATCTATATAGTTCTTAGTAGTTTCTAAAGAACCCTGAACATTTTCAGTCATTACATCATTGATAGCTTTATCTAGCATAGAATAGAAGATGACCATGTGATCGCGAATATCTTCACGATATTGATACATCCATGTAAATCCAGCAGACGTTTCAGGTAGAGCACCATAATTTGGATGAACACATAAACATCCTGCGCTCATTGCTTCCATCAATGCGATACAAGATGTTTCAACCCAAATAGATGGGTAAGCAAAGATGTGAGCTTCTTGTAAAGCTTTTCTCACTACATCGTTTGGCTGAAATCCGTGATAATTAATCTTTGGATGATTCCTACATGCATCAAATAGAGCTTCGTATGGTTCATCTCGTTGCTTCCATCCATAGATCTCAAAACTAGAGAATACATCTAGTTCGATGTTATCATACTTCTCTGCCAATTTGGTAAAGACTGGAACAAGTAGATTTAAACCACGATGAGGAGTAGTATGATAAATTAGCTTAATCTTATCTTTGTTCTTAGGAAGAAAAGGAATAGGCTCAATGGCATTTTGAATCACACGACTCTTATACCAAGGCATATTAAAATGTTTGATATAACTCTGCATTTGCCAATTAGAGACGAACACGCACTTTTCAAATTTGTTCCAGCCACCTGATCGAAGATGTTCAGACTCAGGATCTTCAGGTAGATCATGTAGCCAATAAATGGGAATAAGTTTAGGATCAATTTCTCGAACACGAGAACATATTACTTGAAACTTATCTAGAAGCTCTGGACTGATACGATCTTGAAGTCC